>JADMIO011545375.1_pt1 | contig 43638 bp, 45 predicted proteins | sample 8958161 | NCBI WGS metagenome assembly JADMIO01 (sample SAMN16585339, study PRJNA669376) | soil metagenome | isolation source: Crop rotation soil | place: USA: Cullars Rotation, Alabama | collected 2011
GCGACTTCAAGTCACGTGAATTCCAAGCTTCGGATCCCACTGTGCTGGAAAGAGGCGGCTCACCGAGAACGTGAAGTCCGCCATGAGCGTACGCTCGGTGACGCGGCTCACCATCAGCGCACCAGCCCGAGGAGGTCGTCGAGCATGACGTTGCTCGCGTTGATGAGCTGCGCCGCGGCCTGGAAGCCGCGCTGGAACCGGATGAGGTTGGTGAACTCCTCGTCGAGGCTCACGCCGGAGACGGCCTCGCGTTGCGCTGCGAGCGCCGCCGACACGTTCTCCTCGATCGACGCCGCCTGGTCGGCGCGCCGTGCCTGTTGCCCGACGCGGGCATGGAGCGTGCCGAAGTACTCGCCGAGCGTCGTGCCGCCGAGCGCCGGAAAGGTCTGTTGCGCGACGCCCGCCAGCGCGAGCGCGTTCGTGTTGTCGCCCGGGTTCGTGCCCTGCGCCGCCGCGATCTTGCGGGGATCGGTGATCGCGACGCGAAGGTCCGCGGCGCCCGTGCCGGAAAAGAACGCGGTGCCGACCGCACCGTCGAGGTCGCGACCGGCGGCCGCGGTCTGCACGCCGTTCACGGCGTCGCGGAGCGTGATCGCGAGCGTGTCGAGCGACGCGGCGTCCGAGGCGAGCGTGCCGTCCCGCAGGTCGAGCAACGTCCCGATCGTGCCGCCGATCGCGCCGGACAGGCCGATCAGGCTGCCGTCGCGCGCCGCGATGCCGATCCGCGAGAGCGGGGTGCCATCGAGCCCGGTGCTCGAGGGATCGAGCGCGGTCGTGAGCGTCGCGGGGTCGGTGCCGATCACGAGGCCCTGGCCTGACGACGCGAACACGTTCATGGCGCCATCGTCGATCTCGACCACCTGGATCGACAGCTGCGCGGCGAGGTCGCCGAGCGCGACCTGGCGCTGGTCCCGCAAATCGTTGGTCTCCCGGCCCGACCGCGCGGCGGCCACGATCTCGCGGTTCAGCTGGGCGACGGTCTCGAGAAGCCCATTCGCGTCGAGCGCCGCCTGGCCGAGCCGCTGGTCCGCTTCGCGCTGCAGCGTCTGCAGGCCGCCGGATACCGTCCGCAGCTGACTGCCGAGCGCGTTGCCCGCCTCGAGCAGCTGGTTGCGGGTCGCCGAGTCTTGCGGGCTGTCGGCGACGGCGTTCGCCGCGGCGAAGAAATCCGCGAGCGCGTTGCCGATGCCGTCGTCGCCCACCGGAAAGAGCGACTGCAGGCGATCGAGCAGCTCGCGTCCCGTGGTCGCGCCGCCGAGCGACGACGCGCTCACGAGCCTTCGCGCGTCGAGGAAGCCGTCGACCGAGCGGGCCACCGACTGCACGTCGACGCCGGTGCCGAAGCCGCGATCGTCCGGCGGGCTCGCGCTCAGGATCGGCGTCTGCCGGCTGTATCCCGGCGTGTTGACGTTCGCGATGTTGTGGCCGGTGATGCCGATCGCGCGCTCGTGCGCGAGCAGCGCCTTTCGGCCGACCGTGAGCGGTGCGAAGAGCGCCATCTCAGGCGCTCCAACGGCCGCCGGCGGACGAGAGCGCCGCGCTCGTGAGCGCCGCGCGGCCGTCGTAGCGGTTGTCCGTGTGCTCGCGCCGGATCACGGCGAGCAGGTCCGTCACGTGCGCCAGCGCGGCACGCACGATGCCTTCGTTGACGCGCTGGGCCCGGCGCACGGCCGCCGCCTCCCGCGCGGTGTCACGCAGAACGGCGGCGAGCTCCGGATCGTCCGCCGCGAGCCGCACGAGGGATCCGCCGCTCGCCGTCGCGTGCGCGCGCCGTCGCGCCGCCGCGGTACGCTGCCATTCGGCCTGCAGGATTTCGCGCTCCCGGAGACAGGCGAGCAGGGCCGCATGGTCGTACGACGCCGCCGCGGCGCGCTCGGCCTCGAGCAACGACAGCAGGCGCGCGCAGCATGCCCGTTCGTCGTTCAGCAGCCCGACGAGCGTCCCGGGCGTGGTGGCGGCGTCAGCGGTCATCGATCACGCGAGCAGGTTCGCCGTGAGCTCGCCGAGCATGCGATGGGCGACCGCGTACGGCTCGGGAGCGTACGTGCCGCTCGCGACGTCCGCCGCGAGGGCGTCGAGGCGCGCCGGGTCCGTCGCGCCGACGTCGCCGATTTCGGCCTTCAACCGTTGGCGCAGACGCGCCCCCTCGGACACCTGGACGCGGTCGCTGATCCGGCTGCCGCCGTCCGCGGCGCCGGCGTCGGCGCTCTGATCCGAGGCCGGCAGCTCGCCGACACCCGGCACGGTGGTGGATGTTCGTCGTGTGATCCTCATGGCGTCTCCCGAGGTCGCCTGCCGCGAGCTCGGTCAGGATATCGACCACGGCCCCCCGGGACTTGAATCGCGGACGGGCACCGAGCGGTCGGGCTCATGTCGCTCCCGGGGCGAGCGCCGCCGTCTGGACGTGTGACCCGTCGCGGTCGAGAAGCGCCGACGGATCGACGACTTGGCCGTCGCGGCTGGCGGCGAAGTGCAGATGCGGTCCGCTGGCGCGCCCACTCGCGCCGACGGTCGCGACGACGTCGCCCGCGCCAACATGTTGACCCACCCGTACGAGCGTCCGCTCGGCGTGCGCATAGCTGGTGACCAGACCACCCGCATGGCGGACGTCGACGACGCGGCCCTCGCCGCCTCGCCGCCAGCCGCTGAACACGACCTCGCCGTCCGCAACCGCGCGGATCGCGGTGCCGCGCGGCGCCGCGACGTCGACGCCGCCGTGGAAGCGCGGCGCGCCGGTGAAGGGATCGCTCCGCATGCCGAAGTGCGACGTGATCTCGCCGGCGACGGGCGTCACCGCGCCTTCGGGCGCAGCGGTTTCCGGTCGCGCGAGGAGTCCTGCGCTCGGGTCCGCGAGCGAGCCGGGCCTCGCTGCCGCGAGCGATCGCGTGCCCGCGGCGGCGATCGTCGCGGGCGAGAGCGCGCGCCCCGTCGTCGCGATCGACGGGGCGCGGTGTGCCGCGCCCGTCGCCGCATCGGCGGCCCCGTCGGGGTGCTGGCGCTCGATCTGCCGCACCAGCTGCTCCGCGATGCCGAGCCCTCCCTTGGCGGCGAGGCTCCGCGCCACCTCCTGATCGAACGCGCCGTCGAGCATCTTCCGGTTCGCCGACGCCTCGAGCATGCCGGAGTCGGGAACGGTCTTCCGCATCGCGCTGATCACCTGCGCGAGCAGCACCGCCTCGAACTCGCGCGCCACCTCGGTCGGCGACTTCCCCGCGAGCCGCCGCCGCGTCTCGTCCCCCGACGGCCCCGTCGGCACGAACGGAATTGCCGCGCCGATCGCGTCAGGCATCGGCCTGTTTCTCGTGTGAGAGTCTGCACGCGGCCGCGGGACGCGCGAGACGTGCCCAGACGCAAGGCGCGAGGGTAAGTGAGCGCGGAGGCGTAGCGGAGCTACGCCGGACAAGCGAACGGCCGAGCAACGCAGCAGATGGGCACGTATCGCACGTCCCGCTCACATGAGCTCCAGGTCGGCATCGAGCGCCCCCGCGCTCTTGATCGCCTGCAGCACCGCAATGAGATCCTGCGGCGTGATGCCGAGCGCGTTCAGCCCAGTCACGAGCTCGCGCAGGCTGACGCCGCCCTTGAACAGGTTCAGACGCTCGGCCTCGCCCTCCTGCACGTGCACGGTGCTGTCGGGCACGACGACGGTCTCGCCTTGCGAGAACGGCGCCGGCTGCGACACGCCGAGATCGACCTTCACCGTCACCTGCAGGCTGCCGTGCGCGATGCCGACGGGCGCGATCCGGACGTCCTCGCCCATGATCACGGTGCCCGTCCGCTCGTTCACGATCACCCGCGCGCGCCGGTCGGGCACGACGTTCAACGTCTCGATGTTCGCGAGCAGCATCATCACTTGCTCGGGCGTCGCCTGGGGCTGCAATCGCACCTCGACGGTCGCCGGATCGCGTGCGCTCGCCACGTCCGAGAGCAGATACTGGTTCACCGCCTGCGCCATGCGGGTCGCGGTCGTGAAGTCGGCCTCGTGGAGGCTGAGGCGCACGAGGCCGTCCGCGCCGAGGTCGACCGGCACCTCGCGCTCGACGAGCGCGCCTCCGGTGATGACCCCGACCGTCGGATGGCCGCTGGTCGCCGAAGCGCCCGGCGCCGAGGCGCTGAACCCGCCGCCGAGCGACACCCCGCCCTGCGCCACCGCGTACACCTGCTGATCGGCGCCGAAGAGCGGCGTCATCACGAGCGTGCCGCCGCGCAGCGACTTCGCGTCGCCGATCGACGAGAGCTGCACGTCGACCCGGTTCCCCGAGCGCGCGAACGGCGGCAACGTCGCCGTGACCGCGACCGCGGCCGCGTTCTTCACGCGGACCTGCCGCGGGTCGATCGTGACCTGCACGCCGCGCCGACGCAGCATGCTGAGGATGCTCTGCACGGTGAAGATCGATTGCTGGCCGTCGCCCGTGCCGTCGAGGCCGACGACGATGCCGTAGCCGGTCAGCTGGTTGCCGCGGACGCCTTCGACGCTCGCGATGTCCTTGATGCGCGCGGCCGCCGCCGGACGCACGGAAAAGAGCGCGCCGAACGCGAGCACGAGCGCCGCGATGAGAGTCGTCCGCCGCATCAGAACGGCCACACCACGTCGAAGATCCATTGTCCCCACGGTTGCCGTTGCTTCGCGCCCACCACCCCGACGCCGTAGTAATCGATCCGCGCGTCGGCGAGCCGAATCGACAGCACCTGGTTCTGCGAATCGATGTCCTCGGGTCGGACCCAGCCCTGGACGACGATGTGCTGGTCCTCCTGGTTCACCGCCACGATCTTGTCACCCTGGATCCACAGGTTCCCCGTCGGCGACACGGCCTTCACCGTCGCCGTCATGCGCGCGCTCAGCTTGCCCTTGCGGTTCGTCGAGCCCTCGCCGTCCCACTTCCGCTCGGTCGAGCCCTTCACGAGCTGCGCCGGGTTGATGTTCGGCTGGTGCTTCGCCACCTGCTGCGGCAGCCCGAAGAACTCCTCGAGGCTCGCGAACACCTCGGACTCCGTCGACGTCGACGTGTCCGCTTCCTTGGATCCCGAGGCGTCCTCCGTGATGACGATGGTCAGGAGGTCGCCCGGAAAGCGCGCCTTCACGTCCTCGAAGAGGTAGTTGTTCGCGACGTCGTCGCGCCAGAGCGAACCCGTCGCCTTCGCGTGCGGCGGCGGCGGCGCCATGATCGGCGGACCCGTGCGCGGCATCGGCTGACGCCTCAGGGACATCGAGAGGCAGCCGCTCGTGAGGCACGCCGCGGCCGCGACCGCCACGACCGCGAGCTGCCCCGCGCGGCGCCGACGCTCAGCGCTGGACCAGCACGACACCATCGTCGATCACCTTTCCCGCGACCGTCTGCTTCGACGATCGATTCATCACTTTGATCGCGGCGCCGACGGCGCCCGGCTCGAGCGCCTCCCCCGTGACCGTGAGCTTCATCGCCGCGGTCTCGACGATGAGCGTCACGAGATCGCCCTTCTTCACCGCGACCGGGGCCGCGATGGCGGTACGCGGCACCGGGGTATCGGCCGCGAGCGCGACCTTCGTCGCCATGCCGATCACCTGTTCCGGCGCCGTCACCGCGTCGTCCGGCACGTCCCTGCGGTTGCGCTCGACCACCGTCACGTCGTTCGGGCCGACCACCGCACCGCGCGCCAGCGGCTGCTTCGCCACGACCACCGATCCGCGCGCTTCGGTGCGCGCCGTGACCGGCACCGTCGCGAGCACGTCGTTGCCGCGCACGAAGGCCACGTCGAACCGGCGCCGCCCCGGGCGTCCGTGCGACGCCGTCGACACCCTCGCCTCGTATGCTCCCGCCGAGATGCGAACGGGTCCCGCGACGTCGAGGTCGGAGATCGTCTCGCCCCGAGGCAGCGCGTCCGACGCGACGTTCAGCACGGCCGTCCGGATCTCGTCGACGCTCACCTCCTGCGCCTCGCGCTCGACCCGCACCGTCGCCGGGATCACGTAGCGCGTGGCGCTCGCGTCCATCCCGGCCTCCTCCAAGCGGCGGAGAATCGCCTCGCCGTCGAGCCGGCGCGGCGCATCGGTCGTCGGCGCCGGACCGAGGTCGACGTCGGCGAGCGCCGCGGCGCCGCCCTGGAGCTCGGCGAGATCGGCGAGCTTGATCGACGGCCCCGCGACCACGGCCGTCCGCTTCACCACGATGCGGCCCGTCTCCGCGGCGCGGGCAATGCCGGCGCAGATCGCCAGCAAGCCGAGTCCGAGGAGAAGCGCTCCGAACGCGAGCGCCGCATAGCGCATCAGTCTCATGGCATGGAGGGCCATTGCGCGTTACCGTCCGATCGACGCCGCCGTCCGCAGCATCTCGTCCGCGGCGGAGATCGCGCGCGAGTTGATCTCGTAGGCGCGCTGCCCCGAGATCATCGCCACGAGCTCTTCGACGACGCTCACGTTCGAGCCTTCGAGAAAGCCCTGCGTGAGCTTGCCGAGACCGTCCTGTCCCGGCGTGCCGAGCTGCGGCGGACCCGAGCTGTCGGTCTCCTTGAACAGGTTGGCGCCCTCGGCACGAAGGCCGGAGGGGTTGGCGAAGCGCGCGACCTGGATCTGACCGACCTGGCTCGGCGCGGATTGGCCCGAGAGCGTGACGCTCACCGTGCCGTCGTCGCCGACCGAGATCGACTCCGCACCGTCGGGGATGTTGATCTGCGGAGAGAGCGGATCGCCCGACGACGTCACGACCGATCCCGTCGAGTCGAGCTTGAACGCGCCCGCGCGCGTGAACGCCGTCGAGCCGTCGGGCAGCGTCACCTGGAAGTACCCGGCGCCGCCGATCGCGACGTCGAGCGGATTCGTCGTCTGGTTGAAGTCGCCCTGCGCGTTCACGCGCTGAACCGCCGCCGGCCGCACGCCGAGACCGACCTGGATGCCCGTCGACGTCTGCGTCGTGCTCGTGGCCGGGCCGCCGGGCTCGCGCGACGTCTGGTACAGCAGGTCCTGGAAGTCGGCGCGGCTCTTCTTGAAGCCGCTGGTGCCGACGTTCGCGAGGTTGTTCGCGATCACGTCGATGTTGAGCTGCTGGGCCTCGAGGCCGGTCGCAGCGGTGTAGAGCGCTCGGATCATGGTGGTCCTCTCCTAACGTCCGACTTCGTTGATGGCCTTCGACGTCACTTGGTCGAGCCGCTCGGCGGCGCGCATGTAGGTCTCGAACCCGCGGACGGTCTCGATCAGCGCGACCAGACCGGCAACGGGCGCGAGGTTCGCGCCCTCCGTCGCGCCCTGGATCACGTGCACGCTGCCGGGCGCGACGTCGGTGGGCGTTTGCGACCCGGCCGCGAACCGCGTGCCGCTCTCGCGCACGAGCTGGCTCGGGTCTTCGACGTTCACGAGACGGAGCTGGCCGACCCGCTGCTCGCCGGCGCGCACGCTGCCGTCGCTGCCGATCGCGATGTCTCCGGCCGGCACGCTGATGTCGCCGCTGGTTCCCTGCACGCGACTACCGTCACTGGTGGCGAGGTAGCCCGCGCTGTCGAGCGTGAAATCGCCGCCGCGCGTGAGCCGCTCGCCCCGCTCCGTCTTCACGACGAAGAACCCGTCGCCGGCGATCGCCACGTCGAGCGGGTTGCCGCTGCGGTTGATCGGTCCCTGGCTGAAGTCGGTCTCGACGTGCTCGCGCGTGACCGGCGTCGGCACGGCGGTCGGCGGCGGCGCGACGTCGCCGGCGCGCTCGGCACGCTGGAGCACGCGCTCGGCCTTGAAGCCGGCCGTGCTCGCGTTCGCGATGTTGTTCGCGAGCGCATCGAGGCGCGTCTGCGCCGCCATGCTGCCCGAGACCGCCGAAAAGATTCCCGCGTCCATGTCAGTCGTTCCGCCTCGCCGAAATCAGCAACGTACGTGCCACGCGCCAGACGTGCGTGGCGTCGCGGCAGTCGTTGCCGACCGGCAGATTCTGCCGGGCCGATCCTGCCGCGCGCCGGCCCTCGCCCGCGCCGCGCCGTCGATCACGCGAGGGCACGCGCCGCCCCCGCCGCTTGCCGCCGGCGCGCCGTGCGCGCCGTCTTGAGCCCGATCACCAATCGCACCTCCGCCGCCGCCACGCCCACGCGCCGCGCGATCTCCTCCACGGGCGTGCCGGCTTCCGCGAGCACCTCGATGCGGCCCGCGACCGCCGCGGGATCCGGCTCGGTCGCGCGGACCGGTTCGGACGCGCGCGACGGCTCGGTCGAGGACTCGGCGACCGCGCCGCGCACCTCGACGCCGTGCGATCGCGTGTCGGCCGCCGCGGATCGCGTCGTCGCTGGCGCCGTCAGCGCCGCCTGCGCTTCGTCGACGAGCGCGCGCAGGCGGGTCTCGCGGTCCGCGAGCCTCGCGTCGAGATCGCGCGCCAGCCCTTCGCTCTGCGCGACGAGCCCGCGCAGGTCGGCGAAGATCGTCGCGAGCCGCGCCTCGCGCTCCGCCCATGCCGCTCCGGGGTCGCGGCCGAGGCGCCACAGCACGGCGGCGAGCAGCGCCACCGCCGTCACGTCGAGGGTCGGTCCGACCCACGTCATCACCTGTCCGATCATCTGCCGTCCTCCTCGACCGGGTCGCCGAAGTGCTCGTGCAAGAGGCCGCGGAGCCGGAGGAGCGCCTGCGCGTGCAGCTGCGACACGCGCGACTCCGTGAGACCGAGCACCGCGCCCGCCTCCTTCATCGTGATGCCCTCGTGGTAGTAGAGCGCGATCACGGTCCGCTCCTTCTCGGGCAGACGGCCGATCGCCTCGCCGACCAGATCGGCGCGCTCGCGCGACAGCAGCGCCGTCATGGGGTCGGTGCCCTCACCCTCGAGCAGCTTCTCGATCTGCCAGCGGTCGGGACCGGCGTCGACGCCGAGGTCCTCGAGGCTGAAGAGCGACATCTGGCCGACCTCGGAGAGCAAGGCGTGCAGCTGCGGCAGCGTGAGCTGCAACGCGGCCGCGACCTCCTCCTCGGTGGCGGGGCGTCCGAGCGTTCCCTCCAGCTGACGGTAGGTCTTCTCGAGGAGGCTCGCCTTCTGGCGAACGCTCCGCGACACCCAATCCATGCCGCGTAGACGATCGAGGATCGCACCGCGGATCCGAAACTGCGCATACGTCGCGAACGCGGCCTGCTTCGTCGGATCGTACTTCCGCATGGCGTCGAGGAGCCCCTCGATGCCCCAGCTCACCATCTCGTCGATCTCGACCTGCGGGGGCTTCCGCACCGCCAGCCGCTGTACGAGCCAGCGGACGAGCGGCAAGTACGCGCGCACCGCCTCGTCGGGCGTCGCGCCGTGCACGCTCGTGGGCCGCGCCACGCGCGGACGCGGCGCCGACCGCGGAGTTCCAGCGAGGCTCGGCATCGTCAGCGCGCCGCCCCCATCGCCGCGCCGGGTGCGCGGTCCGCGGCGAGCAGTCGCCGGAAGAAGAACTGCAGACCGCCCTTGGCGCGGAGCTCCGCCGGTGCCGCGCACAAACGGTCGGCGAGCCCGCCGAGCGCTCGCGTCGCGGCGGTCGCGGGCGCGAGCTCGACGACCGCCTGCTGGCGCCGCACCGCTTCCGGCACCTCGCTGTCCCAGGGCACCCAGCCCGCGTACCGCAGGCTGACGTTCAGGAACCGCTCGGCCACCCGCGTCAGCTGGGTGAACGTCTTGCGGGCCTCGAGCTCGCTCCGCGCCATGTTCACGAGCACGCTGAACGCGTGCTCGGCGTAACGCTTCGACAGCACCTTGATGAGCGCGTACGCGTCGGTGAGCGCGGTCGGCTCGGGCGTGACGACGACGAGCGTCTCCTGCGCGGCGGTCGCGAAGAAGAGCACGTTCGCCGAGATCCCGGCGCCGGTGTCGATCAACAGCACGTCGAAATCGCCGTCGAGCGTGTCGACCTGCTCGAGCAGCGTGAGGCGCTGGCCGTCCGAGAGCTGGGTCAGATCCTCGTAGCCGCTCGAGGCCGGCACGATGCGGATGCCCGCCGGGCCCTCGACCAGCACGTCCTTGAGCGTGCACTCGCCGCGCAGCACCTGGCGCAGCGTGGCGTGCGGGTTCAGACCGAGCAGCGTGTCGAGGTTCGCGAGCCCGAGGTCCGCGTCGATCACCACGACGCGCTTGCCGCGCCGCTGAAGCGCGATCGCCAGATTGGCGACGACGTTCGTCTTGCCGACGCCGCCTTTCCCGCTCGCGACCGCGATGACCTGCATGCCCGCGCCGTCGCCCTTCGATGCGGCGTCCACTACCCGATGCTCTGCCTGCTCCACGTCGTCCTCCGTCTCTTCACGCCGCCGCGAGCCACGTCCCCACGGTCCGTCCATCCGCCGTCACGAGATCGTCGGGCACCCGCGTGCCCGTACCGAGCCAATCGAGCGGCACGCCGACCTCGGCGAGCCATCCGCACGCCGTGCCGAGGCCGCCGGCCTCGTCCACCTTCGTCACCACGCAGCTCGCCGGTGCGAGCACCTCGAGCTGCCGCCAAGCGGCGCGGAGCGCCGTCTCCGACGTGCCCGCCGACACGACCGCAGCGGTCGCCACGACGCCGCGCACCGGCGCGAGCAGGCGTTGCAGCGCCGCACCGCCGGTCGGATCACCGCTGAGCCCGGCCGTGTCCACGTACACGACGTCGCAGCGCTCGAACCGGGCGAGCGCATCCGTGAGCGCCGCCCCATCGGCCGCCGTCGCGACCGGCACGTCCAGAAGCCGGGCATACGTGCCGAGCTGCTCCGCCGCGCCGATCCGCTCCATGTCGGCCATCACGACGCCGACGGAGGCGCCGCGCGCGAGCGCATGCGCCGCCCGTTTCGCGATCGTCGTCGTCTTGCCGGCGCCGGTCGGCCCGACGAATGCCGTGACGGCCGGCTCCGCGGCCGTCGGCACGGCGACCAGGAGATGACGCTCGACGGCGCGTGCCAGCGCCGCGGCCGCGTCGAGACCGTCGCGCCGACCGCGCGCGAACGTCCGGGCAACGCGCTCCGCGAGCGCGGGCGTCGTGCCGTTCAGGGCCAGGCGCTCCGCGAGCGCCTGCGCCTCTTCGTCGAGACCGCCGAGCGCGGCCGCCGTGAACCCCGTCGCGCGGTCGATGCGGGCGACGCGCAGGCTGAGCGCGCCGAGCTCGCGCCGCAGCGCCGCGAGCTCCGTTCCCGGCGCCGGCAGCGCACGCTCCACGGCGGACACGGGGTCGAGATCGACCGCCGCGGTGATCTCGACCCCGCCCTCCGCCAGCGGACGCGTGCCGAGGATCACCGCGTCCGGGCCGAGCGCGTCCTTCACGCGCACGAGGGCTTCGCGCGCCGAGGCTGCGGTGAAGCGGCGCAGGCGCATCAGGCGGCCCCTCCGGGTACCGCGTGCTCGACGCTCGCGGTCGCCGTCGGACGCGGCACCTGCAGCCGCATCGGCGACTCGTCCTCGTCCAGGCTCACGACGCCGAGCGAGTGGATCTTCACGTTCGCCGGGATCTCGGCCGGCGCCACGACGGACAGGCTCGGCAGGAACCGCTCGGTGAGCCGGCGGAGGTGCCCGCGCACGTTGGTCGAGCACAACACCAGCGGCTGGTGGCCCTGGAGCGCGAACTGCTCGCCCCACGACGCGAGCTTGCCGAGCAGGCGCTGCGCGGTCGTGGGCTCGAGCGCGAGATACGTGCCGTCGTCGTTCCGGTGCACCGCCTCCGCGATCGTCCGCTCGAGGCGCGGCGCCAACGTCACGAGCGGCAGCGTCCGGTCGGGGCCGAGGAAGCGGTTGATGATCGAGCGCGAGAGCGCCGCGCGGACGTGCTCGGTCAGCTGATGCGTATCCTTCGTCGTCGGCGCGTGGTCGGCGAGCGTCTCGACGATCGAAAGGAAGTCGCGAATGCCGACGTGCTCGCGCAGCAGATTCTGCAGCACCTTCTGCACCTGGCCGAGCGTCAGCTGCTGCGGCACGAGCTCCTCGACGACCTTGGGATGCGTCTTCGCGAGCGCCTCGAGCAGGCCCTGCACCTCCTGGCGCCCGAGCAGCTCGTGGGCGTGGCGGCGGATGACCTCGGTGAGATGGGTCACGACGACCGTCGCCGCGTCGACGACGGTGTACCCGGCGAGCTGCGCCTGCTCGCGATCGGTCGCGAGCACCCAGAGCGCGTCGAGCCCGAAGGCCGGCTCCTTCGTCGGCACGCCGCGGAACCCGGGGTCGGCGCCGCCGGGGTTGATCGCCAGGTACTGGCCGATGCGGATCTCGGCGCGCTGGATCTCGACGCCCTTCAAGAGCAGCGCGTACTCGCCGGGCTTCAGCTGCAGGTTGTCGCGGATGTGGACGGGCGGCACCACGAATCCCATGTCCTGAGCGAGCTGCTTCCGCAGCGTCTTGATGCGCTCGATCAGCTCGCCGCGCTGGGCCGCGTCGACGAGCGGCACGAGCTCGTAACCGACCTCGAGCTCGAGGAGATCGAGCGGCGCCGGCACGTCGGACTTCTCCTCCTTCGGCGCATCGGCGCGCGCCTCGATCGCCGCCTGTGCCACGAGCGCCGCCTTGTGCTCGCGGCCGGCGTACGAGAGCCCGCCGAGTGCTCCCGCGAGCGCGACGAAGGGCAAGAACGGCAGGCCCGGCAGCAGCGCCAGCGCTCCGAGGATCCCGCTCACCATCGCGAGCACGCGGGGATTCAGCAGCATTTGCGACGTGACCTCGCTGCCGAGGTCCGTGCCGGACGCCGCGCGCGTCACGACGATGCCGGCGGCCGTCGAGATCAACAGCGCCGGGAGCTGCGAGACCAGGCCGTCACCGATCGTGAGGATGGTGTAGATCTCCGCCGCGCTGCGGACGTCGAGGCCGCCCTGCACGACGCCGATGAACAGGCCGCCGACGATGTTGATGCCGGCGATCATGAGCCCCGCGACGGCGTCGCCGCGGACGAACTTCGACGCACCGTCCATCGCCCCGTAGAAGTCGGCTTCCGCTTCGATCGATCTTCGGCGCTCGCGCGCCTCTCGCTCCGTTATTCCCCCCGCGTTGAGCTCCGCGTCGACCGCGAGCTGCTTCCCGGGCATCGCGTCCAAGGTGAACCGCGCGGCGACCTCGGCGATGCGGCCGGCGCCTTTGGTGATGACGACGAAATTGATGACGACGAGGATCAGGAAGATGACGAGCCCGACCACGTAGCTGCCGCCGACGACGAAGCTTCCGAACGCCTGGATGACGTGGCCCGCGGCGCTCGCACCTTCCTGCCCGTGCAGCAGGATCAGCCGCGTCGACGCGACGTTCAGCGAGAGCCGCAGCAGCGTCGTCACGAGCAGCACCGACGGGAACGTCGAGAACTCGAGCGGCTTCAGGGTGTACATCGCGACCAGGAGGATGATCAGCGAGACCGCGATGTTCACCGCGAGCAGCAGGTCGAGCATCATCGTCGGCAGCGGGATGATCATCACGATCACCACGATGACGAAGGTGAGCGGGATCACGAGCTCGCCGCCGGCGAGGACGCGCCCCATGAAGCCCGTGCCGCTCTGCGGTGTCGGCGTCGCGGTCGCCATCAGCCGTTCGCTCCGCCGGCCGCGCGCTGCCTACGCAGCCCGTAGATGTACGCCAGGATCTCGGCGACCGCGCGATAGAGCGTCGCCGGGATCTCCCCGCCGACCGGCACGCTGCGGAAGATCGCGCGCGCGAGCGAGCGGCGCTCCATGATCGGGATGCCGTGCTGCCGGGCGACGTCCTTGATCCGCTGGGCCATGCCTTCCGCGCCCTTCGCGACGACCTTCGGGGCGCCCATCTGGCCCGGCACGTATTTGAGCGCGACCGCGAGGTGGACCGGGTTCGTGATGATGACGTCCGCCGTCGGCACGTCGGCGAGCGAGCGCGTCTTCACGATCTCCTGATACGCGCGGCGGAGGCGGCCCTTGATCTTCGGATCGCCTTCCGCCTGCCGGAGCTCGTCCTTCACCTCGCTCTTGGTCATGCGGAGGCTCTGGTGGTGCTGCCGGCGCTGCCAGGCGTAGTCGCCTGCAGCGAGCACGACGAGCAGGCCCGTCGCCCAGCCGACCAGGCGCATGACCCGGTGCCCGGTGATCGCCAGGAGCTCGCGCGGCGACGCCGCCGAGAGCGCCACGATCGTGCTCTCGGAGGCGTGAATCATCGTCCACGCCAGCCAGCCGACGAGCCCGATCTTCACGAGCGCCTTCGCGAGGTCGAAAGCGCCCTTGCTCGAGAAGATGCGCTGCATCCCGCTCGACGGGGACATCTTGCTCGCGTCCGGCAGGATGCGCTTGCCGTTCAGCTGGAGCCCGACCTGCGCCACGGTCGCCAGGAGTCCCGCGACGGCCGTGACCGAGAGGATCGGGATCACGACCGCGGTGATGTCGTGCAGCATGCCCTGCAGCACGTCACCGAGCTGGGCCGGCGTGAGGTCGAGCTTCGTGACGGCCAGCAGGCTGCGCCGCATCGACTCGCGAAGACTGCCGATCGCGACGTCGCCGTTCCGCCACGTCGCGAGCAAGGCGGCGAACAGCACCGTCGCCGCCGTGATCTCCATCGACTGCGGAATGCGCCCGTCGGCGCGCGCCTCCTCGCGGCGTTTGGGTGTGGGTTCTTCGGTGCGGCTGGCGGCGTCCTCGGCCATCCGTCACCTCAGGGCCCGCACGACGCCGGCCAGCGAGGATTGCACCTCGCCGAAGCTCGTCTCGAGCAGCCGCACCGTGAAGGGTTGCGACGCCGCCAGCACGAAGAGCCCGGCCGCGACGTTCAGGGGAAAGCCGACGATGAAGACGTTCAGCTGCGGGATGAGCTTCGCGAGGACGCCCATCGCCGCGTTCACCATGAGCAGCAGCACCATCACGGGCGCCGCGATCCGCAGCGCGACCACGAAGAGCTGGCCCGCGAGCTCGAGCACGATGCCGAAGCCGGCCGCCTGCGGCAGGCCGCCGCCGAGCGGCAGCACCGTGAAGCTGTCGGCGACCGCGCGGATCAACACGTGGTGCCCGTCGATCGAGAGGAAGATCAAGAGCGCCAGGAGGTTCTGCCACTGCGCGAGCGACGTGATGTGCTCCTGGGTCTGCGGGTCGATGAGGTTCGAGAGGCCGATGCCCATCTGGATGCCGGCGAGCTGTCCCGCCATCTGCACCGCCCCGAACGTCAGCTGCGCGACGAGGCCGATCGTGAAGCCGACCAGCGTCTCGAACGCCATCATCCCGAGCACCACCGCGGTGCTCGCGTTCGCCGCGAGCGCGGGCGGCGTCGGGCCGACCAGCGGCAGCATCGCGAGCGTCAGGAAGAACACGAGCGCAGCGCGCACGCGCACCGGCGCGGTCCGCGACCCGAAGATCGGGCCCATGATGAACAGCCCCGCGACCCGTGCCAGCGCCAGCACCAGCACGATCACGCGATCCTGTCCGAGCCCGAACAGATCCGACACGATCCCCATGCGTCAGTGCACCATTCCGGGGACCGCCTCGAAGAGCGCGATCGTGTAGTTCAGCATCTTCTGCAGCATCCACGGTCCGAAGAGCACGAGCGCCAGGATCGTCGCCCCGATCTTCGGGATGAACGTGAGCGTCATCTCGTGGATCTGGGTCAGCGCCTGGAACACCGCGACCACGAGACCCGCGACGAGCCCGAACACGAGCACCGGACCGGCGAGGATGAGGCACATCTCGAGCGCGTTCCGGCCGAGCTGCAGCACCGTCTCCTGGGTCACTGGAAGCTCCGCACGAGCGAGCTGATGAGCAGGTTCCAGCCGTCCACGAGCACGAAGATCATCAGCTTGAACGGCAGCGAGATGAGGACGGGAGGCAGCGTGATCATGCCCATCGACGTCAGGATCGACGCGACGACCATGTCCAGCACCAGGAACGGAATGTAGACCATGAAGCTGATCGTGAACGCGGTCTTGAGCTCGGAGATCATGAAAGCCGGGATGACGACCTCGGGCGGCACGTCGTCGGGCGTCTCGGGCCGCGGCCGGCCGCTGATGCCGAGGAACAGCGCCAGGTCCTTCTCGCGCGTCTGGCGCAGCATGAACGACCGCAGCGGCTGGAAGCCGCGCTGCAACGTGTCGAAGGCCGGCGCGTCCTCCTTCAGGTACGGCTGCACCGCCTGCTGATTCACCTCGCGGATCGTCGGCATCATGACGAAGAACGTGAGGAACAGCGCGAGCGCGACGATCACCTGGTTCGGCGGCATCTGCTGCGTCCCGACCGCCTGCCGCATGAACGCCAGCACGATCACGATGCGGACGAAGGCGGTCACACCGATCATGATCGCCGGCGCGAACGACAGCAGCGTGAAGAGCAGCATCAGCTGGAGGCTCGTCGAGAGGCCGTCGGACGGATTGCCGCCGACCTCGAGGGAGAGCGCCGGCGCGGCGAGCGCGGCCGTCGGCCACAGCACCGCCAGCGCGCCTGCCGCATAGGCGAGCCGCCTCACCGCGCGGTCCCGAGCGAACGGCGCCGCGAGCGCGCCTGCCGGAGAGAGGAGTCTTTTCACCGAGCGGCCCCGATCGAGCGTGGGGCGCCCGACGCGCCGGCGACCGGCTTCGGCTCGCTCTGCAGCTCGTTCAGCAACGTCACCGCGTCGTCGGTCAGCCCGAGGAGGAAGCGGCGCGTCTCGACCTCGACGATCGCGACGCTGCGCTTGCCCCCGAGCGAGCGCGTCGCGACCACCGTGATCGGGTGGCCGACGTTCGGGAGGAATCCGCGTCGCTTGAGCCACCAGTGCACCGCGGTCGCGGCCGCCGTGAGCAGCAGCACCGCGGCGATCGCCGGCCAGGCGATCTCGGGCGGACCTTGCGTCATCGCAGGCGCTCCACCCGCTCGCTCTGGCTCACGATCTCGGTGAGGCGGACGCCGAACTTGTCGTTCACCATCACGGCCTCGCCGCGCGCGACCGCGCGGCCGTTGATGAGCACGTCGAGCGGCTCGCCCGCGAGCTTCGCGAGCTCGATCACCGAGCCGGCCGTCAGCGCCAAGAGCTGCCGCACCGGCATGCGCACGCGTCCGAGCTCGACGCTCACGCCGAGCGGCACGTCGAGAATGAGCTCGAGATTGCCGGTGTCCCCTGCCGCCTGCGCCACGATCTGTCCCTCGTCCGCCATCGCCCCGTCCTCTCGCGCCGCCTCAGGCGGCCTTCGCCACCACTCGCACCGCGTTGTTGCCCCGGCTCACGCCGGGGACGCCGGTCAGCAGCCGGATCCCCTCGACGCTCACCGCGAGCGGGTCGTCCGGCCGCGCGTCGATCGTCAGCACGTCGCCGACCTTCAGCTTCAAGAAGTTGCGCGCCGTAATCTCGACCGAGCCGAGCTCGACGCTCATGTCGACCTCGGTCGCCTCGATCACCCCGCGGAGCGCGCCGAGCCACGCAGCGTCGGGGCCGCGCTCGGCCGCCTCGGGCTCGCCGAGCTTGGCGCGGATCGGCTCCAGCATCGCGAACGGCATCGCGATGGTGAGCGGCGTCGACCCGGTGCCGACGTCGCACGCGAACGGCAGCACCAGGATCTGGTCGGTCGGCGCGCAGATCGCGATCGAGATCGGGTTCGTCTCCGACGCGCCGAAGCTACACGCGATCGGATGCAGCGGCGCCAGCGCCTCCGTGAAATCGGCGAGCAGCTGCGTCACCACGCGCTGCACGATCTGCATCTCGATCGCCGAGCACTCGCGCCGCGGACCGCCGGTCGGGATGCGTCCCGCCCCGCCGAAGACCTTGTCGACCAGACCGTACGCGAGCGCCGACGAGACGATGACGAGCGCCTGTCCGCGGAGCGGCGCCATCGTGAAGAGGTGCAGATTGGCCGGCATCTCGAGGCGATTCCGGAGCGTCGAGAATTTCAGCATCTCGAGCGGCTTGGCTTCGAGCTCGGGGGGCGTGCCGAGCATGCCGGCGAGCGAGATCTTCAGCCGGCGCACCAGGCGCTCGCGCGCGAGGTCGAGCGCGTGGAAGCGGCGTGGGACGATGCGCTCCTCGCCGAGGAGGTCGTAGTCCTGCGTCTCTCCCGGCGCGGCCGGCGCGACCTCCGGCGCGACGTCGCCGTCGGCGAGGCCGCGGAGCAGCGCGCTGACTTCGTCTTGTGAAAGGGTCTCGCTCATGAGCTCGGCGCTACTGGACGATGAACTCGGTGAAGTAGACGGCCTTCGCGAGATCGCGATCCAAGACCTGGTTCACGCGCGCGAGGATCTCCTCGCGCAGCTGCTGCTTGCCCTCCGGCGTCCGGATGTCGTCGAACGTCTTGCTGGTGAAGAGCGTCAGCAGGAGATCGCGCGTCTGCGGGAGGCGCGACTGCATGGCGGCCGGCACCTCCTTGCCGAAGTCGATCTGGAACGTCGCCTTCAGGTAACGGCGTCCGCCGTCGTCGGCGAGATTCGCGATGAACGGCTCGAGCGCGAGGATCGCGCCCTTGCCGTCGTCATGACCGCCGCCGCCCGCTTCCTTTGCGCCGTGCGCCGGCTCCGCCTCCTCGACGGCGGCCGTCGCCTCGGCGTGCCGCGCTCCTCCGGCGAACGGGCCGACGCCGAGGTACCAGAGCGCCGCGACCGTGCCCGCGAGGAGCACGACGACGCTTCCGATCATCGGGACGAGCTTCGATTTCTTCGCGGGAGCCTCGGCTCCCTCGGCTGGCTTCTCGGCTTCTTCCGACATGCGCGCTCCTTGCGAGTGGCGTCCGACCCGTGGGCGAGCCTCGGGTCGGAGCCCGAAAGTGCAAGGGCCATGCCCCTGACTCGGCGGACGCCGCCGGGAACGTCCCCGTCGGAAGCGCGCGGTGAATCGAGGGTTTGACGGAAGCACCCGCGACGCGCAGGGCACGCGCGGTCAGATTTCTGGCGAAACGCGTCGGAGAAGCTGGCGGGAACGCTCGCGCTCCGCCAGCCGTGCGAAGTGAGGGGGGCGGACCGCGAATGCAGTCGCGGTCCGCCGGCCCCATCGGAGCACGGCGCCGAAGGGCGCCGCGCACGGGGGCGAAATGGAATGACGACCGCGAATGCACTCGCGGTCGCCAGCCCATCGGAGCACGGCACCGAATGGCGCCGCGCACGGGCGACATCGAATTACCGGACGATGTTGATGAGGTCGTTCAGCAGCGTGTCGCTCGACGTGATGACGCGCGCATTCGCCTGGAAGCTGCGCTGCGTGGAAATCAGGTCGATGAACTCCTGCGCGATGGCGACGTTCGAGAGCTCGACCGCGCCGGCGACGATCGACCCGAGGCCGCCGGACTCCGGCGTGCCGATCGCGGGCGACCCGGAGTCGACCGACTCGCGGTAGAGGCCGTTGCCGAGCGGCGTGAGCGCGTCCGGCGCCGTGAAGTTGGCGAGCGCCAGCTGGAAGAGCGGACGGGTCTGGCCGTTGTCGAAGACGCCGGTCACGATGCCCGCCTCGCTGAACTCGAGGGAGAGCAGCTGGCCGGCGCCGAAGCCGTTCTGCGACTGGAAGCCGACGGCCGAGGGGCCGGCGAACTGCGTGACGCCGTCGATGCCGAGGCCCGGGTTGGCCACCGGGTCGGGATTGGGCGTCCCGAAGTTCAGCGCGATCGTCTGTGCGGCCGCACCCGCGAACGTGACGCTCACCGACGGCGTCGACGGCGCGGCGGCGAGCGAGCCGTCGCTGTTGAAGGTCAGCGACCCGGATCCGAGGACAGTGAGGTCGCCGGGCGTTCCGCCGGTCTCGCCCGCGTCGATGCCGACGTTGTAGTCCCAGGCGTTGTCCCCCGTGCGCGTGAAGAACAGGTTCAAGGTGTGCTTCGCGCCGAGCGAGTCGAACACGTTGATCGACGTCGTGAAGTTCGACGTCGCATAGGCGGAGTCGAACGTCGTCTGGTCGAAGCCTCCGGCGATGAGCTCCGAGTCGGCACGCAGATTCGACTTGAGCGAGATCGCCGTCGTCGCCACGGGCTGGCTGCTGGAGCCGGTGACCGTGATGTCGATCGGAGCGCCGACCGGCGCCTCCAGGTCGTTCAGGGCGAACCCCTGCACGGGCAGTCCCTGGTTCGTGACCAGCTTGCCGTTCGAGTCGAGGCGGAAGTTGCCGGCGCGGGTGAAGAGGTTCCCGTCGCCGGTCGCGACGACGAAGAAGCCGTTGCCCTCGATCGCGAGGTCCGTCGGGCGGCCGGTGCTCTCGATGTTGCCCTGCGTGAACGACGCGCTGACGCGGCCGATGCGCGTGCCGAGACCGATCTTCCCCGCGCTGCCGCCGCCGCCCTGCGCCGACAGCAGATCCGAGAAATCCGTCCGGCTGCCCTTGAAGCCGATCGTGTTCACGTTGGCGATGTTGTTGCCGATCACGCTGAGCGCCGCGCCGGTCGCGACGAGGCCGCTCCGTGCCGTCCCGAGTGCTCCGAAGATTGCCATCCGACTGTTCTCCTTCTCCGTGTGATGCGCGAAATCGATTACGCGCCCGGGTCGGGCGCGATTTCCTGCACTTCCGTGACGTCCGAGAGCACGAGCATCCGATCGCCGAGAAGCAACGTCGGCGTGGTGCCCGTGAGATCCACGCCGGTCACGCGACCCGTGACGAACGTGTCGACCTGGTGCGGCGCGCCGCCGGCGGGATCCGCCTGCGACAGGACGACGGCGTACGTGCCGTCGTCGAGGTGCGGCGCGTTGCTCACCTTCGAGAGATCGAGGGTGTGCGCGCCGGCGCCCTGTTCGTCGAGCACGACGCTCGCGACCTGGCGGCCGTTCTGATCGACGATCTTCGCCTGCACGGCGCCGGCCGACTCCAACGAGTAGTCGAGCGTCGTCGCGACGCCGCCCTTCACCGCGATGCCCGCGCTCGGCCCCGTCACCTCGCGGCCGATGAACCCGACCGCGTCGAACCGGCCGATCGTGTCCTCGGCGGCCTTGCCGAGCTTGTCGTTGATCTGGGTCAGCTGCTCGAGGCTCGAGAACTGCGCGAGCTGCGCCGAGAAGTTGGCGCTGTCGAGCGGGTTCAGCGGGTCCTGGTTCTGCAGCTGCGCGATCAGCAGCTTCATGAACTCCGCCTGGTTCACGACGTCGTTCTCGCGGCCCTTGGTCGCCGTCGATCCGGAGGAGCCGCTCGACCCGCTGGCCTTGCCAGTGCCGCTGGCGGCGGTGCTCGCGCCGGTGTCCTTGGTCGCGTCACTGCTGCTCGCGCTCTGCGCGACCGACGAGATCAGTCCGATGGCGGCCGACGCCGCGGAAGCCGCGAGAGGAATCATGACGTCATACCCGCACGCTCACGCGCCCGTTCGCGAGCGGAGCGTCGTCGAGGACCGGGCCCGCATCGGCGGTCGTGGTCGGGGGCGCGGGCGCCGTCGGCCGTCCCGCCGGCGCGCCGCCCTGATCGCGGCCGTCCATGGAGCCGGACATCGCGGCGCCGCCGCCGGACCCGACGTCCACCGAAAAACCGGACAGCCGGACGTCGCTTCGCTGCAAGGCGTCCTGGAGCACCTGTTGCTGGCTGGTGAGCAGCGCGCGCGTCGACTCGTGCTCCGCGACGATCACCGCACGCACGCCGTCCGCCTGGAGGTGCAAGCGCACGTCGATGTGGCCGAGCCCCTCGGGCTCGAGCTGAAGTCGAATCTCGCCGCCGCCGCGGACCGACGAGAGGCGTACCGCGTCCGCGACACGGTCGCCCCAGCGCGGCTCGATCGCGGGCGGGTGGTGCAGCGCGCGCTCGGTGCGTGTCGTGGCGGCGTCGTGGCCGCTCGCCGGCGTCGCGCTGACGGCGTTGGTCGTCGGCGTGGCGTTCGGAGGGACCGCATCGCGCGACGCTTCGGGCGCGACGGCGACCTCCTGCGCTGCCTGGGTCCCACCGGCCGACGTCGCGGCGTGCGCGGGCGGCGCGCCGGCCGCGGCCGCGAACGCCGGATGCCGCTCGGAGCTTCCGAGATCGAGCCCGTGGTGCTGGCCGTCGCCGCTCGCGAACGACGCGTCGTGCTCGGTGTCGACGCCGGCGCCTGCGCCGTGCCGGGCGGTCGGGGAGTCGGCGTGGCTCGACGCGCTCCGGTGGCTCGGCTCGCGCTGCGCGGCATCCGCGGCCGTTGCCACCTGCTGCTCCGCGTGGTCGCCGGCGTTCGTCCCCTGCTTCGTGTCGTGCACCGGGGCGGCACCCGTCGGATCGGCGACCTCGCTCTTCGGCGCATCGCCCTTCGCGGTTTCGATCTTCGGTGACGCGACGGTCGCATCGCCGTGCTCCGTCGTCGTGATGTGCGCCGCGATCGGTGCGGCCGTGGTCGCGATGCTCGGATCGACCGCGGCCGCGCCCGATGTCGTCGCTGCGGCGGTGGCGGCCGCGGTCGCGGTGGCGGTCGCCGCCGCCGCCACCGTCGCCGAGGCGACGCTCGACGCGACGACCGTCTCCACCACCGTGCCGGTCGCGTCGACGGCCGTGGCGTCGGAAGTGCCGTCGGACGTGCCGTCGCCGGTCGCGGTCGCGTCCACCGGGATCGGCGCCGTCGCGCCGGGCGTAGCGACCAGCGCCGCGGCGATCGCGAGGTCCGTCGGCGTCGCGCCGTCCGTCGTACTCGTCGCGTCGTCACCGGTCGCGGCGTCGCCGCCCTCGCCGTCGACCGCGGTCGCGATCGGATCGGCGGGCGTGTCGCCGCCGGCGAGCGCAGCTTCGAGCGTCGCCGGAAACGCCGAGCTCGCCGCGTCGTCGCCTCCGAGCAGCAGCGAGAGCAGATCCACGTCGCCGCCCGTGGCGGTGACGTTGGCGCCCTGCTCCCGTCCACTCGTGACCCGTGTGAGCTCCATGCGGCGCGAGGGAGCAATGCGGGTGCCACGAGCGAAGCATCGACGCGACGGCATCCCGGCGGCAGGCGGGCGGAAGAAACGGCCGCCACCGGCACATTCTTCCGATGCGACCTATCGGGTACCGCCGAGCGCGGCGTACGCTCCACGACGATGGCGCTTCGGGCCGTTCGCCTCGCTGCGTTTTGTTTCGTCCTCGGCACGCTCGCCGGCCCCGCGACCGCTCGCGATCTCGTCGTCGGCGCGACCGGCGAGGCGGCGCTGGCGCAGCCCATGGTGGTGCTCACGCTCGACGGCCGCGGCGCGGCGCCCTCGGCTCCGCAGCGTCGCGGCAATCTCGAGGATCTCCTGGACGACCTCCCGTCGGTCGCGATCCTCGACACCGGCGCGAGCGGCCATGTCCTCTCGCACGGCACCGCGGCGCGCTTCGACGTCCAACCGGAGCCCGGATCCCGCTACCTCGAGAGCGGCATGAGCGGCGACCACGCCATGCGCGTTTCGCGGCCGCTCGCGTTCACCGTCGCCGATTTCGCGCCGGAAGGCGACGACGCGCGCGGCGGACGCAGCGTGACGCGTCCGACCTCGGTGCGCCTCACGGCGCAGCGGGTCCTGCTGAACGATGCCCCGTCCGACCCAACCGCGCTGCTCATGTCTCCCGGCGCGCTCGTCGACGTGATCGGCATGCCGCTGCTCCGCGAGCGCACCGTCGAGATCGCTCCGGGCGACGACGCGACGGCGGGCGTCGTCGTGCGGATGCGTCCGAGCAGCGCCGGCCTCGCGGTCGACGCGTGGATCCCGCTCACGCTCGTCGATTTCAGCCTCCGCGATCCCCGCAATCGTGGCCCCGCTCCGGTGCTCGCTCCGAATCCGCTCGTCGACGGCGTGCGCGTGCGCGCCGGGGCGGCGTCTGCGGAGGCAGACTGGCTGCTCGACACCGGCGCCGCGTGCTCCATGATCTCGACGGACATCGCCCACCGCCTCGGGCTCGTCGACGCGGCCGGCGCGCCCACCCGCAGACCAGGCTTCACGCTTCCCGTCGGCGGCGTCGGCGGCGGATCGTCGAGCCTCCCCGGCTACCGTTTAGACGAGATCGCGCTGACGACCGACGATGGCCGACGTATCCTGTTCCCCCACCCCGCCGTGGTCGTCCACGACATCCGCACGACCGACGCCGACGGCCGCACCGTCACGCTCGACGGCGTCCTCGGCATGAACCTCCTGCTGCCGTCCGGCAGCGGCATGACCATGCTCGGGGCGGCGACGCAGCTGCCGCCGCCGTTCGAACGGGTGGTGGTGGACGTGCCGAAGGAGCGGATGGGGCTGGCGATCGCGCGCTGAGGGCGGCGCGGCCGACGAACCCAGGTCTGTTCCAGAATCGACGGACGCCCGCGGCGGTGGCAGCGTCCCGCAGCCATGCGCCTACTCCTCTTGGTTGTGACAGTTGTCAGCGCGTGTACCGGAGCGCGCGGCCGCGTCGCCGACTATTCTCAGCATCGACCAGGACCGGCGCTCGAGCGTTCCGGCGACGTCGCGGCGATCCTCACCAACACGGCGCACGGGTTGCTCGTCGAGTCGCCCTTCCTCGCAGAGCAACACGCGACTACGCGCTGCCACGTATTGGACTGGCAGGAACCCGTGTGCCTGATCGACGGTCGGCCTGTATGAGGACCCCCTGTGCCTGATCGACGGTCGGCCCGTATCTGCGAGCGACTGGGAGATGCCGGGCACCGTGGGGTCGCGGAGATTGGGTAGAAAGCGTACGCCCCTCGACGTGTACAACCCGCATCGCTCGGAACCGGACGCGCGAACGCCGTCCGTAGAGCCGATCGAGAGTAAATTTGATTCGCGCCTGCCTGTCGGATGCGCTCTGGATCGTATGTTGCGGAGTGGTCGGTCATCGCGTGTTCGCGCGCTCCTTTCAGAGGACGAAGCGATGATCGTGGAACGTTTCTTCCCCGAGCGTCCCGACGGGCGTCTGTGAGCACCGACTTCCCTGACACTTCTGTTCACTGACGTCCTGACACTTCTGTTCACTGACATCTCTGGCACCTCGTCGTCATGCGTCTTGACACGCTCGTTCGGTTCGACTACAAAGGTCGCCATTTCAAAATTGTCGTCATGCCTGCCCGACGTTCATCGCAACTGACCTTGGATCTTCGCAGCAAGCCCGCCTGGGGCGGCCGTCGCCCGAACGCCGGACGCCCCCCAAAGGGCAAACAGGCCGAGCTTCGGCACGCGTCACGCGCCGCGTTCCGCAAACTCCCCGCGCACGTCACCGTCCGTGTGCGTCCGGACGTGCCGTCACTTCGAACCGTGTCGGTCGTTCACGAAGTCGAGCGCAGCATCGCGAAGGCGTGCGCACGGCCTGGATTCCGGCTCGTCCACTACTCTCTTCAGGACACGCATGCGCACTTCGTGGTGGAGGCCGTCGATCGGCGCGCGCTCGGGCGGGGCATGATGGCGCTCGCGTCACGCCTGGCGCGCGCGGTGAACCGCGTGACGGAGCACACGGGGCCGGTCTTCAGCGACCGCTATCACTCGCGACTGCTGAAGACGCCGCGCGAATGTCATCGCGCGCTCCGGTACGTCCTGTTGAACGCACGGCACCACGCGCGTGCACATGCTGGGCGGACGCGCGTCGCGCTCGACCCGGCATCGTCAGCGCGCTGGTTCGACGGCTGGAAGACCGATCCGACTGCGGCGAACGAGCGCGCGAGCGCGGGCGCGGGACTGGCTTCGCCGGTGGCGGCGCCGACGACGTGGCTGCTCGCCAGGGGATGGCGACGCCACGGTCTCCTCGATCCGACCGACGTACCCGGCTAGCGCCGAGTGCTCGCTGGATGACCGATCATCGAGCTGCGACGGCCGCGGGCCTCGCCGCAGCGACCGTTTCCGGCCTGCAACGACCCGTCGCGGCCTGGGGTCGGCACCCACGTGTCGCCTCACCGCTCCGCCAACGCCTGCGTCAACGCGATCGCCCGCTCGCGGGTCATGAGGGGCAGGATCTCCCCGACCTGCTTCTCCTTCATGCGCCGAAAGATCGTGAGGACGGTCGGATCGTCGAGGCGGTCGAGGATGGGAGCGGCGGCCTCGGGCTTCATCGTGCCGTAGATCTTCGCGAGCGACTCGGCGGCGGCGTCGACGGCTTGCGTGGCGGCCTTCGCGCGTGCGGAGAGACGCTTCTCGATCTCCTCGAGGCTCGCGACCTTCGCGGTGACGTCCTTCTCGTAGAGCGCGAGGCGCTCCTCCTTGCTCGTGACCTCGCGCTCGCGGGCGTCGAGCTCGGCCTGGCGGCGCTCCAACGCCTCGAGGAGCGTGCGCACGTCCGGCCGCGCAGCCGGCGCAGGCGCGGCCGCGCCCGACGTCTTCGGGTCGGCGGCTGCGGCGCCCGCGGATGCCTTTCCGGTCGCAGCCGTTCCACTGCTCGCGAGCGCGGGCAGCTCGCCCTGCGCGAGCAGCAGCACCGCGATTTTTGCGCCGAGCACGAACGCGAGCGCGAACCTGAGGCCGCGCCGGCCGCGCAGGCCGCCGCGGGCCGCGCCGCTTGCCGCTCGATCAGACCGGTTCATGATGCTCCTCCTTCCGCCGACGGTGACGGTCGACGGCGATCTCATCGAGTGCGCGATCCGTCTCGCGCGCCTCGTCCTCCAACGTCCGCTGGCGATGCGCCTCGGCGAGCCGCACGTACTTCTCCTCTTCCTGGCGGGCGCGCAGGACCTCGGCGCGCTTCGCATCCAGGGCATGGCCGACCGCCACGATCTCCGCCGCCCGTACGGCCTCGGCGTTCGCGAGCGCGGCATCGTACGCGCGTCCGACGCGCAGTCCGTCCGCCGTGAGCACGCCGACCGCGGCGGCGTCGCCCTCGAGCGCGCCGATCCGCTCGCGCTCCGCCACGAGCCGGGCGGCTTCCGCGCGCGCCGCCGCGAGCCGCGCGGCGAGCTGCTCCGCCTCGTGCGTCCGGAGACGGCGGATCTGCTCGCGCAGACGCTGGATGCGCGCCAAGCGAAACGGAGCGGCCATCAGCGCTCGCCTTCCGTGCTCATCCGGCCAACGCGGCGAGCGCCGCCGCGCCCTCCTCGAGCGTGCTCCGCTCGTTCAATCCCTGGCGCAGGAACGCCTGGACGGCGTCCATCTTGGCCATCGCCTCGTCGATCCGCGCGTTGCTGCCGGCCGTGTACGCGCCGATGTTGATCAGATCCTCGGCATCGCGGTAGGTCGCGAGCCAGTTGCGCACCTTGCTCGCGCGCTTCAACTGCGGCTCGGGCACGATGTCGTTCATGAGCCGCGAGATGCTGCGCAGCACGTCGATCGCTGGATAGTGGCCCTGGTTGGCGAGCGCGCGCGACAGCACGACGTGGCCGTCGAGCAGGCTGCGCGCCGTGTCGGCGACGGGCTCGTTCATGTCGTCCCCTTCGACTAAGACCGTATACAGGCCGGTGATCGCCGAACGCCCGCTGGCACCGGCGCGCTCCAGCAGCTTGGGAAGGATCGCGAAGACCGACGGCGTGTAGCCACGCGCCGACGGCGGCTCGCCGATCGACAGGCCGACCTCGCGCTGCGCCATCGCGAGACGGGTGAGGGAGTCCATCATCAGCATCACGTCGAGCCCGGCGTCGCGGAAATACTCGGCGATCGCGGTCGCCAGGAACGCGCCCCGAATCCGCACGAGGGGCGGCTGATCGGACGTCGCCACCACCACGACCGTGCGCGCCAGGCCTTCGGTGCCGAGATCGCGCTCGATGAACTCGCGCACCTCGCGGCCGCGCTCGCCGATGAGCGCGATCACGTTCACCTGCGCGCGCGTGTTGCGCGCGATCATGCCGAGCAGCGCGCTCTTGCCGACGCCCGATCCGGCGAAGATGCCGAGCCGCTGACCGCGTCCGCACGTCAGCAGCGTGTTGATCGCCCGGACGCCGAGGTCGAGCGGCGCGCGGATGGGAGGCCGCTCCAATGGGTTGATGTGCGGCCCGTAGAGCGCGACCTCGCGCTCCACCGCGATCGGCCCGCCGCCGTCGAGCGGATGCCCGAGGCCGTCGAGCACCCGGCCGCGCAGTCCCGGACCGACGCCGATCATCGGCCGCTCGCGGGCGACCACGATGCGGTTCCCGGGCTCGATGCCGGCGACGTCGCCGAGCGGCATCAGCAGCACGCGGTTCTGGCGGAATCCCACGACCTCCGCGGCGATGCTCTCGCCGCCGTCGCGCCGCTCGATGAGACACACGCCGCCGATCGGGAGACCGGGGCCCGTGCCCTCGATGACGAGCCCGATCACGTCGGTCACGCGACCGCTCACGCGCACGGGGTTCACGTGCCGCAACTGCTCGACCGCCTGCGCCAAATGGTGCGAGATCGTCGCACCGCGGTCCGCGACCCCGTCGAGGTTCGCCGCGACCTCCTCGCCTTCGGGCCGCATCAAGCCCCCTGCGTGAGCGCCGCGCGGATCGCGCCGATCTGACTGTCGACCCCGAGGTCGAGGTCGCCGAACTGGCTCTCGAGGATGCAGCCGTTCTCGGCGAGAGCCTGGTCTTCGACGAGCTCCATCTCCTTCACGTCGTCGAGCATGCCGCGCAGCGTGGCGAGGTGCTGGACGAGGAAGCGGTGCAGGATCGTGCCGACCCGGATGCGGATCTTCTCGCGGTCGAGCGCGTGACGGACGGCCTCGCGGATCATGCCGAGCCAGTGCTCGGGATGATCCGCGAGCTCGCGCTGCACGACTTTGCGGGCGATGCCGAGGGCGAGAGCGAGCAGCTCGTTCTGATAGCGCTCGAGGAGGCTCGCGCGAAACCGCTGCAGCTCGTCGAGCGCCTTCACGAACGCCTCGCCGTCGCCGACGAGATCGCGCACGGCGGCGTCGCGGCCGGCCACGTAGCCGTCGGCGTACGCAGTGTCCGCGGCCTGTTGCGCTTCGTCCGCCTCCGGGGCCGCGGCCTCCGGAGCCTCACCCGGCGCGCCGGCGGACGAGGCGGGGCCGGCCGCGTCGGCGGCGCCGTCGAAGCTCCGGAAGACGCTCGCCGACGGGACGCGCGACGCGAGCGCCATCCGTCCGAGCGGTCCGCCGCCGTCGCCTGCGGCCGGGGGCGCCGCGGGCGCCGGCCGCAGCTTCTCAAACGAGGACATCGTCCGAGCTGCCGCCCGCGATCACGAGCTTGCCGTCCGCCTCGAGGTCGCGGACGGCCGCGACGATCCGCAGCTGCGCGGCCTCGACGTCTTTGAGACGCGCCGGGCCCGACGACGCGAGATCCTCGCGCAGGATCTCCGCCGCGCGACTGGACACGTTGGCGAAGATCTTCTCCGAGAGCGCCGGGCTCGCGGTCTTGAGCGCGAGCAGCAGGTCCTCGCGCGCGACCTCCTTCAGCAGCGTCTGCATGCTGCGGTTGTCGAACTGGAGGCAATCCTCGAACGTGAAGAGCATCGCGCGGATCGAGCCGGCGAGCTCCGGATCGCGCTGCTCAAGGTCCTCGAAGATGCGGCCTTCGGTCGCCTTGTCGGCGTGCTTGATCATCTCGGCCACGACCTTCGGGCCGCCAGCGGTCTTGCCCGTCTCGCGCGCCAGCCCCTTCACCTGCTCCCGGAGGATCGTGCCGACCTCCTGCACCAGCGCCGGCGGAATCGCGGCGTCGAGGCGCGCGAGTCGCTCGACGAGCTCGGTCTGGAGCGCCTCGGACAGGCCGCGGAGCACGAGCATCGCCTGCGCGGGCGCCATGTGCGCGAGGATGAGGGTCGCGATCTGCGGGTGCTCGGACTCGAGCAAGCGCGCGAGTCCCTCCGCCGGGACGCCTTCGAGCGCGCGGGCGAGGCCCGTCGCATCGCCGCTCGGCAGCTGATCGAGCTCGGCGAGGATCTCGTCGCGGTTCACGGCCGTCGATTGCTCGCCGTTCGCGAGCGTCTGGTTCACGAGCGCGCGCGCGAAGAGCAAGCCGTCGACGCGGAGGCCGCGCGCGCCGCTGACGCGCTTCCGATAGTCCTGCTCGACCGTCCGCAGGTGCTCGGCCGGCACGGTCCGCATGCGCGCGAGCGCCTTCGTGACGACGCGCACCTCGCCGTCGTCGAGGTGGCGAAAGACCTCGGCGGCGACGTCCTCGCCGAGCGAGAGCAGCAGCACCGCGGCCTTATCGACGCCCGTGAGCTCGTCCGCCATCGGCTACTTCTGCGCGAGCCACTGGCGGATGACCTCCGCCGTGTGCTCGGGGTTCTGGCTCGCCATCTGCAGCATGCCGGCAGGCACCGGGAGATCGCTGCCGCCCGGCGCGACCGCGGCACGCGCGGTCGGCGGCGGAATGTACGGTGCCGGCGGCGCGATCGGGGCGCGCTCGGCCATGGCGAGCAGGAACGGCCGCACCACCGTCATCAACACGACCAGCACGACGAGCAGCCCGGCGACCCGCCACAGCACCTCGGAGAAGCCGCCGATGCGCGCCAGCATGCCCGGGGGCTCCGGTGCCTCGACCGCGGCCGCCTCCTGGAACGGCGCGCTCGCCACCTCGATCTGGTCGCCGCGCTCCTCGTTGAACCCGACCGCGCGCTTGATGAGCTCGCGGTAGCGATCGATCTCCTCCTGCGGACGCGGCACGAAGCTGCGCTGCTCGCCCTCGCCCGTCCACGTCCCGTCGACCAGCACGGCGACCGAGAGCTTCTTCACGGCGCCCATCTGCTCGACGCGCCGGCTGGTCACCTTGCTGACCTCATAGCTGAGCGCGGTGTCCTCGCGGTTCTGGGTCGGACCCTCGCTCGGCGCCGCCGGCTCGTTCGTGATGTTGGAGCTCGCAGCGCCGGCGTTCGTCGCGCCGGTCGCGCTGGTCTCCTTGGAGCGCTTCTCGTTCCGGATCGCGACGCGATCGGGATCGAAGCTCTCCTCGGTCTTTTCGACTTGCGCCATGTCGAGCGCGACCGTGACGCGCGCGAGCGCATGGCCCGGACCGAGCACGCGGCCGAGCATGCTCTCGATGCTCTCGGTGTAGCCCTGCTCCATCTCGCGTTGGAACGTCATCAGACCCTTGCCGGGCCGCTGCGTGTCCTGGTCGGCCTCGTCTCGCGTGAGCACCTGCCCGTTCAAGTCGACGACCGTCACGTCGTTCGGTCGGAGCCCTTCGACGCTCGCGGCGACGAGGTGCACGACGCCGGCGATCTGCTCGGGCGCGAGCGTGCGGCCGGGCCGCAGCTTCAACACGACGGAGGCCGACGGGCGCCGCTCCTCCGACACGAAGAGCGAGCGCTCCGGCATCGCCAGGTGCACGCGCGCCGACTCGACGGTGTCGAGCTCGGCGATCGAGCGCGCGAGCTCGCCCTGCAGCGCGCGCTGGTAGTTCAAGCGCTGCACGAAGTCGGTCATGCCGAGGGTCTGCTTGTCGAAGATCTCGAAGCCGACGCCGCCGCCCTGTGGAATGCCGCGCCCGGCGAGCGCCATGCGCGTCTCGTAGAGCCGACCCGACGCGACCTCGATGTTCCCGCCGGCGTCGCTCACGCGATACGGGATCTTCTCGGTCTTGAGGTACTCGATCACGGCCGACGCGTCGGAGCCGCCGAGCCCACTGTAGAGCACGCGGTACTGCGGCTGCTGTACCCACCACGCGAGCGCTCCGGTGCCGATCACGATCGCCGCAGTCAGCGCCGCGAACGTCATCCGCCGCGCCGGCGGCAGCCCGAGAAAGAAGTCGCGGAGCTGCCCCAGCAAGCCACTCAACCGATCCATGTGCCCGCCTTACGTCCGCTCAGACCTGCATCCGGAGGATCTCTTGGTACGCCTCGACGATCTTGTTCCGCACCTGCATCATCAGCCGGAACGACACGTCGGCCTGCTCCATCGCGATCATCGTCTCGTGCATGCTCACCTTCTCGCCGCTCGCGAGCGCGGCGATCGACGCGTCGGCCTTCTGCTGCAGGTCGTTCACCTCGTTCAGCGACTTCTGCAGCACCGAGGCGAACGATCCGGAGCCCGACTCGCTCTTGCCGATCGACTTCGCGGGCTGCTCGACGCTGCCGAGCCCGGCGATGCCGGGAAACTGGGTGATGTCCTTGATCTCCATGCGCGCTTACCTGCCGATCGAGAGCGCGGCTTCGAGCACGCGCTTCGTCGCGTTCACCGCCGCGACGTTCGCCTCGTAGGCGCGGGTCGCGGCCATGAGATCGACCATCTCGGTGATCGGGTTCACGTTCGGATAGGCGACGTAGCCCTTCGCGTCGGCGTCGGGATGTCCGGGATCGAACACGACCCGCGGCGGCTTCTCGTCCTCGACGACGCGGCTGACGCGCACGGCGCCGCCGGCCTCCGCGCCGAGCACGTCCTCGAAGCGGCCGCCGGGCATCGCCTCGAGCACGACGTCGCGGCGCTTGTAGGGTCCGCCTTCCGGCGTCCGCGTGCTCTGGGCGTTCGCCAGGTTCGCGGCGATGACGTCCATGCGCAGGCGCTGGGCCTGGAGGGCGCTCGAGCTGATGGCGAGTGCGGCGGCGACGTCCATGCTCAGCCCTTGCCGCCGTCGATGACGCGCTTCAGCCCTTGGTAGCGGGACGACAGGATCTGGGTTAGCGCCTGGATCTTGAAGGCGTTCTCCGAGAGCCGGCCGACCTGCTGATCGAGCGCGACCGAGTTGCCGTCGGGCTTCACGGCCGCGTCGCGGTCGATGCTGGGCTCGATGCGGAGCGGCTGGGCCGGGGCCTTCGCCTCACCGGGCGCCTCGCTCGCCCGCGTCGGCGACGTCAGCGCCGCCGCCAGCTGGTCGGCGAACTGGATGTCGCGCGCGCGATAGCCGGGCGTCTCCGAGTTCGCGATGTTCTCGGTCAGGACTTTGTGCCGAGCCTGGTAGAGCTCGAGCGCCGTGCCGAGCCCCTCCGTCAGCGTTCCGAACAGCTGCATGCGTCACCTCTCCTCACGCTCGCGCGAGCAATCGACGTTCCAGCGCTCCGCGGGTCCGCGGCGTCGCGATTTCGCGCGCCCGTCGGCGTTCCGTCCGGCCTGGGCGTCAGATCCCTGACCGGCAGAAATTTCCCGGGCCAGATTCGTGGCCGCGTCGGATGCGAGCCGCGCGGCGCGCTCCGGCAACTGCCGCGTCACATCGCACCGAGCGCGTCGCCTCCGCCGGCGCGGTACTCGGCGAGCTTGTTGCGGAGCGTGCGCACGCTGATGCCGAGCATCTCGGCGGCGCGGCTGCGATTGTTGTTCGTCCGGCGGAGCGTCTCCATGATGAGACGGCGCTCCACTTCGTGCACCGTGAGGCCCGCGAGCGATCCGGTGGGCGCCGGCTCCGCGATCGGCTCCTCGTCGATCTGGACGTCGGCCGCGGTGATCACGCCGCCGGTCGCGAGCAGCGCGGCCCGCTCGATCACGTGCTCGAGCTCGCGGACGTTGCCGGGAAACGGCTGGCGCTTCAGGTACGCGCGCGCGGCCGCATCGACGGACAGCGGCTTCTCGGTCGAGAACTTCCGGCAGAAGTGGTCGATCAACCCGTCGATGTCCTCGCGGCGCGCGCGCAGCGGCGGCAGCGCCAGCGGAATCACGTTCAGACGGTAGTAGAGGTCGCGACGGAACGCACCGGACGCGACGAGCGCGCGGAGCGGCCGGTTCGTCGTGGCGATGACGCGCGTATCGATCGCGACGGGCCGCAGACCGCCGACGCGATCGACCTCGTGCTCTTGCAGCACGCGCAGGAGCTTCGCCTGCAGGACGGGCTCCATCTCGCTCACCTCGTCGAGGAGCAACGTCCCGCCGTGCGCCAGCTCGAACTTGCCGAGCTTCCGCGTCGAAGCGCCGGTGAACGCGCCGCGCTCGTGGCCGAAGAGCTCGCTCTCGAGCAGCTCGCGGGGCAGCGCCGCGCAGTTGATCGCGACGAACGCCTGCGCCCGGCGCGGGCCGTGCGCGTGGATGTAGCGCGCCACCAGCTCCTTGCCGGTGCCGCTCTCGCCTTCCAAGAGGACCGGCGCCCGGCTCGCCGCGACGCCGGCCGCAACGGCCAGCACGCGCTGCAACGCGGGCGCGCGCGTCACGATCCGGCGCTCGCCGCGAGCCTTGCCGGACTCCGGGCTCGCGGTGCGATCCGCCTCCGGGTCCCGCAGCACGTTCCGCACGAGGTGCACGAGGTCGCCGGGCGCGAACGGCTTCGTGAGGAAATCGCGGGCCCCGGCCTTCATCGCCGCGACCGCGTCCTCGACCGTCCCGTACGCCGTCATCATCACCATCGGTAGGCCGGGATGCCGCTCCTGCACGGCGGCGAGCAGCTCGGCGCCGGCCATGATCGGCATCCGCATGTCGGAGAGCACGAGCGCGAAGCCGCCGTCGGCGAGCGCGGTGAGCGCCGCCGCGGCCGAGTCGACCGCGGTCACGGCGAACCCGTGCCGCTCGAGCACCTCGGTGACGCCGAGGCGCATCGCGCGCTCGTCGTCGACGACGAGAATCCGTTCCATCAGTGATCTCCTTCGAGTGGCGCCGCGACGAGCGGCAACGTGACGACGAAGACGGCGCCGCGTGCGTCCGGCGTCGGCCGCGGACGGACCGCGAGCGTGCCGCCGTGCGCCGCGACGGCGGCGCGTGCGACCGCGAGCCCGAGGCCGGTGCCGCGCTCCTTGGTGGTGAAGAACGGCGCGAAGATGCTCTCCGCGCGGTCGGCCGGAATGCCGGGGCCGTCGTCGGCCACGACGATCCGCACCCAGCGCTCAGCCGGCTCGATCGCGATCCGCAGCGTTCCGGTCCCCGCCATGGCCTCGCCCGCGTTGCGGACGAGGTTCAGCAGCGTCTGCATCAGCAGGCCGCGATCGAGGGCGCACGCGAAGCCGCGCGTTCCCTGACGTTCCACGACGATTTCCGCACCGAGCGCCGGCGCGCCGGCGAGCAGCACGTCGTCGATCAACGCGTCGAGGTCGACCGTCGTCCACTTCGGCTCGGGAAGACGGGTGTAGTCGAGGATGTTCGTGACGAGGTGATTCAGGTCGGCGATGCCGCCCGCGATCTGCGCGGTCAGCCGCAGCGCCGTCGGCCGGTCGGCGACCTCCTCCGCGAGCATGCCCGCGAAGAGCTCCATCGCGCCGAGCGGGTTTCGCACCTCGTGCGCGAGCGTCGCGGCCATCTCGCCCATCGCGGCGAGCCGGCTGTGACGAAGCGCTTGGCTCTCGAGACATCGTTGACGCTCGATCGACGCCGTCAGCGCGCCCTGCTTCTCCTCGAGCTCGGCGCGCAGCGCCTCCACGTGCGACTGCAGCGCGCGATACTGGCGCTCGAACACCGAGGTCGCGCCCGTGAAGACCTCGAACGCCGCCTGCAGCTCGGAGAGCCGATCGGGCGCCGTCGCGGTTTCGGCGTTCACGGGACGCCTCGCGTGCCGCCGAGCGGCTTCACGATGCTTTCGTAGTCGCGCGCCGCCCCGGCGACCCGGCGCGCGAGCGCGTCCTTGCTGCGCGCCGCCTCGTCGAACGCGGCGGCGTCCCCGCCGGGAACGCGGCGAGCCGCGATCCGCGCGGCGCGATAGGCGGCGTCGGCCGCCACCGGCTCCTTCGCGTAGCGTGCCGCGAGCGTCGTGAACGCGGCGAGCGCGGTGTCGTCGTCCCCGGCCGTCTCCGCGAGCGCACCGACCAGCGCGAGGCCGGCCGCGGCGCGCGCCGGCGGAAGCTCCGGCGCCGGGCCGGGATCCATGGCCTCGCGTGCGAGGACGAGGGCCGCCGCGGGCGAGGAGCTACGCAACGCCTCGGCCACGTCGAGACCGAGCGTGCGCGTGAGCTTCGGATCTTCCATGATCGCAGCCGCGACGGCGGCGTGCGCGCCCGAGACGTCGCCGCGCAGGGCCGCGGCGCGTGCGCGGAGCGCGAGCGCGCCGGCATTGCGGCCGTGGATGCGGATCCAATCGTCGGCGACGGCGCTGGCGGCCGTGCCGTCGCGCCGATCGATGGCAAGCGCGCCGCGCGCCGCGAAGAGGTTCTCCGGAGGCGTCGGTCCGGCGCTCGATTGCGCGGCGGCCAGCAGGCGCTCGGCCTCGCTCGCGAGCCCGAGCCCGCGATACGCGTCCGCGATCACCAGCTGATCCTCCAGCGCAAGCTGGGTTGGGTCGACGTGCGCGTCGTGCAGGGCGGCCAACGCCTCCCCGGCGGCGCCGCGCGCGAGCGCGCTCCGGACGGATTGCATCACGAGCACCCGCCGCGCGGGATCGGACGCTTCGGGCGTGAGACGCTCGAGCCGCTTGAGTCCCCCGCCGACGTCGCCGCTCACGCCGTCGAGGACGGCGAGCCGGACGGTCGCCTGGCGCGCGACGCGCGCGCCGAACGCGCCTCCGAGCAGCTGCTCGTACGTGCGACGCGCCGTCTTGGCATCGCCGGCGGCTTCCGCGACCGCGGCGAGATCGGCGAGCACCGCCCCACGGTCGCTCTTGTCGAGGTCCTTCACCGCCTCGCCGAGCAACGTCCGGGCGCCGGCGTAGTCCTGCTGCGCGAGCGCGAGGCGTCCGCGCACCCACACGGTCTCGGAATCGGTCGCGAGCTCGGCGGGACAGAGCGATCCGAGCGCCGCGAGCTCGGCGGCGGCGGCCGTCGCGTTCCCGTCGACGAGGGCGAGGCGCGCGCGTCCACGGCCCGCGAGACACGCGCCGAGCCCGCCGAGCTCCCCGGCGTCCCGATACTCCTCGGCCGCGACGTCGTTCTTGCCGGTCACGAACGCGAGATCGCCCGCGAGACCGCGCACGAGCCCGGCGACCGGATCGTACATGCTCGCCCGTGCGGCGGTCTTGAGCTCGGTGGCGAACTCCATCGCGCGGTAGGCGAGCGCGATGTTGAGGCGCGCACGCCACGCTTCGGGAAACTCGGGGTGCAGCCGTAGCGCCCGCCGGTAGGCGTCGACGACCGGCAGCAGCTTGCCGTCGGGCGCACGGGTCGCGAAGAGCACGTCGGCCTCGAGATAGAGGAGCGCGGGCGTGACGACGGCCGGCGTGTCTTCCGGCTCCGGCAGCTTGCCGCGCGCGAGCGCGCCGACGAGCGCGGTGATGGTGTGATCGCCGACGTACGGCGCCGCTTTCGGGTCGGCGACGCACATCGCGACGCCGCCGAAGCGACGCCAGAGACACCCGAGGCCGAAGGTCTGGGCGGCGACGATACGCGGCGCAGGCACGGACGGCGCGGACGCGGGACCGTCGGCGACGGCGTGCGCCCCGGGCTCGCTCGGAGGCGCGGCGGCGAGCGCGGTCATCACCGTCGCATGCGCGAGCGTGTCGGGAACGTCAGTCGCGTTCGTCAGGTCGGCCCCGGCATCCGCGATCGCAATCGGCTCGACGACGGCGGTTGCCGTCGGCGCCGGCTTGCGCGGCCGCCCGGGCGTGGCGGTCGCGGTCGGGCGCGGCGTCGCGGTCGACGTCGGCCGCGGCGTCGCAGCGGCGCGGGCGGTGGATTTGGTCGCCGCCGCGGTCGCGTCGTTCGTACGTACGGGCTCCGTCGCCTTCGCTTTCGGAACGGCCGTGGGCGCGACCGACCGCGCCGGCGAGCGCACCGCGGTGCGCGTCGGTACCGGCGTCCTCGTCGGCCGCGGGGTGGCCGTCGGCGCGGTCGCGAGGAGATCGATCACGAGCCGCGGCGGATCGTCGACCGAGCGGGCATCGACGCCGCGCACGGGCCCGGTCGGCTGGATGCGAATGGTCGTATCGCCCTGCTCGCCCGCCGCGACCACCAGGTGCTTCACCGCGTCGCCGCCGTTTCCCCAGCCGTCCGCGCCGAAGTCCTGCCCCTGGATGGTCGACGCGACCTCGCTCCGCGGGACGCGCACGACGAAGCCGTCGCCCGCGCGGGACGCGAGCGCGCCGCTCACAGGCTCGTTCAGGAAGAGGACGATCCGCTGCCCGTCGCCGTCGGAGACGACGTGCGGCGGCGACGCGAAGATCGGCGCCGCCGTCGCGTCGGGAGCGACCAGCGCCGCGAGAAGCACGGCGAGCACGATGGCGATGCGTGTCGGCGACATGACGGCGATCGGCAATTCTTGCCGGGTTCAGCAAGCGAGGTGCCACGCGCACGCACCGTCGATGCTCGATTTTTCGCGCGGGCCGCGTCGCCGCGGCGGGCGCGCGCCAGGACGTTGGCCGCGGACGCGTCAGAGAGTTGGCTACGGGCGGACGGCGGATCGCCCGTCGGGACGCCGGTGTAGTCGCTCGGCTCGATCACGACGGCCGCCGGAGGAGGCGTGGATGCACCCGGCATCTCCGAGGTCGCGAGCTCCGGCGTCGAAGATTCAGGACGCGAGAGGTGTAACGGCATCGCGTCGAGACTCCATCGCGCGCGGAGCAGCATCGTCCCGGCGTAGTGCGGGCCACCGTCTACGCCCTGCTCGTCGCGGGCGCCCGGGCGTTCCGGCTTGGCAGGCTCGACTCCGCTCCGTCGCCGCCTCCGCCCGTGGCGCCTAGTCCGATGAAGACCGTGCATCCACTCCAGCGCAAGCCGCCGGTCACACCGTCGCCGGTCTGCCGAATGGAACTGCTACCAGGCCGCTGTCACACGGTCACCGGTCTGCCGAGTAGCTCTGCTACCACGCCGTCATCTGTGAGCGGTCATTTGCGGTTGACTTCGTCGCTTCGCTCTGCAAACATAGCCCTATTCATGCCGCATCGAGCTCGCCAATTCTCCCTCGATCTCCGTACGCCGTGCGGCTGGGGCGGGAAGCGACTCGGGGCCGGGCGGAAGCGCGATCCGAAGTCTGGGGTACGACATCGTTCGCGCGGCGATTTCCGAACTCCGCTTCCCTCGCACGTCACGCTCCGCTTGCGGAAGGATGCGCTGTCCCTCCGATCGGTTCCGCTGGTGCGCGAGCTCGAGCGAAGCTTCGCGGCATCCTGTGCGCGGCCGGGGTTTCGGCTCGTGCACTACTCGTTGCAAGGCAACCACGCCCACCTCATCGTCGAGGCGCGCGATCGCGCGGCGCTCGGCCGCGGCATGAAGGCGATCGGCGCCCGGATCGCGCGCGCGTTCAATCGCGTCGCCGGTCGAACGGGCCCCGTGCTGGCCGACCGCTACCATTCGCGCATGCTGCGGAGCCCGAAAGAGGTGCGGAATGCGCTCCGATACGTGCTGTTGAACGCGCGGCACCATCTGGCCGACGCGCGAGCCAAAGCGGCGCGCGTCGTGCGTCTGGATCCCGCCTCGTCCTCTCGCTGGTTCGACGGCTGGAAGGGCACGGTACGCTTCGAGAGCGATGCACACTCACCGCCGCGGTCTCCGGTGGCACGCGCGCGCACGTGGTTGCTGAGGACGGGGTGGCGGAGGCACGGACTCCTCGATCCCGCCGACGTGCCTGGCTAGCCGTCACCATCGGCCGCGTCCCGCACCACGAGGCTGATTCATCGTAAGCAGCCTTCTCTGCCGACTCGATCGAGTGCGCCAATCCCCGGTTGGCGCGGCCATTCGTCGTTGCCGGCGCGCCCCCGAGTACAAGAACGATTTCCTTTCCAGGAAGGCCACGATGCGCATTCGGCATTCGCACCGACGGACGCCGACGAATCTGCGGCGGCAGGAAGTGGCGACCATCTCCTGGATCGCGACGCCGAACAGCCGGCCGTGCCGAGGATCGAGCTGATCCGTCAGCCGATACCGGTGGCGGACGCGCGGAGGCGGCATCGACCGCATCACCGCGGTCCCGCTTCGCGCCTCGCCGACTTGTCAGGCGCCGAACTTCGCGTTGGCGTGTTCGTCCGACGTCGACGCCGTGCCCGACATCGGGCGCGTCAGGGGCCGGGAAGACCAGCGGTTCCGGTTCCGCGCGGCTCCACCCAATTTCTCGATTCCATTCCCGACCGCCACATCGTCGTCGGTCAGGGTGCCCGCGTGCTTCGAATCTCTACCCGAGCTCGCAGGCACAAGGAGAAGATCGACTGCGTCGCCGGGTCGGCGTGGATCGAAACCTACCCTGCCGTGCGCCCGCCGAAGACCGATCGAGCGGCGGCGTGGACCGCGCCGCCCTACGCCGCCGCGGCGATCCGCTCGCGCGTGCTCGCGGCCCAGCTTTCCAGCGCCGGCGCGAGCGACGTCTCCAGCAACGCCGCGAGTCGCTCCCACGCGCGTTGCTCTTCCGCTTCGAGCATCTGCGGGGCGAGCCCGGCGATGATCTCGCGCGCGCTCGTCGACGGCGTGTCCTCGGCGAGCATGGCGAGCTGGTAGTCGAGCAGCAGCGTCAGGCGGAGCTCCTCCATCAGGCAGGCGAGCAGGCCGTTCGCCGACCGTGTCTCCGCCCCGCGTAGCAACGTGACGACGAGCCGCGTGCGGTCGGCGACGGCGTCGAGCGTCTCGGCGAGATCGCGCCGCTTCTCCCACGCGAAGGCGGCGGGCATGCGCGTGCCGATCCTGATCTCGACGACGCCGCCCGCGTTCCGGCGCACCCAACGCTCCTCGTCGCCGGCGTGGAAGACCGTGCCGTCGAGCGCGACGGCGGTCACGATCTCGCGCGGGTCGACGTGCATGCGGCTCGCCTCGACGATCTCACCCACGGTCGCGCCCGGAACGGCGGCGGCCATGATCTCCTGGTCATTGATGAAGACGCGCATCGGGTTCGAGCTCCTTCGTTGGGGCGCCGCCGAGCAGCGCGGTCATGCAGTCCGCCGTCCGCGCCAAGTCGCGATACAGGCGCGCGGTCTCGACGGCGAGCGTCGCCACGTCGTTGCCTTCGAGGTTCTCTTTGCCGAACACGAACATCTGCGTGAGCACGGTCGTGTCCGGATGCGTCGCGCCGTGCTCCTTGATGGCGCGATCGAGCACCTCGAGCTCGCGGCCGAGCCGTTCGATCTCGTCGATGCGCGGCTGCTTGGCGCGCGCGAGCTTCGCGAGGTGCAGCGCCTGGGTACCACCGTCGCGTGCGAGCGTCGCCAGGCCGGCGAACGGGGCGACCCCGACGACGCGGGCGGCAGGGATCTCGGTCGGCGGCGCCGTGCCCTCGAGCACGTGGAGGAACGCCGCGCGGAACGCGTCGCGCAGCTCGTCCTCGCGGCGTCGCGGCGGCGCGCCGAGCGCGGTCGAGAGGAACCGGCCGGCCGCGTCGAATCCCGTGCGATAGAGACGCGCGGGTGCGAGCCGGCGCGCGAGCGCGTCGAGCCCGGCCCAGTCGTTCGCGATGCGGGCGCGGACGACCGCGGCGACGAGATCGGGCGCCAGCTCGTCGCGGCAGAACGGCTCGAGACAGGTGACGGTGTGATCGCAGGGCGCGCACGGCGCCCCGGTGTGGATCACGACGTGATCGGCGGCGTACGGTCCCGTGTCGAACGGCGACGCGGGTCCGAAGAAGAGGCCTACCACCGGCGTCTCGACCGCCACCGCCATGTGCATGGGCCCCGTGTCGCCGGTCGCGAGCGCGGCGGCGCGCCGCAGCACGGCGCCGAGCTCGCCGACGCCCGTCTTGCCGCAGGTATTGACGGCCGCGGCACCGATGCCCGCGACCACGCGGTCGCCGAGCGGCCGATCGCCGCCGCCGCCGATCACGACGACGCGGAACCCCGCCTCGGCGAGCGCCCGTCCGAGCCCGATGAACGACGCCTCCGGCCATTGCCGGATCGCCCGGCTCGCGCCGAGCTGGAGCGCGACGAACCGTTCGTCCGCGCCGACGCCGAGCTCCGCGAGGACCGCGTCCGCGCGGGCGGCGGCGTCGTCGCTCACGTCGTAGTGCAGGCGCGCCGTGCCGGCGGCCTCGTCCGTCATCGCGACGTAGTAGTCGACGAGATTGAACATGGCGACGCGCCGGTTCAGGCACATGGTCGCGAAGAGGCGCGACCACGGATGACGGATCACGCGGAGTCCGTCCGGCGTCATCGACCACCCGCGCACGTCGGCGATCTCGAGGAGCCCCATGAACACGGCGCTCATGCGCGAGCTCGAGTAGTTGAGCGCAAGGTCGAAGCGTTCCGCTCGGAGCTCGTGGATGACGTGCTCGACGTACCGATATGCCTCGAGCAGCTGCGCGCCGCCCTCGAGCATCAGCCGCCCGACGCGGTCGAGCTCGACGCGGTAGATCGTGTCGATGCCCGGGATGCCCTCGCACACGTCGGCGAAGTTCTTCTCCGCCATCAGCGTGATCGTGGCCTCCGGGTGACGGCGCCGGAGCGCCGCGATCGCGGGCGACGTCTGCAGCAGATCGCCGAACCGCGTCAGGTTCACGATCAGGATCTTCCGCACCGGCGGCCGGCTCATGCGCGGTGCTCGCGGAGGTACAGCTCGTCGAACTGGTGGAGGAAGAGAAAGATCGCTTCGGGATCGCTGAGCGCCCCCTCGCGGCTCGCGAGGCTCGCGGCCAGACGGTCGATCGTGAACGGCGTGTGCGGGTCGAAGTGCGCGAGGAACGGCGCGAGCCCCTCGCCGCCGCCGCGCGCGACGTCGCCGACCGTCACCGTGCGGCGTTTGCCGAGGAGGCGCTCCTGCGCCGCACCGACCACCGCGGCGAGCATGTCCTCCATCCGCCGGCGATACGTGTGCTCGGCGAGCGCGCGCCGTCGGGCCCGCCCGGCCATGGCACGCCGCTCGTCGTCGTGGGCGACGTAGTGCTCGGCCAGCGCGCGCATGTCGGCCACGCTGTCGACGATGGCCAGCTCCTCCGAGCCGAACAGCGGCGGCAGCAGCGTCCGGCGATCGACGATCTGGAACGCGCCCGCGCCCGCGAGCTCGAAGGTGCGGGGATTCACGAAGTCGCCGCGCGGATCGACGCCCTCGTGGTAGGTCGACGAGTGCAGGTTCAGGTTCACGGCGCTCGCGTTGAAGATGCGGACCGACTCCTCGGTGTCGATGCGGGCCCCGTTGCGCTGGATGACGCGGCCGAGTCCCTCCGCGCCGCCCCAGTCGCTTCCCCAGATCTTGAAGTCGAGATCGAGGAAGCGGCGAAACGCGAGCCGGCGATTGCGGTAGCCCGCGCCGACGAACGAGACGTCGCTCCCGAGCTCCGCCTGCTCGGCCGCATCGAGCACGAGCGGCTGGTGCACGCGCGGATCGAAGCCGCACGGCAGGTAGGCGAGGCGCGCGTCGGTCACCTGCCCCATCGCCTCCAGGCAGGCGTCGGTCTGGATCGTGAAGACGTGATCGTAGTGGCGCGCGAGCTCGCGCCAGTATGTCATCACCCGGTAGTCCTCGACGAACCAAAGCGCGCGCAGCACCCCGCGCTTGCCGATCGCGTCGAGCGCCGCCGCGTTCAACGGCGCCTGCGCGAGCGCCAGCACGAGGTCGGGCTCGAGCGCGTCGACGGCCGACGCGATGCCGGCCGCCATGACGTCGCAGAAGCCCGACTCCAGCACGCGGCGCTGCGCGCGCTTCGCGCCGAAACGATCGAGCCCCTGGAACGCGTCGTGGAACGGCGCCAGGTCGAGCAGATGCGTCTCGTGGCCGAGCTCGGTGAGCGCGCGGGCGGCATAACCGGCGATCGGCCACGAGCCGCCGTAGAGCGGCGTCACGACCAGCACCTTGAGGCGGAGCCCGCTCCGTGCCGCCTCCGCTTGCCATGCTTGCAGCGCACGGCGGTGCGCGCCGCCCGGCACCAGCAGCGCCGGCGCGTGCGCCAGCACGAGCGTCCGCTCGCCCGCCGGCGACTCGGCCGCGGCCGCATCCCCGGCGACGAGCTCGATCCGCGCGAGCAGCGCGGCGAGATCGCGCGCCGCGAGCGCGATGCGCACGACCGCGAGATCCGGCTCCACGACGACGACGGCGCCCGCGAAGCGCTCCGCCAGCGCCTCGACGTGGTAGCCGAGTCCGAGCCCGACGATCACGACGCGCGTCGCCGCCACGGCCTCGAGACGGTCGGCGGTGGCGCGCGCCCAGCGCTCGGCGTCGGCGACCGGATCGAGCAGGTGGTGCAACGGAACGCCGCCGATCGCGAGCGTCGCCGCGCCGGCGGGCGTCGCGCCGAGGACGTGCGTCGACGGAATCGCGATTCCCGCGAGGCGGCGCGCGAGCCCCGGCGTGCGAGCGTCGAGCACCGTCGTGTTCGCGCTGCGAAGCTCGCTCACGCGCGTTCCGGAGATGTCGTCATGCATGCGATGCCGCCCGCCGCTCGATGAGCGCGCGCTCATCGAACGACGGTCCGGCTCTCCTTTCCAGCACATTGGGATCCTAAGCTTAGAATTCCACGTGGACAAGTTGTCGCG
>JADMIO012726970.1_pt1 | contig 43629 bp, 46 predicted proteins | sample 8958161 | NCBI WGS metagenome assembly JADMIO01 (sample SAMN16585339, study PRJNA669376) | soil metagenome | isolation source: Crop rotation soil | place: USA: Cullars Rotation, Alabama | collected 2011
CTTTCCCCCCACCCGGCTCGCTTCGCTCGCCACCCTCCCCGCCGCTCGCAAGTGCTCGCGAGGAGAGGGATAGGGGCACCGTCAGCGCTCCCCTGCGCAAAGCTCCTGCTCATCACCGATCTCATCGCGCGCCGGCCTCGCGCGCGAACTCCCAGGCCTTGTCGGCCAGCGGCCGCACCATCAGCGCCATGCCGGCGGCATTCTCGTTGGTGGCGGTGCCGTCGCGCACGCGTCCGACGATGCCCTGGAAGATCGCCGCCAGCCGGAAGAAGTTGTAGGCGAGATAGGCCGGCAGATGCGCCCGCGGATCGAGCCCGGTGCGCGCCACGTAGGCCTCCACATAGGCGGCGCGCGAGGGAATGCCGAGCGCCGCCAGGTCGAGGCCGAGCAGCGAGCCGACGCCGGCGCCGGTCTCCGAAAGCGGCATGTCCCACTGCATCAGGTGGTAGGCGAAATCGGCAAGCGGATCGCCGAGCGTCGACAGCTCCCAGTCGAGCACCGCGCGCAGCTGCGGCTCGGACGGCGCGACGATGATGTTGTCGAGCCGGTAGTCGCCGTGCACCACCCGCACCGGCGCAGGCGGCGGCAGGTTCGCCGGCAGCCAGGCGATCAGCCGCTCCATGGCATCGATGCTTTCGGTTTCCGACGCGCGGTATTGCCTCGACCAGCGATCAACCTGCCGCGATACATAATTCTCGCCACGGCCGAAATCGCCAAGCCCGATCGCCTCCGGATCGAACGAATGCAGCCGCGCCAGCGCGGCGTTCATCGCATCATAGACTGACGCGCGCTCGCTCGGCTCGGCGCCGGGCATGTGCGGCTCCCAGAACACCCGGCCCTCGACATGGCCCATGAGATAGAACGGCGTGCCGGCGACGCTCTCGTCGGCGCAATAGAGCACCGGCTCGGCGACCGGGAAGCGTTGCGCGTAAAGCGCGCTGATCACCCGGAACTCGCGGTCGACGGCGTGCGCGGAAGGCAACAGCTTGCCCGGCGGCTTGCGGCGCAGCACGTAACGCCGCGCCGGCGTTTCGATCAGGTAGGTCGGATTCGACTGCCCGCCCTTGAACTGGCGCACGGCGAGCGGGCGCTGGACTCCGGGCAGATGGGCGGCGAGATGCGCCGCGAGGCGATCGGCGTCGAGCGCAAGCGCCGCAGCTACTTCCTTGGTGCCGGAAAACGTGGCCTGGCGGTCGATGGGACGCATATCAAGAGCATAAGGCAAGCGAGTTCTCTCGTCATTCCGGGGCGCGGGCCACTAGCGCGTTTACGCGCGTCTGCGACGCACTCTGGCCCGCGAGCCCGGAATCCATATCATTGGCTGCGGCCTATGGATTCCGGGCCCGGCCCCTCGGGCCGTCCCGGAATGACGAACGAGCGTGCCCTACACTTCGAGCTTGCCCTTCTCCCTTGCCACCGCCTGCCAACCGATGTCGCGCCGGCAGAAGCCGCCCGGCCAGCGGATGCGGTCGACTGCCGTGTAGGCGCGCGCCTGCGCCTGCGCCACCGTCCCGCCGCGCGCCGAAACGTTGAGCACGCGCCCGCCATTGGCGAGGATGCGCCCGGCCTCGACCCTGGTGCCGGCATGGAAGATTTCCACGCCCTCGACCTGCGCCGCCTGGTCGAGCCCTTCGATCAGTGACCCGCGCGCGTACTCGCCCGGATAGCCCTTAGCCGCCATCACCACGGTGAGGGCCACGTCCGGATACCAGCGCAGATCGAAATTCTTCAGCATGCCGTCGCAGGCGGCGAGCAGCGCCGGCACCAGATCGGACATCAGCCGCAGCATCAGCACCTGGCACTCCGGATCGCCGAAGCGCACGTTATATTCGATCAGCTTCGGGCCGCTCGCCGTGATCATCAGCCCGGCATAGAGGACGCCCTTGTAGGGCGCACCCATCGCCTTCATCGCCCGCACCGTCGGCAGCACGATCTCGTCCATTGCCCGCGCGGTGAGCTCCGGCGTCATCACCGGCGCCGGCGAATAGGCGCCCATGCCGCCGGTATTGGGACCTTGATCGCCGTCGAAGACGCGCTTGTGGTCCTGCGCCGAGGCGAGCGGGATCGCGCTCTCGCCGTCGCACAGCGCAAAGAACGACGCTTCCTCGCCGGCGAGAAATTCCTCCACCACCACCTCGGCGCCCGCCTCGCCCAAGGCTCCGCCGAACATCATGTCGATGGCGGCTTCCGCCTCGGCCACGCTTTGCGCCACCACCACGCCCTTGCCGGCGGCAAGGCCGTCGGCCTTGACCACGATCGGCGCACCTTGCGCCCGGACATAAGCCTTGGCGGGCGTCGCCGCAGTGAAGCGCTCATAGGCGGCGGTGGGAATGTTGTGGGTGCGGCAAAGGTCCTTGGTGAAGCCCTTGGAGCCTTCGAGCTGCGCCGCCACCTTGCCGGGCCCGAATGCCTTGATGCCGGCGGCGTTGAGATCGTCGACGATGCCGGCGCACAGCGGCGCTTCCGGCCCAACCACGACCAGACCGATCTTCTGCGCCCGGCAGAATGCGATCACCGCGGCATGGTCCGCGGCATCGAGCGCCACGACATCGCATTCCTGGGCAATGCCGGCATTGCCCGGCGCACAGATCAGCCGCTCGACCAGCGGGCTCGCGGCAATCTTCCAGGCGAGCGCATGCTCGCGGCCGCCCGAGCCGAGGAGAAGGATGTTCATCGAAGACGCGCAGCTCGCAATGGATCAGCGAGCTTCGTTAGCATGCCGGGCCGCGAGTCGCGATGCGCATGTTGGGCCCCCTCCCCGTGCTCTCACACCTCTTCGATTGCGTCGATGCGGTTCGGGTAGAACGCCACGTGCCCGGCAATCGCCGCCATCGCCGGAAACGGCTGCTCGTAGCTCCACACCGCATTGACCGCCGCGCGGTCGCCGACGGTGACGCTGTAATAGGCGGCGTCGCCTTTGTACGGACAGTGCGAGGCGTGATCGGTGCGCGTAAGCAGAGTCATGTCGACGTCCTCACGCGGGATGTACTGGACCGGCGGATAGGTCGTCTCCTTAAGTGTCAGCGCACGCTTCGTATCGGCGACGACGCGGCCGGCAAACAACACGCGGACCCGTTTGGGATTTGGGGCGATGTCGATCGGGTGGTCCGGTCCGGGAAGTTTCATCGGCAGGCTCCCTCAAGGCGGCGAACGATAGCCGGAGGGTCCGGTCCTGGCCACCGCCTGGCAGCATGGCCGGAAAACAAGCAGGTTTCTCACGCTCGTGTCCCGGGCGCAGCGCAGTGTGAAACGGTGCGCTGCAGAACCGGGACCCCGGTCGCTTCGGCCCAAGCTGGACCGAGGCGCGGGCGATGACCCAAAGCGCCAATTTGCCGCAACCGCGACGGGTCCGCACACCGGGATCAACCCGGTGCCCGAGCGCCATGTCCTATGATAGCGTCCGCCCAATAAAAATCGGCCCGGTGCCCGCAAATCGTGGGTTCCGGCGCCACCAGAGGAAATCCAAGTGACGGCCGAGACCGCTGTTCTGGCAGCGCCAGGAGGCACGACCAAAGGCGCGGCGCAGGTTCGCGTGCTCGCCGGCTGGCTGTGGTCGAGCGCACTGCTCGCGGTGTTGGCCTTTCTGGTCATCTACCCGGTGGCCATGCTGCTGATCGGCGCGCTCACCAACACCAACCCGGTGGTTGACGGGATCGACCTCTCGCATCTGTCGCTCGACAATTTCCTCACCGTCCTGGCCAACCCCAATGTGCACGAGGCGCTGGCCAATACCCTGATTGCCTGCGCCGGCGGCACCGCGCTGGCGGTGGCGATCGGGCTTTCATTCTCCTGGATTGTGGTGCGCACCAACACGCCGTGGAAAGGCTTCATTGCCGCCGCGAGCCTGGTGCCGTTGTTCGTGCCGCCGCTGGTGGCGGGCGTGGCATGGTCGATCCTCGGCTCGCCGAAATCGGGCCTCATCAACACGATGATGAAATGGTCCGGCCTTGATTGGCGCATCGATCTTTATTCACTGACCGGGCTGATCATCGTATTCGGCATGTACTACGCGCCCTACGTCTACATGTTCACCGCGTCGGCGCTGCGCAACATGGACCCGAGCCTCGAGGAGGCGTCCGAGATTTCCGGGGCCGGCCCGGTTCGCACCCTGTTCAGCGTCACCTTCCCGCTGATCGCGCCGGCGATCATCTCGGGCATGCTGCTGTCGTTCATCGTGATGCTGGGCATCTACGGCATCCCGGCCGTGCTCGGCGCACCCGCCAACATCTCGGTGCTGACCACCTATATCTTCAAGCTGACCAACTGGAGCCCGCCGCTCTATTCCACCGCCGCCTCGGTGGCGATCATCCTGATGGTGGTGACAGGCGCGCTGGTGCTGCTGCAGCAGCGCGCGCTCGCGGGCAAGAGCTTCATCACCGTCGCCGGCAAGTCGTTCCGGCCGCGTAGCCTCGACCTCGGGCGCTGGCGCTGGCTGACCTTCGCGCTGGCGCTGGCCTACCTGTTCGTCGTGGTGGTGCTGCCGACCTTGGCGCTGATCATCGCCGCTTTCCGCCGCTTCATGTTCATCCCGAGCGCGGCGAGCCTGTTCGACCTGCGGCAATACTCGCTGATGCATTTCGAAAGCATCTTCGACAACCCGCTCACCATGCGGTCGATCTGGAACACCATGGAGGTGGGCCTGATCACCGCCCTGCTCGGCGGCCTGCTGGCGTTTGCGATCGGCTACACGGTCTACCGCAGCCGCACGCCCGCGCGCGGCGCCATCGACATGATTTCCACGCTGCCGGTGGCGATCCCCGGCCTGGTGATCGGCGTCGCCTATCTGTGGGCCTGGATCGGGCTGCCGGGCGGACTCTATGGCACGATGTGGATCCTGGCGCTGGCCTTTATCGCCCGCTTCATTCCCGACACCGTCAAGTCGCTGTCGACGTCGTTCCTGCAGATCCACCGGGAGCTCGAGGAGGCCGCCTGGGTCTGCGGCAAAGGCCTGCTCGGCACCATCCGAACCGTTGTGCTGCCGCTGGCGCGTCCGGGAACCATCGCGGCGATGACGCTGCTGTTCATCCTGGCGATCCGTGAACTCGGCTCCTCGCTGTTTCTCTATACCAGCAACACCATGGTGATGGCGGTGCTGCTGCTCGACTATTACGAAGGCGGCAACAGCAGCAAGGCGGCGGCTTTCAGCCTGGTGCAAACCGTTCTGCTGGCGGTGCTGATCGGCTTCGGCCACTGGCTATCGCGCAGCAGCGCGAATGAGAGCGTGGGGCGCGCGGGATGACGAAGAAAGGACCACCGACCATGAAACCGACTTTGACCACCTCGCTGGCCACGCTGGGGCTGATCGCGTTCACCGTCCCCGCTCTGGCGCAGAACTTCGGCCCGCCCGAGTTGGTTGCCGCCGCCAAGAAGGAGGGCAAGCTCGTCTATTACACGGCGAACTTCGCCGAGGTGGAGCAGGAGGTGATCCGGGCGTTCAATAAGCGCTTCCCGGAGATCAAGGTCGAGATGGTGCGCGCGCCGGGCGGTCAGCTCATCACCCGCGTCAAGACCGAAGCGGCCGCCAACAAGCTCGCCGCCGATGTGGTCGACCATTCCGACCGCGCGCTGATGAAGGATTTGACCGACCTGTTCCAGGACTACGCGCCGCCCAACGCCGCCGACTACATTCCGGAAGCGATGATCTCACCGAAGCTCTGGCCGCGCGTCACGCTGGTCTGGTCGATCGCCTATAATTCGGCCCTGGTCAGCAAGCCGCCGAAATCCTGGATGGACCTCACCAAGCCCGAATACGGCAACAAGCAGATCGGCCAGGTGATCGCGCCCTCGGGCGGCACCACGTGGACGCGGACGATGTTCGAGCGTCAGGTGCTGGGCGAGGATTACTGGGCAAAGCAGGCGACCACCAAGCCGGTGCTCTACCCGTCCGGCGCGCCGATGTCGGATGCGATGGTGCGCGGCGATATCTCGATCGGCCCGCTGCTTTACAACGCCATCTATCCGAAGAAGCGCGACGGCGCGCCGATCGAAATTTTCTTCGCACCGGAAGGCGCACCGGTGAATCCCTATGCCACCGGCGTGACCAAGACCGCCAAGAGCCCGAACGCCGCCAAGCTGTTCCTCAACTGGTGCATGTCGGAGGAAGGCCAGACCTTCATGATCAAGGAGCAGGGCAACCTCACCTCGCTCAAGAAGGCGCCGATCTATCCGCCGGGCTTCGATCCCAATGTGGTCAAGGTGTGGCTGCCGAATTTCGAGCAGTATGTCAGCCTGCACCATGCCTGGGTCGAGGAGTGGAACAAGACTTACGGCTATCGGCAGTGACCAAGCGGCAGGACGATGTTGCAGTGTCCCGGACGCAGCGCGTCGCGCTTGCCGTTAGCGCCGCGGTGACCGGGACACGCGAGGCATAGATGTCGGCCGATCTCAAAGTCGATTGTCTGGTCAAGCAGTTCGGCACTGGCCGGCCCGCCGTCGACGGCGTCAGTTTCCAGGTCCCGGCCGGCGAGATCACCGTCCTGCTCGGCCCATCGGGCTGCGGCAAGACCACGACCTTGCGCTGTGTCGCCGGGCTCGAACATCCGACCGGGGGCCGTATCAGCATCGGCGGCAACGTGATGTCGGCGCCGGACGAGAACGTGCACGTGCCGGCACGGCTGCGCAACGTCGGCATGGTGTTCCAGTCCTACGCGGTCTGGCCGCACATGACGGTCAAGCAGAATGTCGCCTATCCGCTGCAGCACCGGCGCGTCGGCCGTGCCGAGATCGACCGCAAGGTTGGCGAAGTCCTGAACCTGGTGGGGCTGTCGGACTATGCCTCCCGCTCGGTGGTGTCGCTCTCCGGCGGGCAGATGCAGCGCGTGGCGCTGGCGCGCAGCCTCGTCTATCAGCCGCAACTCCTGCTGCTCGACGAGCCGCTCAGCAATCTCGACGCACAGCTGCGGCTGCGGCTGCGCGACGACCTGCGCCGGATCATCAAGCAGGCGGGCGTCACCGCCCTCTACGTCACGCACGATCAGGCCGAAGCGGTGGTGCTCGGCGACCGCATCGGCGTGATGCGCGACGGCAAGCTCTTGCAGATGGCGCCGCCTGACGAAATCTATAACCGCCCCGCCGATGTGTTCGTCGCCAACTTCACCGGCGCGTCGAACCTGCTCACCGGCCGCGTGGTCACGCGCGACGGCGAGTTCGGCACCATCGAGGCTGGCGGCCAGCCGCTGAGCGCCTGGATGCCGGCCGGCGTCAAGGTGGACCAGATGGTCGAGATCGCGGTTCGCCCGGAGAACGTGCGCCTCGGCGCCAATGGAACCAGGGAACCCAACCAATTTACCGCCCGGGTTTCCGGCCGGCGCTATCACGGCACCCAGACGGTCTACGAGCTTGCCGCACTCGGCGGCCGGATCGAGGCGATCGAACTGGGCACCAGCGCGCGCTACCCGGTCGGCGGCGACGTCGAGATCGTGCTGCCGCCGGCGCTGTGCTGGGCCTATCCGGCCGGCGGGACGGATCGTTGATACTTACAAAGAAAGACCATTCACCCCACATTGATTGTTTGCTGAAAGACCTATACGTATCGGCGATGGGTGATGCGATGATCAGCCCTATATTAGTCCTCACAACCGTAAATGCGCCCCACATCAAACAGCTCGGCGCGAGAGAGCTCGCCGATTGCTTGCTAAATCCGGCTGCGGCGAAGGCCGCGCCCGGCCACATGTCCTCGTTCTTCGGCGACGTGAAGCCCGAATTGCAATTGTCCTTTGCGGAATTATTCGGCATCACACCGGCGCAGCTTACCGCTGCCGCCAAGACCTTTGCGGCCTATTCGGGTGAGCGCTACCCGCTGGCGGCGTGATCAGTTCAGCACATCAATCGAATTGGGCGCCGCTATTGCGCGTGGCATGCGACTTAATTCGTCAGGTCAATGCAACTGCATTGGTCATCGACCATTGGACGCTGGGCGGCGGAACCGCAATGATGCTACAGATCCACCACCGCGAAAGCGGGGACGTTGACATTTTTTTACGAGACGCTCAGTTGCTGGGTTTTCTTGATCCACAAAAAAATGATTTCACATTCGAACTGCCACCGAACGCTTGCGATGGCGACGGCACTCGATTCGTGAAACTTGCATTCAAAGATATTGGGGAAATCGACTTTATCGTCAGCGACTCAATGACAGCGGATCCCGCGATCCAACGAGAAATAGAAGGCGAAAGCGTACTGCTGGAATCCGTGCCTGAAATCATCGCCAAAAAAATCGTTCATCGCGGAGCAAGCATGAGGCCCAGAGACATATTTGATATTGCGGCCGCCGGCGAGCACCACGAGGCCCAAGTGATCGCAGCATTGAGGCCTTACCGTTTGCCCGTGACAGAAGCCCTTGCAGTGATCGACAGGCTTAATCCCGAATTTGTGAACAATGCGATCGCGCAGTTGCTGATCCGACCGGAATTTTCCGCTGTTGCCAAGACGGCTCTTGCACGCGCGACGCAGATATTGCGGATGGTCTAGCCGTTGCCGTTTCAGCGGAGGCCGCCTATCGTTCGCCAATTGGAATCGGAGGAAACTCGTATGGACATCAAACGGGCAGGCACGATGCCATCGCGCCGCGGGCCGGCAGACTCGTTCACCGGCACGGTCTGGCAGGACCCGATCATCGAGGCGCCGGCGCCGGCCCGCATCCGCGGCGCCTGGGTGCGCTTCGAGCCCAAGGCGCGCACCGCCTGGCACACCCATCCGCTCGGCCAGACGCTGCATGTGGTGCAGGGCATCGGCCGCGTGCAACTGCTCGGTCAACCCGTTAGAGAAATACGCGCGGGCGACACGGTGTGGATCGCACCCGGCGAAAAGCATTGGCACGGCGCCGGCCCCGACACGGCGATGACGCACATCGCGCTGCAGGAGGCGCTCGACGGCACGCACGTCACCTGGATGGAGCACGTCACCGACGAGCAATATGGCGCGAAGGTCGAGTGATAGACGCCCAACCGTTCGATTGACGCCGCTCAGATAAGGTGATTCACACCATCGAATGAACGAGCAGCCGCGCCTCAACATCCCGGAATGGACCGTCTCCGAGCTGTCGGCGGCGCTCAGGAAGACCGTCGAGGACACCTACGGCTACGTTCGGGTGCGCGGCGAGATTTCCGGTTTCCGCGGCGCGCACTCGTCGGGTCACTGCTATTTCGCATTGAAGGACGACAGCGCCAAGATCGAAGCGGTGATCTGGCGCACCGCCTACGGCCGCATGCGCATCAAGCCCGAGGAAGGGCTGGAAGTGATCGTCACCGGCCGGCTCACCACCTATCCGGGCCAGTCGAAATACCAGATCGTGGTCGAGACGCTGGAGCCCGCGGGCGTCGGCGCGCTGATGGCGCTGCTCGAAGAGCGAAAGAAAAAGCTCGCCGCCGAAGGCCTGTTCGATCCGGCGCGCAAGCAGCTCCTGCCCTTCCTGCCCGAGGTGATCGGCGTCATCACCTCGCCGACCGGCGCCGTCATCCGTGACATCTTGCACCGTCTCGCCGACCGCTTCCCGCGCCGGGTCGTGGTCTGGCCGGTTCGCGTGCAGGGAGACGGCTCGGCCGGTGAGGTCGCCGCCGCGATCCGCGGCTTCAACGCGCTGCCGGCGGAACATCCGAAGCGCCCGAACCTGATCATCGTCGCGCGCGGCGGCGGCTCGCTTGAGGACCTGTGGTCGTTCAACGAGGAGATCGTGGTGCGGGCGGCGGCGGCGAGCGAGATCGCCTTGATCTCGGCGGTCGGCCACGAGACCGACGTGACGCTGATCGATTTCGCCGCCGACGTGCGCGCACCGACGCCGACCGCCGCGGCCGAGATGGCGGTGCCGGTCCGCTCCGAGCTCTTGGTCCGGGTCGATGGCTGCGCGCGGCGAGCGCTCGCCTGCTGGCGCCGCACCCAGGAGGGCCGCCGCACCGAATTGCGCGCCGCTGCCCGCGCGCTGCCGACTGCCGAGGAGCTACTGGCGCTGCCGCGCCAGCGTCTCGACCACGCCGCCGCACGATTGCCGCGCGCGCTGATCGCCAACGCGCAAATCCATCATGCCGCCTTTGCACGGCTCGCTGGCCGGCTCACACCGCAAATCCTGCGCGGGCCGATCGTGACGGAGCGGCGTCGGCTCGGCATGCTGGCGCAGCGCTCCGGCCAGTGCCTGCGCGTGCACGTCGAGCGCCGCCGCGAGCGCTTCGCCGCCATGCAGCTTCGGCTCGACGCCGCGCGGTTTTCCTACGTCAATGCCCGCCGCACCCAGATCGTGCGGGCGCGCGAGCGCGTGTCGGCCATCCACGAGCGCGCGCTGCTGGCGCTCAACGCGCTGCTGCAGCAGCGCGCCGCGAGGGTCGAGCGCGCCGAGCGGCTGCTGGCCGCGGTGTCGTATCGCGGCGTGCTGGCGCGTGGCTTTGCGCTGGTGCGCCATCCCAAAGGCAAGCCGCTGCGACAGGCGGCGGCTGTCCAGATCGGCTCGCATCTCGACATCGAGTTCGCCGATGGCCGGGTGCGGGCGCTGGCGGAGGCAAAATCCGATACCCCGGTGCCGGCGCGGGCGCCGCCGCTCCGGCGCCGGCAGGGCGGCGGCAGCGGCCAGGGCAGCTTGTTCGAGTGAAAATGGGCCGGGCGCGGCCGCCCGTTCCCGCATCATTATTATCTTGATGGGCCGGTGGTCACGCCCTTGCCCCGATTGGCGTGGACCGTGTAGCACAGTACAGGACTGGGGTGAGACCCATGCTCAACCGTTTCGACCGCTCCCCCCCGACCACCGGCGAAGCCGAGATCAAATATCTCGACGGCGATTTTCGCGTCGTGCGCCCCGGCGCCTTCGTCCGCTGCGCAGTGACCGGCGTGGCGATCCCGCTCGAAGAGCTCAAATACTGGAGCGTCGACTTGCAGGAGGCCTACGCGTCGCCCGACGCGGTGCTGCAGCGGCATTTCCCGGACCGGGTCAAGCATTAGCCAAGCCGTGACGCAGAGAGATCGCGCCCGGTCTCTCCCCGTTCGTCCCCGCGAAAGCGGGGACCCAGACTTGGTACACCAAGAGAACAAGAACTGGGTCCCCGCTTTCGCGGGGACGAACGGTATGAGTATTCGGATCAATTCAAACGGAATCTGCAGAAGCGCGGGCAGCTGCGAGCCGTTCAAGCAACAGCGCCTGAAAATCGGCCTCGTCATCGAATGTCAGCGTGACCGGCAGTGCCTGGGCGCGCACGGCAAGGTCGGCCGTGGCCTCTTCGCCCTGCATGCGCGCCAGATCCTTCTCGGTCGTCAGCAGGATGAGCCCTTCGCGGTCAGCCTCCTCGCACAGCACATCCGCCTCGGCCTTGGTGTAACGATGATGATCCGGGAACGCCCGCGCAGAGGCAACGGCGATGCCGGCGCCGGCCAGCGTGGCGAAAAATTTCTGCGGACTGCCAATGCCGGCGAAGGCCAGCACCCGGCCCCCGCCGAGCGCCGCCACGATGCCCGCATCCGGCTCAAGCCGCGCCGCGAACACCGCGATGCCGCGTGCGCTCGCATGGCCGATCACATCGGCCGCGGCCGGTCCGTCGCCGACCACGAGCAGCGCCTGCGCCCGCGCCAGCTGGGCGTTAAGCGGCGCACGCAGTGGCCCGGCCGGAAACACCCGGCCATTGCCGACGCCGCGGCCGGCATCGATGACGAGCACGGCAAAATCCTTCGCCAGCGAAGGGTTCTGGAAGCCGTCATCCATGACAATCACGCTGGCGCCCGCTGAGACCGCAGCCTGCGCGCCCTGCGGCCGCGCGCGGGCGACGACGGTTGCCGCGGTGCGCGCCAATAGCAGCGGTTCGTCGCCCACATCGGCGGCAGTGTGCTGGGCCGGATCGATGCGCAACGGACCGCGCTGATTTCCACCATAACCGCGGGTCAGGAATGCGGGTCGCTCGCCGGCAGCGATCAGCAAGCGAGCGACCGCGATCGCCGCCGGCGTCTTGCCGGCGCCGCCAACGGTCGGATCGCCGAGGCAAACCACCGGCACCGCGGCGCGGCGGCCGCGCCGCCCCAGGCGCATGCGCGCAACGAGGCCGTAGGGCGCCGCCAGTGGCGCAAGCGCACCAGCGGCGAAGCCTGGCGCGCGCCACCAGAAAGCCGGCTCACGCATTGCCGCCTCGGCGCTCCAACCTGATCTGCATCAGATACGGCTCGAGCGCCGCCACCGTCTTGTCGAGTGCCCCGCCCAGCAGATTGACGGTGTCGCGGCCGGCAGCCACCAGCGCATGACGCGCGCCGGCATCCTTGAGCAAGGCGCCCATGCGCACCGTCAGCTTGCCCACGTCGGTCACCTGCTCGGCGCCATGCACGGCGTCGAGGGCGGAATAGATTTCGGCAAAGTTCCAGACGTTCGGCCCATGCAGGATGGCGGCGCCGAGCTTTGCCGGCTCGATCGGGTTCTGCCCGCCATGACCGACCAGCGAGCCGCCGACGAATACGATCGGCGCTAGGCGATAGAGCAAGCCAAGCTCGCCCATGGTGTCGGCAATGTAAATGTCGGTATCCGCGCCCGGCAGTTCGCCCCGCGAGCGCAATCGAACCGTGAGATTGGCGGCGCTGGCGATATCGCGGATGCCTGGCCCGCGGTCGGGATGGCGCGGCGCGATGACGGTGAGCAGACCCGGAAAGGTGCCGCGCAGGCGGCGGTGGGCGTCGATCAGCAGCGTCTCTTCACCGGCATGTGTGGATGCGGCCGCCACCACCGTGCGCGCGCCGATCGCCTCCTTCAGGGCCTTGAGCTTGTCCGGATCGGCCGGCGGCTCCGGCACGTCGAGCTTCAGGTTGCCGGTGGTGACGACGCGGGGAGCGCCGAGATCGCGATAGCGCGCGGCATCGTTCGCCGACTGCGCCAAGCAGAGATCGAACGAGCGCAACAGCGCGGCGATGCTTCCGGGCAACAGCCGCCAGCGCTTGAACGAGCGCTCCGAAACCCGGCCATTGATCATGATCAGCGGAATGCCGCGCGTGGCGCTCGCGATGATCAGATTCGGCCACAGATCGGCTTCGACCATCACCGCCAGATCGGGCCGCCAATGGCCGAAGAACCGATTGACGAAGCGAGGCACGTCGAGCGGCAGGAACTGATGGATCACGCCGGGCGGCAGGCGCTCCTCGGCCACCTTCGCCGATGTGACCGTTCCGGAGGTGACCAGCACGTTGAAATCTTTGGCGCGGATGCGCTCGGTCAGCGGCACGATCGCCAGCAATTCGCCAACGCTCGCGCCGTGTATCCACACCAGCGCGCCACCGGGCCGTGGCACCGCGGTTTCGCCGCGCCGCTCATCGAGGCGCGCGCCATGTTCCTTGCCCTGCTTGAGCCGGCGCGACAGCATCACGTTCGCCAGCGGCGCCGCAGCCGCCGACAGCACGCGATACGCCCGCAGCATGAACGGCAGCCGCACCGTCACAACCGCCTCTGCATGCTGTGCGACAACGCCGATCTCCCCAGATCACGGCGGGCCGCTTCTCAGCCGGCCCCGCTCAACGGTTCAGACTAGCCGCTCCACCTTGTCGCTGCCAGACGACATCGGGCGGTCAGGCGTGCCGATCGACAATCTCGTAGGCGCGCGCGGTGACGGCATTGAGCCTGTGCTCCACTGCCTGACGGGCGGCTTCCTGCGCGGCTTCACCGGCGTCGGCGGCGACGTGGATCGGTTCACCCAAAACGACACTCAGCCGGCCGAACGGCAGATTGATCGCGGAGCGATCCCAGTTGCCGAGCACCCTGCGCCGGCTGGTTGCCAGCGCCACCGGATAGATCGGGCGGCCGGAATGGCGCGCCAAGGCCACGATGCCCGCGCCGGCGACGCGAGCCACTTTCGGCACGTCGGCGGTGAGCACGATATTGTAACCCTCGGCGAGCGCATCGAGCATGCCCTTGAATGCCGCGACGCCACCCTTGCGGTCATACCGTCGGCCGTGGTCGCCGGAGCCGCGAATGGCCTGCGTGCCGAGCCATTCGACCGCCGTCGCGTTGATCTCGCCGTCGCGGTGGCGCGAGATCAGCACCTTGGCCCGATGTTCGGGGCGGCGAAGAAATGGCGCCAGGAAATGCTGCCCGTGCCACAACGCCACAATGACCGGCAGGTCCGGCTTGATCCGTTCGTAGAAATCGGCCGGCTCGAAGATGCGGCGATTGGTCAGCCAGGTCAGCCGCAAAGCCTCGGCAAGCCCGAGCCCGGCCGCTTTTTGCGCCGCCGGCGATTGACCGATCCGCTTGAGCAAATTCATTGCCGGCCGGTCTGGTCAGCGTTTCGTCTGCGCGTCGGCCTGCGGATCGAGCAGCCGATGCATATGCACAATGAAGTAGCGCATCAGCGCATTGTCGACGGTCTGCTGCGCCTTCGCCTTCCAGGCCGCATAGGCGCTGGCATAGTTCGGATAGATGCCGACAATGTCGAGCTTGTCGAGGTCGCGAAACTCGACGCCATCGATCCGGCTGAGCTCGCCGCCGAAGACAAGATGCAGCAGTTGGGTGGGTTTGTCCGACATGGAGCTATCCTCGGTGCCGCGCCGTCAGCCCCGCCGATCCCGCGGCGGAATGTCAGCCGAACTTAACCCGGTTGGCGCGCACGAGACTCAGCAGCGTTGCGTGCCGGCTGCGGCCGGCGGCGATGAGCGCGCCGTGCACCGGCTCCGGTCGATTATAGACGAGTTCGCGCCCTTCGAAATCAGTCAGCGCACCGCCGGCTTCGTGCACCAAAAGATCGGACGCCGCAAGGTCCCAATCGTGGCTGCTGCCGGCACTGAAGACAATGTCGAAGCGGCCTTCCGCTACGCGCGCGAGCCGCAGCGCCAGCGAATTAAGCCGCGGGATGAGCTGAACGGTGGGAACGAGTTTCTCCAGCGCTTCCAGCCGTCGCTTGGCGCCGTTGATGCGCGCGCCGTCGAGCGCAGCGCCGGGACTGACCGCGATCGGCAAGCCGTTGAGCGTCGCCCCCTGCCCGGCCGTGGCCAGGAACAGTTGCTCGTCAACCGGCGCGTAGACCGCGGCATGGATCGGGCGTCCGCGCTCGACCAGCGCAGCCACCACGGTCCAGTCCGGCATCCCGGAAATGAACCCGCGCGTTCCGTCGATCGGATCGACGATCCAGACGCGTTCGGCATCGAGCCGCGCCGGATCGTCGGCGGTCTCCTCCGACAGCCAGCCGTAACCTGAAACATGCCGGGTGAGCCGGTCTTTCAACAGCGCGTCGACCTCGAGATCGACCTCGCTGACCGGCGAGCTTCCGCCTTTGGTCCAGGTCTTGAACGGCGTGCGGAATTTGCCCAGCGCGAGCGCGCCCGCCTCGCGCACGGCGGCGGCGAGGAGCGCGGTGATGGCCGCCGCCGTTCCGGCCTCAGCGTCCCGCAACGGTGAGGCCCTCCAGGCGCACCGTCGGCGCGTTGATGCCATAGCGGAACTCAAGATCGTTCGCCGGCGTCAGGGCGGCGAACATGTCGACCAGGTTGCCGGCGATCGTCACCTCGCTCACTGGATAGCCGATGACGCCATTCTCGATCCAGTAACCCGAGGCGCCGCGGCTGTAATCGCCGGTCACCTGGTTGACGCCCATACCGATCAGGTCGGTGACGTAGAAACCTTCGGCGATGTCGCCGATCAGCGCGTCGGGCGTGTCACTGCCGGCGGCGAGATGAAGATTGGACGCGCCGGGCGAAGGCGACGATGACACTCCGCGCTGCGCGTGGCCGGTGGTGGCGAGCTTGAGCTCGCGCGCGGTGGCGCTGTCGAGAAACCACGACATCAGCACGCCGTCGTCGATCACGGCGAGCGGCTTGACGGCGACGCCCTCGGCGTCGAACGGCCGCGAACGCAGCCCACGCTTGCGCAGCGGATCGTCGATGATCCGGATCCCGGGCTTGAACAGCCGTTGCCCGAGCTTGTCGCGGAGGAAACTTGTTTTGCGCGCGACCGCGGCGCCGTTGATGGCGCTGGCGAGATGGCCGATCAGCGAGCCGGCCATGCGCCGGTCGAACACGATCGGCACTTTCTTGGTCGCCACCTTGCGCGGATTGAGCCGCTTCACCGCCCGCTCGCCGGCAGTGCGGCCGACCTTCTGCGGCGATTCGAGATCGCCGCCGTGGATCACGTGGGAGTAATCGTAGTCGCGCTCCATCGCGGTGCCTTCGCCGGCGATGGCCTCGACCGAGATGCTCTGACTGGAGCTGAGATAGCTGCCGCGGAAGCCGTGACTGGTCACCAGCACCATGCCGCCGATGCCGGCCGATGCCGACGCACCACCCGACTTGCTCACGCCGCTGACGGCGCGCGCCGCCGCTTCAACCTCGCGCGCACGTGTTTCCAGCGTCGCGACGGTGGGCAGATCGGGATCGACCAGATCGAGGTCGGGAATATCGCGCGCCAAGCGCTGGCTATCGGCGAGGCCCGCGTAGGCGTCGTCCGGCGCCACCTTCGCCATGGCGACGGCGCGCTGCGCGAGGTCCGCAACATCGGCCTTGATGTCGTTGGTCGACACGACAGCCTGGCGGCTGCCAACGAAAACGCGCAAGCCGACATCGTCGCCTTCCGAGCGGGTGGATTCCTCGACCGCACCCTCGCGCACTTCCACCGAGACCGACACGCCGCGCACCGCCACCGCATCGGCGGCGTCGGCACCGGCGGTCTTTGCGGCTTTCACCAGACGTTCGGCGAGTTCGGTCAGGGCGGATTGATCGAGAAGTGAGGTCATGGAGAGGACTTACACGCCTTTGGGGCCGGGCATCCAGCGCCGATAAGAAAAATTTGACGATGCGCGGCAAGGTCCCGGCAAGCATGTGCAGCACATGCGGCTCCGATACCACGGATTAACCGAGAACATTAAGCCGATTCCGAACTGTTTGCGGCATGTTTGCGGCAACGACTGGGGCACGAACTCCGGCGGGGCGGATTGAACCGGGGCATACCCGGCGGGGAGCAAGAACTTGAGGCGTCAAGCAACCATCGGCAGGGCCATGCCTGCCGGGTCGAGCCGCGTCGAGCGGCTCGACCCCTTCGCCCTTCCAGTGCGCTTCACGGTCAGCGACAAGGCCGCCGACGAGCGCGTCCGCTCGGTGGAACTGACGCGCGATCGTGTCGTCGTCCGCCGCGCCGTGAGCGGCATCAAGATGGCGCTCAACTTGCCGGTCACCGCCTATCTGGGGGTGGCTATCCGCATGGAGCCGCCCAGCGGCGACAGTCCCGGCGCGATCCTGGTGGTGCTGGAGCATCGCGATCCCGGACTGTCGCTGCCGCTCTATCGCGCCGCCGACGGCACCGACATCGTCGCCGAATGGCAGTCGTGGGGCCGGGTGTTGCAGTTGCCGCTGCTGGTGGCGGAAGCCGACGGCGCGTTGCGCGAGCCGTTCGAGCGCATCGGCCCGCTGCGTGTGGCGACGCCGGCACCGCGCCGCCGCCGGCGCACAACGCTGAAATCACGACGGCCGTCGATTCTGCTGCGGCGGCGCATGGGCGCGATGCCCGCCTTACCCACCGTGCATCGCGGCGAACGCGAGATCATCGCGCGGAATTGATAGCCTTTTCGTGTTGCGAGGCCCACCCGCCGCCTCAGCGCTCAATTGCAACCACCCCGGCGATTTGCCATCGTCGGATGGGAGGTGCGCGCCATGGCAGATCAACAGACGCTGACCGGCAAGGTCGCGATCATCACCGGCGCGGCAAACGGCATGGGCCGTGTCATGGCGCGCGCGCTCGCCGCCGCGGGTGCGCGCGTGGCCGCCGTCGATGTCGATGCCGCCGGTCTCGACCGGTTGGCCGCAGAGCCGGTCTTCGCCGAAAAGATCGTCAAACTTATCACCGACGTGTCGCAGGCAGCCGCCTGCAAGGCCGCGGTCGAGAACGCTGCGAACCACTTTGGCGGGCTCGACATCCTGATCAATACCGCCGGCATCAGCATGTCGTACGCGGCAGGCCACAAGGCGGCGCGAATCAAGTTTCACGAGGCCGACCCCGACGGCTGGCAGCGCATCATGGCGATCAACGGCGTCGGTCCATTCCTGATGGCGCGGTTTGCCGCCGAGCACCTGGTCAGGCGCGGCTGGGGCCGCATCATCAACGTGACGACGAGCTTCGACACCATGATGGGGCAAGGCCTCTCCGCCTACGGCGCCGCCAAGGCCGGACTCGAAGCCGGCACTGCGAGCTGGGCCAAGGACCTCGAAGGCACCGGCGTCACCGTGAACGTCCTGGTGCCGGGCGGACCGACCGACACGCCGGGCTTCTTCCCGCCCGGCAAGCCGCGGCCGCCATATCTGCTCAATCCCGAACTGATGGGACCGCCGGCGGCGTGGCTCGCCTCCGCCGCCTCCGACGGCATCACCGGTTGCCGCTTCATTGCCCGCGACTGGGACCTGAAGCTGCCGCCAGCGGAAGCCGCCGCCAGGGTCCGCGCACCGGCAGGGTGGCCGGACCTGGCGAAGAACGCCACCGCGTCACGCGGTTATGGGATGTAGCTGCGGCTCGGCCCAGGGGACGACATGACGGCCGCGTCGGTCTGCAGAACACTTGCCGTCTCGGCGGCGATGCTCGCAGCGACAAGCTGCGTCGTGGCATCAGCTCAGAGCGGCGGCCTCGTCGAGCGTCTCTACGTCTTTGGCGACAGCTATTCGGATAGCGGCAACGGCTACGCCTTGACCAGGCAACCGCAGAGCCCGCCTTACGCGTCGCGCTATTCGAACGGCCCGACCGCCGTCGAACACATGGCGAGGACATTCGGCCTCACGCTGCTCCATTCGGAAGAACCGAACCTCGCCCCCTACGCGAGCCTGAACTTTGCCGTCAGCGGCGCATGGACAAGCCGCAAGAACAACGACGCCCCGATGGACGGCAAGACCGGGCTCTTGAATCAAGTGGACACATTCGAGGACCGCGTGCGCCAGGGCAAGACACGCTTCCGCCCGGAGGCGACCCTGTTCTTCATGGCAATCGGCACCAACGACGTGCTGTTCGGCAATCTCGGCAGGCAGGACAACCGCACGATCGTGGCCAACGCGCGTCGAAACGTCGAACAGTCGGTCCGCCGGCTTCATGCCGCGGGCGCGCGGCATATCGCGATTGCGACGCTTCCCATGGTGAACCGGTCGCCACGCGGGAGATCGCTGCCGGCCTCAACGGCCGAGGCTGTGGCGGTGCTCAATCGCGAATACCGGAACATCGCCGAGACGCTGCGCGCTGCTCTCAAAGCCGATGTTTTCCTGATCCCGTGGGGCCAATACTACGATGACGTGATCGCGAACCCCACAGCGTTCGGATTTTCCAATCCGGGGCCCTGCGTCACCAACGCGGCGCAAGGTCTCTCGGTCTGTCTGGCCCCGGAGCAATCGGTGTTCTGGGATGTGCTGCACCCAACGACGGCGACGCACAAGGTCGTGGGGCTGCGCCTGGCCGCACAGGGGGAGCCGCATTTCACCTGTGCAGTCAAGCCGAGTACCGACGGGCCAAGCGAGAGCGAGAACCCGGTCTGCCGCTTCCTGTCTGGCGCCGATGGGGCGGCGCCCGGTCCGCAGCCCATGACGGCATGTGGGCGTGTGGTGGTTCGCCAATTTGCCGACATGTGCGGCAACTGTACCAGGCCGCCGTGGACGGGCGAGATCACGAAGATGTCCGCGCAGGAGTGGAGCGTCGACTCCCGCGAGCGAGCGATCCGTGCGCAATGGCGGCTGGTCTCGCAGGTGCGGCCGGAGATGCTGTTCTACGACGTGAAGCGCGACCTCTACACCCGGTTCGATCTGCCCGCGCGCAAGGGCTGGCAACGTCGCGGCGCCGGCGGACCCTGGGTCGCGACGTCGGACATTCTCGAGACAGACTGCCAGTAGCAGTGTGAGCGATCGCCGTTATCTCAAGCGCCGGCGGGGAAGGCCTCGTCGAACCGGCCCTCTTCGGGCACGTCGATGATCATTCGCCATCCCGACCAATCGCAAACGCCGAAGCTGCTGCGCCGGATCATTTCCCTGGCGAAGCTGCGTGCTCGCACGCCGGCGTAGAAGATGTCCGGCGCGTCGATGCGCGTCTGCTGCGCTGTTCGTCCGTCGGTGAATTGCACCAGATAGCTGTATCGCCGCATGGCCGGAGCATTGGCGCGCGTGGCTAACAAATCGTTAATCGTGCGCCGGGCGGCATCGCAAAGCGAGCCGATCGAAACTCCACTGTGTCCTCGCGAGCACAATTCTCGGTGCTTGCGCGCCTCAGCGCGCGAACCAGGCATCGAATGCCAGAGCGGCAAACAGCAACAGCCCGGCGTCGCGGTTCGACTTGAACACCACGAGGCAACTGACCGGATCGTCGATGTCGAGACGCGCGATCTGCCCCGCCAGGTGCGCGGCGAACAGCGCGAGTCCGAGCGCAAACACGAGGCCCGCGCCCGCGCTCACGCCCGCGAGCCCGAGCAACCCCACGGCAATCGCGTAGCACGCCGCCAGCATCGGCTTGGTGCGCGCCCCGAACAGCAACGCCGTCGACTTGATGCCGATCAGCGCATCGTCTTCGCGGTCCTGGTGGGCGTAGATGGTGTCATAGCCGATCACCCAGGCGATCGATCCGGCATAGAGCAGGCCGGCAGGCCAATCGAGCCGCCCGAACGCCGCCGCCCAGCCCATCAGCGCGCCCCATGAGAACGACAGGCCGAGCCCGATCTGCGGCCAGTGGGTGAACCGCTTCATGAACGGATAGACCGCGACGATCGCCAGCGACGCGATCCCGCAAGCAATCGCAAACCGATTGAATTGGAGGAGGACCGCGAGGCCGATCAGCGCCTGCGCCACCAGGAAGGTGGCGGCGGCACGGAGCGTCACCTGGCCGGACGGAATCGGCCGCGAGCGCGTGCGCTCGACCTTGGCATCGAGATCGCGATCGACGATGTCGTTCCAGGTGCAGCCGGCGCCGCGCATCGCGAAGGCGCCAATGAAAAACAGCAGCACATGCCAGAGATCGACCGGCCGGTGCGCGGCGACCGCCGCGAGCCCCACCGACCACCAGCACGGCAGCAGCAGCAGCCACGAGCCGATCGGCCGATCGAGACGGGCCAGACGCAGGTACGGGCGCATCCAGAGCGGTGCGAGCCCGTCGACCCAGTTTCCGGTGGAATCAGCGACGCGTCCCGCGCCGGTGTTCATCGCTGCAGGACGTTACCCGTCAGGGTGTCGAACGCACCGCCGCGCTGCTGCTTGTTGCGCTCGGAGTGCTCCGGCACCAGCGGCGTCGTGCCCAGCGCATCGCTCAGGCTCGGCCCGGCCGGCTGCGCGGGCCGCGCCGCCATTTCGCAGACCTGCTTGCCGGTCAGCCCGGCCTGGTTGTGCTGCAGCTTCACCTGCTTGATCGCGTCCGGCGGAACGCCGCAGGTCGTGGCGTTGGTTTCCAGTGCCTTGATCATCTTGGCTTCGGAGGCGAGGTAGCTTTTGAACAATTTGCAAACAACGTCGGGCGGCGGCTTCTTTTCCGCTTTGCTGGCGGCGCCGATGGCCTGGGCGTGCTTGGCGGTCTCGTCGCGGAGGACCATCAGTTGCTGGCAGGCGGCGGGGGGCTGCTGGGGCGGCCCAAAACCCTGAGCTCCCGGCATGCCCGGCATCCCAGGGCCGCCGCCGAATTGCGCCTGCGCCGCCCCCAGCGGCAAGGCCACAAGCATGAGCACGAATGGCATGGCCCGGCTGAGCGTCATGGCTTAAGTCCCCTTAGCCCCAGAATAGCGGACGGCCCGATCCGCTTATTATAAAGTTTATACAGGCCTATCGAATCCGGCGAGAACACGGCAAACGGTCGAAAACCTGGGGTCTCAGGCCCTTGCTGGGCACCCTGGCGATCGATCCGAAAGGGAATTATCCGGTGGCCCGTTACGATTTCCGCACGCCCCGGCTGTATGTGGACGCCCCGCTGCAAACCGCCGCCCGCGTCGCGCTCGACGCCGGACAGGCCAATTACCTCGGCAACGTGCTGCGGATGCAAGCCGGCGGCCAGGTCCTGTTGTTCAATGGCCGCGACGGCGAATGGCGGGGAACGCTAGAAATCGCCGGAAAACGCCGGTTGGCGCTGGTGGCCGGGGAGCAGACCAGGCCGCAAACCCCGGCCATCGACCTTCGCTATCTGTTTGCTCCGCTCAAGCATTCCCGGATCGACTACATGGTGCAGAAGGCGGTCGAAATGGGGGCGGGCTCCCTGCAGCCGGTCCTGACCCGTCATTCGCAGGTCGCGCGGGTCAATCTTGAGCGGATGCAGGCAAACGCCATCGAGGCGGCCGAGCAGTGCGGCATCCTGACGCTTCCGCAGATCGGGCCGCCGCTCGACTTCGAGCGGATGCTCGCCGGCCGCGACCCCAAACGCCTGCTGGTTTTCTGCGACGAGGATGCCGAGGTGAGAGACCCCATTGCCGCGCTTGCGGCGGTGCGTGAAGCGGACGCTCCGATGCCGCTCGACGTTCTGGTCGGACCCGAGGGCGGCTTCGCCGACGAGGAGCGCGCCGCGCTGCTGCGGTTGCCCAAGGTGGTGCGGCTGGCGCTCGGACCGCGCATCCTGCGCGCCGATACCGCCGCGGTGGCGGCGCTGGCGCTGGTCGATGCGGTGCTCGGCGACTGGCGATAACCTTTGTCGGCCAATGGCGTAAGCGTGCATTGCGTTAATCGCATCGACGGTTTGGCGTCGAAATCTCCCGGCAAACCGTGCTAGATCGCCGCCGCCAAAGGCCTGAGAGATGAATCAACCACCCCCCCGCGCCACCGGCGCCGACCGGTCGGCGGACGCGCTGATCGCGTCGTTCGAGCGCGCCGGCTATGCGCGCGTGACGCCCGCCTTCCTGCAGCCGGCGGAGCCGTTCCTCGATCTTTCGGGTGAGGACATCCGCCGCCGCCTCTACCTGACCAGCGATCCGCAGGGGCTGGAGCTCTGCCTGCGGCCCGACCTGACCATCCCGGTGTCACGCGACTATCTCGCCTCGCCGGCTGCCGGCACGCCGCAAGGCTACTGCTACCTCGGGCCGGTGTTTCGCCATCGCGACGAGGGACCGGGCGAATTCATCCAAGCCGGCATCGAGTCGTTCGGCCGGGCCGATATTGCCGCCGCCGATGCCGAGATGCTGGCGCTCGGCCTCGAGGCGACCGGCCACTACGGCCTCGTCCAACCCGACATCCGCATGGGCGACGTCGGACTGTTCGCCGCGCTGGTGGCCGCCCTCAATCTCGCGCCGCTGTGGAAACGGCGGTTGATGAAGGATTTCAACCGCAAGACCAATCTCGCGCACGACCTGGAGCGGCTCGCCCACACCGCCGCGCAGGAGCGGCCGGAGTATCAGGGCGTGCTGGCGGCGCTCGCCGGCTCCGACCCCAAGGCGGCGCACGCGCTGGTCACCGACCTCTTGTCGATTGCCGGCATCAGTACGGTCGGCGGCCGCACGGTGGGCGAGATCGCCGACCGATTCCTCGAGCAGGCGGCGCTCGGCGCCGGCTCAGGATTGCCGCACGAGATCGGCGCGCTGATCCAGCGCTTCCTGGCGGTCACCGGCGATCCCGACACCGCCGCGGCGGAACTGCGCACGCTCGCCGGCCAGTCGAAGATCGCCCTCGACGCGGCGCTCGATCTGTTCGAGAGCCGCACCGGTTTTCTGGCCGCGCGCGGGATCGACGTGTCACGCATCCGCTTCGCCACTGCCTTCGGGCGCGGCTTCGACTACTACACCGGCTTCGTGTTCGAGCTGCATGAGCCCGGCGGCTCGGGCAACGCCCAGCTCGTCGCCGGAGGCCGCTATGACGGCCTGCTGACCCGGCTCGGCAGCCCGACGCCGATCGCCGCCGTCGGCTTCGCCGCCTGGATCGAGCGGCTGGCGGCGCTAGGGAGCTCCCCATGAGCGGGCCGTTCATCCTCGCGGTGCCCTCGAAGGGGCGCCTGCACGATCACGCGCTGGCGTTCTTCGCGCGCGCCGGGCTCGAATTCCTCAAGCCGCGCGGCGAGCGCGACTATCGCGGCACCATTGCGGGGCTGCCGGGTGTCGAGGTCGCCTATCTGTCGGCGAGCGAGATTGCAGAACTCCTGGCGCAGGGCGCGGTGCATTTCGGCCTCACCGGCGAGGACCTCATTCGTGAGATGATTCCGAACGCCGACGCGCGCGTCATCTTCATCGACGGTCTCGGCTTCGGCCAAGCCAATGTGGTGGTGGCGGTCCCCCAGGCCTGGATCGATGTTCACTCGATGGCCGACCTCGATGACGTGGCGACCGCGTTCCGCCTCAAGCACGGACGCAAGATGCGGCTTGCCACCAAATACGTGAACCTCGCCCACAACTTCTTTTCCGGTCACGGCGTGACCGATTATCGCATCGTCGAAAGCTCGGGCGCGACCGAGGCGGCGCCGGCGGCCGGCACCGCCGAGTTGATCGTCGACATCACCACCACCGGCGCGACGCTCGCCGCCAACGGTCTGCGTGTGATCGACGATGGCGTCATCCTGCGCTCGCAGGCGAACCTGGTCGCGGCCCGCGCGGCAAGCTGGGGCGCCGCCGAGCGCGCCGTCGCCCGCACGCTGCTCGACCGGATCGCCGCGGAGGCCCGGGCGCGGGCATTCCGCGAAGTGCGCACCCGCTTTGCCGGCTGCGACGATGCGCTGCTGGCGGAAGCGCGCGAGCGATTCGGCGTGGTGTCGCCGTTCGGCGGACCGACCTCGTCCGGCATGCTGACGCTGCACTGCCCGCCGGCGCGCGTGCATGCGCTGGCGACCTTCCTGCGCGACAAGGGCGCGGAAAATGTCGCGGTCGCGGGCCTCGATTATGTGTTTTCGCGCAGCAACGCGCTCTACGCCAAGCTCGAGGCGGGGCTGGGGTAGACTGCGGAAGGTGGCGCGTTTACTGCCGCCGCGCCAGCCAATACGGCAGCGCACCGGCCAGCAGACACAACACGCCGCTGATCGAGACCACCATCACCATCGGCCGCGGCGTCCCGTCGGCGATCAGCCCATAGACCTGGGCGAAGAACGCGCCGCAGAAATTCTGCATGAAGACGCCGATGCCGGCCGCCGTGCCGGCAAGCGCGGGGATGACCGCCATCGAGCCGACTTGCGTGTAGGGCAGCGCGAGACCTTGCGCCATGGTGAGGAAGAAGCCCGGCAGGAAGATCGCGATCGGCGTCACCCAGCCGCCGAGCAGCAACGCCGCCTGCACCAGGATCGTGGTCATGGCCAGGACCGAGCCGGTCAGCACCATCGTCTCATTGGAGATGCGGTTGCCGACCCGGCTCGACACCAGGTTGCCGAGGAAAAATCCGACCGGGAACGCCAGGAAATACAGCCCGAACTCGGTCGACGGCCGGTGCAGCAGCTCTTTCATCAGCGTCGCCGACGCGCTCGCCATGGTCATGAAGCCGCCGGAGTTGAAACCGCTTTGCAGCACGAACGCGGTGAACACCGGCTGGCGCAGCAGTGCGATGTAGCCCCGCAGAATGCCGCCGTCGCGCGCCGCGGCGGCTGGCGCCGGGCGCGTTTCGGTGATCGCCGCGGCGGCCATGAGCGCGATTGCGCCGCCCGCTGCGAGCGCCAGGCCGAACACGCTGCGCCAGCCCAGCGTATCGATCAGCAAGCCGCCGACGAACGGCGAGATCATCGGACCGAGCGTGTAGAACATCGTCAGATAGGCGATCGCCCGGATCAACTGCTCGGCACGGTACGCGTCGCGGGCGATCACGCGCACCAGCGTCATCGCGCAGGCGGCGCCGATCGCCTGCACTAGTCGGCCAGCCGCCAGAGCGGCGAGATTCTGCGCCACCACCGAGATGGCGCTGCCGAGCAGAAACAGCAGCAGCCCCAGCAGCAGCACCGGCCGGCGGCCGAACCGGTCGGACAGGCTGCCGTAGAACAGCGTCGCCACCGCCATGGTGAACAGCGTGATGCTGAACAGGAACTGCGCCTGCGTGTCCGACAGCGCCAGTTCCGCCTTCACCGCCGGAATCACCGGCAGGAACATGTGCACGGCGAGCGGCGTAATCAGCGCCGTCAGCGCCAGCGCGACCGAAAACAGCCGGCTTGGCGTCCGTTGGACGGCGGGCATGAGGCCGTGCGCCGACAGTCCCCTATTCACTCACCTTGATCCCGGCGCCCTTGATCACCTTGCCCCATTGCGGAATCTCGCGCGCGATGACGGCGGCAAAATCCTCGGGCGTGTTGCCAACGAGGTCGAGGCCGAGTTCGTTGAGCTTGGTCTTCACGTCCGGCATTGCCAGCACCTTCACTGTCTCGCCGTGCAGCTTGTCGAGAATCGCGCGGGGCGTACCTGCCGGCGCCATCAGCCCGAACCACGGCACCGCCTCGAAATCGGGATAGCCCATTTCGATCATCGTCGGCATGTCGGGAAGGACCGACGAGCGCTTGCGCGAGCTGACCGCAAAAGCGCGGAGTTTCCCTTCCTTGATCAGCGGCGCGACATTGACGATGTTGCCGAACGCCGTCTGCACGCGGCCCGACAGGAGGTCCGGCAACAGCGCCGTCGTGCCGCGATACGCCACCGGCTGGATATCGATGCCGGCGACGGACTTGAACAGCTCCATGCCGAGATGTTGCGACGTGCCGGCCCCGGCATGCCCGTAGGTGAGCTTGCCGGCATTGGCGCGCGCATAGGCGATCAGTTCGGGCAGTGTCCGGACCGGCAGGTCGGGATGCACGACCAGCACATTGGCGGTGATGAAGACCTGCGTGATCGGCGCGAAGTCCTTGATCGGATCATACGGCAGCTTCATCAGGCTGGCGTTGAAGATCAGCGAGGCATTGCCGCCCATCACCAGCGTATAGCCGTCGGGCGCCGCGCGCGCGGTGCGCTCGACCGCAATGTTGCCGCCGGCGCCGGTGACGTTGTCGACCACCACCGGCCTGCCCCATGCCGCGGTAAATTTCTCGCCGAGCAGGCGCGAGGTGATGTCCGGCGCGACGCCCGGCGTGAACCCGACGAGGATGCGGATCGGCTGCTCGGGATAACTGGTCTGGGCCGGTGCACTGGCCGGTGCCAACGACAGCAGTGCCGCAACGATACCGTAGATCATCCTCATTCCTGTTCTCCAGTCACAAACTCGCTCATTCGCTCCGCTGGCGCTCTTGAATCACCGCCGAAGCAATCCAGGTTCAGGAAAGGTTGCGTCCTGGATTGCTTCGCTTCGCTCGCAATGACGGGACATCGAGCCGGCGCTACTCAGCCTTGATGTTAGCAGCCTTGATCAGCGGCCACCATTTCTCGATTTCGCTCTTCTGAAAGGCAGTCAGCGCCTCCGGCGTCAGCTGCTCGCGCGGGTAGAGCGTCTGCCCGAGATTGGCAAGCCGCGCCCGCACCGACTCGTTTGTAAGTGAATCGACGACTGCCGCGTTCAGCCTGGCGATGACGTCCTTCGGTGTGCGCGCCGGCGCCCACAGCGCGAACCAGTTGGACGTCGTGAACCCGGGCAAGCCCGCTTCGTTCGCGGTCGGAATGTCGGGCGCCGATGGCAGCCGCTCCTTGCTGGTGACGGCGTAGACCTTGATGGTCCCGGCGCGCACCTGCGGCAGCGAATTGGGCGCGCTGTCGATGATCATGTCGATCTGGCCCCCCATCAGGTCCTGCATGGCCGGACCGAGGCCGCGATACGGGATGTATTGGAAATTCGCGCCGGTCACCGTCGCAAACAGCATGCCGTTCATGTGCGAGGGACCGCCGACCCCGGTGGTGCCGAGCAAGGCCGGATTGGTCTTGAGCCAGGCGATAAGCCCCGGCAGATCGTCGGGCGGCATGGCCTTCTTCGCAACGATGAGCTGCGGATTGCTGGAAATCAGCGCGATCGGCTCGAAATCTTTCTGCAGATCGTAGGGCAAGGTGTAGATCGCGCCGTTGATGACATTGGTGCCCCAGTGGCCGAGCGCGATGGTGTAGCCGTCCGGGGCCGCGCGGGCGACGCGGCCGGTGCCGATGCTGCCGGATGCGCCGGTGATATTTTCAATCACGATCGGCTGGCCGAGCGAGGGGCGCATGCCTTCGACCAGGATGCGGCCGACCGCATCGGTCGGCCCGCCGGCCGCGAACGAGATCACCATGGTGATCGGGCGCGACGGAAATTGCTGGGCCGCGGCCGGCGACGCTCCAAGCAGCGCGAGCGCGGCGGCGAACAGCAGCCTGTTGATTAGGCGATCGCTCACTCGGACTTGATCCCGGCGGCCTTGATGACCGGCCACCAGCGTTCGATCTCGGATTTCTGATGCGCAGCGAGCGCCTCCGGCGTCTGCATTGCGCGCGGCCAGCTCTCCTGGCCGATATCGCGGAACCGCTGTTGCAGCAACGGCTCGGCCAGCGCCGCGACGACCGCGGCATGCAGCTTGGCGATTACCTCCTTGGGCGTGCCTTTCGGCGCCCACAGTCCGTGCCAGAACGACGAATAGAGGCCGGGCACGCCGGCCTCGTCCATGGTCGGGACGTCGGGCGCGGCCCACCAGCGCTGCTTCGACAGCACCGCCAACGGCCGCAACTGGCCGCCGCGCACCGGCCCGAGATAATTCGCGGCCTGCCCGAACGTCATGTCGATCTGCGCACCCAGCAGGTCCTGCAACAGCGGTGCGCCGCCGCGATACGGCACCAATTGGAACGAGGTGCCGGTCTGCTTCTGGAACGACGCGGCGGCGATGTCGGTCGGTCCGCCGACACCGACCGCCCCGGAGGTCGCCTTGCCTGGATTGGCCTTCATCCAGGCGATCAGTTCCGCCACATCCTTCACCGGCAACGAGCTGCGCACCACCAGCCATTGCGGCGTGTCGGCGATCAGCGACACCGGCTCGAAGTCTTTCACCACGTCGTATTGCAGATTCTGCGTCGCGGCGTTGATCACGTGCGTCTGGATATGTCCGAGACCAAGCGTGTAGCCGTCCGGCGACGAACGCGCGACGCGGCCGATGCCGATGGCGCCGCCGGCGCCGCTGATATTTTCAATCACCACCGACTGGCCGAGCGGCACCCGCAACCCCTCGGCGAACACGCGCGCCAGGGTGTCGGAAGGGCCGCCCGCCGGATAGGGTACGACCACGGTGACGGGCCGGGTGGGATAGCCTTGCGCGAACGCCGCGACAACGCTCGCCAGCATGATGACGACCGCGACTGAAAGCCGTTTTCTCATCGTTGCCTCCTGGCGAATGAGCCCCCGACCAAGGCCGGACTCAACGCTCTCTCCTCCGTTCGTCCCCGCGCAAGCGGGGACCCAGGCTTATCTTTGCGCTTCGCGCGCTGGGCCCCCGCTTGCGCGGGGACGAACGGAGAGGGTGTGCTCCTAGCGCAATTGCTGCGGAACCAGGTCACTCGCCCTTAACGTTGGCGGCTTTGATGATCGGCCACCACTTATCGATCTCGCCCTTGTGGAACGCGGCAAGCCCCTCAGGCGTCTGCTGCTCGCGCGTCGCCACGTCGAGACCGAGCTCGATGAATTTCGCCTTCACGGTCGGATCGGCCAGCGCCTGCACCATCGCGCCGTTGAGCTTGGCGATGATGTCCTTGGGCGTGCCCTTGGGCGCGAAGAAGCCGAACCAGCCCGACATGTAGAGGCCGGGCACGCCGGTCTCGTCCGAGGTCGGAATGTCCGGCATCGACGCGGAGCGCTGCGGCGACAGGTTGGCGATCGCCTTGATCGTGCCGCCGCGCACCTGCGGCAACGCCGCCGCGCCCTGGATCACCAGCAGATCGACCTGGCCGGAGATCAGATCGGTCATCGCCGGCCCGGCGCCGCGATAGGGAATGTAGGTGACCTTGGTGCCGGTGGCCTTCTCCAGCAGGATGCCGCTGACCTGCCCGGCGGCGTTCTGGTTGACGAACTTGGTCTCGCCCGGCCGGGCCTTCATCCAGTCGACCAGCTCGTTGAGCCGGTTGGCCGGCAGCGTCTTGCGCGCGACCAGAAGCTGCGGATTGGTCGAGATCAAGCCGATCGGCTCGAAATCCTTCTGCAGATCGTAGTTCAGCGGATAGATGATGCTGCCGACATGCGTGTCCCATTGGCCGATATCGATGGTGTAACCGTCAGCCGGCGCGCGCGCGACACGACCGACCGCGATCGAGCCGCCGGCGCCGCCGACATTCTCGATGATGACCGGCTGGCCGAGGATCGGGCGCATCTTCTCGGCCATGATGCGCGCAGTGACGTCGGTCGAACCGCCCGGCGGAAACGGCACCACCAGCGTGATCTGCCGCGACGGATAGGTCTGCGACAGTGCGCTGCCGGCGAAGGCCGACACGGCGAGCGTCACCGCGAACAACAATTTTTTCATTGATCTCTCCCTTACCCGGCACGCGGCCGCGTCAGTCCATCTTGATGTTGGCAGCCTTGACGATCGGCCACCATTTTTCGATTTCCGCCTTGTGGTGTGCGCCGAGGCCCTCCGGCGTCTGCTGCTCGCGCGTCGGAAACTCCAGTCCCTGATCGCCGAGGCGCTTGACCACCGTGGGATCGGCCAGCGCCTCCATCACCGCGGCGCTGAGCTTGGCGATGATCGGCTGCGGCGTGTTCTTCGGCGCCCACAGCCCATACCAGGTCGAGGTATAGAAGCCGGGCAGTCCGGCCTCGTCGGTGGTCGGGATTTCCGGCGCCGACGGCAACCGCTCCTTGGCGGTCACCGCGTAGGCCTTGATCGTGCCGCCGCGCACCTGGGCAAGCGAGTTCGAGGCCTGATCGAACATGATGTCGATCTGGCCTCCGACCAGGTCATTCATCGCCGGTCCGGTGCCGCGGTAGGGCACGAACGTGAACCGCGTGCCGGTGAGCTTCTGGAAATAGACGCCGTTGACGTGCGAGCCCCCGCCGGCTCCGGAAGTGCCGGCGCTCGCCTTGTCGGGATTGGCCTTGAGCCAGTCGATCAGCTCCTTGAGATTGTTGGCGGGCAGGTTCTTGCGCCCAACGATCAGCAGCGAATTGCGCGGCAGCATCGCGACCGGCTCGAAATCCTTCAGCAGGTCGAATGGCAGCGAAAACAGCGCGCCGTTCACCACATGCGAGCCGACATGACCCAGGCTCAATGTATAGCCGTCGGGCGCCGCCCGCACCGCGCGGGTGACGCCGATCGTGCCCGAGGCGCCGGTGATGTTTTCCACCACAACCGTCTGGCCGAGCGTCGCTCGCATCCGCTCGGCGAGCGTTCGCGCCAGCGCATCGGCTGGCCCGCCGGCGGCGTAAGGCACGATCATCGTGACCGGGCGGGATGGATAATTCTGGGCCGAAGCGCCAGCCATGCCGGCCACAATCGCAAGGACGACCGTGCATGATTTCAGCGTCATGTCTTTCTCCTGTTGCGACCGGGGCGATCGAGCGTCGATCCTATCAGCTTCAATCCGCGAAGGCGCGCGCCATGGCCTTACTGCACCTTGATGCCAGCGGCGTTGATGATCGGCCACCATTTCTCGATCTCGTCCTTCTGGAACGTGGCCAGCGCCTGCGGCGTCGACATCTCGGGCGGGAACAGCTCCTGACCGATATCGATCAGGCGCTTGCGCGTGGTCGGATCGGCGAGCGATTTCGTCACCGCGCCGTTGAGCGTGGCGATCACGTCCCTGGGCGTGCCTTTGGGCGCCCAGATCGCGTGCCAGAAGTAGAAATGAAATCCCGGCAAGCCGGCTTCGTCCACCGTCGGCACCTCGGCCAGCGCCGGCGAGCGGGTCTTGCCGGAAATCGCATAGGCCTTGATCAGTCCGTTGCGCACGTGGCCGCCGGAGGTGGCCACGGTGTCGAGAATCATGTCGATCTGGCCGGCGACGAGGTCCTGGGTCGACAGTCCGGCGCTGCGATAGGGGATGAACTCGAACTTGCTGCCGATCTGGTTCTGGAAGAACACCCCTGAGACGTGGCTCGGGCTGCCCGGCCCGGACGTGCCGACCGACACCTTGCCGGAATTCTCCTTCAGCCAGGCGATCAGTTCCTTGAGGTTGGTGGCCGGCAGCGTCTTCCTGCCGACGATCATGAACGGCTGCGTGCAGAGCAGCGCCACCGGCTCCAGATCCTTCAAGAGATCGATCGGCAGGATGTGGACCGCGCCGCTCGCGACATTCGTCCCCCACTGGCCGATCTGCAGCGTGTAGCCGTCAGGCGCCGAGCGCGCGACCCGGATGACGCCGGTGGTGCCGCCGGCGCCCGGCGCGTTCTCGACGATCACCGGCTGGCCGAGCGCGCCGCGCATGCCCTCGGCGACGATGCGGGCGATGGTGTCGGTCGAGCCGCCGGTGGCGAGCGGCACGATCAGGGAGACGTGGCGTGACGGGAACGGCTGCGCGACCGCCGCCGTGCCGGACAGCGCCGCCAGCGCGGCCGCAATAATGAGCTTCCGCATCGTTCTCCTCCTCGATTCGCAGCGTTGTCGGGCGTTCACTCGCCCTTGATATTGGCGGCCTTGATGATCGGCCACCATTTGGCGGTCTCGGATTTCTGGAAGGCGCCGAGTGCTTCCGGCGTCAGTTGCTCGCGCGGCGGAATTTCGAGACCGAGATCGTTGAGCCGCTTGCGCACGCCGTCGTCGGCCAGCGCCTCGACCACCGCGGCGTTGAGCTTGCCGATGATGTCGCGCGGCGTGCCCTTCGGCACCCAGAAGCCCGACCACAGCGTCATGTAGAAACCGGGCAGGCCGGCCTCGTCGGCGGTCGGGATGTCGGGCGCCGCCGCCAGGCGTTCCTTGGCGGAGATCGCATAGGCGCGGATGGTGCCGGCGCGAATCTGCGCCATCGAATTCGACGCCTGATCGACGATGATGTCGATCTGGCCGCCGACCAGGTCGTTCAGCGCCGGACCGGTGCCGCGATACGGCACATATTGCAATTGCAGCCCGGTCAGCGACTGCAGATAGACCGCAGCGATATGCGAGCCCGAGCCAGCGCCCGCCGTTCCGGCCGCGGCGCGGTTGGCCTTGAGCCAGGCCAACAGCTCCTGAAGGGTCTTTGCCGGCAGCGTGTTCCTGCTGACCACCACCATCGGGTTGCTCGGCAGCAGCGCCACCGGCTCGAGGTCGGCGATCAGATCATAGGTGAGCGGATAGATCGCGCCGTTGAACACGTGGGTGCCGAGATGGCCATAGCTCATGGTGTAGCCATCGGGCGCGGCGCGCACCGCGCGGCCGACGGCGATCGAGCCGCCGGCGCCGGTGACGTTCTCGACCAGGACATTCTGGCCGAGCGACGCGCGCATGCGCTCGCCGAGCACGCGGGACATCGCGTCCGACGGGCCGCCGGCCGCGAACGGCACGATGATGGTGATCGGACGCGATGGATAGCCCTGCGCGCCGGCATGGCCGCTCATGACCACGGTGGCGAGCGCCACCGCGCAGGTGAGTTGTCTCATTCCGTTGTTTCCTGTTCTTGGCTTGATTGGCGGCAACGCATGTCACTCCGGTTTGATGTTTGCGGCTTCGATCAGCGGCCGCCACCGGTCGAGCTCGGTCTTGTGATAGGCGCGCAGCGCCTCCGGCGTCTGCTGCTCGCGCGGCGCGATCTCGACGCCGAGACCCGCCAGCCGTTCGCGCATCGCCGGATCGGCCAGCGACTCGACCACCGCGGCGTTGAGCCTCGCGACGATATCGGCCGGGGTGCCCTTGGGCACCCACAGCCCGTGCCAGAACGGCACGTAGAGGCCCGGCACGCCGGCTTCGTCGGCGGTCGGCGTGTCCGGCGCCGCCGCCCAGCGGTTCTTGGCCAACAGCGCCAGCGCCTTCATCTTGCCGCCCTGCACGCTCGGCAGCGAGGCCGACGCCTCGAGGCACGACAGGTCGATCTGCTTGGCGACAAGGTCCTGGATCACCGGACCGGCGCCGCGATAGGGCACGAACTGGAACCGGGTGCCGGTGTGGTTCTGGAAATAGACCCCGCACAGATGCGACGGGGTGCCGAGGCCGACGGTGCCCCAGGTCGCACGGTCGGGGTTCGCCTTGAGCCACGCCACCAGCTCGGCGACGCTGTTCGCCGGCACATTGTTGCTGGTGGTCAGCCAGAACGGCGAGATGGTCATCAGCCCGATCGGCTCGAGGTCGACCAGCAGGTCATACCGCGTCTTGGAGACGATGTGGCTGAACACGTGCGACGCCACATTGGAGAAATTGATGGTGTGGCCGTCCGGCGCCGCGCGCACCGCACGCGTGGTGCCGATGCTGCCGCCGGCGCCGGTGACGTTCTCGACGATCACCGGCTGGCCCAGCGCAACGCGCAGGCGCTCGGCGAAGACGCGGCCAAGCGTGTCGGTCGGACCGCCCGGCGGAAACGGCACGATCATGGTGACCGGGCGCGACGGATAGGTCTGCGCCATCGCGCCGGTGGTGACAGCAAGCGCCGCGATTGCGGTCGCGAGACAAAGAGCCTTCATGGCGATCCTCCCGCCTTGGTGCGAACGTTGCCGCGCAGCTTGAGCAAGTTTGTCACAGACTGAACCGCAACAGAGCGGCAAACTCCGTCACCCTCTCCCCTTGTGAGAGAGGGTGGCGAGCGCATCGCGAGCCGGGTAAGGGGTTTGTTTCGCAAGAAGTCCTCTCACGAAGAGACCCCCTCAACCCCAACCCTCTCCCACAAGGGGAGAGGGAGCCCACTACCGCCGCGGCAGCGCTTCAGCCTAACACGGCTACGCTTTAGTTGGCCTTGATGCCCGCCTCCTTGATCAGCGGCCACCACTTCTCGATCTCGGCGCGATGAAAGGCGGCAAATCCCTCTGCGGTCTGCTGCTCGCGCGGGGCGACGTCGTGGCCCTGCTCGGCGAGCCGCCTCTGCACCGTCGGATCGGCAAGCGCCGCGATCACCGCCCCGCTCAGCTTGGTGACGATCTCCCTCGGCGTGCCCTTCGCTGCCCACAGCCCATGCCACAACGAGATCGAGACGCCGGGCACGCCCATCTCCTCGGCGGTCGGCACCTCCGGCGCCGCGAACCAGCGCGCCTTCGACATCACCGCGATCGGCTTGATGTTGCCGGCGCGCGCCTGCGGCAGCGTGTTCGCCGCCATGTCGCACATCAGGTCGATCTGGCCGGACACCAGGTCCTGCATCGCCGGCGCACCGCCCTTGTAGGGGATGAACTGGTAGGCGGTGCGGGTCGCCTGCTGGAACGCCAGCCCGCAGATGTGCCCGCCGCTGCCCTGCCCGACGATGCCGGCCGACGCCTTGTCGGGATTGGCCTTGAGCCAGCCGACCAGTTCCTTGAGGTCGTTCACCGGCAGGTCTTTCTTGGCGACGATCCACAGCGGCGTGTCGGCGACCTTCGCCACCGGCACCAGGTCGGTGCGCAGGTCATAGGGCACCGGATAGATCGCGCCCGACGACACATGGCTTGCCCAGTTACCGAGGCTGAGCGTGTAGCCGTCGCCGGCCGCACGGGTGACCCGGCCGACGCCGAGCGCGCCGCCGGCGCCGGCCACGTTCTCGACCACGATGGTCTGGCCGAGCGTGCCGCGCATGTGCTCGGCGAGCGTGCGCGTCAGCGTATCGGTGGCGCCGCCGGCCGGCAGCGGCACCACGATGGTGATGACGCGCGACGGATAGGTTTGCGCGGCCGCGCCGTGGCTGACCACAAGCACCATGGCAAGTGCGACGACGCCGATCAGCCTCGCCATATCCGCCTCTCCGCCGGGAATTACCCCGCCGATGGTAGCAGGTCGTCAGAACGCCGCGAAGTCGATCGCCTTGGTGCGATCGAGGGTGCGACGCCGTGGCGGCAGCGGATATTTCAGCCCGGTGGCGCAGTTGAACAGCACCACGCGTTCGCTCTTTTTGATGCGACCGTCGGCGAGGCCCTGCTTGAGCGCCGCATAGGTGGCGGCGCCTTCGGGGCAAAGCAATAATCCTTCCTGCCGCGCCACCTCGTCGAGCGCCGCGGTGATCGCCGCGTCGTCGACCGCGATGGCAAAGCCGCCGCTGTCGCGCACTGCCCGCAGGATCAGGAAATCGCCGACCGCCTGCGGCACCCGGATGCCGGCCGCGATGGTGTGCGCATCCTCCCAGCGCGTGGCGTGCTCGACGCCCTGCTCGTAGGCGCGCACCATCGGCGCGCAGCCCGACGCCTGCACCGCCACCATGCGCGGGCGCTTCTTGCCGATGAAGCCGATCGCCTCAAGCTCGGCGAACGCCTTCCACATGCCGATCAGCCCGGTGCCGCCGCCGGTCGGATAGAGGATCACGTCGGGCACGTCCCAGCCGAGCTGCTCGGCGAGCTCGAGTCCCATCGTCTTCTTGCCCTCGATGCGATACGGCTCTTTCAGCGTCGAGGTGTCGAACCAGCCGACCTTGTCCTTGCCTTCGCCGACGATCTTGCCGCAGTCGTCGATCAACCCGTTGACGCGGTAGACGCTGGCACCCTGCAGCGCGATCTCGCTGACATTGACCTCCGGCGTGTCCTGCGGACAGAAGATCGTGCTCTTGATGCCGCAGCGGCTGGCATAGGCGGCGAGCGCCGCACCGGCATTGCCGTTGGTCGGCATCGCCATGTGCTTGACGCCGAGCGCCTTGGCCATCGACACCGCCATCACCAGGCCGCGCGCCTTGAACGAGCCGGTCGGCAGGCGGCCTTCGTCCTTGACCAGGATTTCGCCGCAGCCGATCTGCTTTTGCAGCTTGGGCAGCGGCACCAGCGGCGTCACCGCTTCGCCCAGGCTGACGATATCGGCAAGGCGCCGCACCGGCAGCAGCTCGCGGTAGCGCCAGAGATCCTGCGGGCGCTGCGCCAGCGCCGCCTTGCTGAGCGCCCCACGCACGCCGGCAAGGTCGTAGCGCACCAGCAGCGGCTTGCCGGCGCGCGACAGGTTGTGCAGCACGTCGGCCGGATAGTGCTCGCCGGTCATCGCGCATTCGAGATGGGTGACGAAAGTCGGCCGCTCGGTGGTGAGATTGTCGTCGTAAGGCACTGCGTTCTCCCCTGACTCATTCGCCCGATGCTTGCGGACGGCGCGCCCCGAACACCACGAAGTGCGCAAACGAGAAATTGACCAGGAAGCTCGCCAGCATCGCCAGCAGCTTCGCGGCCAGCACCGGCATCCAATAAGACCCGATCACCAGCACCGTGGTGTTGGCGACGACACCGGCGATGCCGGACGCCACGAAGGCGCCGTAGGCGCGCCACGTCAGCTTGCCGCCGGATTCGTGCGCGAAGGTGATGGACGAATTCATCACATAGGAACCGGACACGGCCACCAGCCATGCCACCACGTTCGCGACCACGAGCTTCAGTCCCAGGACATTGTAGCCCACGAGAAAGACGCCGAGATCGATCAGCGCATTGACCACGCCGATCACGGCGAAGCTCAAGGCTTTGAGCGACACGGCGCGCTCGTGCCAGGATTGCAGCAGGCGCTGGTAGAGACGGTCGAGGGGTGGGGGCAGCCGCATGAGGGGCCCCGCTTAGCACGTCCGCGACAGGATATTCACCTCCCGTACAGGGAATGGGTGACAATCATGGCGCAGGCCCAGGCGACCACCGGGCCGCGACAGAAGCCGCCGCTTCGGCTATAACCCGCCGGCGGTGCGAAGGACCGCCGGCAGGACGCAGAATGGCGCCCAACCCTGTGAATCCGACCAGTTCCCCGAGCATCCGCCCGCGCGGACGCGGCGAGGCCGGACTGTCGATCGTGGTCCCCCTGTTCAACGAGGCCGACGGGCTGGTCGCGCTGCACGGACGGCTCGTCGAGGTGGCCCGGCGGATGCGCGAGCGCCACGCGCTGGCCATCGAGGTGGTTTACGTCGACGACGGCAGCCGGGACCATACGCTGACGGTGGCGCAGACCCTGCCGGCGACCGCGCTCGACGTCCAGGTGATCGCGCTGTCGCGCAATTTCGGCAAGGAGGCTGCCCTGCTGGCCGGGCTCGACCATGCCCGGCTCGGCGCCGTGCTGTTCATGGACGGCGACGGCCAGCACCCTCCGGCACTGATTGAAAAGCTCGTCGGCCATTGGCTCGACGACGGCTACGACGTCATCTACACCGCCAAGGAGCATCGCGAGAATGAGCCGATGCTCCGGCGGCTCGGCGTCAAGACGTTCTATTCGCTGCTCAACTGGCACGCGCGCCACAAGATCCCCGCCGATGCCGGCGATTTCCGCCTGCTGTCGCCGCGCGCCGCGGCGGCGCTCAAGCAGCTCCCCGAGCGCAACCGGTTCTTCAAAGGGCTGGCGAGCTGGATCGGCTTCCGGCAACTGCGGGTCGATTATCAGCCGCCGGAACGGCAGCACGGCAGCACCAGCTGGAATCTCTATTCGCTGATCGGGCTGTCGATCGAGGGACTGACCTCGTTCTCGGTGGCGCCGCTGCGGCTCGCCAGCCTGCTCGGCCTGCTGCTGGCGCTGGTCGCGTTCTTTTTCGGCCTGCAGATCCTGGTCGAGACCGTCGTGTTCGGCCAGTCGGTGCCCGGCTATCCGTCGCTGGTGGTCGGGCTGATGGTGCTCGGCGGCGTGCAGCTCATCATGATCGGCATCATGGGCGAGTATATCGGCAAGATTCTCTCCGAGCTGAAGGCGCGGCCGGTCTACTTCGTGGCCGAGCACACGCTCAAGACCGCCGGCGGCGCCGGCGAGCTCGGCAATCCGCCCGTGCGTTCGGCGGCGGAATGACGGCCGCGCCACGGCGCCACATCTGGCTCTGCGCCGACGACTACGGCATCGCAGCCGGGGTCAACACCGCGATCCGCGATCTGGTGGTGCGCGAGCGGCTCAACGCCACATCCGTGATGGTGGTGGCGCCGGGCTTCAATCGGCTGGAGGCGGCCGCGCTCAAGGCGCTCAACACCGGCCGGCAGCGGGTGGCGATCGGCCTGCACGTGGTGCTGACCACGCCGTTCCGGCCGCTGAGCGACCGGTTCGAGCCGCTGCGCGGCGGCAGCTTCCCGACGCTGATGCGGCTATTGCTGCGCGCCACGCATCGGCGGCTGAATGTCGCCGCGCTGCGCAGCGAGGTGGAGAGCCAGCTCGCCGCCTTCGAGCAGGCCTTCGGCGGCGCGCCCGATTTCGTCGATGGGCATCAGCATGTGCAACTGTTTCCCCAGATCAGCGAAGCCGTTCTAGCGGCGGTCAAAGCCAAGGCGCCTGCCGCCTGGGTGCGCCAGTGCGGCCACGCGACGCCACTGCGCGTCCGCTGGCGCAACGGCAAGGCGCTGCTGCTCGATACGCTGAGCCGCCGCTTCCGCCGCCACGCCGCCGCCGTGGGCGTGCGCACCAACCCGGCCTTCGCCGGCGCTTACAGCTTTGACGACGAGGCGCATTTCGCCTCGCTGTTTGCCGGCTTCCTCGACCGGCTGCCGGACGGCGGCGTGATCATGTGCCATCCCGGATTCGTCGACGCGCAATTAAGCCAGCTCGACCCGCTGACCACGCTGCGCGAGCGCGAATACGGCTTCTTCGCCAACGACGAGTTCGCGGCCATTCTGGCAAACCACGGGGTGAGCCTCTCGTTGGGCTGACTGCGCGGTCGTCCAATCGCAGTCTAATATGCCTTGCGAGGTCGTCTTGCCCGCACTGGCGGACCATTCCAGGCCGGGTTCATGTTGCAGAAGCCGCGGTTGCCGGCAATCACGTTCGACCGGCACTCCTCGACCGAGCGGTAGTGACAGTCCCATACGACGTTGCCGCCGCCCATATTCGCCACCGCGCACCAGGGACCGTTGCCATAGGCCCGGCTTGGTTGCGTGCCGGCGCACAGGGCGACCGCCGTCACGGCCGTCAACATCAGTCGCATGGTTACTGTTGCCATGGCGGTAAGTCCCGGTTGGGGTTTGACGATACCACGGTTCGGGCGGCGAAATCCTCGGGGATATAATCACGCCGGAAAGAAGTCTAAGGTGCCGGTCCGCACTCACGCGAGGCACTCATGCACCTGCGTCATCTGGCTCGACTGGCGCTCATCGCCGCGGCGCTCCTCCTTCCGCTGGCTCCCGCGTGTGCGCAGTCCAATGTCATCCGCGTCATCATCGGCGTGCCGGCGGGCGGCGCGATCGATCCGTATGCGCGGATGATCGCCGAGCACATGGCGAAGACGCTGGCGCGGCCGATCATCGTCGAGAACAGGGTCGGCGCCAGCGGCAATCTCGCCGCGCAATACATCGCCGACCAGCCCGCCGACGGCAGCATCATCTGGCTCGGCACCCAGGCGTTCACCGAAATCCTGCCGAACGTGTTCAAGAACTCGCGCTGGTCGATCGACGATTTCCATCCGATCATCAAGGGCGTCGAGGCACCGCTGGTGTTCATCGTGCATCCGAGCGTGCCGGCCAAGAGCTTTGCCGAATTCATCCCATGGGCGAAGGCGAACAAGGGCAAGCTCAGCTATTCGTCGTACCAGGCCGGCACGCCGTCGCACTTCCTCGGCTTCCAGATGAACGAGAAATTCGATCTCGATCTCACGCACGTGCCGTTCGGCGGCTCCGGGCTGCAGGTCAACGCGCTGCTCGGCGGCCATTCGCTGTTCGGCCTCGCCCAGGTGAATTCGTCGCTGCAACACGTCCGCGCCGGAACGCTGAAAGCCTTGGCGACGACAGGGCAAAAGCGCGACCCGTCGCTGCCGGAAACGCCGACCTTCGCCGAGCTCGGCTATCCCGAGTTCACCGCCAAGGTCTGGTTCGGCCTGCTGGTCAAGGAGGGAACGCCGCCCGACGTGCTCAAGCGACTGACCGACGCCGCCGTCGCCGCGCACGCCGATCCCGACATCCGCCAGAAGCTCGAGGCGCAAGGTTTCGAGGTGTCGGCGCAGACCGGGCCGCAGCTCAAAACCGAGATCAAGGAGCAGACGGCGCGTTGGGGACGTCTCGTGCGGGCGTCCGGCTGGTCGGTCGAAGACCGCGGCAGCACGCGGTAGCGTCACGCCCGCCGCGTCGGCAGCGGCACGCGATCGACATGCTCGATCTCGGCCAGCAGCAGCTTCTCGGTCATCGCCGCCCGCGTTGTGACATGCGCCGGATCGTCCCACAGGTTGGCGAACTCGCCGGGATCGGCCTGCAGGTCGTAGAGCTCGCCCCAGCCGGTCCCGTGGAACACGCTGATGCGGTAGCGTCCGTCGATCAACGAATGTACCCGCGCCGGCACGCCGGTGCCGGGGCTCGACGCCTGATGGTCGTACTGGATGAACACGCTGTCACGGACTGGCTTGCCTTCTAGTACCGGCAGGAAGCTCTTGCCCTGCATGCCGCTCGCCGGCTCGATCCTGGCGCGCTCCAGCACGGCCGCGCCGATGTCCATCGTGGAGGCCAGCGCATCGGTGCGCATGCCGCGCGCCGTCACCGCGGGATCGGCCCAGATGAACGGCACCCGCACGATCTGCTGATACTGCTCGGCGCCCTTGAGCATCAGCCGGTGGTCGCCGAGATGGTCGCCGTGATCGCTGGTGAAGATCACCACCGTGTCGTCGGCGCGCCCGCTGCGCGTGAGCGCGTTGAGCACGCCACCGATGGCGTCGTCGATGCAGGCGATCATGCCGGCGGTCAGCGCCCTCGCCTCCTGCGCCTCGCGCGCCGACACGCCGATCGTGCCCATGCCTGAGAGGTTGGCCCGGCCACTCTCGCGCTCCTCGAAGATGCGCCGGACCAGCGGCGGCGGCGTCCAGTCGTTGCGCGAGAACGCTTCGGGCACGGCGAACTGCTCGGGCCGGTACATGTCCCAGTATTTGCCGGGCGGATTGAACGGATGGTGCGGATCGGGAAACGACAGCATCAGGAAGAACGGCTCGCCATCCTCGGCGGCGTCGAGCCAGGCGCAGGCGCGCTCGCCGAGAAACGCGGTGGGATAGAGCTCGGCCGGGATCGCGGTGCGGTAGGCCTGCGGCACGCTGTAGTCATGCGGCAGGCTGTTCCTGGGACCGAGCAGGTTCGCGCGGGCCTCGGGAGCGCGCGCATCGAGCCAGCGATCGTAGTCGGCGCCCGCCTCGTCGCCGTGCGCCCGCACCAGGGTGACATGATCGAACCCATAGAACGGGGTGCGCACCTGCGCGCCGGACTTCGCCCAATATTGCGGCGTCTCCTGCTCGTATTTCGGATCGTCGAGGTGATCGCGCAGCGCCTGATTCAGCGCGGCGGACGGCTCATGAAATCCGGGCCGCGGCGATGCTCGCTTGATGATCGGATCGTACGGCGTGAAGTTCTGCAGATGGCTCTTGCCGATCAGCGCGGTGCGATAGCCGGCGTCGCGCAGCAGGTCGACGAAGGTCACGACGTCCATCGACAGCGGGATGCCGTTGCTGCGGACGTCGTGGACCGACGGCATCCGGGCCGTCATCAGGCTGGCGCGGTTGGGCTGGCAGACCGGGCTCGCCACATGGAAACGGTCGAACGCCGTCCCCTTCGCGGCGATGGCATCGATGTGCGGGGTGCGCAGCACCGGATGGCCGTAGCAGCCGAGAAAATCGGCGCGGTGCTGATCGGTGATGAACAGGAGAAAATTCGGGCGTGACGGCATGCTGGCTTCGCTTCGCGGCAGACCGCCTCACCCCGGATGAGCCGACGATACCGGCTACGCTGCCAACCGCCGCTTCGCCCCTTCGATCGACCGGCGCAGCAGCGCCAGCAGGCTGCCGCCGGTCGCCGCGCCCAGCAGATAAATCACCGCAATCAGCAGCGCGAGCGGCGTCTGCGCGCTGACGCGCAGGAAAGAAACCGTGACGGTCTGAAAATTCTGCACCGCAAAAATGACCGTGATGGCCGCAAACACGATGATCGTGGCGAGATAGAACCATCTCATTGGCATTCCTCCCGAGGCAACAGGATCGCCGCTGGTGCGTCACGTCAAGGCTACGTCAAAGCGCCGACGCGGGCCAGGGTCTGGCCGGGCCAGCTTGACCCCTCCTCCCCCGCGCTGAATAATCGCGCGCCTTCACAGGGAGACCGTCCGATGAAATCGCTTCTGGTCGCGCTCGGACTGAGCGTCGCGCTGGTGTGCTCGGCAGGCCATGCCCAGCAGCCCGCATCCAAGATCACGTCGCTGCACAAATCGCCGGTGTCGGGACAGCCCGACAAGGAGTTCATCCTGCTCAGCATCGATTGGCCGGAGGGCGTCAGCACGCCGGCGCACACCCATCTGGGCGACGAATACGGCTCGGTGATCGAAGGCAGCTACAGCATCAAGCAGGGCGACGGCGAGTGGAAGACGCTCAATGCCGGCGAGTCATGGCATATCCCGGCGGGCGTCGTGCACGAGTCAAAGCCGGCGCCGACCGCCAAGGCGATCCACGCCTTCATCGTCGAGAAGGGCAAGCCGCTGATCAATCCGTTCAAGAAGCCGTAAGCGCACAGCGGACAGTCCGGAGGAACGGGCGGCATCCGGAGCGCTGTGTCTGATCGACCCGCTTCCGCCCTGGCTCGCTCCCGTACATCAGGCATGCAAAAGCCCGCCGGCGTGACCGGCGGGCTCGATGAATTGTCGTGCTTTGGCCGACCGGCTCGGGTCAGCCGCGGGGCGTCAGCACTTGTAGCCCTTCTTCTTGTCCGAGGACGTGTAGGTGCACGGGCCGCCGGCGGATGCCTGGCTCACCGCGATCACCTGAACGATCATCGACGCCGTGAACGACAGCAGCAGTGCGAAAGCAAACTTACGGATCATATTCCCCCTCCATTGCGCATCCCAATCGATGCCGGGAGACCGAGCCATGGAATTGTGTCGGAGATACGGTGCGCCTGTACCGGCGGGACAGCTGCAGCACGAGCGCGACGCCGCACCATCCAAATTCTTTCCAGCACATTGGGATCCTAAGCTTAGAATTCCACGTGGACAAGTTGTCG
>JADMIO010928599.1_pt1 | contig 43615 bp, 76 predicted proteins | sample 8958161 | NCBI WGS metagenome assembly JADMIO01 (sample SAMN16585339, study PRJNA669376) | soil metagenome | isolation source: Crop rotation soil | place: USA: Cullars Rotation, Alabama | collected 2011
ACAACTTGTCCACGTGGAATTCTAAGCTTAGGATCCCAATGTGCTGGAAAGGCGTCCCCTTGGAGTGCTTTTGAGGTATTTCTACCTTACTACTTTTAAAATTTTCTCTCCTATGGTAGTAACTCAGGTAACACAAGGAACAGAGCATATTCAACATGGAAAATAAAGAAAAAACGCGTTACCAGAACGCAGCGTACCTCGGAGAACTCGGGTAACAGCAGATAAATGAGGCTCAGCTCAAAAATTTTTCTTTACTTTTTCCCGCAAAGCTGCTTTAGACTGTCACTCAGTGGCCGACAGCCTTGCTGAGTACCTCGGCGACGAGAAAAAGCAAGAGAAATCTTCGCTGCTCACGCTGTCGAAGTCGTTCGACGAGGTGCGCACGGCGAAAGAGTTCTGTCAGCTGGTCCTCGAGTCGCGAGAGTTCCGCGAGTACATCGTCAACAGCCTGACGCTCGGCAGCTTGCCGCCTGCTGTGATCACGCGCATGATGGACTACGCGTGGGGCAAGCCGGTCGAACTGCACGAGCACACCGGCAAGGACGGCGCGCCGATCGCCGTGACGAAGGTCGTGCGCGTCATCATCGACAAACGGCAAGAGGTAAGCACTCAGGACGGCGACGAGGCCTGCTCGCCGCGCGTTCAAGTCCACTGATGCCTGGGGCCGCAGCAGTCGCAGAGCGCACCGTCAACATCGAGACCGCGCGGGTCTTCCTGCCGCTGCTCGAACCGGCGCGCTACAAGGGCGCGCACGGCGGCCGCGGCTCGGCGAAGTCCCACTTCTTCGCAGAGAACTTGATCGACGAGTGCCTGCAGCAGCCGACGCGCGCCGTCTGCATTCGCGAAGTGCAGCGCTCGCTGAAGGACTCGGTCAAGCGATTGCTGGAAGACAAGATCGAGAAGCTCGGCGTCGGCGACGCCTTCGAGGTGACGACGACCGAGATTCGCGCGCCGCGCGGCGGCGTGATCATCTTTCAGGGCATGCAGGATCACACCGCCGAGTCGATCAAGTCGCTCGAAGGCTTTCGCATCGCGTGGGTCGAAGAAGCGCAGTCGCTTTCCGAGCGCTCGCTGACGCTCCTGAGGCCGACGATCCGCGAGCCGAACTCAGAGATCTGGTGCTCGTGGAATCCGCGCTTCCCCAGCGATCCAGTCGACCGCATGCTGCGCGGTCCAAATAGGCCGCCGAACTCGATCGTCGTGCGATCGTCGTTCCGCGACAATCCGTGGTTTCCCGCCGAACTGCGCGCCGAGATGGAGTGGGATCGGGCGCGCGACGTCGACAAGTACAACCACGTCTGGGAGGGTGGCTACGAGTCGCACTCCGAGGCGCGCGTCTTTCGGAATTGGACGATCGAGGATTTCGAGACGCCCGCCGACGCGCAGTTCCTGCTCGGCGGAGATTGGGGCTTCGCCACCGACCCGACGACGCTGCTGCGCCTCTTCATCAAGGGCCGCAAGCTGTTCATCGATCAGGAACTCTACCGCGTCGGCCTGGAGATCGACGCCACGCCGCACTACTTCGACGCGCTCGGCTGCCAGCTCGAACACCGCCACGCGTCGGCGTTCTCCACCGACGAACTGCGAGACCTTGCCCGCGCGCATCCGCTCGCCGAGCGGCCGGCGCACTGTCAGGGTTGGGCGCGTCAGTGGGCCATCACCACGGACTCAGCGCGCCCCGAGACGATCAACTACATGCGCTCGCACGGCTATCCGCGCACGACCGGCGCGCGCAAGGGTCCGAACTCGGTCAAGGAGGGCGTCGAGTTCCTCAAGACCTACGACATCGTCATTCATCCGCGCTGCACGCACACGATCGACGAGTTCACGCACTACTCGTATCGGCGCAACGAGCTGACCGACGAGATCATGCCGCTGCTCGAGGATGCGAAGAACCACATCATCGATCCCGCGCGCTACGCGGTCGAGAAGTTGCGCCGCGGCAATCCGCAGGCCGTGAAGATGAAAGGATTCTGATGGCGAGCACCGAAGCGACCGTCGCGATGTCGAAGTTGGCCTCGCACCTGACGATGAACGTCACCGTCATGGGCGTGCGACTCTATACCTGGCGTTTCGCCGTCGCGATGCGGCTGATGCGCCTCGCCGCGTGGGTGGCGGGCACCGACATTCAGGTCGAGACGCAGGTGAACCGATGATCGTGAAGCTTGGGCACGGTGAGAAGATCATCACGGCCGCTGCCTGGAACGGCGCGGTCGACTCGAACATCGAAGAGTTGAAGTCGGAAGTCGCAGACCTGAGGCATTATCAAGAAACTTTCGCGGCGCGAGTCGCTGCCGCGGTGAAGTCTGAGCAAGACAAGTTGAACGAGCGGCGCGGCACTCTCCCGACGCTTGCGGCGGCATGCCTGACAGCAACCGCCGCGACGCGCTCCTTCTCGCGCCGCTCGTTCATTGGACTTGGGTGGATGAAGAGATGATGCCCATCGCCCGTCGGATCCTCGAAGCCAAGAACGACGCCTGCCGCTACGGCGAGGCGAAGGTGCCGACCGCGGCGCGCATCTCGCCCACCGACATGCGTCAGCTAGAAAGCTGGGTGCGTCAGCAGAACCGGCCGCACGTCACGGGCCTGCCCGCCCAGCAGCTCGACGCCAAGCACCTGTGGGGCATGGACATCGTCGAGGATCCGGCCGTGCGCGACGTCATCGTGCTGGAATTCCCTAAGTGATTCGATGATTTCATATTCCACTAGGCGTATATACGCGTCAACGTATATACTGGCAGGCAAGGAGAAAGTCGCGTCCCATCGGGCGCGCTGAAGGAAGATGAAGCAAGCATTTTTCGCACTCACGTTCGCACTCGTCGCCGCCTCGGCCAACGCGCAGGCGCGCGTCTATGTCTACACGGCAGCAGACTCCTCGGGCATCGTCGACGACGCGTCGAAGGCGCGGGCCGACGCCGTTCGCGACATCGTCGGCAAGCTGCGAGGCAAGCGGGCAGTCACGGTCGTCGACGACCAAGGTCACGCCGACCTGACGCTCGAGGTGCTCTCGCGGCAGTTTGAGGACGTCGGCGCGGCGACCGCGTCGCGCATTCCGGGCACCGGCGTCACGCAGGCCTATGCGAACAAGCGCGCGGCGATTCACGCGCGCCTCCGCAGCCTGAACGTCGACTACTCGACCGAGGTCGTCGGCGGCGCGCCTGGCACCTACTTGAACGCCTGGGGCAGCGCGGCTGGAGACGTCGCCGCGAAGGTCGAGAAGTTCGTCAGAGAGAACAAGGACAAGCTGACGGAGGCGCGCTAGTGCCGTTCAAGAAGATCGCCAGCGGCAAGGACACGGGCAAGTATCAGAGCCCGTCCGGCAAGGTTTGGACGGCGAAGCAAGTCAAGGCCTACAAGGCCACCGACGGCTTCAAGCGGAGGCCGAAGCGTTAGATGCCGGTCTACAGCCAACACCGATCGTACGTCGACAACCTGCCGAAGTGGTCGCGCTGCCGCGACTGCTTCGAAGGCGGCGACGCGGTGAAGGCGCGGGGTGTGCTCTACCTGCCGCTGCTCGAAGGGCACGATGGCCCGCGCGCGACCGGATACGTCGGCTACCTGACGCGCGCGCTGTTCTATCCGGCGATGCCGCGCACGGTGACCGGGCTGACGGGCATGGTCTTCGGCAAAGAACCGACGGTGACCGACATGCCGAGCGCGCAGGAGGACGAGTTCAAGGACGTCACGCTCACCGGCGTGAGCCTCTCGGCCTTCGCGCAGCAGCTGTGCCAGGAGGTGCTGATCACCGGACGCGGCGGCATCCTCGTCGACGTGCCCGACGCGCCGACGCCAGGCTCGCGCCCGTACTGGGTGATCTTCCCGGCCGAGAGCATCGTCAACTGGCGCACGCGCGCCGTCGACGGGCGGCAGGTCTTGACGATGGTCGTCCTGCGCGAGCAGTACGAGGTCGAGTCCGACGACGCCTTCGCGCCGACGTCGGCCACGCAGTACCGCGTGCTGATGCTCGTCGACGGCCGCTACGTCGTCACCGTCTGGCGCGAGAGCGAGGACGCAAACAAGAAGGGCACCTGGGTGGCCTCGGAGCCCATCCTGCCGCTGCGCCGCGGCGTGCCGCTCGACTACATCCCGTTCACGTTCGTCGGCCCGACGACCATCGAGCCATACGTCGAAAAGCCGCCGCTGCTCGACCTCGCCGACGTGAACCTCTCGCACTTCCGCACGTCGGCCGACCACGAGCACGGCGCGCACTTCACCGCGCTGCCGACGCCCTACGTCTCCGGCATGCAGCTCGAGCAGGGGCAGACGCTGGCGATCGGCAGCGGCGTCGCGTGGGTGCTGCCCGACGCGAACGCGCGCGCCGGGATGGTCGAGTTCTCCGGCGCCGGCCTGCGCAGCCTCGCCGACCTGAAGGAGGAGAAGCGCCTCCTGATGGTGACGCTCGGCGCGCGGATGCTCGAGACGCAGAAGAAGGCCGCCGAGGCCGCGGCGACCGTCGAGATGCGTCACGCGGGCGAACGCTCGGCGCTCTCGGTGCTCGCCGACGTCGTCGGGCAGGCCGTCACCGTCGCCGCGCGCTGGCACCTCTATTGGGACGGCGTCGACGACGCGGTCGCCGACAAGCTCGTCGTGAAGATGAATCCCGAGGTGACCGAGACGCTCTCCGCGCAGGACATCTCGGCGCTCGTCGACGCGTGGCAGAAGGGCGCCATCAGCCACAAGACCGTGTACTACAACCTGCAGTGGGGCGAGTGGGCGCGGCCCGACGTCGACTTCGAGCAGGAGGCGAAGGACATCGAGGCGGAGGCGGCCGCCAACCCGCAGCCGAACTTGAACCTCCCGCCCGGCGTCGCGCCGCAGGTCGTGCCTCCGCGCACCGGGACGCCGACGACGGGACAGCCGCCGAACTAGTTCATGAAAAGGAGCATGTGACGAATGGCTTTGAAGTTCACGCTCGCCTCGAAGGCCGAGCTAGACGCGCTTCCTGAGGGAGTGCGAGCACTCTACGTCGAGCGAGACGGCAAGTACGTGCTCGACGCCGACGACAGTGACATCAAAGATCTGAAGACGAAGCTCGCGGAGTTTCGCGACAACAACCGCACGCTGCACGCCGAGCTGGAGAAGCTGCGCCCGCTGGCGCAGAAGTTCGAGGGCATCGACCCGGACGAGTACCGCGACCTGAAGGCCGAAGTGACGAAGTTGAAGAAGAAGGGCGTCGACCGTCCTGAAGACATCGACGCGCTGATCAAGACCTCGGTCGAGAACGCGCTCAAGCCGGTGCAGCAGGAACTCGAAAAGGAGCGCAAGATCCGCGAGGAGGCGCAGCGCGCCGCCGACGAGGGGAAGTTCAAAGAACTCCTCACGGCCGACGCGAACAAGGCCGGCATCGCGGCGACGGCCATGCGTCACGTCCTGCGCGACGCGAAAGATTTCTTCGAGCTGAAGGACGGCAAGCTCGTGCCGCGCGAGGGCGTCAAGCACCCCTCGGATCCGCTCAAGGAGATGACGACCGACGCCTGGTTCGGCACGCTCGCCAAGTCTGACCCGTACCTCTTCGAGGCGAACGTCGGCGGAGGCGCCGGCGGCAACGGTCGCCGCGGCGGAGCAGAGAACGGCGGGCTCGGCCAGCGCAAGCCGAACGCGCGTCAGCTGATCAACCCGACTCCCGAGGAGATGGGTCAGCACGTCGACGCGATCGCGAAAGGCGACATGGTCGTGGTCAGAACGTAAGTCACACGCACGGAACGGTGTAGGCGCGCGTCGCCGAGCGGCGTAAGCGTCCAGTCCCGAGGACTGAAGCAATCAACCTTTTTTGATTGAGGAGTCTTCGAAATGGCCGCCAACGTCTTGACGAACTACATCGTTCCGCTGCTCGCGCTCGGCCTCAAGAGCCTCCGCGAGCGCAGCGTGCTCCCGCAGCTGGTGAACAGCGCCTACGACGCCGCTCCGGGCGCCAAGTTCTCCACGGTCCTGATCAACATCCCCTCGGCCGTCACGGCCGTCGACGTCGTGCCGGGCCACGTCGCGCCCGACACGCAGGCGCTCAGCCCGCAGCAGATCTCCCTGCAGGTCGATCGGTGGAAGGAAGCAGCCTTCACCCTCACCGACGCAGACCTGATGAAGGTCGACCACGGGATCATCCCGCAGGCGGCCGACGAGGCCATCAAGGCGCTCGCAGAAGCGGTCGAGACCGACCTCTGGGGACGCCTGATCGGCGTGCCGTACGTGTCGGGCTCTTCCGGCACGACGCCGTTCGCGACCGACCTCTCGGCATACACCAACGCGCGCAAGGCGCTGAACAAGCGCCGCGTCCCGAAGGCTCCGCGCTTCGCCATCATCGACCCTGACGCCGAGGCGAACGCGATCCTGCTCCGCGCGTTCCAGGACGCCGGGTGGCGCGGTGACACTGGCGGCATCATCGAGGGCGAGATCGGACAGAAGCTCGGCGCGACCTGGCTCGCGTCGAACTTCGTCCCGACGCGCACGTCGACGCCGCTCTCTGCCGGCGCGCTGACCGTCAACGGCGTGAACGCGCCCGCGGCGGCAGGCACGACGCAGCAGATCTCGCTCGCCAAGGCGACGAACGCGTCGCCGTTGGTCGCGGGCGACGTCCTGACGATCGCCTCGGGTCCGGCGGCGGGCGACTACGTCGTGCTGACCGGCGTCACGCTGGCCGTCGGCAACACGTCCGTGTCGGTCTACCCGACGCTGCGCGGCACGACGGCGGGCGGTGAGGCCGTGAGCCTCCGCGCGAGCTTCGTCAGCAACGTGCTGATGCACCGCGACGCGCTCGCGTTCGTCACGCGCCCGCTCTCGGAGTCGGCGCCGCAGGGACGCAGCCTCGGGATCTTCGACAGCATCGTCGATCCGATCTCCGGACTCACGCTGCGCCTCGAGCTGACGCGCGAGTACAAGCAGGATCGCTTCTCGTACGACATCCTGTGGGGTTCGGCGCTCGTGCGTCCAGACTTCGCGCAGATCATGGCCGGCTAACGGAGCGCTAACGATGGGCCTCAGGTTCGACATGCTGTTCGGCGAAGCGAACCTGAGGTCTGCAGTCCTCGTTCCATTGTCGAAACGTTTCATCGTGGAGGATACGAAGATGGGTGACCAGAATCAGAGCAACAATCCGTCACAGCAGGGGCAGTCGGGACAGCAGCCCGGGCAGCAGGGCGCGCCGGGGCAGCCGAATCAGACGCCGGCGCCGAATCAGCCGACGCAGCCCGGTCAGCAGGGTCCGCAGCAGAACCAGAAGCCGACCGAGATGAGCGACGAGGAGAGGCGTAAGGCGCAAGAGGACGCGCAGAAGCGACGTCCGCCCTCCGCAGCCGAGCGCGACGCGCAGCGTCAGCACGAAGAGAACATGAAGATGAACGACGAGGCGCTCAAGGACTCGAAAGAGCGCGGAAAGCAGCAGTAAGTCATGGGCAACGGACTGTCCGGGCAGATGTCGGACCCGGGACGCACGCAGCAGATCGCCAATGGTCAGGCGCCGTCCGGACAGACCGGCGTGCAGACCGGCAAACATCAGGGCGTGCCGCAGCACGGCAAGCCGATGGACGGCACCGAGCCGAACACCGGCCCGAACCACTGAGGAGGAGTCAACGTGCCCGCATCAGGACGCGTCGAATACGTCGACACCGTCAACGAGCAGAAGCCGGACCAGACGGCTCAGTCTCAGCTGGCGACGCAGAAGCCGAACCAAGCGGCCGCGCAGCCGAAGAAGACGATCACCTGGCAGACCGACGGCACCGCCGTCGTGTCGTAAGGAGAGCGCATGGCGAAGGAACCGAACACCGGCGGACCTGCTCCGGGCACGCCGTCCGCGGCGGCCGCCGCTCAGCCCGTGCACGCAGCGAGCGCGCAGCCCGCGGCGTCAAGCAAGGGCGTCGGCAGCATGCCCAACGAGGTGGGCGTGAGCGTTCCCGCTCAGGGAGCGCAGCCGATGCCGACGGATCCGAACGCGAACCCTGTGCTGGTGAATCAGCCGGGCACGACGCGCGAACTGCACGCACCCGACAAGGACTCGAACCCGTACGCGTCGAGTCACCTCGGCGGGCCGACCTCGGAGGCTCAGCCCGGCGTGCTGCAGACGACGATCGACGTCAGCACGACGACGATCAATCCGAACTCGTCGATCACGAATCCGGTCGACTTCAACGGGCAACCCGCCCCGTTGAAGCGCGCCGACTTCGGCGTCACGAGCGGCATCACGCCGAGCGCGCAGCATCCGCTGCCGGACGACAAGGAGAAGTGACGCGATGGCCGCGGTCCTAGACGCGACGGTCGGTGGAGCGGACAGCAACTCGTACGCGACCGTCTCGGAAGCAGATGCCTATCACGTCGGGCACCTGTATCCGGAAGCGTGGACTGCGGCCACCGCCGACCAGAAGGTGAACGCCCTCATCACGGCGACTCGCCTGCTGGACGAGAACATCAATTGGATCGGGTGGCAGATGACTGCTGGTCAAGCGCTCGCGTGGCCGCGCGCTGGAGCGCTTTACCGCAGCGGGTTCGCCATACCGAACGGCATCATCCCTCAGCAGGTCAAGAACGCGACCGCTGAGTTCGCGCGGCTGCTCATCGACGCGGGCGCGATGCCGAACTCCGGCTCCGAGATCCCGGCCGGATTGAAGCACATCAAGGCGGGATCGGTCGAACTCGAATACAACCCGGCGATGACCAGCGGCACGGAAGACGCGATTCCGACTCCGGTAATCTCGATGATCAGCTTCCTGATCGCGTCTCGCGCGGCAGGAACAGGTTTCATCGTCAACTTGACGAGGATGTGAGGACAAAAATGGCCAGCGACAACCTTTCGACGCGTCACCTTCCGAAAAGACCCACGTCGGCGACGGCAAAAGGCAGCGCCAACCCGACGAAGATGACGAATCCGACGGGCAAGACGAAAAAATAGACGCATGTTCGTCCTGTTGTGGACGATCGTGATGCTCATGTCGTTCGGATTCTTCAGTTTCCTCGCGCTCTGCACGTGGGCGGTCGTCAAGATAGCGCGAGGAGACGAAAAAGGGCAGGTGATCAGGCGATGAAGCGCACATTTTCGACGTTCTTGCTCGTCGCGTCGCTCGCTGCGGGCTTGTCGGCGCAGAAGCAGCCTGCTGAAGCCGCGCGGAGCGCCGCCGTCCGCAAGGAATTCATGAAAAAATCGGGTCATCCGAACGGATGGACCGGTCACGTCGTCGATCACATCGTCCCGCTCTGCGCCGGCGGGCCCGATGCGGTCGAAAACATGCAGTGGCAGCGCGCGGACGTCGCACTTCAGAAGGATCGCTACGAAAAGGCGCTCTGTCAGGCGATGAAGAAGCAGGGTCTGACGATGGTGAAGGCGGAGAGTCATCAACAGTGAAGATCATTCAGATCTCGTGCGCGCTGCTGATGCTGCTCGCGCCCGCCAGCGCGTCGGCGCAGGGCGAGGCGGTGCGTCCGGTGCCCGACTGGGCGTCCTATGCGACCGCGGCCGTCAATCCGACGTGGGCTGCGACCGATGCCTGGCGTTCGAGCGATCGCTGGTGCCGCTTGGGCCAACTTGCCATCGCCGAAGGCATCGGCAACGCGGTCAGCCTGACGATGAAGCACTACGTCGTCGGCGAGCGCCCGTGCTTCGCGTGCGACCCGGACGGGATGCCGTCTGGTCATTCCGTGAACGCGGACATCGGCTTCAGTCGGCACGTTGGCTGGGGGCTCGCGTTTGGTTTCTCGACGGCGGCGCTGCGCGTCGCAGCACATCGCCACACGTGGCCTCAGGTCTTGACCGGGCTCGCCATCGGAGCAGGCGCGGACCTCGGCGGCCGACTCTTGAGGTGTCAGGACTGATGGCTTTGAACAAGTTCGGAAGACTCCAGGCTCCGAAGGACATCCGCGACCTGCACTACACGCCGCGAAAGGTCGCGTCGCAGCTTCCGCCGGCCAAGCCGCGGACGACCGCGTATCGCGCGGGCCCGCTGTTGAACCAGAAGCTGACGCCGAAGTGCGTCGCGTTCACCGGCAAGTCGTTCTTGATGGGCGCACCGATGATGTCGAAGTTCGAAATGGAGCCGACGACCGACCAACTTTACGATTGGTCGCAGGCGCGCGACGAGTGGCCCGGAACGAATTACGATGGGACGTCGACGTCGGGCTTGATGAAGGCGCTGACCGACGCCGGTCTGATCGGCGGATACGCTTGGCCGCAGAGCGCCGACGAGGGCGCCGAGTGGCTCGTCTCCGGGAAGGGCACGCTCTGCGCGGGCAGCGACTGGTTCGCGCAGATGTCGAACGTTGACGCGAAGGGCTTCATGCAGGAGCCGCCGCGGAGCATGGCGACTCCGATCGGCGGTCACGAATGGTGGATCCGCTGGTACAGCAAGAAGCTCGACGCGTTCTTGATGCGGAACTCCTGGGGCAACGACTTCGGTCAGGCCGATAAGCACGGCGTGCTGAACGGCGAGGCGTGGGTTCGACGAGACTTCTTGCAGTGGCTGATCTTCGATCAGATGGGAGATCTGGTCGCGCCGACGCAGGTGAAGCTCATCCCGGTGAAGGTGCTCTGATGCGGCCCACGCTCTGCCGAATGGTGCTCTACACAGAGAGCGACGGCGTCGAGTCTCCGGCCGTCGTCACGCGCGTGATTAGTGATACGAAAGTTGGATTGACGGTCTTCCCGTTCGGGCGGACGCCGCTCGTGCACGTCGTGGCCGAGATGGCGAAGGACAACGGCAATTCGCGGCAGACGTGGCGGTGGCCTCCGCGCGACGAGGCGCTGACCAAGAGCCTCAGCATCGAGGACGTGATGCCTGATGCCGAGAAGGAAAGGATAGGCGACGACAAGGAGTAGCCGATGATCACCTACGATCCGATTCAGAGTCTGCCGCTCCGCGACGTGCATCACTACTGCGTCGAGTTCGAGCAGATACATCCTGACGGCGACGAGCTTCCGGGCATGTTCTTCTGGTATTGGGTCGTATTGAGGTCGTCAGGACACACCATAGAAGCGTCGCTGCAGATCTTGGAAGGCATACCGTGGGAGACGGAGCGGTCCGAATGGCTCGAATCGTTGAAAGGATTGCGCTATGCCTGAATTGACGATCGATCACGCCTCGATCATGGCGCAGACGCAGGCGCTTCAGGTGCTCCAGCGCCTTCCGGTGACGGACGCCGTCGGCGCGGCGTGCTCGTTCCTGCTGCACTGCGCATACAACCACCGCGACGTCTTCCGCCGCGTGATGAACGAGAAGATTGTCCGCGAGGGGTTTACCGGAATCAGTCTCATTCAACTCTTCAACCGCGTCTGCAGGTGAGGACACATGCCCAAGACTACGACCTATGCGAACTCGTTGCTGTTGCTTATCTTCAACGCCACGACGTTCGCCAACGTCGCGAACAACGCGACGACGTCGCCCATCACATCGATCTTCGCCAGCCTGTTGACGGCCGATCCCGGCACGTCGGGTGACCAGACGACGAACGAGATCACGTACACCGGCTACGCGCGCGTCGGCGTGACGCGGACTTCGGGCGGCTGGACCGTCACGACGAACTCGGTCAGCCCGGTCGCGGCGATCACGTTCCCCGCGGGAACGGGCGGCGCGGGCACGGCGACGCACTTCGGCCTCGGCAGCGCCACGTCGGGCGCCGGCGTGCGGTTCTACAACGGTACCGTCACGCCGAACATCGTCACCGGTAACGGCGTGACGCCGTCGCTGAGCACCGCGACGACCGTGACGGAGACGTAACATGTCGATGAAGGCGTTCAGCGGGCATGACCTTGGCCGCCTGCTTGTCTTGGGGCAAAATGCGGCCATCCCGCTCGAAGAAGTTCGCGACATACAGTTGTTGATACCTGTCGGCGGTGCATTGACCCTGCGCATCGATCTGAATGTCACGCACGAGATGTTAGGAAAGCTCATTCTCGCCATGCAGGAGTTGAAAGACAATGGCTGAACCAGGCTACGACGAAGATGGAAACCCGCTCGTGCAGGGCGTCGTGAGCGCCGTCGGCATCGCGGTCGTCTCTGACGACGACACCGGCGCGCGGATCGAGGCGGCGGTGGCCGCGGAGATCCAGAAGTGCACGGAAGAGGGCATCGCGGTCAACGAAGAGAACGCCTGGAAGATCCGCGAGCGCATGAAGCTTGCCCGCGAACGCGAGATGGCGGCGATCGATGCCGAGCGAGAGCAGAATGGCTGACGAGCACTATCAAGATCCGCTGTCGCCGCACCTGCTGCCGAAGCCGGATCCGTCGAAGGATGCACTAGTTTCGCACGCGCCGGAAGCGATCGTCATGCACGACGCGATTCGCAAGGATTGCGAGCGCCTCGGCCTGAAGTCGCCGCTCGATCATGGATGCTTCCAGTGCGGGAAGCCGGGCTCGAATCATCCGTGCTGCAACGAGGTGATCTGCGACGAGTGCTGCAAGTGGTTCTATCCGCCTGCAGGGCACAAACTTTCTGATCATTTGCAAGAGCAGCCTGCGCCGGTCGAGACCGAGTGGCAGAAGTTGCAGCGCGAGCACGATCAGTTGGTCCGCGAACTGCACGGAACGACTGAAGATCAGATGAGGCGGAAGATCGCGGCACTGCGCGAGATGATCGCCACGCGCAACGCGGCGAAGCCGGAGGACAACCGGTGAGTCAAGCGAACGCCAGCGCGACGTCGGCCGACGGCAGCGTCATCGCGACGCAGTTGATCAGTGGTAAGGAATACGCGATCAATCTGCCCGCGGACAACGACGGTCACATCATCGGCAGTCGTCCGGACTGGCTCGTGATGTCGGCGAACGGGACGAACGCGTCAGGGTTGGAGATCCTGCAGTTGTTCAACGCGCAGGCGTCGACGATCATCCGCGTCCGCGGCGTGTGGATCATTCCGACGCAGGCATCGATCACGGGCATTCAGGTTGGATATGATCTGAACCGAATCTCGACAGTCGGTACTGGAACCGTAGACACGCCGCATCCATGCGACACGACGTTCTCGGCGTTGCCTGCCGGCGTGACGGCGCGGCACGGATCGGGAAGCGGTGGAACGCTCGTCTACAAGTATCTGACGCAGTTTAACTTCAACGAAGAAACGGCCGGAGCGAACCAAGTGCTCTCGATGGCGAACTTGCTCCCCGTGATGGGCGACCGCGTCGTCGAGATCGTGCTGAGGACGAACGAGGGCCTTCAGGTCAAGATTGGCACGATCGGCGGCACGGCCGCAGGTTTGACGGCGTGCCTGATGTATTTCGTGATCGATAACTAGATGTCACTTCCCGGATCCTCTGCATCGGCGCTCGACGGTTCGCTGATCGCGACGCACACGATCAGTGCGAAGGAACTGCTCGTCAATGTGCCTGCCGACGGCGACGGGCATGTTATCGGGACGCGCACCGAGTGGTTCATATATACGACGCCGCTTACGAACGCCGGAAATGCCGAAGTTGGCGAATTGTTCAATACGTCGACGTCGATCGTTCACGTCCGCGGCATCTGGTTGATCCCGACGCAATCTGTGATCACCGCGGCACAGATTCAGTATTCGCTGTTTCGCACTTCCACCGTAGGCAGCGGTGGCATCGTAGAAACTCCGCGACCGCTCGACACCGGATTTGCTGCGTTGCCCGCAGGCATCACTTCTCGAAGCGCGATCACGAGCGGTTCGACGGCGCTCTACACGTATCTGTCGCAGTGGAACTGGAACGAAGAGCAAGATGTTGTCAATTCACCTCAAAGGCCGCAGTTGAATAATCAGGTCATGTCTATGACGAACTTGCTCCCAGTGCTCGGAGACCGCATCGCTGAGATCGAACTACGTCAGAACGAAGGCGTCGACGTCCGCGTGAATTCTGGGACAACTGGCCTGATATCATCGCTGTGGTATTTCGCGGTGGACAACTAACATGCGTGCCGTTGAAACGCAAGCCTGGGTCTTCGACGTCGCCGGCGGTGCTCAGAGCGATCTGGCGATCCTCACGCCGCCATCGGACCAATACTTCTCGATCGTCGCGGCAACAGTGGACGCCGCGAACAGCAACTCGGTTGACGTCGCCGTGAAGATCGGCTTCGCGACGACCACGCTGCCGACGGTGACGCCGAACTCTGCGACGGGTGCGCCCGGCATCTTCTTCTTGCACAACGGCATCGCGAAAGGTGGTGGCTGGAGTCAGCCCGGAAATGGAGCCGTGGGAGCCGTCGGGCAACCGATACGCATCACATATAGCATTCCGACCGGTGGTTCGATCTGCGTGATCATCTCCTTTCAGCGGGGGTTTCCAAATGCGTAGGTTGCTGCTGCTCGCGTTGGCGACGACGACTACGATCAACTTTTCACCTTCCGCTCAGGCGCGTCAGACGAGGAGTGCTGGGATGGCCACGACACTGTTTATGAACGCGCAGCGGTCGACGGTTGAGGGGAAGGCCGACGTCGCGTACGATGCACGAACCGTGCAGGCTGGTGCGAATGCGCAAGGTTTCCATTTCTGGCCGACCAACGGCGGCGACATGATTCCTGGCACTGGCATCGGAACGGCATCCACCAACGTGCCGACGCCGGTGACGGGTTCGTGGGATGGAAAAACATATTGGTGGTATTCGCCGCGCGTCTCTGCGCCGGTAACGATCTCGTCGGCAATCTCGTGGCATCATCAAGGTCGCGATTTTGCCACGATGAATCCGGTGCATGCCACATTTCGCGCCGAAGTCTACAAGCAGACCTACGGTGGCAGTCAGATTGAGACGCTGATCGGTGCGCTGACCGAATCAGCTGTGGGAAGCGGCGAAGCGCGCGCGACGTATTTCACGTCGTCGATTCCGGTTCCTGCACCGATCGCCTTAGCGGCTGGCGAACGCATCGTGTTCAAGGTGTTTCTGGTGCCTGTGCCCGGTCAGACGATGGTCGCCAGCAGCAGCAGTATTGTGTTGCCGTTCGGCACGCTGTCTCCCAACTCGGAGATGGATCTGGTGTTCGCGGAGACAATCTCGTTCAGTGCAAACACGACGACGTTGACGCTGAAGAACACGACCGCCAGTGGCATCGCGGGCTACAAGGACATGATCGTTGCGAATCCGAATGTGGTGAGCGTGACCTACGCGACGACGGTCACGGCAGGTGCGACCGAAGTGCCGACGACCGTGAGCGCAGGCGGTGCGGCGTTGGCGTTCATCTCGCCGCGCTTCGCTGGTCCGTGGATCTTTGATTCACCGGATCCTGGCGTGACTGCCGTGCAGAACGCGCAGGTGCGGTCGCTCGAATCGGCGTCCACGGTAAATGCAGACATCAAGATGAAGTTGTTCCGATGGCGCAACGGCGTAGAGACGGAAATCTACAGTGTCACGCACGGCGCGGAGCTATCCACGTCCGCGTTTCCAAATGCTCTGAGTAGTCTCACCTACCAGTACTCCTTTACGCGCACGCCGTTCTTGGCCGACGATCGACTCGTTGCGCGGTTCTACGCGGTTCCGGTCAGCGGGCAGACGATGGGCGCAGGCACGGTGAGCATCCAGTCAGAGGGCCAGACGACGATCACTTACTCGCGGTTCAACATACTTGACGCGCCGATGGCGGGATTCAAGCTCGAGACGGATCCTGCGACGCCGGCCACCGTTCCCGATGGCCTGACCCTGTTGGGGCTCGGAAACTAGGATGTCGTTCCTCCTCCTTCTCGACGGCTCGAACGCCTCGACCGCTTCGGCGGCAGGCTCGTCGACCGTCACGGCCGTCGGCACCGGCATCGCGACCGGTGCTGGCGCCGTCAGCGCTGCCGCCTCGGCGTCTGCCGTTGGCATCGCGCTGCAGGGAGGAGCCGGTGCGGTCGCAGGATCTTCGACGACGGCCGCGACCGGCGCGTCGTCGTTCCGCGGGCAGGGTGCGATCTCGGGTCTGGCGGCTGCCGCAGCGATCGGTCTCGCGTCCGCACTCGCGGTCGGCGCGGCGACCGGATCTGCATCGGCGACCGGCGTCGGTTCTGGCAAGGCCGTCGCCGTCGGCAGCGCGTCTGGAGCTGCGAACGTCACTGCCGCAGGCAGCGGCATCGTCACGGCCGTCGGCAACGCGACTGGTTCGGCGTCCGCGGCAGCAGTCGGCCAGCAGATCGTCACGGCTGTCGGTTCGGCGACTGGTTCCGCTTCCGTCGTCGGCGCAGGTGCCGGATCGTTCGGTACGATCGCGGCTTCAACGAACGTAGCTGGCGTCGGCGCGGCATCGTCGGTCGCCGCTGGTTCGTCCGCAGGGACTTCGTCGGTCCTTGGGACTGGCCGCGCGACGACGGTCGGCGTCGGCAGCGTCACTGGATCGTCGGCAGCGACTGCGGCAGGTTCCGCGAAGGGCGTCGGCGTCGGCAGCGCCGCGGGCTCCGCGTCGGTGCTCGGCGCGACGGTCGGAACGGTCGTCGGCGTTGGCAACGTCTCTGGATCGGCGAGCGCGCTAGCCGTCGGCGCGGCGACGAACGCTGCCGCCGGTTCGTCGACAGGTGCTTCTGCCGCTTCCGCGGTCGGCGTCGGCCTGCGCGCAGGCGCCGGCAGTGCCGCGGGCTCTGCGAGCGCTTCCGCGGTCGGCGCGTCGAAGGCTGCGTCTGCGGGTTCGTCTGCTGCGACGGCCTCCGTCGCCGGAGCCGGCGCGGCGACGAGCGTTGCCGCTGGAGCAGCTTCCGCCTCCGCCTCCGCGGTCGGCATCGGCCGCGCCGCGACCCTGGGCGCAGGCTCGGCAGCGGGCGGCTCGGCAGTTTCCGCGCCGGGCGGGACGATTATCTCGGCAGTGGGAGAGGCTCTAGGAGCGGCGTTCGCCTCTGGGCAGGGGTCTAGCCTGGCCAGCGCCGTAGGATTCATCCTAGGCCAGGCTCCTGGCCTAGGCGGAGGCTTTAGGACGAGCACCGACTTCCCGCCGGGCATCTTCGAGGCCGCGACGTCGGTGACCTATGCGCCGCAGGCCTACGACGTCGGCTACGAGCAGCAGGTGAACACCGTGACCTACACGCAGACGACGTATACGACGACCTTCGGCAAGGAGGCGGCGTGATGCTGCTGACGACGGTCGTCGAAGGATGGACCGGGCGGCTCGGGCCGTTCACGCTGCGCGTCGGCGGTGCTCCGCTTCCGCTGACAGGCTTCACCGTTCAGGCGATCGTGCGGCGCTACGACGGCACTCAGGCTCCGCAGGGCGGAGTCGTGACGGTTGATCCTGATCAGATCTCGAACACTGGTCAGATCTACTACGACCCGGCGCCGACCGATTTCGTCTGGAGCACGGTGCGCGGTCCGGCGATGCAGCCGCACACGATTCACTGGAAGGTGACCGACGGCAGCGGGCACATCGTGTTCTTCCCGAACGGCGAACCGACCGAGATCGGAGTCTACCGGCAATGAGCCTCGCAGACGTCGTACGCAACGCGGTCGCGTCCGCAAACAGCGCGACGGCCGACCTTCAGGCCGACGTGACCTATGAACGCGTCATCCTGAACGAATACGGGCCCGGCGGCTACGATCCGCCGGTGACGCTCAAGGCGCTCGTCGACTGGAAGCAGAAGCAGATTCGGACCGCGACCGGCGTGCTGAGCGTCAGCCGCGCGTCGGTGCTGTTCCTCGACGCCGCGGCGCTCGTCGACGCGACTAACGGAGAAGGCATCAACGACGAGGACCGCATCACGCTGCCGGACGGCACGACGGGACCGATCCTCGACATGTCCGGCTTCATCGACGCCGGCACGGGTCACCCGTTCGCGACGGAGGTCTTCCTTGGTTAGCGTCTGCGTACCTGTCTTGAACCGATACGACCTGCTCGCCGAGATGATCGAGTCGCTGAGCAAGGGCAGCGTGCAGCCAGACGTCATCGCCGTCATCGACAACGGCAAGCGGCCTGCCGACCTGTTCTACGCGCTGTCGCGGCGGCGCGAAGGCGTCAAGACCGACGTCTTCGAGCCTCACAAGTCGATGGGATTGGCTGCGTGCTGGAATTGGTTCATCATGCATGAGCGCGGCGAGCGGTTCATCGTCAACGACGACGTCACGTTCGCCCCCGACAGCATCGAAAAGATGATCGCGACGCCTGGAGACTTCGTCAGCGGACTCGCTGGGACGAACGCCTTCAGCTGCTTTCTGATTCGAGACGCTTGCGTCACGAAGGTCGGTTACTTCGATGACGCGATCTCGCCCGACTACGCCTATTTCGAAGATCTCGATTACCTCGAGCGCATGAGGCTCGCCGACGTGTCGATTACGCCGTGCGAGTGCGGGATCACGCACAAGGGTAGTCAGACGACGAAGAAGATGACCGACGAGCAGCTGAAGGACCATCACCGGCGCTTCGTGCTGGCGCAGGAGAATTACATCTCGAAGTGGGGTTGCCTGCCGCCGGGGGTCGAGAGGCAACAGGCATGAACGTCACCTTCATCGTGCCGACGATCGGGCGAGGAACGCTGAAGCGCACGCTCGCGTCGATCGAGATCCGGCCAGGCGACGAAGTGCTCGTCGTCGGCGACGTGCCGCGTGAGCCGCACTCTCATCCTCAGATCTCGTACCTTTTGATCGAGTCCGGCGGCGACTGGGGCGCGACCGAGCGCAACGTCGGCATGGAGAGTGCCAGCGGCGACATCATCTCGTTCATGGATGATGACGACGTGTACGTGCCGCGAGCCCGCGACTTGCTAGAACAAGCTTCGCGCGACTTTCCGACGATCTTCCGCATGCGCCTCGCCGACGGCGACGTGATCTGGAAGCAGCAGGCGCTCGAATGCGGAAACGTCGGCACGCCGATGATCGTCGTGCCAAACGACCCAATGCGCCTCGGAAGGTGGTCGAGCCGCTACATCTGCGACTACGACTTCATCACGTCGTGCAGGTGGCCGACGGTTCAATGGAACCCGAACATTATCGCACAGGTGAGGCCGCAGTGAGTCAGAAGAAGAGTCTGTTGTGGATCGGCGATGCGTGCTGCGAGTCGGGCTTTGCGCGCGCGACGCATGCGACGCTCGACGTGTTGCGCGAGCAGTATGCCGTTTCGGTTCTTGGCATTAACTACCGCGGAGATCCGCATCCATATCCGTATCCGATCTACTCGGCGCTTCACGGCGGCGACTGGGCTGGCGTCCGGCGACTGCTCTACGTCTGCGACGTGGTGAAGCCCGACGTCATCGTCGTGCAGAACGACCCGTGGAACGTGCCGCGCTACATGCACAAGCTGCAGAGCGCGGAAGAATACCGCGACGTGACCATCGTCGGCTCGATCGCCGTCGACGGCCTGAACTGCCAGGGTTACTTCTTGAACGACCTGAGCCACGTCGTCTTCTGGACGAAGTTTGCCGAGGACGAAGCGCGGCGCGGCGGCTTCGCCGGAAAGTCGAGCGTCATTCCGCTCGGCGTCGATCATCAGACGTTCTATCCCGACGACCGCGTCGCGGCGCGCATGAACGTCATGCCGAAGCAGGCCTTCGACGTGCTCGGCGAGCGCGCGTTCATCGTCGGCGCGATCGGGCGCAATCAGCCGCGCAAGCGCCTCGACCTGACGATTCAGTACTTCGCCAAGTGGGTGAAGACCTTCAACGTGCGTGACGCGTGGCTCTATCTGCATATTGGACCGACCGGCGACGAGGGTTACGACGTGCAGACGCTGGCCAACTATTACGGCGTGCTCGACAGGCTGCTCGTCAGCGAGCCTCCGCCATGGCAGGGCGTCGAAGATCAAAAGATGGTCGACGTCTACCGCTCGCTGAACGTCTACTTCTCGACGACGCTCGGCGAGGGAATGGGACTTCCGGCGCTCGAGGCGATGGCCTGCGGCATTCCGTGCATCTTGCCGTCGTGGTCAGGGTTCGCCGATTGGGCACGCGGTGCCGCGTACCTCGTCCCGTGCTCCGGCAAAGCCGTGACCTGCCGCGAGGCGTCGACGATCGGTGGCGTGATGGACGAGCAGGCCGCGGTGACGGCGCTTCAGCGCCTCTATGACGATGGTCGAGAGCGCGAGCGCTGGGCGATCGCTGGCTGGCGGCGCGCGACGGAAGAGCGCTTCAAGTGGGGCGTCATCGGAAGGCGCTTCATGAACGTCGTCGATTCCGTCGTCTGCCAGGAGGCTTCGGTCTGATGGCCTTCCGCATGTCGGTGAAGGATGGCGGCATGGTTGCCAACATCAGGCACGCGAAGCAGACGATTCCGAACGAGAAGGTCATCCCGGCCGTCAAGGAGGAGATGGAGATCGAACTCAAGGAGATGAAGCGCCGCACGCCGGTCGACACGACAGAGAACGCGCCGCACCCGGGTCAACTGCGAGACAGCCTGCGCCTCGAAGGTCCGCGGCTCGAAGGCGGGCTCATCTCGGCCGAGATCACGACCGACGTCGACTACGCCGCCTACGTGCACGAGAACCCGGACGCGCATCACCCGATCGGCGAATGGAAGTTCATCGAAGGTCCGCTGCGCGAGAGCAGGCCATACATGGCGCAGCGCATCGCCGAGAACGCGAGGAAGCGGTAGTGCAGTTTCCCGACGAACTCGTCGACCTGATCGTCGCCAGCGGCTTGGGCGTTCGGGGCGGGCCAGGCATCACGACGCCGGGAGCGATCTTCGTCAGCGCGCGCGGCGTCATACCCGCGGGCAACGGACCGTTCACGAGCCTGATCGAGACGAGCGGAAGCGGCGTTGACCGCGTTCAGGATCGGAGCGAACCTGCCTACGTGTGGCAGTCGTTGCAGGTCGCCGTGCGGGCTTCGACGCCGCCGGCCGCACGCGACTTGTCGTTGAAGCTCTATTGGCTGCTCGTCGGAATCAAGAACGAGTTCGTTGGCGGCGTCTGGTATGTCGACAATCACGCGATGCAGCAGCCGTTCGACGGCGGACTCGACGAAACGGGAGCGCGGATCAAGTACGTGTTCAACATGGTGTTCAACAAGCGTCCATCGTAGGACCCTCGTAAAGGAGAAGCCGGAATGTCTGTCAACGCACTGTCTGGGCACGGAACGACCGTCGCACGCGCGGCAAACGCAACGCCGACGAACTTCGTCGTGATCGCCGAGCTGGGCGACATCACGCCTCCTGGACTCTCGCGCAATGAGTTCGACGCGACCAGTCAGCAGGAGGACATCGACTCGTACGCGATCGGCGTGCTGCGCCGCACTCCGATCTCGTTCCCGATGAACTTCATCCCGAACGACGCTTCGCAGGACCACATCGCAGGCCTGCACAACTCGATGATCACGAAGGCGCGCGACGGCTGGAAGGTCACGTTCCCCGACGGCACCGTCTGGGTCGGCACCGGCAGCATCACGCGCATGGAGTCGTCGGCTCCGGTCGACGGCAAGCTGACGCTGAACGTCTCGATCCGGCTCAGCGGCAAGTTCACGATCAACGGCATCGTCATCGGTTAGTTCGCGCGTCAGAAGCGTCAGGAGGGTCGGATATGGGAGCCTTTAACATCAACATCACGGGCGTCGGCGGCCACGGGTGCGAGCGGAATGCCAAGCCGGGCGACAAACTCGTCGCCCGGTGCGGCAGGTGGACGTGTCCCGATTGCTTAGCGCTCGAATTCACCCAACGGTTGCGTCAGCAAGGCATGCTGAACTTTCCGGAAGCGAAAGCGGAGTTCACGCACTGGCCGGGGGAGAAAAATCAGATCGTCGACGACATGATGACGAACACGCGCAAGAGCGGTCAGTTTTAGTCAGAAGGAGGCAGATCATGGCGGAAGTGTTGGAAAACGTGATGCCGGTGGAAGATGACGTCATCGAGTCGATGGATGCGATCCGCGCCGCAGACGATGTCGAGTTCAAGACGGTCGACATGTCTCAGTTCGGGTGGAAGACTCCGAAGGGCTCTGCGATGAAGATCCGCATCGCTTCGCTCTCGGCCGAGGACATCATCCGGTGGCAAGAGACTCGCGACGAGCCGAAGGCGAAGCGCAACTCGGGCATCCGGATCTTGGTCAAGAGCATCGTCGACAAGAAGGGCAACCGCATCGGCAAGGACGAGGACTTCAACTGGTTCTCGAAGAAGTCGTACAAGGCCGTCGATCACCTCGTCATGGAAGTGCTGAAGCTCAATGGCCTCGTCATCGTGCCGGACAAGAAGCCAGAGTCCGACGTGGAGAAGGCAAAAAACGACTGAGGCGGAGCCCGTGGCGTCGCTTCGCGTTCCGCCTCGCGAAGGAACTCAAGATTGCAAACGTCGACGGCATGCTGCGGTCGCTCACGGCGAAGCAGTTCTACGAGTGGGTGGCCTACAACGAGCTGGAGCCGTTCGGAGAGTGGCGAGATGACTATCGGGCCGCGTCGATCGCTCAGATGATCTACAACGTCGCGGTCGAGAAGCAGTATCGCAAGAACGACATCGGTCAGTTCGTGCTGAAGTTCGGCGAGCAGACGAGGCGTCAGACGCCGGAGCAGCAGAAGGCGCTATTCATGCTGATGGTCGGGGCACACAAGCCGCTTCCGCCGGGAGAGAGGGCAATCGACGTCGATGGCTGAAGGTCTGTCAATCGGAACGTTGACAGGCTCGATTGAGCTTGAAGACTTCCTCACGCCGGCGCTGGAAAAGGCTGCGAAAGCCGTCGAGAAGACGCTCGACGTCATAGGCGAGCTTGGTCCTTGGGGCGCGCAGATTGCCGACGGCCTCGCGCTCGTCGGCGGTGCCGTCACGGGTGTTGCTGCAGCAGCGAGCATCGCCGGCGGCGCGATCCTCGCGCTCGGCATGAAGGGTTCGACGATCCTCGGCGTCGAGCAGGCGTTCGACCGGCTCGCCGAGCAGGCAGGTTCGACCGGCGATGCGCTGCGCGGTGCGCTGCTATCCGGCGTTAAGGACACGATCGACGACTTCGACGCGATGAAGGCGACGTCTGCGTTGCTCTCGTCTGGCCTGAAGGTCACGGCTGACGAGTTTGAACTGATGGGCAAGGTCAGTCGCGAACTCGGAAAAGCAACGGGGACGGACGCGGCCGGTGGACTTGAGATCATGTCCGGCGCACTGCTCACCGGCCGCGCACGCGCGCTGCAGCACGCTGGCATCCTCGTCAACTTGAAGGATGCCGAAGAAGCGTATGCAAAGCAGCTTGGCGTCAGCCGAAACGAACTGACCGATACGCAAAAGCGCGAAGCCGACCGCATCGAGATCATGAAGTCGTCTCAGCAGTGGTTGGACCGCATCGGAGTCTCCGAGTTGACCTTCGCCGAGCGTGTCCAGCAGGCGCACATGGCGGTCGACAACTGGATGGACTCACTAATGAAGGGCGTCGCGACGAGCCCGGTTCTCGCAGCAGGTCTCGATGCCATAGGCGACGCACTGAAGGCTGCGTTCGGCGGCACGACCGACGGCCTGTTGAAGTCGACGCTGAAGACTATCGATGAGATCGGCGTCTTGCTCGTAGACGTCGGCATCGGCGCAGTGGAGACGGCGCGCGTCTTCAACACGGCATGGTCGGCGCTGAAGACGGTCGTGCTTGGCATCGAGACGGCAATCGTCGGCTTCGCGGCTGCGCTTGCGAACATCGCGACGACCGGCGAGCGCGTCGCGGCGAAGCTGCACATCGTCGACGGCAAGGACGTCGCACTCTGGCAGGATTCGGCAACGCAGCTGACGGCTATGCGTGACAGCCTAGCCGGGCAGGTCGAAGAGGCGGCCAAGGGCGTTCGCGGCATGTCCGAATTCGACAAGACGCTCGACGCGACCGGCGGCGCGCTGATGAACGCGCGCGACAAGATGATCGCCGCTCAGAACGCGACTTCGGCTTCTCAGAAGGCGACCGAGTCGCACACGATCGCGACGAAGAATCACCGAGAGGAGATCGAAAAGCTCACGAAGGCGCAGGCCGCACACGAGAAGGCCGTTCAAGCTTTGATGGCCGCCTTCTTGGGTGAATCTCAGAAGACGGGAGACGTCATCGACGCGACGCGGCGCATCATCGCGATGAACGTGACGAACGTCGACGTGATCAACCGCGTCGTTGATGCCATCGACAAGTTGCACGCCGCTCACATCCGTATTCCGAAGGATCTCGAAGATTGGGCGAGCGCCAATCGAACGCTCAAGGGCACGATCGACGCGCTTCACGGCCCGCTGACGCAGCTGTCGCTGCCGATAGGCGACAACACGCAGCACATGATCGACTCCAAGAAGGCCTTCGACGAGGCGCGGTCTTCTATCGACAACCTCGACTCGACCTTCAACGAGTTCAACGGAGGCATGACGGAAGCGGGCGACACGATGAACAGCACCGTGTTGCCGATGTTTGCGAAGTTGCCGGGCGTCATGTCGCAGAATGTGAAGGAGATCGCAGAAGTCCGCGATCACATGCACGATACGACGACCGAGACCGAGTTGCTCGCGGACGCCTTCTCGCGGCTCGGTCAGACGATCGGCGGCACGATGGGCGCGGCGATCACCGGCGCATCGCAGGTCATGCGCCTCTACTCTCAGATGCGTGAAGGCAATCTGACAGGCGGTCAGTTCGCGACCGGTGCCGCGGGAATCGGCCTCGGAGTCGCGGCGTCCGCCATGGGCACGCCGACGTCGACCGGCGGCATGATCGCGCAGGGTGCGCTGAGCGGCGCGGCGGCAGGAAGCGTTGGTGGTCCGTGGGGCATGGCCATCGGCGCCGGCGTAGGCGCCGTCAGCGGGTGGATCTCCAGCATGAAGGAGTTTCACCGCGTCGCGAACGACCTGCAGCGCGACTTTGCCGGCATCAAGATCTCGGACGACCTTGCCAAGTCGATCGACCAGCTGGAAAATCAGACCGGGCTCGGACGCGCGCAGGCGACGCTCACTCAGCTCGACAAGATCATTGCCGAGGCCGGCGGGCTGCGTTCCGACAACCTCGACATGTTCACCGGCAAGCTTCACGACACGTTCTCGATGCTGCAGACCGGGTCGATGACGACGACGCAGGTCACGCAGATCCTCGACAAGAACTTCGCCGACTTCGCCGCGCACTCGACCGATAGCCTTGGGCTCGTGAGCGATAAGATTCAAGAGATCATGAAGCTCGACGAGCAGTTCGGCACGAAGTCCAGCGCCATCGCTCAGTTCGTTCAGCAGCAGATGACGACCGCCGGCAGCAAAATCTCGGCGTCGCTGACGATCAGCAGCAACGCGCTCGCGTCGTACGACGCGCTGAACGAGAAGCAGATGGACCTCCGCATGCAGATGGGTGCGAAGGGCGTCTCCGATTCGCAGATGGCGAGCCTTCAGAAGCAGCTTGATGACACGATGAAGCAGCTGAATCAGATGGGCCCGCTCTACAACATCACGAAGGTCCACTCTCAGCAGGCTGCGGACGCGATCGCGGGTTCCATTGAAGGCGTCGTGAACGCGAACATGCAGGCTGGGATGTCGTTCATCGACGCCGTCCGGCAGTCTCAGCCCGCAGTCGAAGCGCTCGAGAAGCAGCTGACGGAGACCGGGTTGAACGGTGGCGCGGCGTTTGACTTTTTGAAGCGCGAAGTGCAGCTGGCAACGGATCCGATCGCCGGACCTGCGCTGCAGGCTATCGAAGGCTACACGGCGGGCCTCGTCGGCATGCAGAATGCCGGCAAGATGAACGAGGAGACGTTCGCCGGCATCGCTTCTCAGATCTCGCTGACGGAGCAGGCCCTCGAGTCGCAGGGATACTCGGCCGATGAGATCTTGCCGGCGATGCAAAATGACCTGCAGACGCTGTGGCAACTGGAGAAGGAATACGGCTACAAAGTCGACGATGCCACGCAGGCACTGATCGACCAGGGCGTGCAGAGCGGCCTCATCGGAGAGAAGCAGCAGTCGGTTCAGCAGAAGACGCTCGACGTCCTGATGGCCATCGCCAAAGTACTCGGCGCAGACATTCCCACGAGCGCACAGACTGCTGCCGATTCGCTCGCGAAGATCAAGATGCCGGAACTCAAGCCGGTCGATGTCGTCATCCGCGGCCGGTTCGACATCCCGGATATGCCGGATCCGGAGCGCTTCAGCGAAGGTGGCGTCGTTCAGTATCGGGCATCAGGCGGCAACATCCTGCCGTTCGTGCCGCGCGGGACTGACACCGTGCCGGCGATGCTCACGCCGGGAGAGGGCATCGTGACGACACGCGGGATGACCGTCATCGGCGACGAAGGCCTCAACAGGTTGAACACCGGTCAACCGCTTGGCGATCCGGCGACGGAACGGCTCCGCGGCGACATGCAGCGCTTTATGGATGCGCTTCCAAATACGCTGGCTCGCGCCGTGCGAGACGAGGTTCAGAAAGTGCAGAGACGCCGATGAGCAACATCCTTGTTCATCAGAAGCAGATCGACACGACGCTGTATCCAGACTCCGGCGACGCGTCGAAGTGGCAACCTTCAGACTTCAACGCCGGGCACAAATTCACGGGAGGAGTCAACGGTCAACCGATCGTTCGCGATACGTCCGACGTGACCTTCGGTGCGAAGTATACGGCGTATCCATCGATCGACGGCGGCATCGCGACGCTCGTCGATCCGGTTAATCCGGTGCAGGGTCAGTGGTGGCTGCGAGGCACCGGGACGTCGCCGCGCACGGTCGAGTTCTGCGTGTTCGATCAGGGCGTGATCAAGGTGATGTTCACGAGGACGGATCCGTAGGATGACTGTCGCAGATCCGATCTTCCGCATCGAGTGTCAACTCGGCGAGACGGCATTCTTCGTCAACACGACGGCCATCGGGAACATTGACGTCATCGGCGGTGGTGGATGGTCCGACTTGATGCCGGACGTGGTCGGAGGCTTCAAGTGTCACTACGGCATCGACGGCAATTCGCCGACCGATAGGACCGCTTCCGCGGGCTCGCTGACGTTCACGCTCCGCAACGACGACGCGAACTCGATCGACACTGAGGGCGCATATTCGCCGTTCAGCGCCGTGCGGCGGGGTGGCTTCAACTACAACATACCGGTGCGGCTCGTCATCATCTACGACGGGATTACCACGTACAAATTCTACGGCAGCCTCGCTGACGTCGTCCCGCGCGTCGCCGAGTTTCACACCACGGACTGCGTCGCGCTCGACATCTTCGATGACTTCGCCCGCATCGACGAGCCGGAGCTTCCGACTCAGATCAACAAACGCGGAGACGAGATCCTCAACACCATCTTCGACGCGATGACGACGCAGCCCGTGCGGCGGCAGTTCGAGGTCGGCCAGGAGACATGGGCGATCGCGCTCGACGGCGGGACCGGGCAGAAGATGAAGGTCCGCGAGCGGATCAATCAGATCAACCTCTCGGAGTTCGGCTACTGCTATCCGATCGGCGATCAGCTCGGCGGAGGAACCGTCGTCTGGGAGAGCAGGCGCCACCGCGCGGCGAACCCGACGGTTCACTTCTGGATCCTCGATTCGGACATCCTGCGCGACGGCTCGTTCTCCGTCAGCGGCTCGCGCGACGACTTCTACCGCAACGTCGAGGTGGCCATCTACCCGACGAACGACATCCCGACGACGCCAATCGGCGTGATCTTCGCGCTGCAGACGTCGCAGACGATGCTGTTGCCGGGCGAGACGAACTCATCGATCTTCGGGCCATACCGCGACGAGACGAACACGCAGGTCGGCGGAACCGAGACGGTCGATCCGCAGCCGTTCGTCGACTACGTGATGAACACGTCCGCCGACGGAACCGGGACCGACGTCACCGCGAACTTCACAGTCACGTCGAGCCGGACGGCCGCGGGCGTGCGGTTCACGATCGTCAACAACGGCAGCGTCGCCGGCTTCGTCACGAAGCTGCAGCAGCGTGGCAAGGCCGTCAAGCGGACGGAGGTCTTGGTCGACTCCGTGGTCGCCGGCAGCTACGGCGACCAGCTGCTCGAAGTGGCGATGCCATTCCAGAACAACGTGAACGTCGGAAAGGACGTGGCCGACTACCTTGCGAAGACACTTTCGCAGTCGTACGCGAACCTATCATCGGTTCGTTTTCTGGCGAGCCGCGACAGCACGCACCTCTTGGTGGCTTTCGGTCTGGAACCGGGCGACCGCATCGCGATCTCGGAAAGCGTGATCGGCCTTGACTTTCGCGAGTACACGATCAACTCCGTCACGCTCGAAGTGACGCCGGATCACCTCGTCTACTGCTCTTGGGGCCTCGAGCCTGCGTCGACACAGAGGTTCTGGATGATCGGCTTCGCCGGCGCCAGCGAGATCGGGGTGACCACGGTGTTTGGATTCTGATCATGCCACCATATGACAACCTGACCGAAATTGCACGGCCGCTTCACGTTCACGGCGTTTCGTCGGATGCCGAGTACGCGGCGCTGCAGCGATCTCGCATGATGCAACTGCAAGCGGCGCGGCCGTCGAGCCGCACGGTGGAACCTTGGGATTCGACCGACGTCGCACCGGCGCGCATAACGGGAGGAAAGTGGGTCGTCGATTGCGCGTGCGGGAACGCTCCGTCCGCATCGCCAGAATGGAACGTTGCGCGCTGCCTGGAATGCGGCGCAGTCTTCCGCAACATCGAGTGGCCCGCTGACGCGCTCGCCATCGAGCGCGTCCTGCTGCTGCGGAAGTCTTCCACGAACCGGTCGTGGCGGTCGCACGAGAGCGTCGAAGACTTGCGCCGCGAGAATCTCGAACGCGGAATCCGAGGACACTGATGGCCTGGAATGATCCGGTATCCGCGACGACCGGCGAACTCTTCACGGCATCGCGCTACAACACGGATGTCGTCGGAAACCTCGTCTTCTTGAAGACGTCGGTCAGCGGCGCGGGCGACGTGTGGACGGGAAACGTCCAGAAGGTCGCGCAGACCTTCCGCGGGCTCCGCGTGCGCACGCATCCCGATCTCGACGTCGCGGCGACGAAGGTGGCCGTGCTTGGACTCGACGAAGTCATCATGAACGACGGCACGCGCTATCAGCCGACGGCTTTCCCACTCGTCGCCGACATCTCCGCGGCTGGCGCCGGCGGGCTCGACTTCGGCACGGAACAGCCGTCGACGTGGTACGACTACTATCTGATCGGAAAATCGTCGACGCGTGCGATCTCGGACCTGCGCACGATCTTTCACAGGTCAAAAGACTACTTCAAAGACACGAGCTTCGAGACGCCGTTCGACACGAGCCGCGGCCTTCGCATCGCGACGGGAACCGCGACGGACAAGATCGCTCAAGGCTTTCAGCTCGCGACGGCAGGGAAGGTCGAGTTCATCGACATCACGCTCGCGCGCGTCGGTGCGGTCAGCGGCCGCATCTGGTTGACGATTGAGGCCAGCGTCGTCGGCGCACCTTCCGGCACGCCGCTCGCGACCTCGGACAAGCTCGACGCGAGCGTGATGAACACGACGTCTGTCATCTACACTCGCTTCATCTTCCGGACTCCCGCGACGCTGTCGGCAGGCACGCAGTATCACATGGTGCTGCAGGGCGACTACTCGCGCAGCGACACCGTCAACGTCATCTGGGGCGGCGTCGTGGCGGGTTCTTATGCGAACGGATCGTCTCAAGACTTCAACGGCACGACGTGGGCCGCGACTCCCGGACCAAGCGGCATCGACAGGCAGTTCAAAGTCTTCGTAACGCGCAATGATGCCGCGCTCGTGCTCCCGACGGGTTACGATCAGTTCATCAAGCTCGCTCCGGCCTACAACAATTCGAGCAGCAACTTCTCGCCGTTCACGGCCATCGACAAACACGTCCGGTGGCTGACTCAAAAGTTGCTCGGATCGATCACGGCGACCGTTCCGACGATCTTCGACATGAGTTCGATCATTCCGCCGGGGCAGATCAAGGTGCACGCGGTGACGGCGAACGGTTCGGTGGCAAACAACTTCATCTCCGGCGTTCCAGATGGCTACAACATCACGCAGCAGGCGAACGGCGTAGAAGGCGGCACGTCGATCGTCACGTCGTATGCCATCGGCAGCAGCTGGGGCACCTTCTCGCCGTTCATCACCGAGTTTCAGGGTGCGTATTCCGAGGTCAGCACTGGTCAGCAGACTCCGATTATCACCGGCTTCACGTGGTGAACTGATGGCTGTCTCGAAGTGGATCTACACGAAGTCGACGGGTCAGTTCACGCGCGGCGGATTCTATGATCCGCCGTACGATCCGGAGAGCGAAGGCGTCGTCGAGTTTCAGGACGACGATCCGAATCCCGACGTCCGCCTCGATCGCTTCGATCCGGTCCGCGGCAAGCGGCCGGCGACTGCCCAGGAGATCGCGGCGTACGATGCGGCCGCGTTCGAGGCGCAGTCGGCGGCGCAGCTTCATTCCGATCCGGCGCTGACGTGCGGGTTCCTCGCGCTGCACACGCACATCATCGGTCGCATACCGACCGAGGCGGAGCAGGCCGACGTCTTCCGCCTCGCCAAGGCGTTTTACTCGGCGTTCATGATCGTCAAGATCTTTCCACTTCCACCTTCGGCGACATCTGGTATCCAAGTAACAGTGGAGCCATAAATGCAGGATCCGGGGATCACGAGCCTAACGTCGTCCATCGATTACTTCCTCACGCTCAGCGGTCGCGGTCTGATCATCGCCTTCGTCTTCGCCTCGTACTTCAAGAAGATTCGATGGGGCTATCAATTCGACGAGCTGGCGGCACAACTCCAAGAGCAAAAAGATCGATGCACCAAACTAGAGAAGGACCGCGACGATCTCATTCAGATGGCCTTGCGTTCTACGGAGTTGAACGATCGTCTGACGAAGGTCGTGCCGGCAGCGAAGCCATGATCAAGCGCCTGAAGAAGCTCTTCAAACGCGAAAAGGCGTGCGCGGAAGAATCGTCGCAGAAGCGGTTCCTGCAGGATGAGCGGGATGCCGAAGTCGACGACACGAAGGAAAAGCTCCGGCAAAAGTTGCACGAGCAGGCGCAACGACTTCACTACCTCGAGGTGGCGACCGAGGTCGATCGCATCCGTTCAACGAAAAGAGACACGTCATGAGACTGCATGCAAGCGCACTTGAGTGGATATTCTGGGCCATCTCGCTCGGCATCCTCTTGGCCGGCATCTGGGCGACGCGTCAGGCGCAGCTGGACTTCGACGCGCTGATCGAGCAGCGCGTCAACGGGGACAAGCGGTTGAAGGCGGTGTCGGACATCCATTCCGGTTACTTCACGATCGTCAACGGCATGATCATGTCGCTCGTATCGTCGCTCTCGCTCGTGCAGCCGCCTCCGGACGAGGGCCGCGACTATTCCGCTCAGATGCTGTCGTTGCTGATAGGTTGGGTGTTGCTCGGCGTCTCGACGACGCTGATGCTTTGGAATCAGCGCATCACGCGCGGGAAGATCATGAGGAGCACGCCTCAGGTTCACGTCTTGCCTACCTACGTGACGGAATCCGTCGATGACGCGGCGAAGCACCCGGGAGATCCCGTCGTGCTGATGGGGCGGCGCTCGACCGATCGCAAAGAGGACGATCATGGACAGAAGCCTTGATTCGCTCTCGGCCGCCTTCAAGCCGCTGGTCTTCGAGGTGCTGGCGCGCCTCACCGAGCGGGGCGTGATGGTGATGATCGTGCAGACGTCGCGCACGCTGTCCGAGCACGAGGCGAACCTCGCGAACGGCACGTCGACGGTTCAGTACTCGAAGCACTTGCCGCGGCGGCTGCGCGGCTTTCCGCTCGCCTATGCGGACGCCGACAAGTGCGACGCGATCGACCTCTGCCCGTACGAACTCTACCAAGTTGCCGGCCCGGACAAGCTGGCGTGGGCCGAGAAGGCGTCGGCAGAATCGTATAAAGCGTGGAAGGCCATCGGCGAAGTCGGCGAGTCGCTCGATCTGCGCTGGGGTGGGCGCTGGATCAACCCGCACGATCCGGGGCACCTCGAACTGATCATCAGCGAGAAGGACAGAAAGTTGGCATCGTCAGAACGTCAGAGGGAGGCCACTGCATGAACAAGAATGCCGAGAACGACAGGCGCGACGCAGAATTCCGCGGTACGATCAATTTCTTCTATCAGCAAGAGCTTGGGCGCGATGCTGAACCCGAGGGAATGGACTCGTTCTTGAACCTCGTGCGCCTGCCTCCGGACGGCCTCGGGTGGACCGGCGAGCAAGTTCAGAAGCTGATTCACGATTCGCCGGAAGCGCAGGCCTACCGCAGTCGTCCGAAGCCTCCACCGCTTCCGTCGCTCGCGATCGACGGCATGCAGTTCGCCAATCCGCAGCGACTCTGTGGAACGAATCAGTTCCGTGCTTTGCGCATGCTGATCGACGGCGGAGACGTCGCGCTCGACCCGCTGATTCAGGAGTCGAAGGAACTCGGCTTCAATATGTGGAGAGTCTTCGGCATGGGCAGCATCGCGCAGAATCAGATGTTGCAGCTGTCGCCGACGGAGCCTGACTACTACGACAGACTGCACGAGTTGGCCGTGCTGCTGAATGGAGTCGGCATCGTCATGCTCTACACGGCGTACGCCGACAACCAAGACATCAAGATGGGAGACGGGCATTGGACGAACGCCGCCGCGGCGCTCGACGGCACGTTGACGCTGATGTCCGGCGGAAACGAGTGGAGCAAGAACGGGTGGGCCCCGTCGCACCTGACGCCGGTCAACCTGCCGTGGTCGCGTGGCAGCGACGTCGGCGACGTGAAGACTCCGCCGAACGGCGCGTCGTTCATGGAGTTTCATCCGGTTCGCACGTGGCCGACGGCGATGCGCGACGCGGTCGCGTCGCCGATCAACATCTACGACGAGTCGCATTATCCTCGGATCCCCCTCATCATCGACGAACCGCCGCGCATGGGAGCCGACGGCAGCGGAGCCGTCTACGCCGACCCGAACGTCTGCTGGCGCTTCGCGCGTCACTACTCGACCGAGTGCGCCGGCGCCGTCTTCCACAACCGCGCCGGTCAGCGCGGCGTGCCGATGGACGGCCTCACGCGCGACTGCGCCGCGGCGTGGGTTTCCGGCATGAGGATCTGAATCCAGGAGAACCTGATGAGAAAACTGCTGATATTGTCGTTCCTGCTCTTCGCATCGCGGCTCGACGCGGCCAACCGCTGCGCACCTGCCGCCGTGCCGTCGGGCGGCTGCACGGCGACCTACGGAAGCCTCCAGGCCGCGATCGACGCGGCCGCGGCCGGCGATATCGTCTACCTTCACGCCGGGCAGACCTACACTGGGCAGATCACGCTTCGCAACAAGGGCATCCTGACCTCGTACATCACGATCACGTCGGACACGAGCCCGACGAACATGCCGGCGGCGAACGTGCGCCTCGTCGGCGCGACCTACGCTGGATTCATGCCGAAGATCGTGTCGGCCGGCGGCGGAGACAGCTCGGTGATCACCGAGAACGGCGCGAACCACTACAAGTTCCAGTGGGTGCACTTCACCGCCGTGCCGTTCGGCTTCAACAACATGGTCTACCTAGGAGGCAACAGCGGCCTCGGGCTGAAGTTCGAGGTCGATGAACCGACGGACTTCATCTTCGATCAGTGCTACTTCAAGGGCGATCCGGTCGCCGGGCAGCGCACGGCCATCCAGCCGAACGCAAAGAACGTTACGATCGTCAACTCGGACTTCCGCGACATCAAGGCCGTCGGTCAGGACTCGCAGTGCATCGCCGCGAGCAACGGGCACGGTCCGATCGACATCGAGAACAACTACCTCGAGTGCTCGACGGAGAACATCATCTTCGGCGGCTCCGACCCGTCGCTGCGGACCTACATGCGGGCGACCGGCACGCCGACGACCACGACCGCGTCGGTCACGACCTATGAAACCGGGCACACCGTCGCCGAGCTGAAGGTCGGTCAGCTGCTGGCCTTTCAGACCGGCGTCGACGCGAACAGCAGGCCGATCGTCGAGTTCGGCACGCTGACGAGCATCACCGGCACCGGCGCGAGCGGCACGATCGCGTGGACGCCCGCGCTCTCGGCTCCGCCGTCAGTGCCCGGCGACATCCGCGGCGGCGTCGTGATGAAGGGCGTCACGATCAAGCGCAATTACTTCACGAAGAACCCCGCCTGGCAGGCTGGCGTCTTCGGGCCTCCGACGATGACGTCTGCGACGGCGCTGACGGGCACCGGCACGCTTGCGGCCGGAACCTACTGCTACAAGGCGGCCGCGTTCTCGAATGCCGGCTACGTGCAGATGACCGTCAACGGACCGATCAGCACGACCGAGGCCTGCGCGACGCTGAGCGCCACCGGGCAGGTGACCGTCGTCGTCGCGGCTGTGACGCCAACGCCGTCGTTCTATCGCATCTGGCGCGGCACCGATATCGCGTCCGAGAACCAGTACTTCGACAGCACGACGGCGACGTTCGTCGACGACGGGACGAAGACCTTCACGGCGGGTGCGTTCAACTCGGCGACGAAGTGGCAGATCAAGAACCTCCTCGAACTCAAGGCCGCGCAGAGCGTCGTCGTCGACGGAAACATCTTCGACTACGCGTGGAAGGGCAGCGACATAGGCTTCACCTTCGCGTGGTTCAAGTCCGTGAACCAAGACGGAAACGGGTGGTGGATCCAGAGCCGCGACATCAGCGTCACGAGGAACTTGATCCGTCATCAGCTGGGCGGCTTCTTGATCAACGGTCGCGAGGCGTCGTCCGGTAACGGCTCGTTCGTCCGCCCGCCGCCGCTGACGAACTTCACCTTTCAGAATAACCTACTCGTTGACCTCGGGAACACTACGCTCGCCGAGGGCGCGCAGCAGTATTCGATGCTGATCAACGACGCCGTGAACGTGACGGTCGACCACAACACGTTCGACCACCTGAACGCGAACGGCCTGCTCGCGATGGTCACGCCGAACCAGAACACCGGACTCGTCATCACGAACAACATGTTCCGCAAGGGGAACTTCGGCATCCACGGCGACGCGCTCGGAGAGGGAACGAACAGCCTGCAGACCGACGCGCCGGGCTACACCTTCACGAACAACGACATCGCCGGGGCGAGTTCGAGCCTCTATCCTGCAGGCAACTTCTTCGACAGCACGTCGACGTGGCAGGGGCAGTTCACGAGCTGGGCGGCCGACGGCAGCGGCGACTATCACATCCGCGCCGCCGCGACGATGCACAACGCGGGCACGGACGGGAAGGACGTCGGCGCCGACGTGACGGCGGTGCTCGCGGCCGTGGCCGGCGTCGACACCGGCACGGGAGGCGGCGTGAACGTCACGACCGCGACGCTGCCGAACGCCGTCCGCACGGTCGCCTACAGTCAGACCGTGACCGCGAGCGGCGGCACCGCGCCGTACACGTTCGCCGTCACGTCGGGCGCGCTGCCGACCGGGCTCGCGATCGGTTCGTCGACGGGCGCGATCACCGGCACGCCAACGGTCGCCGGGACGTTCAACTTTACGGTGACGGTGACCGATGCCGCCGCGGCGACCGCCGCGCAGGCCTACACCGTGACGGTCTCGAACCCGGTCACGATCACGACGACGTCGCCGCTGCCGCAGGGCACGATCAATCAGCCGTACTCGCAGACGATCGCCTACACCGGCGGCGTCAGCCCGTACGCGTGCACGATCTCCGCGGGTACGTTGACGCCTGGCCTCGCGCTCGGGACCACGACCTGCGCGCTGACGGGCACGCCGACGACGCTCGGTGCGTCGAACTTCACGGTCCGCGTCGCCGGCTCGCTCGGCAGCGTCGCGACTCAGGCGTACGTGCTCACCGTCACGCAGGAGACGTTGCCGCCCGGCAGGCCGGTCGTGACGGGCCCGATCACGATCGAGGGTGCGATCTTCCGTCGGCCGACGCAGCCGACTGCAGCCGACAAGGTCGCCGTCGGAGACTTCTGGCAGAACACGTCCGTCAATCCGCCGACGACGAACGTCGCGACCTCGTCGACGCCGACGTTCGCTCCGCTGACCTTCGGCACCGACGGCAGCGCGCTGACGAACCTGAACGCCAGTCAGCTGACGACGGGCACGCTTCCGGGCACGGTCTTCCCAGCAGCGCTGACGATCAGCTCGAGCATCGCTACTGGGACGGCGACGTTCTCGATCGCGAACATCACCAACTACGCCGACTTCACCGAAATGTCGTCGTGCGGTCAGATCTCGGCGAGCGGCCACACGAGGCTCTGCATGGACAGCAGCGATCACACGCTGCGAATGAGCCAGAACGGCAGCGCGTTCACGGTGATCGGCGGAGGTTCCGGCGGCAGCGTCGGAGGCGCGGCAAGCTCGCTGATCAACGGCGCGGCGACCGTCGACGTGGTCTTCACCGATGAGTCGACCGACCCTTACGGCATGGGCGACGACACGACGAAATCGACGACCGGGACGTTCCGCAGCCTGCAGGGAGCGCGCCGCCAGATGCTGCGGCTTCACGACTCGAACTCCGACACCGGATACGTCTGGGGCTTCGGCGTGTCGAACGACACGGGCGCGACGTGGACCTTTCCGTTCAAGGTCCGTCAGAACGGCGAGGTTCACATGAAGAACATGACGCTCGACAGTCAGGGCACGCCGCCGACCTGCGCCGCAGCCATACGCGGCATGTTCTGGTACAACGCCGGGGCAGCTGGCGTGAAGGACACCGTGCAGGTCTGCGCGAAGGATGCGGCAGACGCCTACGCGTGGCGGACGATCTACTAACCCAGGAGGAGCAGATGTCAGATCAGAATCAGCAGCAGGCTTTGCAGGCACCGAAGGGCTTCAGCGTCAACATCGGCGGCTTCTTGATCTCGTACCTCGAGGCGCATCCGGAAGTCATGCAGGCCGTCGTGCAGCAGTTGCTCGAATGGATCATGACGGCGATCACGCACGCCGTGCAGCAGCAGACGCAGCAGCTGAAGGCGAGCGCCGGTGGCGCGCAGCCTATGCGCATGGCCGGAGACGAAAGCCTGCGTCAGCAGGGACAGGACGCGTCGACCGCCGACCAGCCGACGCAGATCAAGGCTGGCTAGCGGCGCGCTCGCCGAGGCGCTTGAAGGCTTCGTACGGGCCGATCGGGTCGTCCTTCCGATCGGCCCGCTCTTCTCGGCGGACCCGCAGGTTCGAAACGAAGAGCCGGGCGAGTTCGACCAGGTTCTGTATCATTTTAATACTCGACGGTGCCAGCGGCTCTAGGAACGATTTTCTTTTTTGGCTTAGTTCTACTATTCGAAATCTTTTTAAATCGTTCCTAGGCCATCCTAGCCAGCCAATTTCCGCGTTTCACGCGTCTCGGTCCTTCTTCCCGCCGTCGGCGCGCCGCATCGCGACGGTTGACCTGCGCGCGGCCTCTCGCCGCGCGTGCAGGTCGCGGTCGGCGCGTTGCTCCTGCTTGTCGGAGTAGTGCGAGAACCGACCGCGCCTGCGCATCGCGGCGATGAAATCGTTCGCACCCTTGCTGCGTCGCTTCACCGCCGCGGAGCCTCGTACTTTTCCTCGCGTATCACCTGCACCGTCAACAACCGCTGCTCGGTGATCTGCGGGTCGGTGAGCCCGGCCTGCACGAGCACCTTGGCGAGTTCGAGGTCGTCGTGCACGAGGCTTGAGTATTCCGAACGGTCTCTGTACTTCGCCTCGACGATGTACTTGAACCGCTGCATCAGAGCACCTGCTCGATGTGCGTGCGGAGGCCGGTGAGCTTTTCTAAGAACGCCTCGGTCTCGCGGACCTTCTCGACAAGCTCGCCGATCGTCAACGCGCCCGCGACGGCCGGCGGCAGCGTCATTCCCGGGATCTCGGCGACAACCTTCGCGCCGCGCTTGAACGTCACCTTGAACTGAAGTTCCATCAGACTCACCTCTAGGTAATCAAGGACCAATAGGCTAGCGGACCGGCCCGCCGACTCCTTCGTCGCCGCCGTCGCGGATGATCGTGCCGAGCCGGCGGATCTGCCACGCGACGTAGACGATCGCCCACACGACGGCGAAGAGCAGCCACTCGAGGATCTCGTAGTGATCGAGTATGTCGACGGTCGTCATTGAACTCCTCCGGCGATGCCGCGGAGTGCCTGCGTCAGCGTCACCGTGACGATGTCGACGATCCTGGTGTTCGTCGACAAGCGATTGCCGGCGACGTTCACGATCAGGCGATTCGGATCGTGAGTCCAGACGTAGGCCTTGAGGTCTGCGGCCGACGGGTTCGTCATCAGCAGCCGGCCGACGCCTCGGCACGCGTTCTTCGTGCAGCCGTAGCCGCGCGTGTTGTTGCGTCCGAACCAGACGGTGACGCACGAGTCGCGCACGTTCGCGTAGGTGCGCGGCGGGTAGCGCCAGTCGTCGTGCAGGATGCAGCCGAACTCCGCGAGCGACGGATCCTTGCCGACTTCGGTGCGCCAGCCTGCGGGCACCCAGCCGCCGGTGCGGATGCCCATCGCCCGCGCCGCTTCGAGCGCCGCGCGGTCGGCGCCGGTCTGCCCGCCGGAGATGACGGTCAGGCGCGAGCGATCGAGCCACGGCGCCGGTCCGGCGTGAATCTTCGCGCTCATTCGCCGCTCCACCATTCGACCTGACCTTGCGGAATCACGTACACCTCGTAGTCAGGCGGCTTGCCTGCCGCAGCTTGTTCGATGTAATCAAACACGTTGACGGCTGCAACGTCTTTTCCGAGTTCGATCCATGGGTTGAGATATCCTTCGACGTCCTCGTAGTGAAGCGGTCGAGATTGAGTGATCACGGCTGCGCCGCCTCTCCTTCGAGCCTGAACCGGATGCCGACGTGCCCGCGGTCGACGACCGACGGCATGTCGTCCCACCGCACGGCGTAAAAGCGCACGCGGTTGTACTTCGAGTGACCGGCGCCTTCGTAGGCTTCGACGATCGTGCCGTGGCGGCGCTCTGTGAACCGCGTGCCGCCGGCGAAGCCGGGCACCGAGATGCGATCTCCTGCCATGAACTCGCGGACCTTCTCGCCCGCCTTGCGGTCACCGCGATTCGCATACCTTCTCTCTATCACGTCTGGCTCCTTTCGACTTCTGCAGGTCGGCCACCGCCTTGAAGCGCCTGCGCGTCGCGAAGTTCTCGACGGCGATCCAGAACTTCAGGCGCAGCCACGGCGCGGTGTACCGCTCGCTCGGCGCGTGACCCTTCCACATCGCCGCTTACTCCACTATTCCGAGCACGCATCCAGTCACGCGCGCGTGCCACGCGGAATACTCTGCGCGCCAGCGAAGAATCTCGTCCCACGAGACGAACAGCAACATCGCCATCAGCGACCTTCCTCAGACGGAGCGGAAGGGAGAGGCATCCCGATTTGCGCGAGCCATAAACCTAAGTTCGCGCCGCACAGAAAGCCAGCACTGGCCCATTGCCATCCGGGCAGCGACGGCTCCTGAGTGAACCACACCGTCCAGAGGCGAAATCCGAACGCGAGCACGACGCCGAGCGCGATCCATCCGTGGCTTTTCGTCATCGGGCCTCCTCCTCAGCCGCCGGAGCGGGGCAGAGGGCTTCCAACTTGGCGATAGCGTCATCTACCGCGCCCCAATCTCGCGTGGCCTTCAACTGCTGGATCAGCGCGCGGATCGCGGACAGGCTCAAGGCTTGTTCATTGACCCAGCGATTCGACACGGCCCAACACCGGCTCGAGAGCGACAACTCACCCATGCCATCCGCGCGTGGTGCGCCGATCTGATCGATGGCGGCATGGGCTTGCTCTAACTCTGCTCGGATCACGGACAGGAGGAGTGAATGGCGGCATGAATGCGCGTTCGTCGTCACGCCTGTAAACGCGACTTCCATGCAGGCACCGCATTCGGTGTCAACGCCAACGTTTTTCAGAGCCGCGAGAATATCTGCTTCACTCATGGCGGGTCTGGTCCTCACGGGAGGCGGCATCGTTGGCGTCAACAGCCGCTTCGGCCATTTCCTCAGAAGCGCCAGCCGCCCATAAATTGTCAATGCGCCGCTGTCGTCCCTCCTGGGCGTGAACGGCGGCACGCGACTGAGTCGCGAGTTGTCGCAACGCATCGGCCGCAATTCCTGGGTCTGTGGGGTAGCTTTCGTCTGACCCCATGAGAAACCCGCGAAAGTCTTCCAGCATCACCGCCGCGCCCAATAGGATGTCGTCTGGTGATGCCAGTAGCGGCTCGGCGGCAGGTGGCTCCGGTCGTGTTTCACCAGAAGCAATAACTTGTGACGCTTGTTCGTCGCGTAGTCGTTGAATAATCTCCGGCACTTCTGGCTCCGTTTGTGCGGCAGGCAGGGCGGCGAGCAGTTCGCCGATCAAATTCTTGATGTGCTCTCCGCGCAAGGTCGAGCCGTCAGGCCACACGCCGCAAATCTGGGCATCCGGCAGATGCACCAGCGCACGATTTAGGTTCTGCTGCGCCATCTCTGCCTTTCGCTGTTTCCCTGCGGGCACCGGGTCAGTCATTTCTGCTCCTGGGCGTGAACGGCGGCACGCAACTCTGCACAAACAGCACGCACACCCTGCCAATAGGCGTCTATTTCGTCCGACTCCTCTGGGTTGAAGCCCCGATCGGCGCGTGCTTCCCACTTCGCGATGATTCGCTCGATGGCGGGTGGCTCCGGTCGTGCGGCAGGCAGGGCAGCGAGTTCCTTTTCGACCTGTTTCACCGCCACCACATGCCAGTTCGGCCCGTCCTGCGCCCGCAGCGCAGATACCAGCGCCACAATCCGTTGCGCCAGCGGTAACTGCTCCCATCGATCCTCGTCGCGATCGTATTCGCCGCCCATCCATCCCACCTCTCGCCGCTCCCCTGCGGGCCCCGGGGGCTGCTCCTGATCGGCCATCACGCCTCCTCACTTCGGAAAGTACTTCTCCTTCAGCACGTCGCCGAACTTGCGCGTCCATCCGTTGACGACGCGCAGCACGCCGACGTTGCCGAAGCGGTTCGTCAGGCGCTCGACCTGGATGAGCGCGACCGCCACGACCTTCAGCGCCGCCGACGTGACGCGGGCGTCGGCCTTCATCGATCCCACATCGGCAATGGTGCCATCAGCAGCAGCATGACGACCAAGTTAACGACTCCCGTCACCGGATGCCCGAACGCGAAGCCTGCGAGCGCGACGCCGAAGTTCACGCCGACCGCGAACGACCTGAACGGGTGCATCAGCGTATGTCCTCCACGTAGCCGGCGGCTTCGTCCAGGACATTCATCGCCATCTTCAGCAGGTCGAGCGCCGCTTTCTTGCAGGCGCGGCCCGTCCCTTCGGCCGCGGTCTCGACCTGCTCGAGCACGCGGCGGCACTCGGATGCTTCGGCGTAGGCGCGGCCGATGCGCTTCGCCAGGTTCTGAGCCTTCGTCTTACTCTTCGGCATCATCGCCTCGCGTACGAACGAGCCGGAGCGCGAACGCCCCAGCCCGCCCCTGCGCAGACCTACATGTCGCTCTTCGCGCCCGCGGCGGCCGCGGCCTGCTCGTACTGCTCCGGCGAGAAGCTCGCGTCGCCCGCCTCGTCGGCGTTGTGCGCCTCGACGTCGATCGCCGGCGCGTCGCGGTCCTTCCAGCTCTCGAAGAGTTCGAGGGCGAGCGCCTCGAGCGGCGTGTTCGGCGTCACCCAGCCGGCGTTCTTGATCTTGAACACCGCGTAGGTGCCCTGCGACTTCTTGTCGACCTCGTGACCGGTGGTTACCGAGTAGATGCCCTTGCAGATCAGCTTCTTGCCTCGCTGATTGATCAGGAAATTCAGGTGCTTCGCCGCCTTGATGCCGGACGACTTCAGCGAGAAGCCGATGACGTTCTGCAGTGGCTCGTCGAAGCTGAGGTTGTTCAAGAGCAGGATGACGAAGTCGTAGAACATCGTCGCGACCGGCTTCTCGCCGTTCGGCCCGAACTTCGTGCGCGGGTCGTTCGGCGGAACGTTGCGGTCGACGATGCCTCCGCCTTCGTCGATCGGTTTGAACTCGATGTAGCGCGGGTCGTAGCGGCGCAGCACCAGGAAGTGCAGCGGACCCGTGCCGTAGTTCTGCTTCGTCATCGAGTTGAACATCTCGGTGAACTTCAGCCCGTCGATGTAGCGCGGGTTGGTCATGTCGATCTCGGGGCTCATCTTCTGAGCCAGTCCGAGGCGCGGCATGAGGATGTCTTCGCGGCCGATGCCCTCGTTGCCGAGCAGGCCTTCGTCGGCGCCTTCCGGGCGCGCGGTCGAGATCATGCCCTCGAGTCCGGCGACCACTGCGAGCGCGTCCTTCTTCTCTTCAGCCATGTCGTTGTTCTCCGTTGCGCGTTGTGATGTGTGCTGTGTGTTGTGTGTTTTCCTAGCGGGACTGACCGCTGCGGCAGTCAGTCCCTCCGCCGACGCTACGTGCCCCAGACGATGTTGAGCGCCCAGAACATGAACTCGATGATGTCCGACACCTTCCACCTCCTTTCATCGTCCCTGCGTGAAGACGACCTTGTTGTAGACGACCGCCTCGGTGCCCGGCGGCTCCGCCTCGCCGGCGAGCAACATCTTGCGGATCAGGCTCTGCGCGCGCGACGGGTGCAAGACCATCTGCTTCGACAGGTCGGCATCGGCGAGGCACCACTGCCGGAACTTCTCCGGATCGACGACCTTCGGGTAGATGCCGGGTTCGAGCCGCACCTTGTCGCCGCCGTCGAGGCGCAGGCTGTCGATCCCCTCGACGTCGAACTGCTCCTCCATCATCTGCGTGATGGCGTCGAGGTCGACCTGCACGTCCGAGAGCGCCTCCTCGATCTCGTCCTTCTGGCGGCGAAGCTCGGCGTACTGCGCCGCGAGCCACGCGGCCTGCCGCCGAAACTGCGGATCGCGCTCCCACTCCTGCTTCGCCTTCTGAACCTTGTCGTAGTGCTTCTCGTCGTCGCCGCCGATCGGCTTCTGAACCTTCGGCAGCTTGCCGAACAGGTGCCCGTAAATGCTGGCCATCAGTTTTTGCTCCAATCTGATCCTTCTGCTGCTGCCGCATCGTCGGCCTCGACGTCGCGGCGTATCTGATCCATGCACGACTTGCAGACGTCTTCGCCGGTCGCCGCCCGCTCCTCGTTCGGTCCGCCGCAGAGCGTGCAGCGCCCGTTGCTGATGCGCGCCGACTTCTGCAGCGACTGCGCGTAGAGCGCGCCGAACTCGTCCGGGCAGAGCGCGGCGAGCGACTTCATCAGCAGCATGAAGTCGGAGCAGAGCACCCAGCGCGGCGCGTCGAGCTTGACGAGCTTCGCGAAGCGCTCGACGCGTATGTCGAGTAGGCGCTTCCAATAATCCGCTTCCGTTTTTTCAGGTCTGGCCATCATCGCGCCTCCGTCCTCGTGTCTAGCGTGCCGTTCGCGATGATTCGAAAAGAGCGACCGGCGAGTTCCGTGCAGCGGCGCAGTTCGGCGAAGACCTTCCAGACCTTCTGCGACGTGTGGTCCGGCACGAGCGGCGACTCGCAGATCTTCGACAGGATGTCCAGATCTCGCCACGACAGCAGCGCTTCGAGTTCGATGCCGTGCAGGATGTAAACGGCCAACAGAGTCAGCGGCTGAAAGCTCCGGCAGACCGCGTCGTAGTGCGCATCGGCGGCTCGCTTCAACGTCGCCACTTCTTCTGCCGTGAAGCGGACGCGGAAGCTGACCTCGGTTCGCGAGTCGATGATCTCCATGCTAGTTCTCTTCGACTACCTTTCTCAGCGCCTCGATCGCCAGCCGCGTGTAGTGGTCTAGCCCCGCGTCCGTCGCGTAATTCTCGGACCAATCCTTGCGAGCCTTGTCGTAGCGCTGCAGCGCGAGCAGCGCCTTCTGGCGCAGGTCTTCTCGCTGCTCGACCTGTCGGATGCAGGGTCCGACAGTGAGGGCTCCCACCGGGTCGATTCCCTTCCACGTTTGCGCGGCGACCTGCATCACGCGTCCGTATCCGTGCTCTTCGCTTTCCAGCACAGTGGGATCCGAAGCTTGGAATTCACGTGACTTGAAGTCGCGG
>JADMIO011863361.1_pt1 | contig 43594 bp, 35 predicted proteins | sample 8958161 | NCBI WGS metagenome assembly JADMIO01 (sample SAMN16585339, study PRJNA669376) | soil metagenome | isolation source: Crop rotation soil | place: USA: Cullars Rotation, Alabama | collected 2011
GCCGCGACTTCAAGTCACGTGAATTCCAAGCTTCGGATCCCACTGTGCTGGAAAGGCTGCCCGAGTTGAAATTTGGTCCTGCCATTGAACATCTTCTGCACCGAAGTGATGAGCAGTGCTTTTCCATTCAGGAATTCGTCCGGCAAAGCTCCGTCAGTCACGGTGCAATAACGGATACCGAATTGTTTCGCCTGATAGCAGGTCTGAGCGATTAGGAAATTATTCGGACAAAGGTAAATTGCCGGGTCCGCAAGCTCATTTAATTTTGACTGAAGGATGAGCAAGCCAATGAGAGTTTTGCCTTGGCCCGTGTGCAGTTTGAGAATGAGATCCTTTTCATTTCGCCGCACCTCGTGCCAAGTCTTCAGGATTGCCGTCTGCGCGGGACGCAACGGTCCTTTGTCGCTCGCACGATCCAGCGTTTCGTAGAGCGCAATCGGATCAATTGGCTTCTGAATCAATTTTGTTCCAAGCCGTTTTTTGAAATCAACCATTGTTGGTCCTCGCCTTAAATTTTTATTGCCCGGAGCAAAGTTTCTCTGAATCCAATCGTACCCGCAATGCGCAAGAGCCGTGTCCTACCAATGCCACTTTTACGGCTCGTGGACGTGCAGCGGGCCGACCCGACACGCATCGATGGTTGACCGCTTTCAGAAGTGAAATAGACGAACATCTGGAATGACGATGACACCCGGCATTCGCAAGTTCGCGCTCACGGCGCATGTCACCTCCTCGGTCGGCTGGCTTGGCGCAGTTGCTGGCTTCCTCGCGCTCGCAGTCGCCAGGCTAGGGCATCGCAATCCGCAAATCGTCCGCGCTTCGTTATCTGGCGATGGGATTGATTGGCTGGTGCGTCATCGTTCCGTTGAGTCTCGCTTCGCTGCTAACCGGGCTTGCACAAGGGTTGGGTACGCCGTGGGGATTTTTCCGGCACTATTGGGTCGTGGCGAAACTGATCATCACGGTCTTCGCCACCATTCTGTTGCTCGTTCAAATGCAGCCAGTCGGCCGCATCGCAGGCGTTGCGGTGGAGAAAACTTTGTTCAGCGGCGATCTTCGCGGGTTGCGAATTCAACTTATTGCCGACGCCGGTACCGCCGTGCTGGCCTTACTCGTGGCCACGGCGTTGTCCGTATTCAAGCCGTGGGGAATAACAGCATTTGGACGCAAGCGCGCCGCACTCAATGCCCACGCGGACATATTCGCACGGGACGAATTATCTGCTCACGCACCACGCTGGGTGAAGATGTTTTGGATTGTTCTCGGCCTCCTCGTGCTGCTGTTTGCCATCCTGCATTTAACCGGTAACGCTCCTGGCGGGCACGGGCATTGAGCTTCGAGCGGATACTGTGGTGTGGCCCAAAGCTAATTTCAACTTGACGCCGCCGTGACCAACGCGCGTTTCGCTTCGTTGCACGGGCGATTCGGTCGGCCCCGTCCCCTCTCGACCACGCCCGCTCCACTTCGCAAACCCGCGCTCGTCACGAGCGGAATTTCCACACGCCGCAGCGGCGGCGGCTTCCGTCTGAGACTCGGCTTCGTGACGTTACGCTGCGGACTTCATTCCGCTATGCGCTCCTTTCCGTCCTCCGCTCCACTCCCGCTCTCCGAGTCTCAGACCGAAGCCAACGTTCATCGCCGAGCCTGGCGTGAGAGCCGCCGCGACTCCGCTTGATGCTCCAGCAACTCCCTGGTTCGGGCGATTTCGGCAGCCAGCGTGGATTCCCTTGGCAACGCAGTCAGATATTCCCGGACGAGCATCTTGTTGTGCAATCCTTCCATCGCGTAACGCGCGAGGGCATCGTCTTTGTTGGTGCAGAGAATCAAACCCACCGGAGGGTTCTCGCCGATTTGCGTCCAATGCTCGCGAGCAAAGTTGCAGTAGAGATTCATCTGTCCGATGTCGGCATGGGCGAGTTCGCCAATCTTGAGATCAATGATGACGAGGCAACGCAGCCGGCGATGGAAGAACAACAAGTCCACGCGAAACCACTGATGACCAATCCGCAATCTCTTCTGCCGCCCAACGAACGCAAACTCGTTGCCGAGTTCGAGCAGGAAAGTTTCGAGATGTCGGATCAACGCCTCTTCCAATTCGCTTTCGGAGTATTCGTCTTTGAGGCCGAGGAATTCGAGCAACAGGGGATTGCGGATTTCTTCGTCAGCGGAGACAGCGTCATCTGGCTTTGCGCTTTCGCCTTTCAACAGCATCGCCGTTTTATTTTTTGATAACGCGGTGCGCTCGTAAAACTGCGAGTTGATCTGGCGGTCCAGTTGCCGAACCGACCAGCCGCCCGCCAGCGCCTCGCGCACGTAGAACTCGCGTGCGAGCGAGTTCCGCACGCGCAGCAATCGAACGTAATGCGTCCACGGTAATGGGAGGACACGAGCAACAGCACCGAGACGCTCAACTGCACCCGTCGAAGATTCTCCAATCGCAGATTGGACAATTTCGGATTTTCCAATCAGTGATTGGAAATTGTGCGGCAGTGGAAATGTGAGGTGGAACTGTCGCATGGCGGCAACTTGGGCCGGGCCAAAGCCGCGTCCAAAACGATGCGTCAAATCAGCCGATAGATTCCTGACCACTTCCTGTCCGTAGTCTGCTCTTTTCCGGCCTGCTTGCTCGTGCTCGACAATGCGCCGCCCGATTTCCCAATACGTCGCCGTCATCAGGGAGTTGACCACACGCGCGGAGGCACGCCGTGCCGCGTCCAGCAATTCCACCACACCCGACAGCACGTCGTTGTAGCCCCCGGAAATGCGTTGAACCGCTTTGCCTGCTCTTCGTTTGTTGCTCGATTTGCTCATGACCGAAATCTGCGTGCGCGTATCTTACTTTGCTGACCCAGTTTCGACGAGTCATTGGATCAGCCGCCATGACAGCGCGATGAAACCTGATTCGATTGTGTGGCGTCGGCGGGCGCGTCAAGGATACTACGGTTCAGTGGCTTCCGTTCCTCCTTGACCCGCCCGCCGCCGCCGGAAGTTTTTGCCTCTAGGTTTTCATCGCTGGAATCTGTCGCGGCGCTGGGTTGAGAATCCTGGGGTGAACTCCCCACTGCAAAGCCGCGCAACTTGGCGAGCGAGATTGACGGATGCAGCGGGGTTGCAGTCGTCCGCGACCTTGCTAATAGTACTTCGTGCAATCGAACTTGCAGGAAGACATGACGTGACGAAGACAAAATAAATTTTGCGTAGCAACGGTTCGGTCCCACGAGAAAACCGCGAATTTTCAATGGACGAGAGAACCGCCGAGGCGCGCGCCCAATCGGGCGCGGCTTGGCGTGGTTCTCTCAAAGGCGCTTCGCGGTGCCTCTCGTGGGGCTGCGTTGAGTTCGCGCCCCTTTCGTTTCTGAAATCTGTGGACAAATCTTTATTGGCATTGGGGCCGACCGAGCGTTGAATCGAACCGGAAGGTGGAAAGAGTCGGTAATGAATGCACACGTAATGAACACCACCGTCCAGCAGCACTTTTATCGAAGCGGACAACTTCGTGAACGAGTACCTGTACGGAATGGGCACAGGCACGGGGTTATTCGTACTTGGCACAAGAACGGAATGCTCGCTTCGGAGGAGCCGTACAAAGACGGCGTGCCTCACGGAATTTGCCGGCAATTCGATGAGGCGGGACGACTGCTCGGCAAATACAGGATGGTTAAAGGCACGGGCACCCAACGCGCCTGGCACGATAACGGGCAGCTTCAATTGGAAGTCTCCACCGTGCGCGGCGAGTTCTGCGGACGAAATCGCATCTGGCTCCGAGACGGTACACTGCTTTCCGAACGCTTCTATCTGAATGGGCAAGTCGTCAGTGCGGACACGTACCGTGAAGCAGCGGCGAAGGACAAAACGCTGCCACAGTTTCGGGGTAAACCAGCGAAGTTGCCGCCGAAGAACCCCGCGACGGAAAGGCATATCCATCGCGTCTTCGTCGAGTCGCTCTTGGAGAAGCGGGAGCACTCCGAAATTCGCGGATGGTTGAAGCAGAACGGCGACAAGGCTGGACGTTCGTTGGGACGATTCAAACCTGCGCGCGACGTGGCTAAGTCTGAGACGGGCAAATTCGTAAACGCGCTTTATGACGCCGGCGCGATGGCCGTAATTGTGCCCGACATTTACCGCAGCAAAGAGGGCAAGCAGTTCGCGGATTGCTTGGTCGTGCGCCTTCCGAAGAATCCAGCAAAGCGAAAGGCCATTCGGAAAGTCTGCGCGCAACTTGAGAAGCGAAAGCTCGGAGTAGTCGAACCAAGCAAGGACATTGGCGAAGATCATTTGTATCTCTCCTTGGCTTGATTAACGAACGACGAGGCAATCGCGGGGTTCGTCAACTACCAGTACGCCGCAAGCGGCCCGCGCGTTGAGCAGAGAATCGGCAACCGCGTCACCCACCAACTTTTCAACGGCATCGCGCATTGGTCGCGCGCCGAGCTTCGGATGAAAACCCTTTCGCACGAGGAACGGCAGGACGGTGCTGTCGAGTTCTAGCTCGTGGCCGCGCGCCGTGAGGAATTCGATTTCACGCGACAGAAATTTTTCGGCGATCTCCAACTGGTGTTCGTAGCTCAAGCGATGGAACACAAGCTTCTCGTTGATGCGTGCAAAAATCTCCGGCCGCAGAGCTTGTTGTGCGCGTGTGAGGACGTGGCGTTCCAGTGTGGCGTCGTTGGAATGTTGCAGACTCATCAACTCGGCAGAACCGATGTTTGATGTAAGCCAAATGTAAAAGCCGCTGAAGTCGAGTGTCTGTCCAGTCGCAACCGTGATCCGCGCCGCATCCAAAAGTTGCAGCAGAATATCGAGCACGCGCGGATGCGCCTTCTCACCTTCATCAAACAGGAGTGAGCCTTCTGCCGAATGTTCGCGCACTCCACCCAAATATCCGACTTCCCCAATACGCGCACCCAGCAGCAAGCCAAGTGATTCCTGATTTTGAAATTCGGACATGTCGAAGCGAAACAATTTTCCTGCGCCGAAAATTTGCGTCGTTGTCACTACTGCGCTTTCCGTTTTCCCAACACCCGTTGGGCCGAGCAGCAGAAAACTTCCGCGTGGGCGTCCCGGTTTCGTCAGCCCGAGTTCTCCGCGTCGAACAAGCGAAGTGATTCGCGGTAGCACGTGTGATTGGCCGCGGATTTCGTGCGGCAGTACCGAGTCCAGTTCGTGGAGTTTGGTGAGCTTCGCTGAGTCCGTCGCGTTGTTCATCCCGTACTCCTAGCAGGGACTTACTCGCACTTTGTGTATCACATACATCTTCGCTCTGCGCGTTGGTGCTAGTTGTGTTCGCGTGATACGGCGGCGTGCCGCCGATGATGAAAGAAACAACAAGCATCAACGTTATGAAGCTCACCAACAGATTCGCATCCAATGTTCGCTCGCGGCTCTCCTCGTTTCTCGCGGTCGCCGCGATGATCATCCTCAACGCGCCCTCCGCCTTCGCGCAGGGCTTCAGTTCCACCGACCTCAAGACCGGCATCAGCAACAGCCTCGCCGTGATCATGATGTTCGGTTTCGTGCTCGGCATCTCATCGGTCATTTACGGCGGCTTCGCCATCCGGCGCGGCGACGTTGACCAGGGCAAGATGTCTATCATCGGTGGCGCCATTATCGCGGCTGCTCCGGCAGTCGTGTTCGCGTTTTACAAAATCTTTGGCATCGACTCGAACAGCAGCGTCGGTATTGGTAATTTTTAATCTCACCAAACATCCCGCCACCGGCCGCCCGAGCTACCATGAAAACGGATCTCCGCCTCACCGACACCAACGCCGCGTCTGACTCCAAAGGCCGGACATGGGGACTGGAAGGAGGTCTGTTCTGGTGGCTCGTCGGCGGCGTCGGCGCTGGCATCACCTTGTTCGTGTTGTTCCTCGTGGTGCTGAAATCGTCGCTGCTCACTTCGTTCGGCGTGGCGCTCGTGCCGGTGCTGTTGTGCTTGGCCTACATCTTCGGCCTGCGACAAGGAAAACCGCCAGGCTATGACCGCGACATCTTCGAACGCGTGTTTACCGGCAGCGGCTTTGGCCCGGACGAAACTCGTTATCCGCATCCACTCGCAAAGGAGCAAATATGAGTCATCGCATTCTTCAGGAGCTCGAAACAGCCGAGCAGGCGCTGCAAGAAAACCTGCACCGTAACGATCTCGATGTGACAGCACGCGAGCACATGGAACGAGCTTTGTTACACGTGCGCGAAGCTTTCGTTGCAACAAACGAGATCGGTAAGGCGCGTTCCGTCCAGCAACTCGTCGGCGATTTAGAGAAAACCGAATTGTTGTTCGCCAAAATTCGGAACTCACACCGGCCGGAAGCCAAAGCACTCAAGGTGCGCATCTAATTATGTTCGAGAGTTCACCCAACGGCTATTTCGTGCGCAATTTGATTGTCTTCAATCATCTCCGTCGCGGCGGTTACGTCTCGAAAGGGTTTTCCTTTGAAGCGCCAGACCTGACGAACAGCCCAGTTGAAGACCTGAACGAGTTTCAAGATCAACTGTGTCTTCTGCTGGCCTCGCTCCATGAACATCAGCGCCTCCAGGTTCAGTACTTCTCCGACTCCGACTACAAGGGGGAACTCTTGCGCTACCAGCAGGAGACGGAGCGATTCACGAACATCTGGACCAAACGGGCGCGCAACGAACGGTTCTCGCGATATTGGCAGGCGATGTCGGAGCGCAAGCTTCGTCGCCAGCGCGTGATTCTCTACGTCTCCCGCTCATTGGAGAACACGCCGAAGACTTTCCAAACAGCAGCCGCCCGGCGCGACTACTACGCTACGCTGCTCGATCAGCTCGAAATCGAATTCGAGCACATCCACCGGCTGCTTTTGGAAATCTTCGGCTCAGGTGGCGCACGAGTGTTGCCCATGAGCGACCTCGACCATTTCCGGCACTACAAGCGTTTTCTCAATCCGTCGTTGAACGATCGCTTTGATTACGATCCGGCAGACGAGTTTGCAGCCGACTTGTCGGTTCAAGAAAACTGCTGGCACAGCGAGGGCAACGGACAATCGGACTTCGGGTTCTTCCTCGACGGTCACTATCACTCGCTGATTGTCCTGACTCGCTGGCCGCGTACGACGTATCCAGGGATCATTCAGCGCCTCACCAATCTGCGCCTACTCGACTACACCATCACGGTCAACGTTGACCCGCTCCCCATCACCCAGGAAATCGACAAAGAGGAAAAGGAGCACGACCGCATCGCTGGCGATTACGCGAGCGAGAAGAAAATTTCACTGCTCACCGTGATGGAGAAAAAGCAGAAGAAGATTCACGCGTTGATGCAGGGTCAGACGATTCCATTCCACGCGATGTTCGCGATCCGGGTTTGGGACAAGACGCGCGACGGCCTCAACGCGAAGGCCGGCGCAATCAAGAACGCGATCAACTCGATGAGCGCGGCGCAGTATTTCGAGAGCAATCTGCCGAGCACGTCGAAGAATCTGTTTTTCCAGACGTGGCCGGGGTGGACGTGGGGACGGTACGAGCATCGCAAGCTTTACGCCGAGCACCGCTTCCTGGCGGACATGCTGCCCGTCACCAGCACTTTCATCGGCCACCTTGCGACAGCCGAAGCGATCTACGACGGACCACAAGACAACCTTGTCGGCATCGAAACGTTCTCGGGCTCTGAAGATAACAAAACGCCGCAGCACGCCGTGCTGCTTGGCATGTCGGGCGCAGGGAAGTCCGTCACTGTTTGTGACTTGCTCACGCAGACCGAGGGCTATTTCGGTTACACCGTCATCATCGAGGAAGGACTCAGCTACGGCATTTACACGGCGACGGTCGAGGAAGGCGCGCGGCCCATCATCATCCACCCGGACGGCGACCTCACGATCAATTACCTCGACACGAAAGGATTGCCGCTCACACCCGACCACTTGTCCGCCGCGACTGCCCTTGTGGCGCGAATGATCGGAACGAGCGCGCAGGAGGACAAGCAGATGCTCCGGCAGGCGCAAATCGCCAAGTACATCAACCTGATCTACGAGGATGCGTTTCAGGATTGGCAGAAGAAGCGCCACGACCAGCTTCTCGGCATCGCGCGGCACGCTCTCGCGCTTCAACAATTCCGCGCCGAGAGAATGCCGCCCGGTGCGACGAGCCTCGAAACATTTGCGGACTTCCGCGACTGGAAAGCGAGCCACCCCGACGAAGCCGAAACCTACGAGCAGCAATTCGACGAGGCGGCTGCGCTGAAGTTCCTGAAAGAACCGAAGACCAGCAAGGAAGTCCGCAATCTCGCCTTCGCGTATTTCACACCGGACGAATTTCCCACGCATCGGATGCTGCAAGAATTGATGATGCTCGATCCGATGGGCGCGGAGCGCGACCAGATCATGGAGATTGCAACGCTCGTGCTTCCGTGGTGTCGCGATGGAAACTACGGCTGCCTGTTCGACGGCACGAGCAACCTTTCGCTCACCGGCAAGATTGCTCACTTTGAACTCGGCTACATCCCGGAGTCAGCGAAGGAACTCAAATCTGCAGCGGGCTTCCTCATCACGAACCACGCGCGCAAACACATCATGACTTTGCCGCGCGCGATTCGTAAGCGGAACGTGTACGAGGAAGTCGCCCGCTTCCTCGACATTCCGGGCGGACAGGAAATCGTTCAGGAATCCTACGCGCAGCTTCGCAAGTTCAATTGTTGGAACATCTCCATCGTTCAACAGTACGCACGGTTCAAACAGTCGCGCATCCGTTCGGCAGTGTTCGGAAACTCCCGCCAGTTCTTCATCATGCGGCAGAACGATCGCGCGGACCTGGAGGACATGGGTAAGGACATCGCGCTGCCGGAAGTGACCCAACACGCGATCATGAACTACCCGTTGCCCGACCATCAGAGCGGCCAGAAGTATTCGCCGTTCACGTATCTGCACACCGATTCAGCGCGGAATCTTTGCGGCACGGCGCACAACGTCGCGTCGCCGGAAATGCTCTACTGCTCCAGTTCGAGCGGTGAGCATTTCGACCGCCGCGCGCGAGAGCTTCGCCAAAGTACCAGCGTCGTCGAGGGCATCATCCTTCACTCGAACCGCCGGTCTGAAAACAAACACGAAACCGTCAGCAACTCACGTTTATGAAAACCACACTAACGCTCATCGCGTTCAGAACGCTCTTTGCCGCTCTTGTTGTCGCCTTGTTCGCCGGCTGCGCCGCGACCCGCCCCTTCGGCGACGTCGCTTTCGGCGCGGGCGGTGCTTATCTTGGCCATGAGCTTTCCGACGGCGATCCCATAGCCACGGCCGCGGGCGCTGCCGGTGGAGTGATTCTCAGCGAAGGGTTTCATTACGCTGCCAGGAAACAAACAGAGAAGGCTTACGCCACTGGTTACGACAAAGGCAAAAGCGACGCCGTGAAGCAGCAGTATTGGCTTTACGTGTCCATGCAGCGCCAGCGCAACCACATCAGCAGCGTCCGTCTTTATCCCGTGCAGTTGCCGGAACAACGCATTGACGGGGTAACGTTCCAACCATCCACAAAATATCTCCGCATCGAGGAGTAACAAAAGGCACACATGAAAAAATTCATTACACTCACACTCGTGATGTTCGGCATCACGGCTTCGGCACGGGCGCAATGGATCGTTTACGATCCGGCGAACACCGTTCAATCGGTCATCAATACCGCGCAAGAAATTGCGAAGTATATCGAGATGATCAACAACCAAGTGCAGCAAATTCAAACGCTCACCGATCAACTCAACGAGTTCAGACACTACCAGGAGTTGTTCGGCGATCCCGGCCGAGTTGCCCTTTCGATCAGGCCATTAACTGACGACCTGCGGAAAACGGAAGTGGGGGAGACGCTCGCACGCCTGGAGGACGCTGTGGATGCGGGTGAAGCCATGCTCTACGACGCGAGCGGTTTATTTCAGAGCATCGGCACGACGTTTACCACACCGGGCGGGAGAACAGTCACACGTCAGGAAACAACTTATCTTCCAGTCGCCGCCGTTCAAAAGACGACCGACAACTATTTGTCCGTCTCAACTGATGCCGCGTCTCGCCGCATTGCGTTGAAGGAACAAATCGCGGCGACGACTGAGCAATTGAAAGCTGCGAGAACGGACGCGGACGTTCAAAAGTTAACAGGCGTTCTCATCGGCTTATCTGCCGCGCTCAACAACACCGAGTACGAAATCAATCAAGCCACCGCGTCGGCCCTTGTGCAGGACGTTGCCAATCGAAACGACGCGCAGCGGCAAATCGAAGCCCGGAAGGAGCAGCAGCACGCGGAGTTCACGGAAGCGATGCAGAAGTACGCGCAGAAGTTCCGCTTGATGAACGCGCCAACAGAATTCCCGACACGATAACCGCAATCTCAATCGTCCCGGCGTATGGGCTCATTTGAAAGCATGTTCCCGACGTTCCTCCAAAAGAGTGCGGAGCTTCACGAGCTGCTTCGCATCGTCGCTTTCATGTTGTTCATCGTCGGGACGATCCTGTTGGTGCTGCACGGATTCACGGGCAAGACGATGATGTTGCACATGGTGCGCCTGTTCGTGCTCACCGCGTTGCTCGTGATGCTACCGCAATGGGGCAACCAAGTTCAGCAGCTTGTGCAGACCTCGATCCTGAACGGTTTGGGCGTTGACCCCAGCAATGTGCAGGACCAGTACAATCAGCTCCTTGTCGTTCGCCGCGACACCGGCAGCGACGACCATTCCTGGTGGGACATCTTGAGCGACATCACCAGTTTCACAGTTGAAACCCTCATCTCCGGCATTCTTTGGCTGATTGGACAATTCGCGTCGCTGCTCCTGTTTTGGGCTTACATCATTCAGAAGTTCATTCTGTTTTCTGGTTACGCGCTCTCGCCGCTTCTCATCGGCTTCATGGCCATCCGGCCGCTCCGTTCAACGGGCAGCCGCTATCTTTTGAACATCCTTGGCGTTCTTCTTTGGCCGCTCGGCTGGGCCGTGGCCGCTCTCATCACGCAGGGGATTCTCGATTTCATGACTGACCCGTCTTTCAGATTCATCGACCCCACATCCAGCCTTTATTCGCTACAAGCGACGGTTGGCGTTGTCGTGGTCGCGTTCTGGATTGTGTTCAGCACCATCGCGGCGCCGGTCGTCATTCAGAAGGTTCTCAGTTCCGGCATACTGGCAGGTAGCCAACTGTTGACCGGCGCGGCCAGCAGTTTCCTCCAAACCGCCGCTACGACCGCAGGCGCAGCCGCCGTCGCGTCCACGACCGGCGTTCCGCTCGCCACGGTCGGAGCGGCGGGCATGGCCGCGGTTCTCAGCACCCTTTCCACCGCAGCCGGACACGGGAGCGCCGGTGCAATCATCATCGCTGGTTCTGGACTTCCGCCTCGCTCCGCTCGCGGCCGTCCCGGTGACGACATCACCGGAGACAGATCCGTTCGCGAACTCATCGCCAAGACCAAAGGCCACTACTACTGAATTTTATGGAAGCCACCGAACTGACACCTCGCCAAACTCCGACCGGCAACGGCTCGCCGACGCTTCGCGTCGCGCGCAAACGCTTCGACCCGACTCAGCTTTTCGCGCAACGCGACCGCCTGCCGTGGTTTTGGTTTTTCGTCGCCGTTGCCGTGACAGTGTTGGCCGCGCTCGACCGTTATCATCTGATTGGCCAATTCAAGCAGCGCGAGCGCGTCGTCATCATTGACCCGGCGCAGACGTACTACATCAGTCCGTTGCTTCAATTTCAGGAGGCGAAGGATTTACACGTTCAGCAGGCGGAATTGGCCGCGCTCACTTTCCTCGAACGAAATCCGAAGGACTTCGACCATCCCGATTTGTTGCGGCAAATGTTTCTCAAGCCCGCGTTGCAGAAGGCTCAGGACCATCTCACGCGCGAGGCGGTTGAATTTCGGGCCAAGCAGCTTCGCCAGAAACCCGAGATTGCGCGAATCGACATTCTGGCAACGCGCGAGCACGAAGTGTTGGCGACAGTTTCAGGCCAGGTCATCCGCACCGGCATCTTTCAGGAGAAGGCGTTCAACGAAGCGTTCAACTTCAAACTGAGTCTCCGCCTGATTCGCAACCCAAACATGGCTGCCAACGGTCGTTTCCCCACCGCTGTCGGCGACTTCAAATATGAAATCTCGAATTAGCCTTTTGTTGTTTGTTGCCACAATCGCGCTCGCTGAACCACCTGCAGCCATTCAGCGCGTCACGCTTGATGATCGCGCCGTCATCAGCGTGCCCGTCGCGACGAACCGCGTCACGACCATCAGCTTCCCCGGCCCGATTTCCGCGATTGACGCCGTCGGCGTGACGACTGAAGCAAAGACCCCAGGACAATTCCAACTCGCCCACACGAAAGGCTCGTCGTTCTTGTCCGTCCGCGCCCTCACGGCCAAGGCCGCGTCGAACCTCAACATTCGTTGGAACAAGCACACGTACGTTTTCGAGTTGGTCGAAAGCGACACGCCGATTCTTGCGCTCAATCTCGAAGATCGGGCGACGACGGAGACGGTTCAGCAAGCGCCGTTCGTCACGCCGACGCGGTTGCTTGCGTTGCTCGACAAAGCCAAGGCGTTTCCGCTGTTGAAGAAACAGCAGCCCGAAGCCGTGGCCGGCGCTCAGGCCCGGACGTTCGGGGACAAGCCACAAGTCACGGACTTCGATGATTACGAGATTCGAATCGAGGAAGTGTTTCGTTTCAACCCAGAAGACACGCTCGTCCTTCACGTCTCGCTGCGGAACAAGTCGGACAAGGAGATTCGGTATCTGCCGGAGAGTTTCGCGCTCCGCATTGGCAGTCGCATTTATCACCAGTCCATCAGCGATGCGCCCGGAGTGCTTCCGCCAAATGCGGCAAGCACCGTCTATTTCGCCGTCACGGGCACGCCTGACGGCGGGCGGAATGAGCTTTCGCTCAAGAACGAATTCACGGTGCTGGTTAGCCGCGTGATTCCCCCAACGCCGCCTCCAGCACCGAGCACAAATTCACCGTCCGCTGACGCCAAGGAGCAGCCATGAAACCGCGCGACTTTCTGAATTTCTTCAAAACGCGTAGTGGCAAGCTCGTGCTGTTTGTCGCGGTCTTCGGCGGCGGGTTGTTGGTGTTCAGTGCGCTTCGCAACAAACACACGGACGGCGGGCTGACTGTGGCGAGCGCCGGTCCTCGAACAAATCTGACCGACAAGCCGCAACTGGTGCAAACAGTCGAGCGACCGATGCAGCCATTTCACCCGCCGCCCCCGAAGCCAGAACCTCTGCCGCCGCCGAAGACCAACGAACCGCCGAAGGTTGTCGTCGAGAAACCAAAGCAAGAACCGCCGGCAGCGCCACCGGTACTCCCGGCGATTAGCCTCTTCGCGGACGCCGCAGCGGGTATCGCCGAACCGAAGTCTCTGAGTTCCCACTACGCGCCATTTGGACGGCTCATCCCTTGCGAGACTGTCATCACCGTTGATTCCGCTTCGATTCAAACGCCCATCGTCGGACTCGTCACGGAAGACATCTATCATGCAGGCAGGTTGATAATTCCCGCAGGCACGGAGGTTCACGGGACGGCGCAGAAAGATCGCCTTCGAGAACGGATCGCCAGCGGCAACAATTGGACGCTGGTCTGGCAAACCGGCGAGGAACTGCAACTCAGCGCCGTCGCGCTCGACCGCGAGTTTTCCAACGACCAGGAAGGCTGGGGCATCACAGACGGCAGCGCGGGATTGCGCGGGCGAATACTCAAGTCCGACAACATGGCGGACATAAAACTCTTCGCCGCGACATTTCTTTCCGGTGCAGCCGAAGCGTTAACTGAAAAACAACAAACCGTCTTTGGTCCGATCAGCAGCCCGACACTAAATAACGCGCCGTTTGAGGGCGCACAAAAAGTTCTGTCGGTGTACGCGCAGCGCATTTACGACGCGATCCAGAAGGACGGTTTTTACGTCCGCGTGCCAAGCGGCAAGCAGTTTTATCTCTACGTTCTGCAAACGATTGACCGCGCCGATGCGGCAAGAGGTGGTTCAGGAAAGCCATTCGCAGACGAAAACAGTCCCGCGCAACCGGCACTACATGGATCTTCGGCTTTCTCTGGCGCGCCTGCCTTCGTTCCTGCGTTCACGAAATCATTAACACCCGTTCAGCCATGAAATATCTCGCACTCATTCCGCTCGTGCTCGTTGCTTCTTGTGCGTCACGTCCGCAACTCGTTGTTCGGCCCACGCCGCCAGCGACCGTCGAGCCGATTGAGGCGGTTCGATATCCGGAGGTTGTCCGCGCTTACCACGTCGGCCGCTTCGTCGATCCGAACCATCCCGAAGCGATGCACGAGCGTCACCCGGTTTATCGCATCGAGTCATCGGCGCGATGGAACCTGCGCCCAGGTCCGCTGAACACGGCCAACCTTTTGAACCCGCCACGAGACGCCGCTTACGCCCCGCCGTCAACGAACGACGCCGCGCTCGCTGAGATGAATCGGCAGCGCGAAACAACCGAACGCGTGATGCAGGAGGCGACGCGGCTCGCGCAGTCTTACGCTGAGTTGCAGAAGGTTCTCGCCGAAATGAAGAATGTCGCGCGCAACAACGCTCTCATCGGTGCGCGTCTCACCGCCGCGGAACAGCGTGTCGCCGATTTCGAGAAGAACCTTCAGAAGCTTTCCGTTCCACCATCACCGACGAGCAATACCGCTCCCGCGATTGTGCCGGGATTACCCGATGCACCCAAACCATGAAATCACTTTGTCGAAGTGAGCAGTGAGTCACTGCCTTGCGCCGACGAACACGGCAAATGCCGCGCAACAGAAACAAACAAAACAGTCATTATGAAAACAAAACCATCCGCGCCAACGAGCGCCAGCGGCAATGCCGCTCCCGCAGACACGCCCACCTTTCGGACCAACCCGGAAGTGGATGCAAAAATTGATGCCTACATCAAAGAGAACCCCAAGTATTGGACCTACGTGCAATCCATGCCTCGTGACCGGCTCGAACGTACGGTTGTATTGAACGAGGTGCGCGAGGTTGATCGCCAGCAACGCATCCGTGAAGGCGTCTTGAAACAGATCAATCGGAATCCCGAATTGAAGCGGGCCTACGATCTCCTGGTGAAAGACTTGCCGGAAGACCAGAAGGAGGGCGTCATCGCCCAAATCGGTCGGCAAGCACGACGCGCCGTGGCTCGCGCGCAAAGTCAGTCGAAAGGGGAGACGGTTGCGGCTTGAAATCCGCCATTCAAGCTCCGGCTCGTTTGTCTTGAATCGGGCTTCGAGCCGGGGCTGCCGGTGGGAAGGATTCGGTAGGCAAATCCACCGTGCGAGACTTGCGAAAGCGTTGACCAGGTGCATCTTAAAGCGATCAAAAGCGAATAACCTGCGCATGAAAACTACTCGTTTTTGCCGGTCACGTAACGAACCAGAAAACCTCTGACGCAAAGGTATGGAACATCCGGTGACCCAAGTCGCCCGTGCGACCAGGTTCTTGGATTCAGTGATTCAAGAACATGGTGATTACCTTTTTGCTGGATTGGTGTTTCTGAGTCTCCTCGTCATCGTTTGGATTTTCACGCGCCGACGTAAACATCCCGTGCATGAATTTCCGGTGATGATTCTGCCTTTAGGCCACCCGCCAAAACGTGAGCCTGAGCCTGAGCCATCGCCTTTCGAGGAGCACCGCGACCAGTAAACCCAACCACAAAGCAGCGCTGGTTGGGTTCAAAAACCACATGGACCTTCCCGGTGTTCACCTCAATGAAATCCCGTTCCATGAAGTATGGAGGAGCGGATGCACCGCGACGAAAATGTTATTGGTCGTAATGTCGCAAAGTTTCGTTACCAGCGAGGTTGGACGCAGGACGCGCTTGTGGGAAAGCTACAGTTGCTTGGCTGCTACATGACCCGCGACATCCTCGCGAACATCGAAACCCAACGCGGCCCGGCCACCGACAGACAGATCGAGTACTTCGCGGAAGTCTTCGGCATAAAGGAAGGCGACTTGTTCCCAGGCAAACGGCACTTGAACGGCAAAATGGTGGGCTTGGAGATGGAAGTCGTGACTCGCAGACCCTGTCCAAATCGCCGTCCACGATCACGAGCGACTCTTGCCGCATCCGCGAGAAAATAGGAAAGTGTCATGGCAGCCCGGCGAAGCAATCTGGATTCGGACGAGCAGCTTGACCTTTTCGCACCACGAAAGCCGACACATGACACCATTGACCCAATACGGCCGGATGGCCGAGAAACACTGGCGCGAACACCGTCCGAAGATGGTGCGCGAACTCGAACAGAAGGGACTCCTGCATCAGATGCTTCTGGAGGCGGAGGAAAAGACGAAAGACGAAATGGTGAACCTGCGCATCGAGTTGATGAAGCAGGGAACAACGGCGCAACAGGCACACGACCAGGCTTGGGAAATGGTGAGGGAGAAATACATCCTGCTCCCGCCCGAGTCCTAGCGGACGGGCACCGAGCAGTTCGTCCCAGGCGCCATCAGGACGCGCCGCCAAAGAACCTCAACAGTTATCGCATTGCGGAGGCCGACCGCCTCGGTGAGGGCGGACCAAAGCAGAAGTTTCAGCAAAACCTCAAAGCGATTCGCCAGCTTCGAGCTTTGCATGCGGCGGCGCGACCAGCCACGGATGAGGAAAAGGCGGTGCTCGTCAAATACGTCGGGTGGGGTGCGATGCCCCAGGTCTTCGATGAATTCAACCCGCTATGGCTCGAACAGCGCGAAGCTCTCCGAAAGGAACTGACTGAAGAGGAATACGAATTCGCCCGCTCGACAACGCTCAACGCTCATTACACATCACCGGTCGTCATCGGTGCGATGTACCGCGCGTTGGAACGATTTGGTTTTCAGGGCGGCAGGATTCTTGAACCGGCATCCGGCATCGGCCATTTCATCGGGCTCATGCCGGAGCCGGTTCTCCGCCGCTCGATCGTCACCGGCATCGAGATTGACCCGCTAACCGCGCGCATCGCGAAGGCGCTCTATCCCGACTCCGACATTCGCGCACAGCCGTTCGAGCAATCGAAGCTCGCGGATGGATTCTACGACCTCGCCATTTCCAACGTGCCCTTTGGTGATTACACCGTCCACGATCCGCGGTGGAACAGATACAAGTTTCCCATCCACGATTATTTCTTCGCCGCGGCACTGGAGAAGGTTCGTCCGAACGGTCTTGTCATGTTCATCACGTCACGGGGCACGATGGACAAGCTCGACTCCAGTTTGCGCGAAGTGCTTTCCACGCGCGCTGAATTGCTTGGCGCAATTCGTCTCCCGAATGACGCCTTCAAGCGCAACGCCGGCACCGAAGTAACGACGGACATCGTGATGCTTCGCAAACTTCGGCCGGGCGAAGCGCCCGCTGGTCCCTCGTGGAAGGAAGTCGCCGATTACAACAACGACCTGGGCGAGAATTTCGCCATCAACGAATACTTCGCCGCCCGACCGGAGATGATGCTCGGCAGGATGCGTTTGTCCGGGCGGATGTATCGAGACAACGAGCCGACCCTGGAATCGGACCAACGCGACTTGGGCGAGGCACTGGCGGAAGCCATCGAAAAACTGCCGCAAAAAATCTACGAGTCTCAATCTCATCAGGTCGCCCAGCCGACGCTCGAACAGACGATTCCCGCCCCCGATTACGTCAAGCCGAACGCCTACTGCTTGCACGAGGGAATGGTCTGCATCCGGGAGGAGACGGTTCTTCGTCCGTTGAACGATTTACCGTCCGAGACGCGCTCACGGATTCGCGGCCTGATCCAAGTGCGTGATGCGGTCCGTGCCTGCCTGCGTTCGCAGCTCGACGGCAGCACGGAAGAACAGGTTGTCGACACGCGCTTCCAACTGAATCTTGCCTACGACCGTTTCTCGTCGCGTTTTGGTCCGATCAATCTTCGAGCAAATCAGCGAGCCTTCGATGGTGATCCTGACTTGCCATTGCTTCTCTCGCTGGAGAGCTACGACGACGAAACCAAGACCGCAAAGAAGGCGACAATTTTTCGGGAACGCACGATTCATCATCGCCAGCCAGTTGAATCTGTCAGTGGACCAAAGGAGGCGCTGCTCGTTTCGTTGAATGAGCGCGGACGTGTGGACCTCGACCACATGGCTGCGCTGCTTGGCAAACCCATCGAGGAACTCCTGCCTGACTTGAAGGGCATCATTTTCCTGAACCCACAAACGAACGAGTGGGAGACCGACGATCAATATCTCTCCGGCAACGTGCGCGAAAAATTTGCCGTCGCCGATGCTGCCGCAGTCACCGACCCACGCTTCCGCGAGAATGTCGAGGCATTGAAATCGGTCCAGCCCGCCGACCTGTCTGCGACGGAGATTGACGTGCGGCTCGGCGCGTCGTGGTTGCCGTCGGACGACGTGAAGCAGTTTGTCCACAAACTGCTCAACGTTTCGTCCGGCATTGAGATTAACCACATCCACGCGCTCGGCACCTGGCATGTGAATGGCGGCTGGGAGGCACGAGGTGCGACGGCGAACACGACGGATTGGGGAACTGATCGCTACACCGCCCTCGAACTCATCGAAGACGCTCTCAATCTCAAGACCCCCACGGTGTACGACCTGAACGCCGACAAGAAGCCGGTGGTGAATGCACAGGCAACTGAAGCCGCACGAGAAAAGCAGGAGCGCATCAAGGAAAGTTTCAAGGAGTGGGTTTGGTCTGACGATTCGCGACGCGACCGTCTTTGTCGGCTCTACAATGACACGTTTAATCACACGCGGGTTCGTACCTTCAACGGCGAGCATCTAACGTTGCCGGGCGCGAGTTCGGCCATCCAACTGCACTCACACCAAAAGGCCGGCACCTGGCGCATCTTGCAAACGCCGAACACGCTGCTCGCCCACGTTGTTGGTGCGGGCAAAACGTACACGATGGTCGCGTCGGCGATGGAATTGAAACGCCTCGGCCTCGCGCGAAAGCCGATGTTCGCAGTTCCAAATCACATGCTGGGCCAATTCTCGACTGAGTTGCTCACGCTGTACCCGGGCGCGAATATTCTCGTCGCGGGTAAGGAGGATTTTGAGTCGAAGAACCGGAAGAAGTTATTTAGCCGCGTCGCCACGGGCAATTGGGATGCCGTCATCGTCACCCATTCTGGTTTCGAGCGCATCCCGTTGAGCCACGACACGCAGAAGCGTTTCTTCGAGGAACAGTTGCACGAACTCAAAGTTATCCAACTTCAGAACGCGGACACAAACAACCGACGACTCGTCAAAGAACTGGAGCGCGCCAAGAAGCGGCTCGAAGCTCGCTTGCAAGCCCTCGCCGCTGATCACAAGAAGGACAACACGCTCACATTTGAAGAACTCGGCGTGGACCGTCTGTTCGTGGACGAAGCGCACTACTTCAAGAATCTTTTCTATCTGACGAAGATGACGCGCATCGCGGGCCTGCCGCAGACTTCGAGCGAACGCGCCTTCGATATGTTTCTCAAAGTACGTCACGTCCAGTCGCTCAACGGCGGAGGAGGCGTTGTGTTCGCGACCGGCACGCCCATCGCCAATAGCATGGCGGAGATGTTCACCATGCAGCGGTATCTACAACCCAACGAACTCAAGAAGCATAATCTGGATCACTTCGATGCGTGGGCAGCGACATTCGGTGAACCAGTTACGGCGATGGAACTTTCACCGGACGGCGCGGGTTATCGGCTCAACACTCGGTTCGCTCGGTTCATCAACGTGCCAGAACTGATGCAGATGTTCCGCCAGACTGCCGACGTGCAGACCGCCGCGATGCTCAATCTGCCGCGGCCAAAACTCGACGGTGAAAAGCCGGCCGTTCGCAACGCGCCCGCCACGCCGGATCTGAAAGCGTTCGTACAAGAACTCGCGGCGCGCGCCGAGCGGCTGAAAACCAATCGCGTTGATCCGAGCAAAGACAACATGCTCAAAATCACCTCGGAGGGACGGAAGGCTGCATTGGATCTGCGGTTGATGAATTCGGCCGCACGAGACGAGCCGCAAGGTAAGGTTAATCAAGCCGTGGAAAACATTCACCGCATCTGGCAAGAGACGGCAGCGGAACGTTCCGCTCAAATGGTTTTCTGCGATCTCTCCACGCCCAAAGATCGAGGCTTCTCCGTTTATCGCGACATGGCCGAGAAGCTTGAACGGCTGGGCGTGCCGAGCGGCGACATTGCTTTCATTCAAGACTACGACTCGGATGCCGGGAAGCTGGGGTTGTTTCGCGATGTGCGCGCGGGCAAGGTGCGCATCCTTTTCGGCAGCACGCAGAAAATGGGATCGGGCACGAACGTCCAGGAGCGCCTTATCGCCTTGCATCACCTCGATGCTCCGTGGCGGCCCGCCGACGTGGAGCAGCGCGAGGGAAGGATTCTGCGTCAAGGGAACAAGAACGCAGTCGTTCAGATTTATCGTTACGTCAGCGAAGGCTCGTTCGACGCGTACATGTGGCAGACATTAGAGACGAAGGCGAAGTTCATCGCTCAAGTGATGAGTGGCGACATGACAATTCGTCGCCTTGAAGACCTCGATTCCGCGGCGCTTACCTACGCCGAAGTCAAAGCCATCGCCTCTGGCAACCCACTCGTGATCGAGAAAGCCCAGGTGGACGCCGAATTGATCCGACTCACCCGCCTGCGTTCCGCGCACGCTGAAGAACAATACCGCATCCGCACAAATCTCCGCCGCTCACACGAAGACGCTGAAACATTCATGGCGCGCCTTTCGAATCTGCGCGAAGACATCAAGGCGCGGCAGGATACTTCCGGCGACAACTTCCGCATCGAACTCGAGGGACAGGCCCTCGACAATCGTGGCGTCGCGGGCGAATTGATTGTCCGACGTGCAGAGAAAATGAAGAATCGCTTCGGTGAAGATGTGCGCCTGGGACGCTTTGCCGGCTTCGATCTATTCCTTCGTCCCGCTTTCAGCGATACCGTGGAAGTCGTTTTGCGGGGAAAGAATAGTTACAGTGCAAGAGTCACGGACACCGCGCTCGGCACAATCCGCTCCGTCGAAGCAACGGTTCAAGGCTTTGAAGAACGCGCGGCCAAACTGGAATCTGACATCGCCGATTCCCACAAGCGAGCCAAGGAGTTGGAAGCTAAAGTCGGTGCGCCCTTTGAGAAGGAAGAGCGTTATCAAGAGTTGACCCGCCGTCAGAGCGAGATTGAGGAAAAACTCGACCTCACCAAGAACCAAGCCCCCAGCCAGGCGGAAGCCGAGGTACCCGACGAGAGCGAGCAGAAGATTTCTCCTGAAACAGTTGCCGAGCCGGTACGCCAGCGCCGAAAAATGGCCGTTCGCGTTTGAATCTCCTGCCATGTCCGGCTACGCGGGACGCAATTTGTGCGTGCGCTACGCTTAGAAATGGTCCACACGCTCGCGAACCAGTCGAAAGGTTTTAGCGTGCATCACTATCCGATAGCGCTGCGGATGAAGGTGCGCTAGTTCGGATCGTCTCACTAACTTGTTTACTTCGGCTTTCGTCTCGATTGATGCTCGCAGTCCAACCGTGACCGATTTGATCCACTTCGGTTCGATTTCAACGAGGTGGACTTCCCGGTTGCCGGCCTTCACCTTTCGAGTCGTATTCAACGGTACAACCAGCCGATACTCTTTCTCGTATTTCCACGCCGGACTCTTTCTGCTCGCTAGAGCAACGATCTGCTGAAACTCACGTTCTGGCGAAGGCACAATTCTGCTGCGCTCGACTTGGTAATCGACTCGAATGAATGCGGGCGATCTAAACAGCGGTGCAGTTGCATCAAACTCAACCATCAAGCCGAAATGTTGTGCTGCGTAATGCGCCCACATGAGAGGATGGGTATCGGCTGCGCTGAAACACACGACTCCATAGTGCTCGCTCAACGAAGGAAGAACGGTCTGTTGCGCTACAGAATTCCGGTCCTGCTGATTCTGCTTAAGGGAAAGCACCACATCGGCCAAATCCTCTGCGAACTTTGACGGGAGACCTCGCTTCTGCGCATCGGCCCTCAGTACGACACCGAGTCGTGCGCGCGCTTCCGAACTGGAAACTGGTTCATCCAATATCGGGCTGAATTCAAACGGGTCGTTGAACTCGGAGGGCGGATTAACTTTCAGCGTCAACGTTTCCAGCAGCTTGAAGGCAGGATTCTCAAGCGCTCGCTCTTCGGGCCAGAGAGGATGGCCAAAATATCTAAACACGGATCGGGGGTAGCGATTGTTCATTTGCCGATTGCAGTTTGGTTCGCCACGACGAACGTGACAACGGAAAGCGTTGTTTCGTGGCTTACTGACAATACAATGGCGGAATGAGTTTGTGTGTGGCTTGGCGCTTCGGAGGCAAGTTTTGCCTCGCTTCTGAATCTTGCATTTCCATTGGCGCAGAGCAGCGCATGTGTGGCGTCAAGGTGGTGCAGGTGCCGGTGCGGATAATTTCGGCGACAGACGCCCAAACAGGAAATTTTTCGACCGTTTTCCAATCCGTTTTTGGGCTCACCTTTTCGGGACAGTTTCTCACCGCGTACTTGGTGAGAGAGACGGTCAGCGAGGTTTTATTTAATCTCCAATACGTTCGTGAAAGAGAATCGCTCCAGTTTGAACGCATTTGCGAAGTGGTTTTCCGCGCGTATCAACGTGTCGTAGATGACCTCAACGCTGAAGGATTCGGGCACGATCTCGATATTGTATTGGTGGGAACTTGTCCGGCCTCGCAAGCGCGCAAGGCCGCCCAATTTTTCAGAGACGAAGCCGACGGACAACTGAAGTGGAAGTTGGTTTTGGAACAGTCTCCGTTCAGCTACGTCGCGCTCGGAAGCGGTGCAAATCGTTTTCACGAAGTCCTGGCTCGTCGAAGAGTGACGGAGCATCGGGTCCACTTCGCCGTGCTTCAGTCGTTGCAAGAAATTGCGGAGAGTCGCGACATCCCTTCCGTGGGAGGCGGGCTTCAATATGGTGAGGTCGAAGCAGGCGGCGAGTTTCGACTTCTTGGCACGTTGGACTTTGTGAAGCGGGCCGGGCGAGTTGAAGCCGTGCAATTGGTTCGCGGCGTAGATTTAAGAACCATTCACGAAGGTGAGGGCCTGGATGATTTGCATGTTCATTATTCGTTCATCAATCCCTTCGAAGCCAAACGCGATCGTCTGCTCGCGGAAGTTCACCAGACGTTGATTCAGCAATTCGCACCGAAAGCCGGCGAGCCGGTTTGAGTTGCGGTGGAGTACTTGCGCAGTAGTTCTTGTGTATTGGCTACACCTTTCAGAATTCATTTGAGGCGACGCTTGCCGTATGAACACGACATCCGAGAAAGCCGAATTCCTCAGTTTGAAAATTGTTCCCGCTCGCCTCGACGCGACCCAGGCAGCCTGGTTTCTTGGCTTCGAGTTGCACGAGATTCCAATTCTTGTTGCAGCCAATCTTTTGAGACCCCTCGGTCATCCAGCCCGCAACGCCACGAAATTTTTCGCCACTCAGGCACTTGAACAACTTCGTCGGGACGAAAAATGGCTCGCCCGCGCCAGCGATGCGATCTGCGCATACTGGCGCGAACGAAACGCCCGCAACCGGAGTTGCGAGCGTGGAACGAATGGGCACCACCGGTTCAGCCGACGCCCTGACCGAAATGGCCGGGCCGGTTCTCCGACGACTGCGACGGCAACCGGATGATGCGCTCTTCGGCGAGCTGGCGCTCGTAACTCTCCAAAGACGGGAGCTTCACCTTGGCTTTGCGCGCGTAAGCGCGATGCACCGCCTTGCTGTTGTGGCCCAGCGCTTCTTGCGCGAACCGTTCCGGGTAGCCGCACTGCTTGGCACGCTCCGCCCAGGCGTAACGGTAGGAGTGTAGCGAAACGCCTTTGATTCCGAGTCCTTCGCATCGCTGCTTGAACTCCGTGGCCCGGTCGCCGGCACGAACCGATTGCAGGTAGGGGAACAACGGGCCAGCGGCAGGCAGGCGACGCAAAATTACTTCGATGTCTTCGCCAAAATGAATCATCGCGAGGCTGCCGGTTTTCTGACGCGCGTAAGCAATGGTTTGATTGCGCCAATCCACGTCCTCCGCCTTGAGATTCGCAACGTCGCTTTGCGAACCGCCGAGATGCCAGCACAGCTCGTAGAAGTTCCGTCGCTCCGCGTTCTTTTCACGCTGAATGATAAGCTGATGTTCCTCGAAGGTGATGGCGCGCTTTGGCTGATAGCGCACTTCCGGCCAAAGGCGTTTGGGAATGAGCGGCCAGGGAAGCCAATTCATCGCGAGACAAAAATTGTGGAGCTTCCGCAGGTGAACATTCGTGCTCACCGTTCCCGCCTTGAGACAGGCAAGAAGTTGCTCGGCCTGAGTCTCGATGATGACGCGATTGCGAATCAGGTCCAACGCCGTCTCCTTCGCCGCACGGCGCCAACGATCCTGAGTTGAACCAGTCTTCGTCTCGACAATCGCATCAAGAGCGTTCTGCCAGGTTCGCGTGGAGACGCCTGAGTCGGTCCCAGCCAAATATGCCTTGGCGATTTGAAGATTCAGTTGCGGCTGGCGCACGGATTCGTTGCGTGCATTGAGCAGCGTTGTGGCTTCAGCACGGTCTTTCGTGTGAAGACTGTCCTGTTTGCCGGTTTCAGAATCATGGACGTAAAAGACGCCGGTGCTCGGTCGGCGGTAGAGTCGGTAGCGGTTTTTCATAGCTCGAACTTTCTGGTTCGAGCCTGTCAAACGAGGTCGAGTGGCAGGTGTATCAGCTACACCAAACGCACAGCCAATTGCGTTTCAGCAAATCGTGCCTGAGTACTTCGAGACTTTTATCGAGTGGTTCCCGAGTCAAAAAGTTGCTGGCACTTTTGCTGGCACTTTGGGTCTGTGAATTCGTAACTCCCTCTCCAAACAGGGTTTGAAGATGGAGGCGGAGGTCGGAATCGGACCTGAAACAGCGACTTCAAAGGCAAAAAGACCACATTTTGCGGCACTGCTCAAGCGTAATCCGTGTGTGCTCAAACCAACTCATCCGTCCTCCGTTATACTCAATTCTGTGCACAGCAACCAAGCAGACAGATTGACTAGCCGACCGCAGTAACTGAGCGATCGATTTGAGAATATTGAACGAGGTGATGAAAAAGCCAATCCATTGCAAATCGAGACGGCGGGTAACCACGTCAATGAGTGCATCCCGTCCTTGCATGAAGAGTGTTTGGGTTGATCATTTGCGTGGTAAGAAGGCCCGCCGAAGCAGGCCTGCGCCTAGAAAAAATGCTGCCCTTTGGTCAATGCCAACGGAGGCGATAGAAGCGATAGAAGGATCCCGGGGCGTCCGTGTCGAGGAAGGTGGCGGGAAGGTTGGGCGTGGTAAGTAGATTCGTCCATGTCTGAAAATCCGTGGTTGCTTGCAACGAATATTCGCCCCCCGAACTGCCCTGCAACCCCAGCGACGCACCGCTCGCGGTGACGCCATTGATCGCCACAATTCCCGGGTTGCCGAAGCGCTCCATCAGTTCCTGCCGAAGCGCCGCATCGCCGAGTGCGACCTGCATCACTTTGAAGAACACGTCGGTGTTGTCCATCACACCGCCGAACACCGCGGCGTTGCGGCCCATCGCCGACAAGACAATATCCGACGCGGTGTGCGTGGCGATGGCGTCTTGAATCTGGCCGGTGACGAAGTAGTTGCCGACCGTATCGCGCTCCAGCGGGTTCTGCGGATAGCCTGGAATCATATTAAGCGGCGGGGTAAGAATGCCATGCGACGCGTTCTGGAGTGGCTTGGGATTTGTAATCCAATCTTCGTAGCGATCAGCGTTGCACGCGTAGCCAATCAACATCCGGAAATCGATGTCAGTCGTCTCGGGATACCCATCCGCCCCAATCGTGTATTTGGGAAAGCCCGCGAGGTCGAGTGTGCCAACCACGAGGTTGCGCAATTGGTTCGTGCCCTGGCCCGTGGCCGCGCGCGCGACGAGGTTCGTGTGAGTGACGCGCGATGCACCGATGATGTTCGCGCCGCCGCACTCATGGTCCGCCGTCACGATCACCAGCGTGTCGGGATGCGCGAGCGCGAATTGCCGGCAGCGTTCGATGGCGCGGTCGAACTCAATGGCGTCGATCATCCAACGATCCGAATCCATCAGGTGCGCCTGCTTGTCGATGGAGCCGCCTTCGATCATCGCGACAAACCCATTTGGATTCTGGCTCAAGACAGCAAGCGCCTTGTCGGTCATCTCGTCGAGCATCGGTTGATCGGGGAAACCAAAGTCATCGACCACGTTCGTCCCCCCACCGTTGCGACGTCCGTCGATCTTGTCTTTGGCCACGTTCATGTTCGAGAAATTGAACAAGCCGAGAAGCTTTGTCGTGGTGGGAGAAACGTCATTCAACGCCGTGCTGTGCGGTGCGTAGGTAAAACCATCGGCCACAAATTCGCCCAGCAAGTCACGGCCCGGATCGACGACGCCCGCCGGAATGCCCCACGCGGTCGCAACCGACGCAGGAATCACATAATCGGTCGCCGCGGTGCGTCCAGAGCCACTCGTCGTGTTCGGCAAAAACCATTTGCGTCCGCCGCCCATCAGCACGGTCAATCCCGTCGCATTTCGCTCGTCAAAAAACTCATCGCAGATTCCCGCGCCGGCCGTGCGCGCCTGTGTGTGCGAACCGAACGCACCGGGGGTCGAGTCAAACAGGTCCGTGGTCGTGACGATGCCGAGTGACCGGCCTTGCGCGCGGTGCAGGTATTCGCCAATGGATTCGACGCGCGGGTTGTCGCCATTCTCCGTCGTGTCGTCCGGGAACACGCCGTGCTGGTTGTTGTTCGCCTTGTTGCCCGTCGCGTAGCACGAAGCGCCAGGCGAAGAGTCAGTCACGATAGAGTTCAATGAATGCGTTGTGACTGTTCCCGTGAATGGAAGCAGATCCATCGACAGCGGCGCCTTCGCTTTGCCGAGTGCCACGCCGTTCTTCATGATGCGCGCCGCCGTGCGATGCGCGATACCCATGCCATCGCCAATCATGATGATGACGTTCTTCGCGCCCCACGTCGTGGGCGTGATCGGCACGACCTCGAAGTTCCCGGTGGCTGTGATGACCTGATTGTCACTCTGCGTCGCGGTAATGCTCAATGTGTGCACAGCCGCAATGATATTCGCATAAGCGCGCACGCTGATGACCACGCTGCCCGCAGGCTGGCCCGCTGCGTTTGCCGTCGCGAACGTGACCGTGTCGGGAATGACCGTGCCGTCCACGGAGAATTGCGCGCCGCCGATCATCTGGCCCGCGTCAGGAGAGACGGTGGCCTGGATGTCGAAACGTTGTCCCGGAAGAAAGCGAGAAATGATCGGCGGGTTGGGATTGCCGGAACTGAACAGAGTGCTGGGCGGCGTCAGTCGTGTGACACTGAGCGCGGCCTGCGATAACTGCGCGCCCACGAGGACTGCGCCCGCCATCCACGACGTGAACAACGCGCGGCGAACGAGTTGAGTTTTGTTTTTTATCATAAAGAACTTTCGCTTTTGTTTTGATGTCTGTTGCTCTGTGCTGGCGTTGCTCGCCTTGAAGTATTGTTGTCGGGAGAATTGTTTTTCGCAGACTCCGGCAGGTCCAACGCCAGCCGCACCGCCGAAATCCGGCCATCTGCCTCCTCGCGATTGCCCACGCTGAGAGTGCCAGTCAAAAGCATGAGTCCCGGCGTGTGCGGGATCACCTGATCACAATTCTTCGGCATCGAGACAAACAGCGTTGCCGCCGGAAGATCATCCGCGAGACCGTAGTGCCCCTCGTTCAGCCGCACCGGAATGGCGCTGAACAAAAACATTCCCGGCACGGGCTGTTCCTGCTGCGCCATGTAACCGAGAATCCGCACGCGCTGGCCGTGGAGACCCCGCAGTTTGTCCGTGAGTGTGAGACCGCGATTCCCAATCGGGCTGACGAAGAACTCGCTGAACTTCAGTTCCGTGATGCCGGCCGACTGTGACGAGATTGCTTGAGTGGTTGGTTTGACTTCCTCGGCCGGCTGGACTTTTACCGTCGCCGATCTCGCCCAAAGCATTTCCGTCAGGGCGAACGCCACGACGATGACATTCAGCAGAAGAATTACTGCGGCGCATTTTGATCTCATAATTTGGGAGCGAAATGATTTCGTTCACCCGTTCCCAAAGCGAAACTCGGAAAACGTCACAGAAAATCGGAGGAAACTTTACGACCGCGGAACGTCCCGGAAAGAGCCCCGCCGCTGGTGACGAGTGTTGTTGAGCGAGGTCTTACCCCGCAGCAGAAGGTACGGAAGATGAAATCTGTGATGTCTGACATAACGCGCTGCGACGAGCGAATCGCCGGTCATCCGTTCCAAAAGCAAAAGATCGAAAGCGTCGCGGGACTTTTCAAGAATTACACCGCGGTGATCGCATAACACGTGGGGTGGAGTCGGTCATCGCTGAAACAAAATCGTGTGCGGCAAGTTCAGGATTCCCGCAAGGCTCGCGGAGATTGGTGACCTCGGCGTGCGCACACTCCGCCGACGAGAAAAGATCAATAGTAGTCCGTCCGTGAAGATAAAATCTTTCGCAGCATTTTCACTCCGCGCGACGCAGTTTCAGGATCACTGTTGTTCCAGCTTCTTTTCGGAGCCACGCAACGTAACGTCGAGCGTAACCACTGAACTCCACGTCAATTGAAACCTCAAAAACAGTACTGATGCCACTGATGAACCGGTTGGAGTCGGCACTTGCGAGAAAGCTTCTCGCTAGCGGGCTAAGGTTTGGAACTCTTGCTGCGACATCCGGCGAGCCCGTAAAGTATTGGTCGTCCTCTGTGCCGCTCATCTGATCGTAACCGTTGCGCGCATCGATGATCGCTTGTGCGTCGGCGGGGTCGATGGCCGGAAACAACAGCAATGTCTCAGCCGTGGCTGTGTTGATGTTCACGCGCCCGGAGGAAACCGGCGTGAACAAGTCGCCGAGTCCTGGAATGAACACTCCGTCGTTTCTGACCCCAAAAAGGAATGCTGGGCTCACGCCCTTCACGCACAGCAAATCCAGCATGTCATCCACCGGTCCATTCTTTGCCGGATGCGAAGGAATCAGGTTGAGATAATAGGCGCTCTCAGCTCCATTAGCGCGCGGTGTCTCATCCGGATCCAGCCAGTCTCGAATCGAGTCCAGGAGACCCTGCGTTGGGCCGTAATCCAGGCCGGCAAGCACACAGGCTGAGTTCAATAGTTCAGGCGCAACGAGCGCGAGATTAATGTTCGCCTGGCGGTCAAGATCCTTGATGTGCAACGAAATGGTTCCGCCGCCGAGCGGGAAGTTCTGCATCGGCAAATGGACCAGCAAACTGTTCGAATCTCCAGGTCCGCCCGCCCATTTTTGATTCAGACCGTGCGGGGTGTTCGGTTCCATCGATAGGATGTAGCACGCCAGTTCCACGCCAGAGCGACCGAGCCATTCGAGTTCAATTGCATGCGGTTGGGCTTTGGACAATCGCAGTTTCAAAAGATCATTGTCTGCATGTGGCGATGAGGATGGTTCTATCATGACTGACGACAGGCCGCCTTGAAGCGCATTCGGTACGGGGGCGGCGGAAACGAGAAATCTCCGAGAAGTGAATTGGCCCGAAGGCATGAGCGATAACAGAGCACTTACTGTCTGGGGCAGCTCATTTGTGTTCGACCAGGTGTGACTCCATGCCCCCGATCGATCTAAATACGAAAAACCAAACCAGTCCACTCCTCGCGCCAATTCAACGCGGAAGGGTTCAGCGTAGCCGTCCAGAAGGAGCGGCACATGTTCCAGCACCACCGAAGTTCTTCCGCCTTTCTGCTCTTCCAAATAGAAACGAATTCGACTGGCCTGCGGCGCATCGGATTCCGTGACGCCGGGGTATCCAGCCGGTAATGCCGTGACAAAGCTAACGCTCTCATGTGTGCCGGCGAATTCATAACGGGCCGCGTTGGCGGCAAAGAATTGAACACCAAGGAAAGCATCCTCCACCAACTGAAACACCTTTTCGACCTGCTTCGAGGTTGCATGGACTCCGCGCTGCATTTGTTGCTGCGCTTGAAGCTGCTCCGCAAGACGCGCGGGCCAGTTTACTCCATCCATCGTGTTTGAGCTGCCGTCGCGCGCTGGGGGACGGAAAAACAAAACGCTCAGATCGGGTTCGGCAGGGGCGCGGCTCCTTTTACCGCGCCTGATCGAATAATCCGCACGATACAGGCCGTTGCTGGCGATTTGAGTGACTGTGCGGTGCCAGGTGTAAGGTGGTCCAAAGGGCAAGTAGTAAAAATCCCCGATGCTGCCGCTGGACACCCCCTCCGCGAGAAAGTTGCTGCTCGTGTCAAATTTCGCGATGACCCTGGCATCAGGCGGCAAAAGATGAAGAGGGCCAGCCCCTATGGCGCTCGGCACCGTCAGCGCCACGGCCACGAGTAAAAGCTGCAACACAGTCCGCACGCTCTCATGGCTTACAACTCTCATCACCCATTTAAGGGCAAAATCGCGGAAAGGTTTCTGAGCGGCTTTTTGCGCGCGGCTTATACCAGACTCACATACGACCAGTTGCAGCAAACTTTGTTCGTGACAACCATATGTCGGATGGGTGCCGCAAGATCTCCACTTTAAGCGTTGTGAATGCGAGTTGTGAATCTCCAGATTGGGACAATGGGCGGACTGGCTCATAACAGGATTACGCGATTAGCATTTCAGTTCTGCCTGATTTTCCCGAACCCAAGTCCGCGCACCAGCGCAACTTCGCACGCACCGGATTGAGTTCGCCGCCGGCCAACACGTAGAGATGGATTTCGAAAGTACCGCATCGGTTCGCCGTGAAGGGCACCGCCCACCATAAATCGTCCCGTGTTCACATTGGATCTGTCGCACGCCGCCGTCGGATGTGTCGCCGTTGCCATAGATCTGATACTTAATTCGTTCTCCGTTCACTGCTTACAAAAGCAAACGGTGAAAAGCGTCACAGGGAATCTGAAGAAACTTTGCGGCCACGGTGACGTCCGGGAAAAAGGCTCTGCGCTGGTGACGAGTGTTGGTGAGCGAGGTCTCGTTTTGTGACGAGCGACCTCAAGTTGCTCCATGACGAACGCTACTCGCGCAAGTATTTGCGGAGGATGCGCAGGTAAGGTGTGTCGGCACTCGCGCTCGCACGCAGCACGGTGCGCAACCGCTCCCGCAGCGCGAGCCAGTCCGCCGTTTTGAGCGTCTCCAATTCTCCGTCCGTGTTTAGCCGCATCTGCGCCAGGTAGCGGAGAAAATCCGGGAACCATTCCGGCGGCGGCCCAGCACTTTGCGGGAGCAACTCCCACACACGCGCGGTTTTGTCCCACGAGGAGGTGACGATGCGAGTGCCGTCCGGGCTGAACTGCGCAGTGCGCACATATCCTTGATGCCCGGCGAGCGTCACCAAGGTCTTTCCCGTGTCTGCGTCCCACACCCGCGCGGTCATGTCATCCGACGCTGTGACGATGTGCGTGCTGTTTGGGCTGAATCGCGCACTATTCACCCTTTCGAGATGGCCGATGAGCGTTGCCAGGATATTGCCCGTGGCTGCGTCCCATAAGCCCATGGTCTTGTCGTTCGACGCGGTGACAATGCGCCTGCCATCGCGGCTAAACTGAGCGTCATACACCGACCTCGCATGCCCTGTAAACGTCGCCAACGTTCTGTTGGTGGCTGCGTCCCACAAGCGCGCGGTCTTGTCTTCCGACGCTGTGACGATGCGTGTGCCGTCGGGGCTAAACTGCGCGCTCCACACCTTTCCCGCGTGCCCGGTGAGCGTCGCCAACAGAAGTCCAGTGGCTGCGTCCCACATCCGCGCGGTCTTGTCGTCTGACGCGGTGACGATGCGCGCTCCGTCCGGACTGAACTGCGCACTCCGCACCAAATCTTCATGCCCCGTGAGCGTCGTCAATGTGTCAGATTTGGCTGCGTCCCACACGCGTGCGGTCTTGTCTGCCGACGCCGTGACTATGTGCGTGCCATCCGGGCTGAATTGCGCACCGTTCACCGCTCCTTCATGTCCGGCAAAAATCATCAGCATTTTTCCCGAAATCGCGTCCCACACGCGCGCAGTCTTGTCGTCTGACGCCGTAACAATGCGCGTGCCGTCCGGGTTGAACTGGGCACTGTGCACGTTTTGCTTATGTCCGGCGAGCGGCTCTAGTGTATTCCTCGGGGCTATGTCCCACATGCGCGCCGTCTTATCATCCGACGCGGTGACGATGCGCCTCCCATCTGCGCTGAACGCCGCGCAATACACCGCGCCCTCGTTTCCGGCAAGCGTCGTCAGCGTTTTGGCCGTAGTCGTGTGCCATACGCGGCTCGTCTTGTCATACGACGCCGTAACGACGCGCGTACCGTCCCGACTAAACTGCGCGCTGAGCAACGCATCTTGATGTCCGACGAATCTTACCAAGAACTTGCCGGTGGTCGCATCCCATACGCGCGCGGTGTGGTCGTAAGATGCCGTAACAATACGTGTGCCGTTCTGGCTGAACTGCACACTCGAAACCACTCCGTCATGTCCAGCGAGCTTCGCCAGCATGTTGGCTTTGGCTACGTCCCAAATACGTGCGGTCTTGTCTGCCGACGCGGTAACGATGCGCGTGCCGTCCGGACTGAACCGTGCGTCCCGGACCGCTCTTTCGTGTCCCGCAAGCGTGACCAACATTTTGCCCGTGGCGACCTCCCACACGCAAGCGGTCTTGTCATCTGACGCCGTGACGATGTGCATACCGTCCCCGCTGAACTGCGCACCAAACACTGCTCCCTCGTGTCCCTTAAAAATCACCAGCATCTTGCCAGTGGCTGCGTCCCACACTCGCGCCGTCTTGTCGTCCGACGCCGTGACGATGCGCCTCCCGTCCAGACTAAACTGCGCATCATACACCGCTCCCTCGTGTCCGGTAAAAGCCATCAGCATCCTGCCCGAAGCCGCCTCCCACACGCGCGCCGTTTTGTCGTCAGATGAAGTAACAATACGCGTGTCATCCGGGCTAAACTGGGCGCTCCGCACCAATCCCACATGTCCAACGTAAATCACGGTCGGCAACATGTGATTCCAGACATTAAGGGCGTTAATTGCTTTTTCCCCTGCCAGGATGGACGAAGGGTCGTACTCGCAAGCGCGAGCAAGATGGGCGAAAGCTGCTTGTTCTTGCCGGTTTCGAAGTTTTTCATCAGCTATGAGGCGATCCGAACTGGCCGCCTTTACGAGCATTGCACGGAACTCGGCATTCTTCCGTTCCACCTCCGCCTTCTTAAGTTCCACTTCTGTGTTCTGCCGTTCCAACTCTGCGTTCTTTTGCTCGACTTGTTCGCGGGCCGCTTTCTCGCCACCAAGCGCCGTCTGCTCCTTGAAGAACATAGCAGTGCTCACGACGGCTCCGAGGAGCAGCGCGACCGTCACAGCACTGATGGCGGCGAAAGCCAGTTTGTTTCGCCGCACCATTTTCTGAATCCGGTAAAAATGGCCCGGCGGACTGGCCAACACTGGCTCGTTTTGCAAGTGCCGCTGGATGTCTGCCGCCAGACCGCTGGCGGTCTCGTAACGACGGGTGCGGTCTTTCTCCAGGCATTTCATCACGATCCAATCCAAATCGCCGCGAATGACATGGGTGAGTCTGGCTGGCTCACATTGCCTGTGGCTGGCCACGGTCGTCAGGTTGGCAGCAACCAGAGTGCTCAAGTGGGTTGAGGGTCGGACCGGTTCCTGTTCCCGAATGATGCGACGCATCTCGTCCAAACCCGCTCGAAGAAGTTCTCCGCTATCGAAAGGAGTCGTTCCAACCAACAGTTCGTAAAGCAGCACGCCCAACGAGTAAATGTCGCAGCGCGTATCGATGTTCAACCCGCTCATCTCCGCCTGCTCCGGGCTCATGTAGACCGCTGTGCCCATGAATTGCCCGAAGGTCGTAAAGAGGGTCAGGTCGGTGAGTCGCTGCTGATGCAGTGCCTTGGCGATGCCGAAGTCGATTACCTTTGGCACGGGCACGCCGTCGTGCAACGTCACGAGAACGTTCGATGGCTTGATGTCACGGTGGATGATGCCTTTCTGGTGTGCGTGCTGTATGGCGTGACAGACTTCCATGAAAAGCGCTAATCGCTCCGGGGTCGGAAGATTATTCTGGTCGCAGTACTCGGTGATGCGCACGCCCTTGACCAATTCCATTACGAAAAAGGGCAAGGCGGTGGCGGTCTGGCCGGCGTCGAGGACCTTGGCGATGTTGGGATGATCCATCATCGCCAGCGCCTGCCGCTCGGCTTCGAAGCGGGCAATCACGGCGCGCGAGTCCATGCCGGGCTTGATGACTTTCAGCGCGACCCGGCGGCGGATGGGTTCTTCCTGGGCGGCCATGTACACCACGCCGCAACCGCCCTCGCCGATTTTCTGGAGCAGCTTGTAGCGGTCGATGTAATCGCCGGGTGCTTCTGTCACGGAGGCAGGTCCGGCGTTGTCGATGGGCGGCGCACTGCGTGCAGAATCCTCGCTCGGTTCTACCCCGTCCCCTGGCATAGCGCCGAAGCCGAGCTCAAGCAGGCATTTGGGACAATGGCCAAACGGGGCGTTCGACTGAACGTCCACTTCACAGACCGGGCATTTTTTCAGTTCGGCCATAGGTTTTGGTTTTCCGCGCTGATTCATTCGCCGCTTTGGCGAGGTGTGACCAGCCGATAGTAACGGGTCTTAGTCACTCGCAGCATTGTATTCGTGAAAAAGATTATGCGGTTGGTTGGCGCAGACGCGAAATCCGTCAGGTTGGACCAACTTGCGATCGCAACCGCGTCACGATATTGCAGCGTGTATGTCTTGTTGGATACAGCGTTGAATTCGAGTCGCAACAAATCGTGGCCCGAACCCTCGGTCACAACGGAGTCAATCTTCAGGTAACTCAATCCATTTGTCGGGTTGGTGCCGGCGAGATATTCGTCGCAATTGACCATGCCGTCCCCGTCGGGATCGGCGGCAGCGATGACATTGGTCGTGTTCCCGAAGTAAGCAAGTTCCCAGGCGTCGGGCAGACCGTCCCCGTCTGCGTCAGGAATCATGGTGAGGTTCACGTTTTGAAAGGAGTTGGGACCGGGACTGAAAGTACCGGAAGGCGACGCCCGGTTGGTCACGGCGACGCGCAGGATAGTGCTGGCCTCGATGTTGTTGATCACGAGTACAGGAACGGAAGTCGTCGCGTAGTTGGCGCCGCCTTTAATCCAGCGATACCACAACGGCGGCGCACCAGTGGCCACGAGAGAGAAGGTGAGCGAACGGCCTTGGAGCGCCGATTGCGAAACGATGTGTTGTACAATGCCGGGTTTCACGAGCACGTAGATGAAAGCGTTTGAACCAATCGCGGTGCTGAGATCGTCACTGGCCACGACCGAGAAGTTGCCGTGATGATTAGCCAGGTTTGCTCCGGTGAAACTGTAGCTGGCATTCGTCGCGTCGGGAATGTTTGTGCCCTCGAAGCGCCACTGGTAACGCATGGGGCCGGTGCCGATCGCGCTGGCAACGAGGGTCACATTGGTTCCCGGCAACACGTTCTGGTTGGTGGCCTGGATGGCAAAACCAGCGATTTGCGCCACATCGAAGGGCCTGGAAAAACCGACGTCTCCGAGTCCATTGTCCGCCCGCAATACTACGTTCGTCGCGATTTGCGGTATCGACAGGCTCCCTTTCCAGACGCCGCCCACGAATGGACCAGAAGCGTCCGGTGAAACTGACACCAGCGTCCCATTCTCGGTGAGCAAGGCCCTGATGGCAACCGTGCCATTGAAATTTGGGACGATATTGCTGGAAGAGTCCCGTGCTTGAACGGTGACGGCAAAGGGCATCAACGTGGACACCGGCGAAGGAATGAATGACCACGAAAAATGATCCACCAGATTGGTTGTCAGAGCGGCGCTCGAACTCAAAGCCCACCCAACGGAATTGTCGACAAGGACGGAGTAAAATGCGGCGTCACTTTCGATGACATTCGAGATGGTCAGGATGGAATTGGTCGCGCCGCTGATGCGTCCGCCGTTGGCGATGTTCGTCCCGTTGCGCCGCCATTGATACGTCAAAGCTGGCGTGCCATACACGTTGGGAGAAAAGCTGGCATTGCGCCCAGCACTCACAATCTGGTTAGACGGTGGCGTAACAATAATAGGCGGTTGATTAGAACGAACGACATGGAAAGGCTCGCTGGACCCACGATGCCCGGCCCCGTCATCAGCGAGGAGCACCAGGTTGGTGGCGGGGCTTGAGATTCTGATGGTGCCAGACCAGACGCCGTTGGTGAAATTGCCAGAGTTCGCCGGCGCCATTGACGCTGCCACGGCAGGCGCGGTATAGCGCAAATCAACAAACGCCCACCGGCTCGGATCTAAATTGGTGGGGAACCCATCTCCGTTCGAAACATAACCCTGATGAAACACTCCATCTGGGAAGTTTGTGGACATGCGATCGCCGGCGTAGAAGTTTTGTCCCTGGATGTAGCTGCCCAAGCGGTAGCGTTTTCCAGCTGTTAGCGTCAGCGGCGCAGCCAGCGGCGTCTCGACCCATGCTCCAGGTATGCTCGTGACCGCCCGTGCCACTAACAAGAGTCCACCGTCTGTCCAGATGGACACTTTCGTGCCGGAGTAGTGCCGAACCGCTCGCACCGTGATGTTCGTGCCGGGCGTGAAGGAGTAACCGTAAGTGAAATGGCCGATACCGCCTTCAAAGCTTTGAGCTACCTGGGGCAGCAGGGTATTGCTGGCCACGGCTTCGGTGGCCGCATCGCGCAGCAAGACCGGGCCGGTAAAACTGGTCACGACCTGGTTGGAGGAATCCCGCGCTTGAATGGTCCCGGCAAAGGGCGCGTTCGTGATCTGCGGAGATGGAATGTTCGACCAGATGAAACTGAAGGCTGAGACGGTGAGGATCCCGATCACAACGGTGTGATCATTTCCCGCCGCAATCGCTGTCACACCATTCAAGCCCGCAGGCACGGTTGATTGGCCGTCTTCGTTTCTTCCCCACGCGATCACGGTTCCGTCATTCTTCAAGGCCACGGTGTGATCTCCCGCCGCGATGGCGATCACTCCGCTCTGCGCCGAGAAAGGCACATTCGTTTGGCCGTAGGTATTGTCTCCCCACGCGACCACGCTTCCGTCGATCTTCAAAGCCACGGTGTGAAAAGCTCCCGCCGCAATCGCGATTACTTCGGTATGTGCCGTCACGGGTACTGTCGTTTGGCCGTGGTCGAAGCCGCAGCAGTTGGCTCCCCACGCGACCACACTTCCGTCGCTCTTCAGGGCCACACTGTGAAGATACCCTGCCGCAATCGCTATCACTCCGCTCTGCGCCTCGACTGGCACGGTTGTTTGGCCGTAGGCGTTGTATCCCCACGCCAGCACGCTTCCGTCGTCTTTCAAGGCCACGGTGTGAAAACCTCCAGCTGCAATTGCGATCACTCCGCTCTGCGCCAAGAAGGGCACATTCGTTTGGCCATCATTCTCGTCTCCTCCCGCTCCCCAAGCCAGCACGCGCCCGTTGTCCTTCAAAGCCACGGTGTGTTCTTGTCCCGCCCCAATCGCCATCACCCCGCTTTGCGCCGCCACGGGCACATTGGTTTGGCCTTCGTCATTGCTTCCCCACACCAGCACGCTTCCGTTGGTCTTCAAGACCACGGTGAAATTCCGTCCCGCGCAAGTGCGGTGGAGGACGCCGGTTGGTGCGCGTAGTGACGGCGTGCGCTACCGTTGTCATCAATCGTGCGATCCCTGACTGATCTTCACGTTTGGCAGCCTTACTTGGATGATTCTCGCCGTGCTGAAATGAGATTTTCCGTCCCGAATCTCTTCCGCAAAACTGCGACCCTCTACAAACGTTATGATGAAGTAGTGCTGGCCGCGATGGACGGCGAAACGCACGACAGAGTCAGCCTCTCATGGATGCGACCAGATGCCGCAGTTCCTCCTCCAGTTGAGCCGGGTCTGCGACGGTGTGGGCAATCTCGCTGCGCAGCAAATAACCAAAGTGCCGGCGCATGCGGAGCGCAACCATCCGGACAGCGCCTTCCTTCATGCCGAGTTCAGCTGCTGCGCTCGCATAGGAAGCGTTGTCGTCTCCAATCAGATGTTCCTGCAACGCCTGGAAGAGGTGAGCTTTGCCAGACGCGGTGTATTGCTTTCGCAACTGCTGCAACACCGTTTCGAGGATCATCAGCGCCCAGCTTTGCTCGAACTGTTTCTCGGGCGTCAAATCGTGGGAAGGTTCGCGGAGATAACGGTCCTCGGCGGAGTCATCGTCGAGTGAGATGATGGAATGTTTTCCGCCCCGTTTGGCCGCGTGTTGCCGGTCCCAATCATTAGCCAGAAAATTCTTCAGCGAGGCGAGCAGGAAAGAGCGGAACTTCCCTTTCTCCTTCGCCACTCCGCCCAGCGCTTTTTTTTCGAGCAGGTGAGCGAAAAAGCTTTGGGTCAAATCCTCGGCATCCTGCGGCGAACGCCCCTGCCGCCGCACGAACGCATACAACGGATACCAGTAGGCGCGGCACAAGTGAGACAGTGCCTGCTCCGATTCCTCCGACGAACTCAACCCCGCGGCGAGCACCACACTCCAACGCGTCGTGACAAACACGTCGCCGGGCTTCGCCCGGTTTGGATTGGAGGGCGGGATGGACATGCGTGCTTCATAGAGACTGACGCGAAGGCACTCCTTCGTCAAAAGTTAAACCGCGGGACTTTCGCTCCACGAGTTGCCTCAAAATAAATGACACCGAGGGAAGAGATGGGAAGGGAGGGCAAGGGATACGTTGCCTCACGGAAAAATGACACTGACAACCGTGAGGATGAAAATGTCCAATCAACTGGAGCGCCAGAAAGAACTCGAGCGGCTGCGCCAACGGTACGCGCGCCGCAACAAAGAAGGTAAATCCCGCTTGCTCGATGAGTTCTGCGAGCACTACGACTACCAACGCAAGCACGCCATCAAACTCCTGGGCGACTCTTTGCCCAAGCCTTCGGGCCGACCCAGACCCGGACCACAGCCGCGTTACGAACCGATCCGGCCCGTGCTTAAAACCATCTGGCAGGCGGCCGAGCAACTGTGCGGCAAACGCCTGGCGCCCGCCCTGGCCTTATGGCTGCCCCATTATGGCAAACATTTTGGTCCCCTGTTGCCCACGCAGAAGAAGCTCCTGGGTGAAGTCAGCCCGGCGACCATCGATCGTTTGCTCGGTGAGGAGAAAGCCGCGCCGCACGGTCTGTGCGGCACGCGACCGGGCACGCTTCTGCGCAAGCAAATCGCCATCAGCGGCGAGTCCTGGGACCAGCGCCGGTGCGGCTTTCTGGAAGTGGACAGCGTGGCCCATTGCGGCACGAGCCTCTCTGGAGATTTCATCTGGAGCCTCACCTACACCTGCCTGGGCACGAGTTGGACCGAAGGCCGCGCGGTGTGGAACAAAGGCGCCGCGGGCGTGCTCGAACAGACCAAAGACGTGGAAGCGCAACTGCCATTTATCTTGCGTGGAGTCGACTTCGATAACGGCAGCGAATGGCTTAACTGGACTTTGGTGCGCCACTGGCAGGAACGCCTGGAACCCGTGCGCCTGACTCGCTCGCGCCCCTATCACAAAGACGACAACGCCCACGTCGAACAAAAGAACTGGATGTGGCCGCGCCAGCTTCTGGGCTACAGCCGCCTGGAAGACGCGCGCGCCGTGCCCCGCATCAACGCCCTCTACAAAGAAGTGTGGGGTCCGCTGCACAACTTCTTTTTGCCCTCGATGAAACTCTTGGAAAAGAAACGCGAGGGCAGTCGCTGGGTGCGCCGGCACGATGAACCCCAGACCGCTTACCAGCGCTTGATGAGTTCGGGCGAACTTCTCGCCAAAGACGCGCGGCACCTGCGCGACCAATACGCGGCCTTGGATCCGTTCGCGCTCGCGGCTGAAGTGGACAAGCGCCTGCGTCGGATTTTGCCGTGAAAAAAAACAGAGTGGGCTTGACCGGCTACCGCCGTTCAAGCCAAAGACAGATGCACCAAATAAACGAGCTGGAGGGACGGGAGAAAGCCTCACGCATTTTTCCGTCCTTCCGGTTCAAAATCAACAAAACCATGGTGTCATTTTGATTTGAGGCAACGAATGGCCTCTTTCCATCACCTCACGGTGTCATTTTGCCATGAGGCAACAGGTCCACTCGGATTAAAACGCCTGTGACAGTCTCAGGTTGCAGCGCGAAGGATGATCCTAATGTTCACCATACCGGTAGGTGCGCCAGGAAACCGGATTGCGGTCGAGGCGAGGGTCGGTTTTCAACCAACGGCACAAAAACTCCCTCTGAAAGAGCCTGTTTTGGAAAGTGATTTGTATCGGATGAGCAATCCAGAGCAGTTAGAGAGCACTACCGGTGTACGTGCAGAGTAAGTTGGAGGCGGGAGTCGGAATCGGACCTAAAACAGCGACTTCAAGGGCTAAAGCACCACATTTTTCGGCACTGCTCAAGCCTAATCCGTGTGTGCTCAAACCAACCCGTTCGTTCTACGTTGTACTCACTTCTGTGCACAGCGGGATCTGTTCGCGGATGAAAGTAAAATCAATTTCGCCAAGAACGAGGATCCCGGCAACCGGCGACCCAAGCATCGTGACACCGGCTCCGCTCACGCGGGGGCACCGTCGCGGCTTACTTTAAGCGACATTGTAGCTGCTGGGATACAAGATGTAGCTATGGTGCAACAAGGTAGCCGTGTGGCATTAGACCGCCGACCTGGACGCACTTCCTAAATCACCACGACGCAACAGGTTGGGCATTATCTCTTCGAGGGGCAAAACACGCGGCATCCAAAATGCGAAGTAAACTACGTCGGTGCCCGCGCGGAAGCGGGGCGATCCGGCAACCTTGGCAGAGGGGATTCTGCCGAAACCTGGAATTAGCCCTTAAGACTATGAATTCGAATTCGTTTGATGATATCGGCTCACCGACGACCGAAGAATCGCACGTCGGCTCAAGGCCTGAAGTTCAACAAAGTCCCTGTGCAGCGCTCACGCGAAAACTGCTCGCGAGCGACAAAAGTGGTGGCCGGAGAAGTGCGCGTCCATACGCCCGCTGGCTTTTCGGCAAACGGCTGACCGCGATGTTGCTTTCCTTTGTGCTGATTGTTGTTGCCAGCGATGCCCAACAATTACGGAACTGGATTGAGCCTACCGAACCCGATAATTGGGATAAAGCCAGCGCGTTTTTGCTGGATGGTTCGGCAACCTTAACGATACCCGCGGGTGGAGCGCCGCGCTTTTTAGTCTTCCAATTCGACACGAACAACAACTGGATCAGAAAGGCCGTGCTCGATAAACCGCCAGACTCCCTCGGCAAAAACGTGAATTCTGATCCACGGACAAACCTCGTGGTCGTTTGTGATCGGCCAACGCCGACGAATTTCATCTTCTACCGCATCAACGCGACGTCTGGCGAAATCGTTTGGGATAAGGTTGGGGAGGCTGCGGCTGCGATCGAACCGGGCGAGAACTATGTTGATGGAGCCATCGGGTCCGCGAGCGTGGTTTATCAAACGTGGAGCGGTGACGAAAAGACGGTTTGGCAATCGACAATTGGTCAGGCACCGGCTCAAGTGTTCTCTGTCAGCAACAATCAAAGGCCTGCCATCTGGCACGCTCGCAGTGATTCGTACATTGCGACTCTTCGATCGAACAGCACTCTGATTTCCTGGGCTTGGAATTTGTCATCGCGCACAAATCCGGCCGTCCTCATCATTCCGGACTTCGGAGAAAACGACACGTTTTCAGTCAACGAAACAGCTCTCTGGACCTTTCAGACGACGACAGAACTGTTGAGCGAATTTGTGCTTCCAAGTTCGACAACCGGTCGCGAGATTCGATTGCCAGGGCAAATCTTGGTCAGCAGAGTTTACAATGTGGCCAGCGACGTAATCTTTTTCACTCAAAACCGGGTGGGAGGATATGAGCTACACCGCTATGGACCCCGAGGAACAAACATTTACTCAGTGGGAACTCCTTTTCGAGACTTCGCCGCTATTGGGCGCGATATAGCCCTCGTACGTGTCAATCCAGCCGGTAACGGAAACAACGACACCGCCGCACTGATCCGCCTCAGCGACGGCGCAATTCTCAATCATCGTTTGTTCGGCGACAACGGCCCGGCCACCGGCTTCAGCATTTTTGAAGACGGCGTGAATAGCTTTGCGGTAAAGGCCTGTTTTTGGGCGGATGTCCTCGAAATTCGCGAAGTTGATCCCGTCGTTGGGCCGTTGTCGGGGCTGTGGTGGACAGGTGGAATAGAACCGGTTGGTTCAAATGAAGTCGTTTTTCGGGTCACTGCGGTTGGGACAACCCAAACCGTGACACTCGTCGTAAGCAATTCTTCTGAGTGGCCCATGCGGCTGCAGAGTTATCTCGACACTGACGGTAGCCCTTCACAATTCGTATTGCTACCTCAGGCGATGGAATTAGCGGGCCATACCAACGCGACGATTGAAGTCGGGTTCAAGCCGGAGCGGGAAGGCGAATTCAGAGCGAGGCTCATGGTCACGCCTTCGTACGGAGGCGGGACCGGGTTGGAAATTGCTCTGGAAGGGCAAACCGCGAATGACGTGGGACATCCAGTAATTGTGAAGCAACCGCAGGATCAACTGACACGGCTAGGTGCGGGAGCGACTTTCAAGATCGAGGCGGGCGGTGCGCCTTCGTTGACTTACCAGTGGCTGCATAACGAAGATCCCGTCAATGGAGCCACCAATGCTCTCTTCTTCATAAGTCCCGTTCGGCTCTCCGATGCGGGACCGTACAAGGTACGCGTGAGCAATGGGTACGGGAATGTGCTCAGTGAAGTTGCGACGCTGACCCCGCTCTCCCCGGACACTGAGCCGCCTTCCCTGCTTCCTCTCACGGTCACAAGATCCCAACCGGGATCTATCACCCTGTCGTGGATTAGCGGTCCTGGAATTCGGCTGCAGCGAACGACGACGCTCGCAAATCCGAACTGGCACGATGTGCCAGGTTCAGACGGTACCAATAGGATGGTAATAAACGTTTCCAGCGGAACAGCCTTCTATCGCTTGATCCAGTGAGAGATCACGCGGCGTGGTGTGCTCAGCATCGGCGCATGGCCTGCTCCAATGACGTCCAAGATTCGTGTCACGCCCCCCCTTTTGGGGTACTGCGATAGATTCTTCTGACGCGTTCGGACTTGAATAGAATTTACTTTAAATGCGACGGTTGAAAAAAATAACGTGGAAGCGCGGGTTCATCGCAAGACGGACGCGCGCTTCCGCTGCGGCCTTGTCAGCTGTTGCAGACCACCTATTCTGCTGAAGACCATGAATCCCAAAATCGTTTGCAAGCTTGCAGGGATCGTCATTGTCCTCATTGCACTGTTCGCAACTTTCGCGTGGTGGAGGATAAAATGGAATTCAATGCAGGGTCCTCTGCTTGCGCCGCAGATCCCGCATGCAGCCGGCGTCACGGTGGGGGCGTGGCTAAACGGTCAATTTTACAGTTCGGGCGGCGGCAGGCTCTCGACCGCGCAAGATTCCACCAACGACACGCTTGTCAAAGTGTGGAATCGACAGGGCGAGCTTTGTGCTACGTTTGCCGGCCACCATCGTTCCCTCGCCAACATTGGGCTATTATCTGCAAGTGTCCTCGCGAGTGTAGACCGCGGCGGGGGCGTCCGTTTGTGGAACTGGCAAGGGCCTTCGACCGATGTGGGAAAG
>JADMIO010001141.1_pt1 | contig 43593 bp, 41 predicted proteins | sample 8958161 | NCBI WGS metagenome assembly JADMIO01 (sample SAMN16585339, study PRJNA669376) | soil metagenome | isolation source: Crop rotation soil | place: USA: Cullars Rotation, Alabama | collected 2011
GCCGCGACTTCAAGTCACGTGAATTCCAAGCTTCGGATCCCACTGTGCTGGAAAGCAGGCATTTTTCATTAGCGCCCTGGTCTTTGTTTGCATACCATTCTGCTGTCCATTTTATAGCAGTGCGGGCATCCATCTGGCTTTTCCAGCCCAGGTGATCCATTGCACGGCTGCTATCAAGCAATAGTAACTTGGCTTCATGAGGCGCCCCCTCTTCTGTGAATATTTTATAGCTTCCGGCCTTGTAGCTTTCTACAAAAGTTTTAGTCAGGTCTTCTACGGTAAGCATATCTTCCGGGTTTGGGCCGAAGTTATAGGCCGTACTATAGCTTACGGGGTCAGTACTCATTTTTGCAGCAAGCAGCAGGTAGGCTCCAAGGGGTTCAAGCACATGTTGCCACGGACGGATAGAAGCAGGATTTCTCAGTCCAACAGTTTCGCCGAATGATATGGCCCGTACAATGTCCGGTACTATGCGGTTGTCAGAATAATCGCCGCCGCCTATTACATTGCCTGCGCGCGCTGACGCTATTGCTTTTTCGTGGTTTGAATAATCAAAGGGATTGAAGAACGAACGCCGGTAAGAACTGATCACTATTTCAGCCGATGCCTTACTTGCCGAATACGGATCGTATCCGCCGAGCTTATCATCTTCGCTGAATGGAAGGCCGCGTTCAGGGTTATCGTAAACCTTGTCTGTAGTGATCATAACACCCACTGCAGGTGGCACAAGACTACGCATGGCATCCAACACGTGTGCTGTGCCCTGGGAGTTTACCATAAAAGTATAAGCCGGCACATCGTAGCCGCGCCGTACCAATGGCTGAGCTGCGAAGTGAAAAATAAAATCAGGTTCAAACCTGACTATTTCCGTCTGCAACTTTGTCCTGTCGCATATGTCGGCTATTACGCTGCTATAGCAGAGATTGTCACCATCGAGCTGATTATAAAGGTCATTCTTTTTTTCAGGAGCCAGTGAATAGCCCTTTACGTTGGCCCCCAGCCAATTTAGTATTTGCAGCATCCAGGAACCTTTAAAACCGGTATGGCCGGTAAGGAACACACGCTTGCCATTGAATACTGATCGCAGGTACGCTGCACTTACCACTTTTTCCATAACGGTTCGGTTTGCCAGAGGTATTCTAATTCTTCTTTATCGCGCAGGGTGTCCATGCATTTCCAGAAATCATGGTGTTTGTATGCGGCAATCTGGTTGTCGCGTGCCATATCATCCATCGGTTGTCGCTCCCACATTACTTCATCGGCATCATCATGCAGGTATTGTGCTATTGTTGGTTCTATTACAAAGAAACCCCCATTTATCCACGTGCCAGAATCGGGTGGCTTTTCTTCAAAACCCTGTATTGCGCCACTTTCCTCCATTTTTAATACGCCAAACCGGCTGGTAGCCTGTATTGCCGTCATAGTGCATATCCGTCCGGTACTTTTGTGGTATTTTACCAACTCGTCTATATTAACGTCGCTCACGCCATCTCCATAAGTAAGCATAAAAGGCTCATTGCCTACATAGGGCAATACACGTTTCAGCCGGCCGGCGGTCATCGTATCCTGGCCGGTATCTATCAGTGATATTTTAAATGGCTCTGCGGAGTTTTTATGCACCTCCAGTGAATTTGTAGCGAGGTCTACGGTTATATCTGCATTGTGCAGGAAGTAATTAGCAAAATACTCCTTTATCATCCAACCTTTGTAACCAAGGCATATAATAAACTCAGTATGGCCATAAGCGGCATATATCTTCATAATATGCCACAGTATGGGCTTCCCACCTATCTCTATCATAGGTTTAGGGCGCAGCGACGACTCCTCGGATATCCGGGTTCCCCTGCCGCCTGCAAATATGACTACCTTCATGTGGCAAATATATCTAAATGGCTCAATAGCTCAATGCATTGGCCACATTAATTAATGTGAAAGTCAAAAAACTAGTAAAGGGTAGGATATGAATGGGTTTGAATGTAAATACATTAAAAGAAAATCCCCCAGCGAATGGCTGAGGGCAAAAAAATAAAATTTATGCATTGTCTATCTTCTAACCGGAATGGGCTGGAGTTGTTTAGCGCCACTTAATTTTCTCATAATCCTTATTACCGAAAAATATAAAGCTATTAGTAGCATGGTTAAAATTTTAAGTGAGAAAATAATAGACTTGTTATGTTTTTTTAATTTCTTGAAATGCGTGTTATAAAAGTTTTATCAGGATTAGCTATATCTTCAAACGGATCAACGGTGGCAGAAATGACATTGGCTATCAAAACCTTCATCATCAGGTTTTTTTTTACGATCTTTTTTTCGATATCCCTCCTCGATATTATGCGGCAGCTTCTTATTTCTTTCCGAAATACAATGTTTTCCAGTTCAGCTTCTATCTGAGACAGATAGTCTACCCGGCGTTTGCATTCTGATTTTTTAATAACTAGACCCATAACTCGGTATTTTTGACAAAGATATACGTTAACATCAAAATAACAACATGTTAGCATAATCATTAACAAATAAATTTTATTTTAACTTGTAAATGTTATAATGGTAATAAATGATAATTATGTTTCGTTTTTCGGTTGATATAATGGAGTGGCCGTAGCAATAAAACCGTAATTATTTTATAGCATTTCATCACTTAAAAACAATTTTTCTGGTAACATAAAAGATAAAATGGCAGGTTTTTTGTGGCAATATCTTATTGTTTCCTGTTACATAAATTATATTACCTTTATCTTTCGGGTTCTTAAGTGTTTTTCTTACCATGATAATTAAAGAAAACCTGGCCCGGAAGTCAAAAAAAATATAGGATCATGAAAAAATATTTAACCCTTTTCCTGTTTACCTTACTCGTTTTCTTATTCCCATTTTTTACTTATTCCCAGGTAATCACAACTGTTGCCGGCATTGGCACGGAAGGGTATACTGGGGATAATGGCGGATCGCATGGCGCTACGCTTAACTGGCCTACTTCTGTTGCTGTTGACACATTTGGCAATATTTTCATTGCAGACGCTGATAATAATGTTGTGCGTAAAGTTCACAATGGTATTATTACCACTGTTGCCGGCACGGGGTTCAGGGCTGGAACAGGTTATGGAGACTTTACCGGTGATGCAGGCCCGGCAACCGATGCAAGGTTATGGTTTCCCACGGGAGTAGCTGTAGATCGCATTGGTAACTTGTATATTGCTGATAACGGTAATAATTGTATAAGAAGGGTAGACACTACGGGAATAATTACTACTATAGCAGGCATAGGCGGTAACGGAAACTTTGGATACAGCGGGGATGGTGCAATAGCGGTAGGCGCGAAGCTCAACCATCCTACAAGAGTGGCAGTAGACACTTTCGGCAAAATTTATATTGCCGACGCACAGAATAGTGTTATCAGAATGGTTGACTTATCTGCTAATATCTCTACAATCGCCGGAACAGGCGTTACCGGCTATGGTGGCGATGGCGCTCTAGCCAATGCAGCACAGCTAAATATGCCTAATGACGTAGCCGTAGACCTGGCAGGTAATGTATACATAGCAGATATGTATAACAACCGTATACGCAAGATAGATGGTTCCGGCAATATCAAAACTATAGCAGGCACAGGAATAAGTGGGTTCTCCGGCGATGGCGGAGCTGCGACCAATGCATATCTTTTCCAGCCATCAGGCATTGCTGTTGACGATTCGGGAAATATCTATTTTTCTGATCTTGGGAACGCACGCGTGCGCATGATCAATCCGCATGATACTATTCTAACGATTGCCGGCACAGATGCAACAGGATTCAATGGCGATGGCCGGCCTGCTACTACAGCTAAGCTGTGGTACCCGGAAGGACTTGCGGCTAAGAACAACAAGGACGTATATATAGCAGACCGCGGTAATTTCCGGGTAAGGAGGGTTACTTATACACTAGTGGGTGTAAATACTATTAACAATACTGCGGCCAGCATAAATTTGTTTCCAAATCCCAGCCAGGGGGCATTTACCATTAGTATTAAGACTGACGTTCAAGAAATCGCAAGAATAGTCATTACTAATGTGGCTGGGGAGAAAATAAGTGAGGTAACTACTCATACAAATACTCCTGTCAGTTTAAAGTTCGATGAGCCACCTGGTCTTTACTTCTTGTCGGCTATCACGGATGAGGGTGTTTTAAATGAAAAATTAATAGTGAAATAGCGCCCATTCTATATTTTACCTGTTTCCCCAATTATCTGAATATTATTTTTGTTAAGGAATACATCATATATTCCTTTATTAGTTAGTTATTTACATAATAATATTTATCTTTAGCCTTTAAAGTATACCCTTTTGAAATTACATATTCTTGCTATTGCAGCACATCCTGACGATGCCGAAATAAGTTGTTCAGGTACATTAATAAAACATGTCCGTGCCGGGCAGGCAGTGGGGATCCTTGACCTTACTGAGGGTCAGTTAGGTACCCGTGGCACCGTAGAAACACGATACGCAGAATCAAAGGCTGCATCAGAGCTAATGGGGCTTGCTGTGCGTGAAAATGCCCGATTGGAAGATGGTTTTTTCCGCAACGATGAAGCTACGCTGCGCCTTTTAATATCCTATATACGCCATTATAGGCCTGAAATAGTGCTTGCTAATGCGCTCGCAGACCGTCATCCCGATCATGGACGTGGTGGCCGACTTATAGCAGATGCATGTTTTTACGCAGGTCTTCGTAAAATAGCAACACAAAGAGACGGGGTAGAACAGGAACCTTGGCGCCCCAAACGTGTGTTTCATATGATCCAGGACCGGATTGAAGAACCAACTTTTGTAGTGGATATTACAGACACTTTTGAGAAAAAGATGGATGCCATACGATGCTATAAGAGCCAGTTTCACGATCCAAATTCCAACGAACCGGAAACCTATATTGCTACAAAAGACTTTTTGAATAGTATAGCCTACCGTGATGCATTGATGGGCAAACGTATAGGTGTGCAGTATGGCGAATGCTTTGTTTCTGAAAATGTGCCCGGCGTTAGCAGTTTAGATAATTTATTGCTGCCGGAACTGCCATAACAAACAGCCAGTAGACAGTGTAAGCATGCGGATATTGCCGCAGATAAAATATTTTCAGAAATATTTTGCTATTCAATAAAAAAGCAAGACCTTTGCAATCCCAAAAAAATCTAAATCATGGCTCGCGTTTGTGAGGTAACAGGTAGAAAACCAGTAGTAGGCAACAAGGTATCGTTCTCTAACAAGAAATCGAAGCGTCGTTTTCTGCCTAATCTGCAGACAAAACGTTTCTTCCTTGCAGAAGAAGATCGTTGGATATCATTGAAATTGTCTACTGACGCCATCCGTACAATAAATAAAAACGGATTGCTTACAGTAGTAAAAGAACTGCGTGCTAAGGGTGTAACTATCTAAATTACAGTAAAGTATAAAATAATTATCAAATGGCTAAAAAAGGAAACCGCGTTCAGGTTATAATGGAATGCACCGAGCATAAAAATAGCGGAATGCCCGGTACCAGCCGTTATATTACTACAAAGAATAAAAAAACCACTACAGAACGCCTGGAGTTGAAAAAATACAACCCGATTCTGAAGAAAGTGACTGTTCACAAAGAAATTAAATAATCTTCTAAAATATTAAGCGATGGCAAAAGCAGCTAAAACCGCGATAAAGAAAGACCCAAAGCAGGCCGCAGAAGCAAAGAACTATACAAAGGTTATTAAAGCCTTCGCAGCCCTCAAAGTGGCGCCTATACCTTTAAGGAAAATATGGTGCATAAAGATAAAGTAAAAGACTATTTAGCAAGCGTTAAATAAGCAGCCCCTTTAAGCCTAAGAACTAAACTATAGCCTTAGACTTATAAACATATTACATCAAAAGCCACCGTTGGGTGGCTTTCCTGTTTTTCGTGTCAATTGGTCATCGCTCCCATCTATGTTTGTGTTTTTCATAACGGAGATGAGGCATTTTCTTTAGCAAAAAGATTATGTCATCATCGTGCATTGTACGGCCGACGAGCCAATTTTTTATATACCTTTATCAGGGCAATTATGAGAATGGAGGAAATATTTATTTTGATAGCTGAGGATGACGCAGACGACAGATTTCTGCTTAGGTCTGCTTTTGAAGAAAATGGTTATAAAGACAAATTAGAATTTGTAGAGAATGGGGTGGAGATGATAGAATACCTGCAAAAGCTGGTTAATGGGGGCAATGAGGTAGTATTACCCCGCTTTATTCTACTGGACTTGAATATGCCCAAAAAAGATGGCCGCGAAGTGCTTAAGGAGCTGAAACAAAATCCCGACCTGGGGAACATACCAATTATTATTTTCAGCACCACAAATAATGAACAGGAGATGAGGCGATGTTATGAATTAGGGGCTAACTCATACATTACCAAGCCAAACAGTTTTGAAAGCCTGATAAAAACTGTTGCTGCTTTACGTAGTTACTGGGTGCAGACCACCGCCGCCAACGCATCGTAATAGTTGCAGCGGCATTATTTTTGCTACCTGTAAACGATAACCGGTGGTAGAAGAATTTGTTGATAGACCACTTTTGTAAAAAACGAAACAGTTGTTTATTTTGTGGCCTATAAAAGGATTTAAGCTTTATGAATTATGCCCGATAGTAATAGAAAGATCCTGATAATAGATGATGAAACCGACCTATGCCTCTTATTAAAAGATTATTTCGTAAGGAAGAATTATGAGGTTATTGTTTCTCATACTTTAAGTGAAGGGAGAAATATTTTAGGTGCATTGCACCCTGAAATATTGTTCCTTGATAATAATTTACCCGATGGGGTAGGATGGGACCTTGCTCCGCTGATAGCAACAGATTTTCCCGATACTTATATCGTATTGATCAGCGCTTTTCATTCCACAGTTCCTAAGATGCCTGTAGGCTCGCTTTTCCGGGTTATCGAAAAGCCAATCAGCATGTCAGATCTTAACCGGCAGTTTCCGGAATTATAAATAATGATGACATAAAAAAAGCTATGGCAGTTATGCCATAGCTAATAAAATGGATGTATATGCAGAAAGATAGAGGCTGCAGATCAATCTACAGAACCTCTTCTTATAAAGCCGATGAGCAGCGAAATTATCGCCAGAACCAGCAATATATGGATTATAGAGCCTGCGCTATAAACAAATGCGCCCAGTATCCAGCCTATTATCAGGATAACTGCGATGATATACAATAGTGATCTCATGTTGGTTAAATTTTTCTAAGTACAGAAAAATACTGTGCCATCATATTTCGGAGATAAAGTCTGATTTATACAAGTGACTTGTTTATTTTCACGGTAACTCGTTTTAGTGTCCATGGACCTGCACTCTGATTATCCTTACTGGCTTATAAAGAATGGATTGCTTACTGCCTTTTCTTCCTTGCAGGAAGATATTAAAGTGGATGTGGCTGTTATTGGCGCTGGCATAAGCGGGGCTTTAATTGCCCACTATTTATGCAGCCAGGGTCTTTCTGTAGCAGTGCTCGACCGGCGCCATGCAGGCATGGGTAGTACTGCTGCAAGCACAGCCTTGCTGCAATACGAGATAGATACGCCGCTGCATAAATTATGCGATAAAGTAGGAGAAAAAAATGCGGTAAGAAGCTATAAACTATGTCTTGAAGCGATATACAAGCTGAAAGATATTTGTGCGAAACTAAGCCCGGATCTTGATTTTAAAATAATCCCTAGTCTTCAGCACGCATCTTATAAAAAAGATGTAGACCCACTGCACAAAGAATTTGAATTGCGAAAAAAATATGGCTTTGATGTTGACTGGCTAACACCTGGTAAGATCAGGAAGGATTTTGGCTTTGATGCTCCGGCGGGCATTCTTTCTGCTGAGAGTGGAACGATCGATGCTTACCTTGCAGTGCATAAGATATTGCAGCAATGTGCTGAAAAAGGTCATCGTATTTATACGAATACAACGGTGACTGACATTGAGTATAAACCCCGGCATGTGCTGTTGCGCACAGATACCGGCCATACTGTGAATGCAAAAAAAGTGGTAATGGCTTGTGGTTATGAATCGCTGAAGTATATTCCCAAACAGGTAGCGGAGTTACGGTCTACTTATGCACTTGCGAGTGAGCCTGTACCTGGAAATGATATATGGTATAAACGTAGCCTGGTGTGGGAAACCAAAGACCCTTATACCTATATGCGTGTTACTGATGACAACCGCATCATAGTAGGAGGACTGGATGATAATTTTTCTGATCCCCACTTGCGCAATGCAAGGGTAAAAATAAAAGCGGTACAGTTGGCCCGATCGTTCAATAAAAAATTCAGTAAGATATTTATTCGACCTGATTTTTATTGGGCAGGGGTCTTTGCAACTACTAAAGATGGATTACCGTATATAGGCACGATACCTGAGCGGCCGCATACCTATTTCGCGTTGGGCTTTGGCGGTAATGGTATTACATTCAGCTTGGTGGCCGCAGAGATAATCAAGGATCAGATAATGGGAAAGTCAAACCCCGATGCTGCTATCTTTTCATTTAACAGGTAAAAGGTTGCCGGGTGTTTATGCCAGCGGGAATGTAATAGTGAACGTAGTGCCTTTGCCCGGCTGTGAGGAAACCTCAATGGAGGCCTTGTGCGCCTGCAGTATATTCAATGTAAAAGTAAGTCCCAGACCCATACCGTTTCTCTTTTGGGTAAAATATGGCTCAAACAGGCGGGAAATATTTTCATCGCTTATGCCGCTGCCGTTATCAGCAATAGTTAAGACTGCATTATTATTGATGTTTTGGAGGGTAATGGATAGCTGGCCTACCTGCTCTTCCATGGCTTCTACTGCATTGATAACAATATTAAGGAGTGCTAATTTTAATTTTTCCCGGTCAGCATTTATTACTTGTGTGCCGCTGGGGTAGCTCACTTGCAGCTTTATGTGTTTTAAAGTAAGTCTGTCTATTGATGCAGCTATCACATCGTCCAGCACATTCTGGAGTATTTGTTTTGATAGTGTATTTTCTGACGGGCGGGATGTATTGAGCAATTCACTGATAAGGTCGCTGATACGTTTACCATTTCTCTGAATGATATTCATATACAACTGCGCACCTTCGTCTTTAATATCCTGCTGCAACTGTTCTACAGATAGCGTAATGTTATTAAGCGGATTTCTTACTTCATGTGCTATTGTGCGTACAAGCCTTCCGGCAGCTGCCAGCTTTTCGCCCTGCAGGGTTGCTTTTTCCACCTTTTTCAGGTTTGTTATGTCGTGTATTATACCCTGCACATAGCCATCTTCCTTATCACTTTCTTCCAGCGTTACAGTGAGTATACAGTATTTCTTTTCCCCATCTTTTGTATCCAGTATCACTTCCCAGTCATTCACATCATTACGATATTGCACTGCATTCTGGAGAAATTTTTTGTGTTGTGCCTGGTCTATCAGGCTGCAGAGATTCATTTCCAGTACTTCGCTTTTATCATAGCCCAGCAGGCCCTTTACAGCCTCATTTACGTCTTTGAAGTTGAGCGCATAGTCGGTAACAAAAACTACATCTTTTGATTTTTCAAAAATGCTCCTGTATTTGCGCTCATTAGCTTTCAATGCCTTCAGGGTAGCCGCGCGTTCCAGCGCATAACGGATACAGCGCTCCATTTTTTCTACTGTCAGCTCGGTTTTTACCAGGTAGTCTACAGCGCCAAGTTGCATGGCTTGTATGTCCACTTCGTAATTCCCTTTGCCGGTAAGCAATACAATAGGCTCCTCGAAATTGAACTTAAGCGCTTCTTTCAGAAAGTCGACACCAGATTTGGCGCCAAGGCGGTAGTCTACAAAATAGAGATCTTTTTTTGCACTGTGCAATTCTTTTATTGCGTCGTTATAGCTTTTGCACCAGCTTATACTAAATGAATTTCCGGGAATAGATTGGATGTATTCGCTGGTAATTATAAAGTCATCTTCATCATCGTCAATTATAAGTATTTTGGCATTACTATGCTGGTTCATAAGCTCTCTTTATTCTTTTGATGATGGGGCAATATAAAAGTGAAGCGGGCACCTGTGTCGGGTATGTTTTCGGCGTAGATTATCCCTCCATGGTATTCCAGGATTTTTTTGCAGATGGCAAGGCCTATGCCTGATCCCGGATACTCCGACTTGCCATGCAGCCGCTGGAAAACTTGGAAAATGCGGGTAGCATACTCACTCTCAAACCCTATTCCATTATCGGTTACCTCTACTTTATGGTAGTCAGTGTTTTTAGAAAGTTCATGCCGTTGTTTTTCTTCTTCTGTAAGTATTGAAGCCTCGATAGAGATAATAGGCGAAACATCGGGCTTATGAAACTTTATAGCATTGGTAATGAGATTTGCAAATAATTGTTTCATCTGTGATGATACCGCGTCTACTTTAGGAAGTTTGCTGCTGTTGATCACCGTTCCTGTTTCTTCAATAGTTAGCTCCAGGTCTGTTTTCACCTGCCTGAGAATTACTTCCAGGTTTACAGCCTCAAACGGTTGGCCGGTTTTGGATATTCTTGAAAATTCAAGGAGGTCATTAATAAGGGAGCGCATGTTTTCCGCAGAGGCAGTCATGCGCGATAAATACATGAGGCCGTCGCCGGTAAGTACATCCTTGTATTTTTCAGAAAGCCTGTCGCTGAAAGTAGTTATTTTCCTGAGCGGTTCCTGCATGTCGTGGCTCGCTACATATGCAAACTCTTCCAGTTCTTTATTAGAGTGGTGCAGCTCCTCTACTTTATTCTTGAGGTCCTGTTCTATCTGGCGCTGGTCGGTTACGTCACGTATACTGCCTGCGAATTTTACTGGTTTTCCTTCTTTGTTCCTGATCACCCTTAAGATGGTATGGACTATCTTAATGTTATTTTTAGCCGTGATAAGCCTAAACTCCACTGCAATGTCTGCTCCCGATTCCAGGGCTTTACTCATCTCAGCCGTTGCTTTCTCTTTGTCGTCGGGGTGAATAAATGATGCTGCGTATTTATTATTTATTTGCTGGTGAATATCGTCGATCTCATAAATACGGTACACACCTATAGACCAGAAAACCTTATCTACCTCTATCAGCCATTCAAAAGTGCCGAATGAATCGCTATTAAAATGTTCAAGGAATAGCTCGCGTGAATTAAAAGATGTGAATGGCATGTCCCATTTTGAAAGGTCGGGATGCAGTACCAGGTGAAACAGGTCATCCTCACCGTCACTAACAGGCGCTGCGTATAAATAAAAAGGTGCGATATCTCCGTTTTTACCCTTTAGCTTATATATAACGTACCTGGAGCGGGCCTCAATATTTTCTCTGCAGTTATTAAGCTGGTATTGCAGTCGGTCTATCATGTATTCTTCAAGCAGGTCTGTAAACGCCAGCATGCCGCCTTCCAGGTCTTGATTAGTGTACCCCAGGTAATTTCCAAATTGGGTGTTTACAAAAGCAATTTTTAGATTGTTGCTATTAATAATAGCAACCAGTGAGGGACCACCCATTGCTATGTTTTTAAGCATTTCGTGGGTTATTTCCAGCGTTTTTGTACCTGATTGGGGAATTGTTACTTTATCCATGTCCTTGGGGTAGAGTTAGTCCATATTAAACTCTTTGAACTGCCTCATTTTGTTGTATAACGTCTTCCTGTCTACGTTCAGCAATTTGGCCGCCTTGCTTTTATTGAAGTTAGCCTGCTTCAGCGCATCGAGTATCACATCATATTCAGCGTCAAGGTTCGCGCTTTTTAGTTTATTTTCGTAAGATACTGCAGGGCCACTGCCATTTGTTTTTTGTCCGTCCGTTCTATCGGCTGCTGCCTGGCTGGCAGGCGCATCAAATTGCAGCTTATAAAAGTTATTGATCTCAAATGGCAAAGACTTTGATTCCACCAGGTCGCCATCCGTGAGTAACGTCGCCCGTTTTATCACATTCTTCAGTTCGCGGAGATTGCCATACCATATGTAATTATTAAGCACGTCTTCTACCTCCTTTGTAAAACCTTTTACATCTTTTCCAAGTTCTGCATTAGTAATATTCAGGAAGTGCCGTGCAAACAACATGATATCCTGTTTCCGCTCACGAAGAGACGGTACCTCTATGCTGAATTCATTGAAGCGGTGATAAAGGTCTTCCCTGAATTTGCCGGTGCGGGTAGCATCCCACAACCTTTCATTACTCGCGATAATGATGCGCACATCAAGTTCTATATCTTTTACACCACCTACACGCCTTATCTTACGCTCCTGCACCACGCGCAGTAACGATACTTGTATCTCATACGATAAGTTAGCCACTTCATCCAGGAATATGGTGCCCTCATTCGCCAATTCCAGGCTGCCTATTTTTTGATTAAGAGCGCCTGTGAAAGCTCCCTTTTCATGGCCGAATAATTCGCTGCCCGCGAGCTCTTTTGAAAGTGCTCCGCAGTCAATTGCTATAAATGGCTTATTTGCACGTTTACTTTTTGTATGTATTTGCTGGGCAATTGCTTCTTTACCACTTCCACTTTCCCCGTAAATGATCACGCTGAAATTGGTAGGTGCAACCAGGTCTATCTGCTTGATTATTGTTGCAAATTCCGGGCTGTCTCCAAAGATATACTGGTCGCTGCTTGAGCTTTTTGATTTTGTAGGGGAAGAGGCTTGACTGTTGTTCTGAGCAGGTTTAGCCGGGCTGGTTCCTGTGGATGATGGCTCTTCGGCAAGTGCTTTTTTTATGGTCAGTAATATTTCATCCGGGAACAAAGGTTTGGTAACATAATCATAGGCTCCCAATTTCATCACTTCCACTGCATCTTTAACGTCGCTGTAGCCTGTAATGATGATCACAGCTGCTTCTGGATGGGTTTCTTTTATCTTGCCCAGCAACTGGATGCCAGTCATATCGTCCAGCCTGAAATCACACAATACAAGATCTGGCTTATTTTTCTTCATCCAGTCTATTGCTGTCTGGCCGCTGTTGGCGCTGGCAACGGTATAGCCATTACGGGTAAGGAACCGCGTGAGCAGCAGGCACATATCATTATCATCATCTACTACGAGTACTTTGTGCATATTGGTTTGTGTGTTTGTCAAATTTAATGTATTTGCCTGTTAATTCTTTATATAAAATTTCAAATATAAAGTTCTAAGTATCAGTATTAACCGACGGGAAAACCAGCAAACTCATTGCCGGTTTTCCCCTGTTATTCTTTAATTATTTATGCCTTTGTTATGCCCATACAGCCCTTATCTGAGCTATTGGTATTTGCATTTGCTCACGATATTTAGCAACGGTGCGGCGGGCTATATTATATCCTTTGCCTGAAAGCAGGTTTACCAGTTGCTGGTCTGTGTAAGGGTGTTTCTTATCCTCGCCCTGTATCGCATCGCCTATCACAGACTGTATTACCTTGTTACTGATCACTTCTCCCTTTTTATCGGCTATTCCTTCGCTGAACAATTTTTTCAGATAGATAAGGCCAAAATGTGTTTCCGCGTATTTATTGCTTGTAATACGGGATATTGTAGATATGTCCATGCCAGACATCTCTGCCACGTTGCGCAACACCATAGGTTTCAGCAGCCTGATATCGCCGTCGATAAAGTATTCGCGCTGCAGCTCCACAATGCATTTCATAATACGCAGCATAGTATCTTCTCTTTGCTTTACTGCATTTACAAACCATTGTGCACTGCTTAATTTGCTTTTTACATATTGGTTGGCAGATTTATCTTTATTGCTGATCTGGCTGGAAAGCTGGTTGTATAACGATTGATTTACAAATACAGAGCCTGATCTGCTGGAGTATAGATCTACCTGTACGTTTTCTCCATAAGCAGTAATAATAAAGTCGGGTATAATAGTATTTTTGGGGTCCTGACGTGATATTTCGGTTACAGGATAAAATTTAAGGCTGCCTATCAGGTTCAGCACCATTCTCAGTTCTTCATCATCAATTTTCAGCGTATGGTGCATTTTTTCAAACTGGCGGTGCATCAGGTCATTATAATGATGTTCCAGCAACTGTATTGCGCACTTTACGTCGGGCCTTTTTGTATTCATTGTCTGCAACTGCAGCAGCAGGCATTCTCTAATACTGCATGCGCCAAGACCAATAGGGTCTAATGACTGCACTATAGCAAGACCTCTTTTTATAGTTTCAAGCTCTATTACATTTTGAAAATGGAACGACATATCATCTGCCACTTCATCCAGTGGGCGGTCCATAAGACCCTGCGGGTTCAATATGTCTATCAGGTATTCCGCAGTTGCGCGGTCTTGCTCATCAATGTCGAGTAACGATAATTGAGTCTTTGCATCCTCTTTAAATGTAGAAACATTGACTATAGCTGCATTAGGTGCTACTTCTGAATCAAAATAATTTTGATACTCTGAGCGGTAATCCGGGGTATCGTCATAGCCGCGCTCTTCCCAGTCTTCATAATCCTGGGCATCATCTTTTGATAATTTGGTATCAGCTTCTTCAACTTTTTCTTCAGCAGTTTCAAGAAAAGGATTTTCTGCCAATTCATTTTTGATCCTTTGTTGCAGTTCTAACGAATTCAGGAAATACAGGTTAAGTAACTGTATTTGCTGTGGAAGGATTTTTAACTGTTGCCTTTGAGTCTGTTGTTGCGCTATCATAGTGTGTCAATTATATACTGCCATGTAAATCAAGGTTGACGCCAAACTCCTTTTTAAAATAAATTTAATTAATTAAATTGGTAAGCATCTTTTTTTCAGTTGATTATGAGTATTGTACTATCTTTATATAGGTAATAAATATTTTAGCGGAACGATTTTTTTAAGTTCCATGAGGAATTTGTTCTACAAAACGTAGTTTTGAATATCGATGAAAAAAAGGCTGCTGCTTATTATTATCGCTTTTAGCGTTTCATTTGTTTCGATGGTGGCCCTTTCCCTTTTTTCGATGGAAAGATTTACCACGTTTACTAATTACTCAGACCTTGTAGACCATACTAATTTAGTGATAACGAAGCTATACAAAATGGAGCTTCATATACGCGATATAGACCGCGCCGAACGCGGCTATATGATAACCCACGATACTATGTATCTTCGGTTTTTGAATAATGCAGTGGATAGCATTCATTCATCAATAAATGCTCTTGGGTCTATCACCGCCGATAACCAGCATCAGCAACACAATATCAGCTTACTTAAAAGCAGCACCGCATTACGTATTGCGGCCGCCCGTGAAAATATCGCTTATGTGGATACCGCAACCCAATCGGGCCCGTCAAAATACTACTTCGACAGCAGGCAGTTAATGCTTGAATGTTCGAGGATGCTCAAAAGAATACACGATGAGGAAAATGTATTGCTTGCCGAAAGGTTTAAAGGAGAGCAACTATACCAGCAGTTGACTACATCTACACTCCGATACTTACTTTTCGTATTTTGTGTAATAACACTCATCCTGTTCTCTATAATGATAAAAGAGTTCAGGGGAAGGACGCGTTTCCAGGAAGAATTGCAGGGGAAAGTTATAGACTTGAAAAGATCGCACAGTGAATTGCAGGAGATCGCATACGCAGCCTCTCACGATCTCCAGGAACCATTAAGAAAGATCCAGGTGTTCAGTGATATGCTGGTGCACCAGAAAATAAGGAATATAGACCCTGAAGATAAAGTTGTGTTGGAGCGGATCAACAATTCGGCTAATCGTATGCAATTGCTGATCTCAGATCTCATGGCCCTGACCAGCCTTACCAATACAGATGAACGCAAATCGACAATAGATCTAAACCGCATGTTGCATTACATCCTTATTGATATGGATGATAAGATCAAAGCGAAAGTAGCTTCTGTGGAGGTTCAGCCTTTAACGGTGATCAAAGGCTATGATAACCAATTAAAAATACTGTTTAAGGCGCTGCTTGATAATGCACTTAAATTTACCCGGGAGGGGGTGAAACCGGTGATCATTATAAGTTGCGATGTAATAAACGGGCATGAGTTATCAGCTATTAATCCCACGCTGTTACATAAGAAATTCTACCGGATCACCTGTTCTGATAATGGTATAGGCTTTGAGAACCAGTTTATCAGCAAAATGTTTCAAATATTCCAGCGTCTGCATACCCACGAATCAGAATATTCAGGGAAGGGTATAGGGCTTGCCATCTGCCAGCGGATAATGGCTAATCATGAAGGGTACATCCTGGCACACGGAGAACCGGGCATGGGAGCCCAGTTCAAGTTATTTTTTCCGTTCGAAGAATAATAATCAAATCGCAACCGGTTAGGCTGCGTGTTTATCAACAGCTTTCTTATTTATTTCTTCTACTTCAGTCATGAATTTATTTATATTCTCATCGGCATAGGCTCCATAGGCATCTACAAGTGTGCCTTTTGCACCGTCGGTAGTTTCTACTACATACATAATAGCATTGTCCGCGGGGTCAGATTGACCTTCGAAGCGGTAAAAGTCAATTATTTTTACTTCAGTAGGCGCATATGTTTTATCCTTAGATTCTACATATAAGCCTTGCTTGGTAACCTTCATGTTCTCAGTATATCCGTCTCTCATGGCCTTATTTACACGGTCTGAAAGTGGGCTCATAAATGGTACGGCCTCTATCTTTGCGCCGCTGTTTGCAGTTTGAGCTATCATAAAATTTGATTTTAATTACTAATACCTATTCAATTCCTTTGCCAATTTGAATGTAATTTTAAATATTCGTTATTCATTGTTTTTTAATTAATTATCTCTTTAACAGCTCTTTGGGATACCTCTGCGTAATACTAAAATGTAGAATAGCATACCCACAAAAAAATAGCTGCCTCATTTACGGGCAGCTATTTTAAGTTGTGATGGAGGATCAGTTATTTCTGGAAAACTTCATGTGCATTCCTTTCTCTTTTGATCATGTCGTGCGATTTCTTCAAAGAGTTTTTCTCTTCTTCTACAAGCAGTCTTATTTCATGGTCGCTTAACGCATCAGAAGCTAATGCAGCTTCGTAAGCGCGCTGTGCCGCATCCTCACCAAATTCACAAGAGGAAAGAATAGAGTGGCGGTCACTGTCTGTCATCGCCGATTTAATATCCATCCATGCATGATAGATCTTGCCTGATGCAGTGGTGTCGTCTTCTACTATACCACCGTCGTTCTGTATGCATATGGTAAGCTCTTCTTTATAAGCAGTGCTTTGGCGTATCATCTCCTCAAATATTGCTTTCAGGTCTATATCCAGGTCTTTAGATTCCTTGATAGCCCTTTCGTAGCCTATGATGCGGTCGTTATTTATTTTTACAAGGTCGTTCAGTATCTCGTTGATTGCTTCGTGCTTTTCCATAAAATGAAGTTTATTTTTAATTGAACAACTTAAAAATTATGCCACATACCCGCTAAACACTTTATTTTTGTGTTATGGATAATGTAATGGCCACAATACTGGAAATACTTAAGTACACACTTCCCGCCCTCGTAGTTTTAGTAACAAGTTACCTGATCGTTCAAAAATTCCTTGTCTCGCAGAACCAGCGCAAACAGCTTGCCTTGTTCCAGGATGCGCAGGATATAACACTAAGGCTAAGGCTGCAGGCATATGAGCGACTGGTAGTATTTATAGAGCGCATAAGCCCACGTCAATTACTGCCACGTATTTACGATTCTTCAATGACGGTACGCGACCTGCAGGCAGCCATCACTTTTAGCATACGGGCTGAATTTGAGCATAATCTTTCGCAGCAAATATATGTATCACGCAATGTGTGGGAAACAGTAAAGAACGTAAAGGAGCAGGAGATCAACATGGCCAACCAGGTGGGCAAAACACTCAACCCTGATGCGCCCGCAAAAGAACTGTATACCCGGATAACGGATATAATCCTGAAAACCGATGAGCAGTTACCAACCGATATGGCACTTGAGATCATCAACACCGAGGTAAGAACAGTTCTTACTTATGGAACAATGTAGTTGATTGGCTGATTAGTTGATAAGTTTATAGTCGTGGATTAATCAACAAATGTAAGTGCCGCCCAGAAAGGGCATAATATAACAGCGATGGGTGAAGCCCATCGCAAAACAGATATCTCAAAATCAGTTAGTGGAAAAGAAAACAATAAAGACAGATTCAGGAATAGAAATAAAAGAGTTGTATTGTGAGCCGGTAAAGATGGATGAGCTGCCTGGGCAGTTCCCTTTTACCCGCGGTGTGCATGCAGCGATGTATCGCGACCGCCTTTGGACTATGCGCCAGTATGCAGGCTTCAGCACCGCTGAAGAGTCAAATAAAAGGTACCACTTTCTGCTCAGCCAGGGAGTAAATGGCCTGTCTGTGGCTTTCGACCTGCCTACACAGATAGGGTATGACTCAGACCATGCCATGTCTGAAGGGGAAGTGGGTAAAGTAGGGGTTGCCATTGATTCGTTGCAGGATATGGAACTGCTGTTCAAAGACATTAAGCTCAGCGATATTTCCACCTCCATGACCATCAATGCCACCGCTTTTATACTGTTAGCGTTCTACATAGCCCTTGCCAAAAAGCAGGGAGCAGATATAAAGAAGATATCGGGCACTATACAAAACGATATACTCAAAGAGTATGCGGCGCGCGGCACTTATATCTATCCGCCGGCACCGTCTATGCGGCTTATAACGGATATTTTTGAGTATTGCAGTAAAGAAGTACCTAAGTGGAATACTATTTCCATATCGGGCTATCATATACGGGAGGCTGGGGCTAATGCCGTACAGGAACTGGCCTTCACTTTGGCCAACGGCAAAGCATATCTGCAGGCAGCCATTGCAACAGGGCTGGATATAAATGTATTTGCCCAGCGGCTTTCCTTCTTTTTTAATGCCCATAACAACCTGTTTGAAGAAGTAGCCAAGTTCAGGGCGGCACGCAGGATGTGGGCCAATATTACCAAAGAGCTTGGCGCTACCGACCCACGTGCGCAGATGCTGCGCTTTCATACCCAAACAGGGGGCAGTACACTTACTGCCCAGCAACCCAAAAACAATATAGTGCGTGTAGCATTACAGGGCCTTTCTGCGGTGCTGGGTGGCACTCAGTCGCTACATACCAATGGGTATGACGAGGCTTTATCATTGCCAACAGAAGAAGCCGCATCAATAGCCCTGCGTACCCAGCAGATACTGGCTTATGAAAGCGGCGCTACCGATACGGTAGACCCACTGGCTGGCAGCTACTACGTAGAAACGCTGACCAACGAAGTAGAAGCCGCTGCCTGGAAGCTCATAGGCAAAATAGACGCTATGGGCGGCTCGGTAAAAGCCATAGAGCAGCACTTTATGCAGGATGAGATAGCTCGCTCGGCCTATGCTTACAATAAGGCTATAGAGGACAGCAGCAAAGTAATAGTAGGGGTGAACAAGTTCACCTCTGCCGAGGTGGCCCGTCCGCCAGTATTCCGAATAGATGACTCTATAAGGGTAGGGCAGAGTGAGAAATTACGCAAACTCCGGGCTGAAAGAAACAACGATGCAGCTAATGCCTGCCTGGCAGCCATAAAGCAAAAGGCCACAACCACTGAAAACCTTATGCCTGCGGTGATAGAGGCTGTAGAAAATCTCTGTACCCTCGGGGAGATTGCGGATACGTTACGTGGGGTGTGGGGAGAGTATAAGGGGTAGTTTATTGGTTGATAGGTTAATTTGTTGATACGTCGTTTTGTAGAGACTCTATAACTGGAAGTGAGACGCTTCGACCAGTTGGGGGACAACGTTTATATGTGAAAATCAGAATAAAAATGGTTATGGGGATTGCAAATCCCCAACCATGTGGTGCCGGATTACAAATCCAGCACAGCGAAGTACCAGATTACAAATCCAGCACAGCACAGGTTGATAAGTTGATAGGTCGTTTTGTAGAGACCCCCACCAACCAGTCTACCAACTTACGGCAAATCAATAGCCCCCACCATTCCCTTCTTTCTCCGCTGTTCTACCTGCCAGGCGCTAATGGCTACATCGCCATAGCTGCGCACGCCGCGTTTCTGGTCTTCCATTTTTAGGTAGGTGTCGTATATTTTGCTGCTGTAGCGGGCCATGTCGTTGTGGTATTTCTTGCTTAGCTCTTCAAGGGTGTCCAATTGCGTAAGGGTCAGCTTATTCAGCTTGTTTTCCAGTTTTTTGGCAAATGCTGAGTCGCGGGCGAAGACCCGGTTGTTGGTATATATCCATATGTTAAGGTACGCCGAATACATGAACGATGTATCGGGGGCTGTGGTGCATAGTGTATAAGATACAAGGTTAGCATCGCCCTCGGCGGCTATGCCCGCCTGGTGTGCCATTTCGTGGCCTACTACAAAGGGCATAATGAATGCCGGCAGGTCGGTATTTACCTGCCCCTCGCCTGTAAATGGGTTGTAGTAGCCCTCTATGGCAAGCCGCTCAATAAAATAACCATATAAAGACGGCTTTATCCATAATCCCCGGTCTTTTACTTTGCTGCTTGTATAGTTGCGGTAGTAATCACCGCCCCGTTCATTTATCTCGCGGAATGACAGCGTACTATAATAAGGGGCCAGTTTATTGATCTTGTCTACAAGGAAGATGTCAAAAGCTACCAGCGCTGCCGAATCTTTAACGCGCAACGCCTTATGAGCTTCGTCATCGTCTTGCTCACGAAGTTTGCGGGTATCACTATCTTCCAGTCCCCAGTAAACAGCAAGTGGGGCCTTATAATAATTGGCTCCCCAGCTGGCTATGAATACCAGGTAAACGAATAATATGGTATTCACAATATTCAGTAAAGAGGAGGCGATCTCAGCGGTAAGCAAGCCAAATTTTATAGCATAATATATCCATCGTATTACAGCGCTTATTAAAGCAATAACGGCTACTATATATAACAGGTCGCCAATGCTAAAAGGGATGTAACCAAATATAGCACCCCTAAACGATTGGTAGGGCGTATATACATTTCTCCTGTAGTGTGCTAAAAGTATCTCATCGCCCGGCAGGTAGCCTACGAACGACCAAATTATTATAATAAGGACGATGAGTATTACTATTTTCCGTTTGAAATGCACGAAGCGAAAGATATAGAATTATCTTTTCAAAATAAATCCCCGAAGCCATATGTTCAGCTTTTTATTTCGTGGCTTAAAATACATTAGATACATACTTAATGAGATGCCGATACTTATACAATACCATCTTTTTTGTGTAAGTTTGTAGATAAGTAAGTTATTTTTTAACAATTGACTTGCGGACAATAACCGTGCAGATAGATCTCAACGATAGTTGGTGTTAGTTATATATAGTCAATGATGTAAATGGCCATTCAAATTTGTATAGTTTATAGGAATATTGTTTAAGTATACACCTTGGATCTTTTTACTCAGACTCTGAAAAATGTTATTGTGCGCCTGCTCTATATAAACATATTTAAATGGGATGTGGCAGTTGCGGAACGGGCGCCGATGGTAAGCCCGGCGGTTGCAAGGGTAATGGTGGGTGTAGCACAGGAGGATGTAACCGGTTAAATGTATTTGACTGGCTGAATACGCTGCCATTGCACGATGGCGCTAAACCTTACCCGGTAATAGAAATGTCTTTTAGCAAGGGAAGCCGGAAAGAGTTTTTCCGGAATAATACCCACCATATATTGGAAAAGGGCGACTGGTTTGCCGTTGAAGGTGTGGGGGGGTACGACCTTGGCCAGGTGAGCCTTACGGGCGAACTGGTAAAATTGCAACTGAAAAAATATGGTGTTAGGGAAATGGAGGTTACCAAGCGTGTGCTCCATCCTGCCACCGAAGAAGAACTGGAACAGGCCACAAAGCAAAAAGAGCGCGAGGCAGAAGTGCTGATACGCTCCCGTGCTATAGCCCGCAGCCTGAACCTGGATATGAAGCTGTGTGAGGTAGAGATACAAGCAGACAGCAAAAAAGGCACCTTCTTCTACACCGCCGACCAGCGAGTAGACTTCCGTGAGCTGATACGTGTATATGCCACCGACTTTAAGATGAAGGTGGAGATGAAGCAGATAGGAGCAAGGCAGGAAAGCGGAAAGGTGGGTGGCATAGGCTCATGTGGCCGGGAGCTTTGTTGCAGCACATGGCTCACTGATTTTAAATCGGTGAATACAACCGCTGCGCGTTATCAGAACCTTTCTATCAACCAGACCAAACTATCGGGGCAATGCGGCAGGCTGAAATGCTGCCTTAATTATGAGCTGGATACGTATATGGACGCATTGTCTGTATTCCCGGATCATGCCGATCACCTGGAAACCGTAAAAGGAGTAGCGCACCTTCAGAAAAAGGATATATTCAAGAACCTGATGTGGTATAGCTACTCTGATAACAACAAGCAATACCCGCTGACCATAACCCGTGTAAAAGAGATACAGAAGCTAAATAAGCTGGGTCAGAAAGCAGATGAATTGCAACCTGTAGAGCTGGAAACAAGAGAATCTAAGGCAGGCAAGACGGTGGATATGGGCTTTGTAAACGACGTAGGGCACATAACGCTGAAAGCACTGGAAAAAGGTAAGAAAAAGAAGCCGGGCGGCAATAAACCTCCGCAAGTAGGTAACCAGCCACAACAAGCAAATAAAGACAGAGGTCCACGGCCAGGCGGCAATCAACAGCAGGGAAATAAACCAAGAGCAGAAGGACAATCGCAAGCGAATAAAGGCCCAAGACCAGAAGGACAGCAGCAAGGAAACAAAGGCCCAAGGCCAGAGGGACAACCGCAAGGGAACAGGCCTCCAAGGCCGGAAGGGCAGCAGCAGGGCAATAAACCACAAGGCAATCGCCCGCAGCAAAACAAAAGCCCTAACCAGCAGCCACGGCAAAATCAGCAGTCACGGCCGAAGGGTGAACCTACGGATGCAACATCAGCCGGTGAAGGCCAGCAAGCGCAAGGACCGCAAGAACCTAAGCCGCAAGGGCAACAAGGCCAGCAAGGAAGAGGGCCAAGACCAAACCGCCCGAACAGGCCCCGGCCAGATAACCGGCCTCCGAGAGACAATGATAGCGCACCAAAGGCACAGGAGCCTGCATAAAAAATATAAGATGATAAAAAGTGACCCACAGAGGGTCACTTTTTTTTCACGCAATGTGGGTGACATAAATAGTGCCTGTAACTGATAAATTGCACAGCATGAGTAAAGTGATCAGGGCAATTATCTTATTTGCAACTACCGGAATAGTTTGGTGCTGCTGTATGAGGTTATCATTTATCTGGTCTGGCGCGCAAAATATACTTGCCGATCCCGCTGTACAAAGCGAAAAATTCATCAAATCATTCATTGAATACCAGCCATTACCACGAATGGCAAATGATCCGGCATTTGTGTGGGAAGGTTTTTTTGTTTGCGGTTTATTTTCAGCATTGGCCTTTTTGATAGTGAACGGTGTGCTAAAGTATGGTTTGGTAGGGAATGGGCTGACCTTTGGCCTTCTTCATTGGTTGTTAATGATACCGTGGTTTGAGTTTTACCTTCCTTATAATGTTATGAATGAGCCGCTGCTCTTAGTGATATTTGAGGGGTTGCTATGGCTGGCTACATTAATGCTCACGGGACTCTACATGTCCTTTATCATGAACTTTAAAATAGGGTGGCGTGGCAAAACTACAACTCTACATGCAGGCGGAAAGAAAATACATTTACCGGTCCCCGATCACTATTATAGCCAGGATTAAGAACAAACTGGTAATCACCCGTAAACCATATGCGTGCAGCTACCGGTTTCCAGCTATAATATAATTCAAGAGCAGATTCGTTGGCGTAGGTAAGCCTTCCATCTCCTAACTGAAAGCCATAACCACCTGCAGCAAGATAGTCCCTATGATCCTGCGAAAGGCCATTTACCACAACGCCGAGCGATAAATTATCATCTTTGCGTTTCCACCAGTTGCCGCTTAAAACTACGCCTGTCGATATAGTCCGGTCTGCTTCTGTAAATGCCCATGTCTCGTTTTTACCATCGTTCCAACCTGCTCTTAGGAAAATGCCTATATTATTACCAACCTGCTGGTCGGCATTCAGACTTATACCAGTCCTTGTTCTGCCGTATGCGCGGGTGCTTGCCACCGCTGGTAGTCCCATACTATCCCGGTGCTGCAGTGCTTGCACATAATTGCCCATATGGCCATTGTTGTAATAGCCTAGTAATCGTATGTTTCCTTTTCTTCTAAATAGTCCTAAAGTATATGTCTTGTCTATTTCTGCATTTAAGCTGTATTCTTCGCTAAGATTGGTGTTTAGGTCTGCTCCGTTGGCTACCTTTGGCAGTGTAGCTAATGCTGCTTTATAAGTCATGCTGCCCTGCTGTAATACAGTAACAAATGCATAGGTATAGCCACGCAGATTTGCAGCGTAATCCCATGCGCCATTATTCATCAGGCACCAGTTCATGAACTGCACCCTGGGAGAATTTGCATATTCATTGTTATCAAAAACGTCGCTGATCGCCATTTTGCCAAGATAAAATTTCAGGTAATTCTTAGGCTTATTGCCGCCGGTTTCGTTCTCGTCTTCGGGTACATTCTCATAACGACCCTTTCCGATAGCGATGGTCTGTGCAAAAAAGCCGCGCGCAACATATAATGTTGGTGACGGGTCACCAACACGGAATGTTTCTCCATTTGTAGAAGCGGCCAACCCAAACGCGCCGCTCAGGCCATTACCACCGGCTAGTTCGGGGTTAAGGTATATCTCTGCGCCCTTCCACAGCCTTGCTCCCAGGTAGAGCGTGGCCGTTATAGAGTTTTCTTTTTCCTCAAGTGAGCTGAGGCTGTTTTTGCCGCTATATTGCGCATTAAATTCAGGCTTGTACTGGTAAATATAAGTAGCCTGGAAATGCAGGCTAAAGCGGGATGCCTTAGCCGTGTCTACTGTGTTGTGCAACGCATCTGTGTCATCTTGGGCAAATGAAAGGAATGGCGTTCCTAAAGCAATAAGGACAGTAAGAAAAACAGACAGATTTTTATTACGCATCATAATGTAGATTAATGTAAATCATTAAAAATAATTTGATGGGGTTCGTAGCTAATGATATTCCGACAAACTTATTTTATTTATTTGATAAAACAAAGGAATATTTTTAGGCAAGACTAATTTTATTAAAATGAACAAAAAAATACCCTGCAAAATTCGCTTGCAGGGTAGTTCAATGAGTATGTTTAAGATCAATTCGCGTATTCGCTCATAAACTTTATGCGCATCATTTTAAGGTGCTCTATGCTTACATCTCTATCTTTAAACTCGTCATAAGCATCGTCCATATTATCATCATGGCTGTTACGGAAGTAATCGAAAATATCTTCCTGTTCGTTTTCATCCAATTCCTGCTCCAGGCAGTAGTCGAGGTTTAGCCTTGTGCCGCTGGCCACAATGGTTTCCATTTCTACCAGCAGGTCAGGCAGGGAGAGGCCTTTGTTTTTGGCAATAGTTTCGAGCGGTATTTTCTTATCAATATTCTGGATGATAAATACTTTCATACCACTCTTGTTCACCACGCTCTTCATTACAAAGTCGTCCGGCTTTACTATATCGTTCTCTTCTACGTATTTAGCTATCAGATCAACAAATTTTTTGCCGTACCGCAATGCCTTGCCCTTACTTACGCCCTGTATTTTTTCCAGCTCAGCAAGGGTAGTAGGGTAGTTTGTTGCCATATCCTCTAAAGAGTTTTCGAGGAATATAACGAATGGTGGCAGGTTCTTTTCACGGGCTGTTTGTTTACGCAGGTCTTTCAGTAATTCAAACAATACAGGATCTGTTGTTGCAGGGCCACTGCCACCTGCTTCATCGTCATCGCCGGTCGCTTCTTCATACTGGTGATTAAGCGCTACCATTATGGAGTATGGCTTCTTCAGGAATTTCTGTCCCTTCTCTGTTATTTTCAGTAAGCCATATTCTTCAATGTCTTTGCGTATCATTCCTTCCAGCATCATCTGCCTGATGAGGGAGTTCCAGAAGTTGGCATCCATCTGCATTATTAAACCTTTGCCGAAAGATTTCAGCTTGTCGTGGCGGAAGGTTTGTATCTGTGGATTTGCCCTGCCTAATATAATATTGACAACATAATCTATACCGAAGCGCTCGTCAAGTTCATTAATAGCATCGAGCGTTATTTTTACGCTGTCTTTTACTTCCAGCTTTTCTTTAGGGTTGTTGCAATTATCGCAGTTGCCACAATTTTCCTTTTTATATTCTTCACCGAAGTAATGCAGCAGTAATCGGCGACGGCATACACCGCTCTCTACATAAGCAAGTGTTTCTGATATCAGTTGACCGCCCATCTCGCGTTCACTAAGCGGTTTATCGCGCATCAGGTGTTCCAGTTTCTGCACGTCTTTGTGAGAATAGTATAACAGGCATTTGCCTTCCATGCCATCACGACCTGCCCGGCCTGTCTCCTGGTAGTAGTTTTCAAGAGATTTAGGAACATTGTAATGGATCACAAAGCGCACATCAGGCTTATCTATCCCCATACCAAAAGCGATAGTAGCTACGATCACATCTACTTTTTCCATCAGGAACTGATCCTGGCGCTGAGATCTGAGCGGGCCTTCGAGACCGGCGTGGTAAGCAACTGCGGTTATTCCATTTGCCTGTAGTGTATTCGCAAGCTCCTCAGTTGTTTTGCGATTTAATGTATATATAATGCCGCTTTTCCCTTTCATGGTATTTATGAATTTTACCATGGTCTTCAAGGTCTGCTCCTTTGTGCCTTTAGGCACTATCTCGTAATAAAGATTAGCACGGTTAAAGGAATCAATAAAAATATTGGGTTCCTGCAGGTTTAGATTTTTTACAATATCATCCTGTACCTTGGGTGTAGCTGTGGCCGTTAAGGCAATGATGGGTAGTGCCGGGTTGATCATATTGATCATATCACGAAGCTTGCGGTATTCGGGGCGGAAATCATGTCCCCACTCCGAAATACAATGCGCCTCATCAACGGCAATAAACGATATAGGAAGGTCTGAAAAGAAAGATATGTTTTCCTGTTTTGTGAGTGTTTCGGGCGCTACATACAGCATTTTTGTACGGCCCTCGGTAAGATCTGTCTTTACTTTTTTCTGCTGAGCTTTACTTAAAGTAGAATTTAAAAAATGAGCAATATTATCGCTTGAGCTATAGCCACGTATCAAGTCTACCTGGTTTTTCATGAGTGCTATAAGCGGTGACACAATGATAGCAACTCCATTGCTTAAAAGGGCCGGAAGCTGGTAACATAAAGATTTTCCGCCGCCTGTAGGCATTATGACAAAAGTGTCTTTTCCGGCAAGAATGCTTTTTATTATTTTTTCCTGCTCACCTTTAAAGGTGTCAAAGCCGAAATATTGTTGCAGTTCTTTTTTAATATTAATCTTAGCATTAGCGTTACTAACGGCTTCCATACACAATTATTTAACTATAAGTTTTCAATCAACTGCTGCATATCTTAAAGAAGGAGGTGATTTTGAAAGATTGCGAAATTACGACAGTTAAGGTAAAGAAAATTCAATCAATTTGCAAGTTTTTCGTGACAAAATAAATTTATTTATTTGAATTGGTGCCGCCACTGATTCCGGAAAAATATACAATGAGATGGGAAAAAGCATACCTAAACAGGGATGGTTTTTACTTAAATGTGTTCCGGAAATAAATTATCAGAGTAAATTTAACTTTTCGTGTACCTGGTAACTGCAAGGTCATCAGGGCATTCTTTCAACATCTCTATAACAGATTTATTCAGTAAAGGATGTATATAGCCGGGGGCTATTTCTGACAATGGTTTTAACGTAAAAAGCCGCTGACCTAAATATGGATGGGGTATAGTCAATTCAGGAATTTTTATAATTTCTTCATTAAATAAGAGTATGTCAATATCAAGTGTACGTGGTCCCCATTTGATATTTCTCTGTCTTCCTAGTTGATTTTCTATGTTATGTATTTCTTCTAAAAGCTCTTCGGGAGTATGTTTTGTTTCTAACTCAATAACCATGTTCAGGAAATCAGATTGATCTTGAACTCCCCACGCGGCTGTTTCGTATACAGAAGATTGGGCTATTATCCGGCCACAATTCTCTGTAAGTAACACCATTGCTTTTTGCATCCACTGCATTCTGTTGCCTTCGTTACTTCCTAATGATAAATAGGCGACGTTCATTTGTTGATAGTCAATTAGTTACAGAAAAATTGAATGGGATAATACTTCCAAAACCTAAAAGAAGCCTACTTTTCTTACAAATAGTTTCAATAGTTTCTTTTTTTCCTTGTATATTGGGTAAAATCATTGTTAAAAAAACATTGAGATGAATTGTATAATGTCATTATATTCAATTGATTAACGTTTAAAAATATTAAGAAATAATCGCTTTTAATAAAATGTGCCTAAAGCATCCTACTTTAAGCGCAAATTATAAATTTTTCTGGTGACAAATCTCGGTATTTGCTAGTATTAATAGGATGGCAAATTTATATACACAACGATCACCTTTTATTATGGTGTTTTAAACTTTAAATAAAATTAATAATCGATTGATTTTCAATTTTTTGTATAAATTTCGACAAAATTATTTAAAAAATTTTTTTACAAAAAATACTTACAATAATTACTTAGTCAGGAAAGGAGTTGCTATTTACGAGAAAACACTTTCTTTCACTACCTCTACTTTTTACAATAAAGAACTAATCGATATTAATAACTCTCTTGATATTGATTTTGTCGCGGGTTTATAAATATTTTCATCATGCATTTTTATTTTAAAATGAGAATAGTTTAATATCATAATTCTCTCTAGTAAAATGACATGTATAAATTGCTAATTTTTATTTTCTACATTTTTAGAAAAATGACACTGCCGTTTACAATATATTAACAATAAGTTTGTAAATTTATGCCTTCAAAAACAAAAACATAAATACATATCCCATTACGCTTTATCGGTATGGGATAAATAATATCATATCATTAAGTATAAAAGATAACTCATGAGAAGAAACATTTACTTATTGCTTTGCGCTTTTTTTATGTTCGGATGTTACCAGGCAAGAGCTGTAGGCAGCCCGGTTATTTTCGTCGGAGGACATAGTCAGAGTCTTACTATTTGTCAAAATGCGGCAACCACGCCTATCAATACTCTATTGTCAATAACAGATCCTGACGTAGGACAGACAGAAACGTGGTCGGTAGTTCTACCGGCATTACATGGTACATTAGTTGCGGGTGTAGGTACTTTTTCTACGGGAGGGACTGTGACGCCATCAGGTACATCTTATACGCCCACTGCGGGTTTCTCAGGTACAGACTCATTTATTGTAAGAGTATCAGATGGAACATTTTCTGATACTACAACAGTGCATGTTCTTGTAAACCCACTTCCGGCACCTATTTCCGGCACCGCCACCATTTGCAGGGGATTAACAACTACACTGTCAGATGCAGGCGGAGGTACGTGGACAAGCGGCACTACTGCAATAGCTACCGTAGATATGTTTTCAGGAGTAGTAAGTAGTGTTGCTACCGGCAATGCGACGATCACTTATACATTAAGTACAGGCTGTAAAACCACGCGGGTAGTAACAGTAAATCCAATGCCTAATCCTATATCGGGTAGCATCTTTTCAGTATGTACCGGCCTTACAATTGGCTTCTCTGATCCGGGAGGTGGTACTTGGAGTACTGTTAATACCGCAATTGCTACTATAAATTCCAGTACGGGTTATCTTTTAGGTGTTGGGGCGGATACAGTAACTATCAGGTATACACTGTCAACAGGCTGTAGCACAACAGCTGTTGTAACAGTAAACCAGACACCGGCACCAATAACCGGGGTATCTACATTATGCCTTGGCAATACCGCAACCTTGACAGAAACTATACCAGGCGGAATATGGACGAGCAGTAATACTGGAGTCGCCACGATAACCGGGGGAAGCGTTACCACGGTGTCGCCAGGTACTGTCGTTTTTGTTTACACCATTGGTGCGTGTTCGGCCTCGAAAACATTGACGGTCAATCCAGTGGCTCCCATAACAGGTATTAACAATGTTTGTGTAGGTGCATCAACAACATTATCCAATATATATGGCGGCGGTACATGGACAAGTGGCACAACCGGCGTTGCTTCTGTAAGCTCCTCAGGGCTTGTAAGTGGCGTGGCGCCAGGAAATGCCGTGATCTCTTACACATTGCCAACAGGCTGTTTAAGTACGGCAACAATGACTGTAAATCCGGTGCCGATGCCCATTACAGGTGTGGCACACGTTTGCTCTGGCGCAACGACATTACTAAGTGAAGGCTCTATCGGTGGTTCGTGGACAAGTAGTAATACAGCATTAGCGACCGTTGATCCTGCAAGTGGCCTTGTGGCTGGTTTGGCAACAGGAACCCCACTTATTATTTATTCGTTCAGCACCGGTTGTAAAGTAACTACTGTAGTTACAATTAATCCGCTGCCTTCGCCAGTTGCCGGAACGCTTTCGGCCTGCAGTGGTTTTACATTGGGCCTTGTTGACGGTGGTGGTGGTACATGGAGCAGTCTTAATACTTCAGTAGCCACTGTAAATCCATCTACTGGTATGGTATCAGGTATTAGCGCTGGTACTTCAACTATTAGTTATACACTCGCAAGTGGTTGCGGTACTTCGGTTATTGTAACTATCAACCAGACACCGGCTGCCATTACCGGTCCATCCGGCATTTGCCTGGGGGCTTTAGCAATACTAGGGGAGTCAACTCCCGGAGGTATATGGTCTAGCAGTAACACCGCAGTGGCTATGGTATCCGGGGGGAGCATTACTACTGTTTCGCCTGGTACTACGATAATTACATATGCTATAGGTACCTGTGCTGCAACAAAAGTCATTACAATTAACTCTATTTCCCCAATTACGGGAACAGCATTTTCGGCATGTGTAGGCGGTACATTTAATCTGTTTGATGCAGCTCCCGGTGGTAGCTGGAGTGTGGCTTCGCCAAGCATAGCTACTATAGGACCTTCAGGCATTGTTACAGGGGTTGGGCCGGGAACTACTTTAGTCTCCTATGCATTGCCGTCCGGTTGCTTTACTTCAGCGTCCATAACAATCAATCCATTACCATTGCCTATATCCGGCGTAGCCCATTTGTGTGTGGGGGCTACTACAATATTGAGTGACGCAGGCGGTGGAACATGGACAAGCGGAATAACCGCTATAGCCACGATCAATCATACAACAGGGGAGCTTATCGGTCTTGCTACCGGGGCTCCTATCATCACCTATACTTTAAGCACAGGTTGCAGAACTACTATAGTAGTAACAGTTAACCCTATGCCAACGCCAATAAGTGGTACGCTTTCAGTTTGCGCCGGCTTACATACCGGGCTGGTGGAAACAGGCGGTGGCAGCTGGAGTAGCAGCAATACGCTCATAGCCACAATAGCACCAACCGGCTATGTTTTTGGTTTACTTCCAGGTGTTACCACTATCACTTATGCGTATTCAACAGGATGTTCAACCAGTGTAAATGTAACTGTCAATCCTTCTCCTACTGCAATAACCGGCCCGGCCAGCATATGCCAGGGCGATTCTACTACGCTTACTGATGGCCTGGCGGGAGGAGTATGGAGTAGTTCAAGTATCTTAATATCAATAAATCCGGTAAGTGGCCTCGTTCATGCGTTGACAGATGCTCTTGCTCCGGCAGGTATATCTTATAATGTCGGTGGTTGTATAGTAACCAGTAGTATTGTAGTTAACCCGGTACGTCCTATACTTGGAGATACCGAAATCTGCAACGGCACGTCTACCACATTAACAGAAGCACTTGCAGGTGTATGGGGTAGTAGTGATCCGTCTGTTGCATCTGTTTTTCCATCAGGCCTGGTGCATGCTTTTTCTCCCGGGTCCACTGTTATCAGGTATACTTTTACCTCTGGCTGTTTTACAACGCAAACTTTTGTAGTAGATGCATCTCCTGCTCCTATAGAGGGTATACGTACGGTTTGTCTTTATGCTACAACGGCACTTAGTGATAGTATAGGCGGTGGCACATGGAGTGCTACCCCGTTCCCGCATATGGCGACTATCGATTCCGTAACCGGGATAGTTACCGCGATAGGTACTGGAATACCTACGATCACCTATACACTGCCCGGTAACTGCAGAACAACTACAACCCTGACTGTTAACCCTTTACCTTCACCTATTTATGGTCCTGTTTTCGCCTGCCCGGGTGCTACACTTTCAATGGTGGAACCTGGTGGTGGAACCTGGAGCAGCAGCAACACCGCGCTCGCCACGATAAATGTTCATACTGGTTATGTACATACCGTTGCAGCGGGAACCGTAACTATAACTTACAATTTAGCAGGTTGTCTCGCCACTTCAGAGATCACCATAAATCCTTTACCATCGCCTATCGTTGGTGATTCCATGATTTGTACAGGATTGTATGATACACTGACTGATGTAGGTGGTGGCACTTGGTCCACCGGTAACGAAACTGTTGTGTATGTGGACTCCGCTACCGGCATAGCCAGGGGGCATGCACTGGGATCCGCATATATAATATATACGCTGCCGACAGGCTGCAAAACAATGAAACTTGTAACCGTGGAGGCCTGCAATGTAGGAGTGCAACAAGTAACTACAGGTGGTGATATAATAATATCTCCAAATCCAGCTAAAGGAGATTTTATGATAACGGGTTCGCTTGGTACATCGGGAGACGAAGATGTATCATTAACCCTAACCAATATTCTTGGACAGGTGGTTTACAAAAACAAGGTAATAGTCCACAATGGGGATATAAATGAACACGTACAATTAGGGAGTAACCTTGCAAATGGTACGTACCTGCTTACGTTGTTATCAGGCAGTGAGTACAAAACATTCCATATTGTGATACAGCAATAATAGAAAGCAAACTTATATAGGGCTGGTAGCGATACCGGCCCTTTTACTTTGCGAGCAGTCCCTTACAGATATTTTTTGCAATACCCGGTCCTTCATAGATAAAGCCTGTATATACTTGCACCAAAGAGGCCCCGGCACTGAGTTTTTCGATCGCATCAGCGCCGCTAAAAATGCCCCCCGACGCTATTATAGGTATCTCGCCTTTGCAATGAGTATAAATATAGCTGATGACCTCAGTAGCTCTTGTTCTCAATGGCGCTCCGCTTAAACCTCCTGCACCTATGGCATTTACTTCGTTGCCTGGAGTAGTAAGTCCGTCCCGGCTAATAGTAGTATTGGTGGCCACAATACCTGCCAATTTTGTGCTCCGTATTATTTCTATAATATCATCAAGCTGTTCGTTGGTAAGGTCGGGAGCTATTTTAAGAAGAATGGGTTTATTACTGAGTTGTTTATTAATAGCCTGCAGCCTGTCCAATAGCTGAGTTAATGGTTCTTTGTCTTGTAGCTCTCGCAGGCCTGGCGTGTTAGGACTACTAACATTCACGACGAAATAGTCCACTACTTCATAGAGTTCGCGGAATCCCTTTTCATAATCATCCGCTGCATTTTCATTAGCGGTGTCTTTATTCTTACCTATGTTGCCACCAATAATAATACGCTCTTTTCGGTTTTTAAGCCTTAGTGCAGCTTCTGTTGCGCCGCCGTTATTAAAGCCCATACGGTTGATGAGTGCTTTGTCTGCGGGCAGACGGAACAGTCGTGGCTTGGGGTTGCCCGGCTGGGGGCGGGGAGTAACGGTGCCGATCTCTATAAAGCCAAACCCCAAACAAGCTAATGGATCTGTATATTTTGCGTCTTTATCGAAACCGGCGGCAAGGCCAACCGGGTTAGGAAAAGTAATACCCCACAATGTACGCTCAAGCGAAGGGTGCTTTTCAACAAACATGGATTTTAACAAGCTCCTAAAAATGCGGGTATTATATGCAAAGGTTAGTTGCTTCATTACCCAATGATGCACTTTTTCGGCATCTACATTAAATAGAATTTTCCTGATGAGAGAATACATGTCGGCAAAAGTAGTTTTTTAACAAAAATAACAGCATCAGAAAGTAGTTTAAATGTAATTTTAACTCGATTATGCCTGCCAAAGCTTTGTTATTGCTATTATTTTGTTTCTTCCATGTGGCAGTGAAGGCGCAGGCTATACGTGGAGAGGTACTTGATATGGATGACAAACATCCGATAGCGGGTGTAAGGATCGAAAATATTTACACAGATCTTGATATTTCAACAGATAAACAAGGGGCTTTCTTGATCGCTGCATCAAGCGGCCAGTTGCTTGAGTTCAGGAGAACAGGTTATAAAACGGTACGGGTTCGGGTGCCACATGGTTATGTACCCCCGTATTTCCGGATAATTATGAAGAAAGGCATTTCGGAGATACAGGATGTAGTGAAAGCGCGCAGTAACAGGTATGATTACCACGACGACAGCGTCCGCTTTCATGAGCTGTATAAACATGAGCTTGATTTCCCAAAACTTTCAGCATTAGATATGATAGCGCATCCATTCTCTGCGCTAAGTGGTAAGAACAAGGAAATATGGCGGTTCCAGGAAGACTACGATTATTTTGAAAAGGAAAAATATGTAGACAAAACCTTCAGCGAAGAGCTTGTAACCCGCTTTACCGGACTAAAGGGTGATAGCCTGCATTACTTTATGAGAAGGTACAGGCCTACCTACGAGCAGCTAAAGTCTATGAACGATTATGCGTTCTTTAACTTTATCAAGTTTAATGCTCATAGCTACCGCAATCAATTTACTCCACGCGGGGCCCAATAGCGTACTTAAGCATCTTTCAGGTACCTTTCCCTTACGATATTCATATGGTGTATAGCATGCCCCACAATGGCATAACCGAGTGCACGCACAGATATGATCACATCCCTGGCAGGGCCGGTTTTGTCGAGCATTGATGGGTGCATACCACCGTACATGGCTATCGTACCTTTTCTGAAGATCGTTAATTCTTCTATTATGTCCTTCAACTCCCTTTCGGTAGCAAATGAATTAAGTACAAACTCGTATACACTCAAAGCAGGTATCGGAGTTTCATCTCCCCGGGAAATGCGCATAGCCCTATAGCAGAAATTCCGCTCGGCGTCTACCAGGTGCACCAGCACTTCTTTTATATTCCACTTGCCAGTGTCGTACCTAAATAGTAATTGTTCGTTTGTCAAGCCTTCGGCAAACGTATTTATGGCCACAAGATTTTCCTGCAATGCAGTAATAAGGTCTTTTTCAGGAGCTAAAGAAACGTAATTGTTATAAAAGCCGTAGTCGGCTTTGGGTGGTGGAGTAATAAGCATAGAGCGGTGATTTTTGGTAAAGCTAAGAAATCACTAGTCGTTGCTTAAATAAAGTGCGTTAAAAAATGTTAGAACTTATTTTCTTACACGCTCACTATTAAGGATGTGATATTGCTGATTCATGGCGTCGTAAAAAGCCTCGGCAGAATCAAAATTTACAGGCTCATTAGATACCCCATATATATTATCTTCAAAAATGAAAAAAGCGATAGCTTTTTTAGGATTGGCCAGCAAATGTTTATCTTCTTTTACTGTATAATCGTCGATAAGCATTTTGATACTCCCAAGTTCAAACCTGTAGACACCGTCATCCTGCTTTTTTATTTTGAACTGGTACATTAATCAGCCATTTAGTTTCTAGCTTAATTGCAAAAACCGCGCGAAACATTCTAAATATTATTACAATGGCTACAAAAAGAAATATTTTTAATAATTTTATTTTTATGTTACCTAATTATCAATACTCTATGGTTTAATCTTGAGTTTATATTTTAGAAAATGGTATAATATAGGTAACGTAAAAAAATCTAGTTTTTTTGAAGAAAAGTTAACATTTGTGGAAAAAAATACACAAACAGTTAAATATCAATTAAATAATTTAATAATGCGAAATGTCGTAATTAGTCTTGTTTTACGGATCTATTGCGGATCAGCTTATATATTTTGATAGCGCTCATAAGCAAGAAAACAAATAATAAAAGCCCTGTCAATCCCCATAGCAAACTGATACCTTGCTTTACAACGGCCAGCATTATTATAGCAATCAAAAAGATAGTTGCTACCTCGTTCCATATACGCAACTGGCCTGATGTGTATTTAAATATTCCTTTTGTCTCTTGTTTATAAATAGTATGCAGTGTAAAATGATAGGCATATAATCCTACTACGAATCCCAGTTTTATAGCCAGCCAGTTATCGAGATGACCCCATAAATACCACATCCAGGGCCCGAAAATAAGGGTAAGTATAGCTGAAGGCCACGTAATGCCGAACCACAAACGGCGGATCATTATGTTGAACTGCTTTTGTAAAATACTTTTTTCAGGCTCTGCTTTTTCATTGGCTTCGGTATTGTATATAAACAGCCGCACTATGTAAAACATACCGCTGAACCAGGTAACAATGAAAATAATATGGAGCGCTTTTATGTAGCTATACATTTCAATGGATTGGTAATTTCTTTTAATGGAATTAGTTAAGGTAATTTGGAATTGTTATTTTATACAAAAAACCAGTCGCTTTTGAACAATTAAATCGGAATTCAAATTCCCAATAACCAATTCCTAATTCCCAATTTGCGTCAATTTAATAACTGCTTTTACCCAAAGCGGTTGCGTGTTCATACACGGTATAAAAGTAAAAGATTCACCACCAGCATTCAGAAAATTCTCTTTTTCCCTTAGAGCGATCTCTTCCAATGTCTCCAGGCAGTCGCTTACAAAAGATGGACATACTACCGCCAGGTTTTTTATTCCTTCTTTGGGCATTTGATCCATACGAAGGGTAGTAGAAGGTTTAAGCCACTCAGACCGGCCCAGTTTTGATTGAAAGGATACGCTATAGTTTTCTTTTGCAATGCCTAGCTGTTCCGTTACCAAACGTGTAGTAGCAAAACACTGATGACGGTAACAATAAGCATGTGCAGCGGAAGGTGTTTCACAACAAGTAGCGCTTTTCAGGCAATGCGATCCGGTCACGTCACTTTTTATGATGTGCCTTTCCGGTATACTATGGTAACTAAAAAGCAGGTGGTTTTTACGGCCATCAAGATAAGGCCTGATGCTTTCTGCCAGTGCAGTTATGTAGTCAGGATGGTTGTAGAATGGCGGGACTATAGAAATGCGGAAAGGGTATTTCTCTTTTTGGTGCACAGTCTTGGCATGCTCTACTGCCGTTTCATAGCTCGACATGGCGTAGTGGGGATATAAAGGCAGCAGCACTACTTCTTCTATCCCTGGATTTTCAGCGAGTAAATTATCATAAGCTGCCTTCATGTTGGGATTGCCGTAACGCATCGCTACCTCTACGGGTTCCTGTACCTGTTGCACTAAAGCCTTTTGAAGTTGTTTTGTGATAGAAACCAAAGGAGAGCCATCTGGCCCCCAGATAGCCCTGTAAGCTTCGGCTGACTTAGGTGCACGAGATGGAGTGATAAGGCCTTTGACCAGTACGGTCCGTAATAAGTAAGGAGAGTCGATAACCCGTTTATCCATTAGAAATTCCACGAGGTATTTTCGTACGTCTTTTACTTCTGTTGAATCCGGGGACCCGAGATTCATTAATATAACCCCACGTTTTACTTTACCAGCCATTGAAATATAGTTGTTAAGGTCTGTTTTTGGGTGCAAAGAAAGCAACTTACCACGCAACAGATAAATGAATGATTAAGATCATGTACGAAAATGACCTCACAATGACATAAACGGACGTTGAAAGCCAGCTGCACCCATGATCCTTGACTATTTTATGGCTAAACGGCATAGTTTTTTGGTTATTTTTACAGCTATGAGCATAAGATACTTACTGTGCCTGCTTATGGTCAGTTTTACTTTAGCAGGTAATGCGCAAACAAAGAAAAAGGTAGCTACGAAAAAGGCAGTCACTAAAAAAGTACCTGCCAAGGCCAAGCCTTATTTTGTGGTATTAGAAGCATTTAACCAGAATATTTTGCCTGTTAAGGCACATACTACACCTACTACAGGGGAGCATTTTATCATCGTTTGGGAGGCTCCAAAATATCCCGAAACGTTTTTCTGGCGTAAAGATAGCAGCGTTTGGCTGCCTTGTAAGATCATGAAGGCGCACAAGGTAGTATGTAAGTCGCCTGACTTTCCTGAAGGAATGGAATACAGCATATCTCATGTAAAAGGGGATGACATACATCCGGGCGATACCCTGGAGTTGACACCAATGTTGCGTGGAAAATTTCCTATTCCTACGGAGATACCCAAGTACGCAAAAAATACTTTGTTCTTCAGGGCTGGCAAAAGTCCATGGCTATCATTACCAGTAAAGGAAATAGGTACAAAGCCAGATATCACCATGCCATATTAAAGATCTAATTCGCTGAATTACATTTAATTAAATCATTTACTACTACTTTAACAAAGGAAGACGTAAATTTGCCCTTCATATTTTAAAATTCAGCAAAGGATACCAATGGCAATATTAGGTAATCTGATAGCCCGTTCATTACAATTAAGGAAACAATTCAAGTTACCGGTAGCAAGTCCGCAAACCTATCAGCGTCATGCTTTGCGCCAGTTATTAGAGCGGGGCCAGTACACTGCATTCGGAAAAAAGTATGGATTTGGCGAAATACTCAGCAAGGAGGTAGATTTTTTAAAAACCTTTAAAGAAAGGGTGCCAGTTTCCACGTATACAGAAATGCATGACGAATGGTGGTATCGCTGCCAGGAAGGGGAAGAAAATGTAACATGGCCGGGAAAAGTAAAATATTTTGCACTGAGTTCAGGCACATCAGAATCTGCAAGCAAGCATATCCCTGTTACGCAGGATATGATAAAGTCCATCAAAAAAGTAGGTTTTAAGCAATTATACAGCATGGCCAATTTCAAGATCCGGCCGGTTGCTTTTGAGAAGGGTATATTGATGCTTGGCGGTACTACTTCTTTATTCGAGAAGGGAGAATATTACGAAGGTGATATGAGTGGCATAAGCGCTAAAAATATGCCGCGGTGGATGTCTTCCCTCCTTTATAAGCCCGGGCAAAGGATCTCGAAGCGTCCTAAGTGGGAAGACCGAATAAAACTGATAGTAGAAAAGGCCACCCAGTGGGATGTGGGTATCATTTGCGGGGTACCTGCATGGGTACAGATAGTGCTGGAAAAGGTGATAAAGCATTACGGGGTTAAGGATATTCATGAAATATGGCCAAATCTAAGCGTATATATTCACGGTGGTGTGTCGATGGAACCGTATAAAGAGAGCTTCAAAAAGTTATGGGGTAAGCCCGTAACGTTTATTGAAACTTATATGGCTTCTGAGGGGTCATTTGGTTTCCAGGCAAGACCAAATGCGGGCATAAAGCTGGTACTCAATGTTGGTATATTCTTTGAGTTTATACCATTTACATCAGATAATTTTGATGAGGATGGTAATCCCAAACCTAAGCCGGAGATATACTCTGTAAATGAAGTGCAGGAAGGGGTAGAGTATGCTGTGGTATTAAGTACTTGTTCCGGCGCGTGGAGGTATCTGATAGGCGATGTGATCCGGTTTACAAATGCCAAAGAGCATGAGATTGCTATAGTAGGTCGTACAAAGCAATTTCTAAGTCTTTGTGGTGAACATATGTCTATAGACAATATGAACAAGGCAATCGAAATAGTGTCTAAAAAGCTAAATATTACTATACGTGAGTTTGCTGTAGCGGGCTTTAAGCATGATAACAGGTTTGCCCATCAATGGTTTATAGGCTGCGATAATGCCAATGTAGATGCTAACCAGGTAAAACAACTACTTGACGAAGCCCTTTGCAAACTAAATGATGATTATGAAGTAGAGCGCACATCAGCGCTGAAAGAAATATTTGTGGAGATATTGCCTGGAAGTGTATTTATCGATTACCTCCGGGCAAAGGGAAAGGAAGGAGCTATGAGTAAATTTCCACGCGTACTGAAGGGGGCGACCTTGCAGGATTGGGAGCAATACCTAAGCAAAAATAAGATTGGGAAGACCATTAACCCCATTACACAGTAATAGGTTTTCTGCAAAAAGACTTTTCTCTGATACTTTACTAAGGCATCTTATCTTTACACAGAATATAGATGTACTTATGAGTAAAACAATTCTTGTTACAGGGGCGACCTCGGGTTTTGGCAAAGCTATTGCAACGCGTTTCGCACAGAATGGATATACAGTCTGCATCACCGGCCGTAGGGAAGAAAGGCTGGCTGAATTGAAAACTGAGCTTGAAAAAGAATATCGCATAAAGGTAGTCACCCTGGTATTTGATGTGCGCGACAGAAAACAGGTGGAAGCAGCCATTACCAATCTGAAATCCCAAATAGACCGCATAGATATATTGGTAAACAACGCTGGCCTCGCGGCAGGCCTTGCCACGATAGATGAAGGTAGCATTGACGATTGGGAGCAAATGATAGATACCAATGTAAAGGGCCTGCTTTATGTAACGCGGCAAATTGCCCCAATGATGCGCAGCCAGGCAAGCGGCCATATCATTAATCTGGGCTCTACGGCGGGTAAGCAGGTATATAAGAACGGTAACGTATACTGCGCCACTAAATTTGCAGTGGATGCGCTTACCCAGGGCATGCGAATAGACCTGCTTAATTACGGAATTAAAGTTACAGCCATTAACCCCGGTATGGCGGAAACAGAGTTTTCACTCGTCCGGTTTAAAGGTGATGAAGACAGGGCCAACAAAATGTATGAAGGTGTAAGGGCATTACAACCGGAAGATATTGCGGATATTGCATGGTATTGTGCTACTTTACCTCCCCATGTTTGTATTAATGATCTTACTGTAACCTGCCTTACACAAGTAAATAGCTACTATAATATCAAGGAGGCGGATAGGGTGAAACCACAAGTTTCCTGATCTGTAAATATATCTTGTTGACTTACGACTTATTACTTACCATTTACGATTAAAAAATGTTCACTTCTACCACCCAAATAAGAGTTCGATACGGCGAAACAGACCAGATGGGGTATCTGTATTATGGAAATTATGCATTGTATTATGAAGTTGGCCGTGCAGAGTCTATCAGGCAATTAGGATTTACTTATCGTGAACTGGAAGAGATGGGTATAATGATGCCGGTTGTCGAGCTTAATTCGCACTATTTCAGGCCGGCATTGTACGACGACCTGGTTACTGTAAAAACCATCCTGAAAGAATTGCCCGACGGACCAAGAATACAGTTTCATTCTGAATTATATAACGAAGCGGGTGTATTACTAAACCGCGGGGTGACAACCCTGGTCTTTTACGACCCGAAAGAAAAGAAAAAAGCGCACATGCCAGAAGAATTACTTAGCCGATTAGCCCCATTTTTTAAAAGCCATGAGTAATATAGCTGCATCCATCATTACTATAGGAGATGAATTATTGATTGGGCAGGTCGTTGATACCAATTCTGCATGGATAGCTAAGCGCCTGAATGAATTGGGTATAGATGTGCTGCGCCGAGTGGCAGTAGGAGATGAACGAGATGCTATACTTAAAGCATTGGATGAAGAAATGGGCGTTTCTTCGCTGGTGGTGATAACTGGTGGCCTTGGCCCAACGGCCGATGATATTACCAAGCCGCTGCTGAATGAATACTTCGGCGGCAAAATGCAGGTGAATGAACAGGTGTTAGAGCATCTGAAAAATTTGTTCATAAAGCGCCATAGGCCTTTTTTAGAGCGTAACCTGAAACAAGCAGAAGTGCCGGATAACTGCAAAGTGCTGTATAACAAGATGGGCACGGCCCCCGGTATGTGGTTTGATAAAGATGATAAAGTGGCTATAGCTATGCCCGGTGTGCCATTTGAGATGATCTCGATAATGACGGATGAGGTGCTGCCGCGGTTGCGGAAGCGTTTTTTCAGTGATGCCATAATACATAAGTCCATTATTACGGCTGGGGAAGGGGAGAGCTATATAGCTGAAAAAATAAAGGACCTTGAAGATGCGTTGCCAAGGCATATTAAACTGGCTTATCTGCCAGGGGCGGGTATGGTAAGGCTTAGGCTAACTGGCAAAGGTGCAGATATGGCACAGCTAACTAAAGAACTGCAGCTAAGGCAAGACGAGATCGCTAACAGGATAGAAAATATTGTGATTTCGCTGGAAGATATACCACTTGAGCACATACTAGGTAACTGGTTTACAGTTAAAGAAAAAACGCTGGGTCTTGCGGAGAGTTGCACTGGGGGTAACATTGCCCATCACATCACGCAGATAATGGGAGCGGGCAATTATTTCAATGGCAGCATTGTTTGCTATCAGAATGAGATAAAAGAAAAGTTGCTCGGCGTAAAAAAAGATACACTGGAAAAACATGGCGCTGTAAGTGAGCAGACAGCAATAGAAATGGTACAAGGAGCGTTAAAAGCATTAAATGTAGATTATGCTTTTGCAGTTACAGGTTTACTCAGCTCAGGCGGAGAAAGCGACAGGGTGCCGGTAGGTACCATATGGATGGCTGTAGCAGATAAGAATATTACAAAAACAAAGGAGTTCCATTTTCATTACGACAGGGAACGAAATAAGGAAATGGCTACTACTATGGGCATGCTCATGATATGGAAGTTTATTAATGGAAAATTATAAATTCAATAACCCTAACATGAAAGCTACCCCCGAGCCACAACAACTGAATGCCGATTCGCCTAAGTTAATATTCTTCATTGGTATGCCTGCTGCCGGCAAAACATTTTGGGGAGAAAAGATAGCAGCAGCACATCATATCCTGTTTATCGATTTGGATCTTTTTGTTGCCGAACAGGAAAAAGCAAGCATACCGGCATTATTTGCCCAATATGGTGAAAATGGTTTTAGGGAGCGAGAGCATAAACATTTGAAGAAGCTCATTGACAGTATTGCGACCGATGCGGTAGTTGCTTGCGGTGGGGGAACACCTTGCTTCAACGAAAATATGGAGTTAATGAAAAGTGCCGGAACGGTTATCTACTTAAATGCGGATATTCCGTATTTAGTTCACAATATTAGTAACAGCGAGGAAATACGGCCGTTATTAAAGGGTAGGGGAGATATGAGTATATATCTTGAAGGCCTTTTGAAAAAACGCAAACATTTTTACGAACAGGCGCATCATATTTTACAAACAAAAGACATTTCACTAATTACCTTTGACGAAATTATCTCCTCATGTATAAACCGGCATTGATGGCTGGAGCGCTGTTTGCCGCGCTGGCAGTGATCCTTGGGGCCTTTGGGGCACATGCGCTAAAAGCTATTTTACCTCCCGATCAGCTTTTGGTATTTGAAACAGGGGTGCGCTACCAGTTTTACCACAGCTTCGGGTTATTAATAGCCGGTATCCTTTTTTCCTCATTCCCATTTAAAACAGTAAAGCTGGCTTCGTCTTTTTTTATTACAGGCATTGTATTATTTAGCGGGTCTCTTTATGCAATGACGTTATTAAGCACTAGTGGCACTAGCTTAGGACCTATTGGTATTCTTACACCTATTGGAGGTTTGTTTTTTATTATAGGGTGGGTATTCCTATTTTTAGGTATTATCAAAAAGAAATAAATGAAGGCAGTAGCATTGATCCCTTTCCAGCACATTGGGATCCTAAGCTTAGAATTCCACGTGGACAAGTTGTCGCGGCCGCTTCTATAGTGTCACCTAAATACTAGTGACTCCAGCGTAACTGGACTGGCCACAGTTAGGCCGCAAATGTAATCACACTGGCTCACCT
>JADMIO010945796.1_pt1 | contig 43586 bp, 69 predicted proteins | sample 8958161 | NCBI WGS metagenome assembly JADMIO01 (sample SAMN16585339, study PRJNA669376) | soil metagenome | isolation source: Crop rotation soil | place: USA: Cullars Rotation, Alabama | collected 2011
GCGACTTCAAGTCACGTGAATTCCAAGCTTCGGATCCCACTGTGCTGGAAAGCTCAATCCGGTTGGCGAGTAACGCGCGCGCCTGTCATTTCCGCCATACACGCCCCCGAGTTTCTGTCATATCTGCCATACATGGGGGCCGGCGTGTCTGACCAGCCCTTCACCGTTCGCCACTTCCGCCGCTGGGCCTCCGGGCTGATCCTGGATACGGGGGAGCCGTGGATCGTGGAGCCGTTCCAGGCGAGGTTCCTGGCCGACGTGTTCAAGGGCTACCTCGAAAACTGGATGGTCATCCCCGAAGGGAATGCCAAGACGACCCTCATCGGGGGGCTGGTGCTCTACCACGCTCAGTTCCGTCCGAACGCTCGGGTCGTGGTCGCGGCTTCGTCGCGGGATCAGGCCGAGTGGCTGTTCCAGGCGGCGCAGGGGTTCGTCGAACGGTCCGAGCTCGGGCCGAAGAAGCGACGGGCGGCGCACTCGTCGCGGGAGGAGGAGCCGGGAACCTTCCGGTGCTACGAGGGATACCGCGAGATCCGCATCGACGGGTCGCGGATCAAGGTGTTCGCCTCCGACGACCGGACCGGGGACGGGGCAATATTCACGTTGGCGGTGCTCGAGGAGCTTCACAGGCACCGTGACCTGCGGCTTTACCGCACATGGCGGGGGAAGGTGGAGAAGCGGGCCGGTCAGGTGGTGGCGATCTCGACCGCCGGCGAACCGGACGGGGAGTTCGAGGAAGCCCGCAAGAAGATGCGGCAGGACGCTACCGACGTCGTTGTGCGCGGGGCGTTCCTGCGGGCGGCGGCTCAGCACTCGGTCCTGCACGAATACGCCCTGCAGGACGCGGATCAGGTCGACGACCTACGTGCGGTGAAGCGCGCCAACCCCTTGAAGGCGGTCACCATCGACGTCCTTCGCAGGAAGTCGGAGTCCCCGACCATGACTCCCTCGCATTGGCGGCGGTTCGTCTGCGGGGTGTCCTCGAGGGACAAGGCGTGGGTCGAGCCCGAGACCTGGGACTCGCTAGCGGTCCAGATCGGCGGGGTGAAGGAAGGCGATTCCGTCGTCTGCGAGGTCGTGACCGGGGTCGACGGGACTGGCATAGCCTTGGCCGCGCCGGTTGGCGAGGAGGACGTCGCGGTTCGGGCGTTCATCGGGGTCTGGTCGTTCGAGGAGGTCGAGCGGTTCCTTATCGAACTCGACAAAACTTACTTGATCCACGAGATCGGATACGACCGGGTTGAGTTCAGGCGGTCGGCGGAACTGCTCGAGGAGGCTGGGTTGCCGATGATGGAGGCTCCGCACTCACCGGAGCGGCTGTCGATCGCCACGACGACGCTCAATCGGCTCGTGACGACCGGCCGGCTGCGGCATGACGGCGACGATGCGTTGCGGTCGCAGGCTTTGCAGGGGACGACGAAGGAAACCGAGCGCGGGTGGCGGTTCGTCAAGACGCCCCGTACCCGTGCGCTCATCGCGGTGGCTTTGGCCGCGCATCAGGCAACCGAGGGAGGGAAAGTCCCATGGGTAGTGACGGTCTAGCGGTCCTGATCGTGTTCGGGTTCGTCGTCGCCGGCTGTCTGACGGCTGGGGTGTGGACGTATCTGGACCGCAGGGAAGCGTTGCGGAAGCGCATCGGGGAATGGGTGATCGTGCAGCTGGACGTCACCACCCTGCGGGGAGTCTTGACCGACGTCACCGCTGATTCCCTAGTGCTTCGACACGCCGCCGAGGTCGTGGAGTCCGCTGCTTTGTCCATGGGGGATGACGAGGCCATCGTGCCGCGGTCTCGGGTGGTCTACGTGCAGCACGGTCCGGCGGTTGTCAGAGATGCGACGGGAGTCTTGGGTGGGCAGATCCCAGATCGAACCGCTTGACGACGAATGCGCCGACGAGCGCTGCTTCTTCTTCGGCATGGACCACTTCCACTACCCCGAGGAGCATCCCGTGGGTTCGGATACGCGCTCGCACTACCGCACCGCTTCGTCGATCCCGCCGTGGGCTGAGCGTCCTGCGACCATCCATGCGCCGAAGAAACGGACGGGCGTGGCCTAATGTCCTTGCTCGCAGGTACAGTCTGGGGTGCTTGCGAGGAGGGGCCATTCGGCCACCCGACGACTCTCAGGAGGTGACGCACATGCAGAGCACTTCGCTATAGGAGGTGATTCTGCATGGCGCACGGCAACCCCGGAGAGAAGGGCAAACACCGCCGCACCAAGACCAACCGCAAGTTCGGTCGGTCGGCGCGCAAGGTGCGTTGGCCCCTGATGCCCGACGGCTTGACCATTCAGCAGGCGTGGCATTGGTACAACCACCGCTACGCGCATTCCCGCAAGGACTCGACCGCCTGACTCCTTGCCCCAACGCTAAGCATTTAGGCAGACGGGGGACGTCTTCGCCGCCGGTTTGAAAGCACCGGGTCGGCTGCGTCCCCCGTTCCTTGCCCGCTAACGGACGCTCCTACGTAAGTGAGCATCGTTGTAACCCCGAACGGTCGGCGGTCCGTGGAGCGGCAGGGCTATCCCTTCGCTCCTACACGCGCGACCAACCTCCTAGGGACCTTCTCCGCAGGCAATATCCCGCTCGCTGGAGGGCTGCGGGGGACCTACCGCTACATCTACCGAACCCAGCCGTGGGTCTACATCGCAATCAACAAGATCGCAAAGAGCTTCGCCAACCTCCCCCTGCACACGTTCACCCAAGACGCCGACACAGGTGAGCACATCCGGGTCCGTCCCGGCGACGGGGTGCAGGGCAAGCTCGCGCAACTGTTCAAGCGTCCGACGCCGGTTGAGTCCGAGTGGGACCTGAAGTTTGCGATCGCCACCGAACTGTTCATCCACGGCCACTACCTCGGGGTGAAGACACGCGCCGGGGGCCAGGTCACGGACGGAGCTAACGGCGCCCTCCCCGCTGAGCTCTGGTCCGTGCCCTGGCAGAACGTCGAGATCGTCGAGGGCAACCGCCGGCCCATCGACGGCTTCAACGTCTGGCTCTCGGGGGTGCGTTACCCGTTCGCTCCCGAGGAGGTCGTGCATATCCAGATGCAGTACGGCATCTCCCCGCTAGAACCTCTGCGACAGACCCTCGCCATCGAGGACGCGGCTTTGCGGGAGACGCGAGCCGCGTTCGAGAACGGCAACCGGACACAAGGGTTGCTGATCGCACCGGAGAAGGCACGGATGACGCCCGAGGAGCGGGAGTTGATCCGCAGCGAGTTCGACGCCCGCAACGGTGGGGTCGACAACGCCTACCGCACCGCCATCATCGGAGGCGGACTGACGTGGGAGGCCACGCAGTTCGACCACACCGAGACGCAACTAGTCCCGGTGCGGCAGTTGGCCCGCGAGGAAGTCGTCGCCGCTATCGACATCCCCCCGCCCATGGTCGGCATCCTGGATCACGCCACCTACTCGAACTGGGAACAGGCGCACCGCGGGTTCTACATGGATTCCGTCGGCCCCATCTGCGTGAAGGTCGAGGAGTCCCTGGAAGTCCAGTTGGTCGCGCCCGAGCCTGAGTGGGCCGGGCTCGACCTCGAGTTCAACATGGACGAAGCACTCAAGGCCGACCTTGCCTCCCGCTCCGAGGCGTACACCAAGCTCATCCGGGTCGGGTTCTCGGTCGACGAGATCCGCGGATTCGAGAACAGGCCGCAGTTCGGCACCCCGCTCTCGACGACGGGCTGGGTCGCGCAGGAGCTCGCGCCGGTCGATCCCGAGGCCCTGTCCTCCTGGACGGACGCGCAGACGAACCCCACCGACAACCTCGCCAACGCGCTCTCCGCGATCGCCTCTCGACCCGAACCTGCGCCGGCCAACGTCACGGTCAATACCCCCGACATCACGTTCCCGGAGCAGAACGGCCCGGAGCAGATGCACCTGCACCTTGACTCGGTGCCGTTCACCGAGCAGCTGAACACGGTCTCCACCGAGCTCGCAGCGGTCGCCGCGGCGATGCAGGACTCCAACGCCGACGTCGTGAAGTTGATCCGTGAGCAGAAGCCGCCCGAGGTCAACGTGGACGTCCAGGTCCCGCCCCCCGCAGACCCACCGAAGCGGAAGTTGAAGGTCATCCGGGACAAGAAGACCCAGCGGGTGACAGGGCTTGAGGATGTCTAGTGGCGTACCAGGCCGACTCCTTTCAGCCGGACGCCTTCCAGACGGACCAGACCGTCACGCTGGAACTGCTCGACCAGTCGGGGACGCCGTTCGCGCCGGTCGTAGCGCAGTCCGTACCCGTGGTGCAGCAGCATGGCGTCGTTCCGGCGCGGCTGAATCCCTCCCGCCCCATGGCGCTCAACCAACAGATCACGTCGAGCCTCATCGACGCTGCTCCGCATCTCTACGCACCCGCTGGATTTCTCTTGGACTTCGAGGAAGTCGACCTGGAGGACCTGCTGGCGTTGCTTCCTTGACCCCGTTCGGAAGGTGAACAGGATGAGTACAGCGTTGTACCAATCGCTCCGGGTTCCCGTGACACTGCAAGCGGACGGGAAGACGAAGGGGCGTTTCACCGCCGATGCGTCGGTCTACGACGTCATCTCCATGACGGGTCACCGGATCCACTCCGGGGCGTTTACCGAATCCTTGCAGACCCGCGGCCTCCCGATGCTCTCGTGGGAGCACGCCTGGGAGCTCGGACCGATGGGCTCGATCCTCGACATGGAGGACGGCGAGACCTCGCTTCGGTACAACGCGCAGCTGTACCTCGAATCCGACCTTCCGAATCGGCTGTACCAGGCGATCCTGGCGAAGAACATCCGGGACAACTCGTTCGCATTCCAGACCATCGACTTCACCGAGGGCGAGGAAGACGGCGAGTTCGTGACGGACGTCACCAAGGCCGATCTGTTTGAAGCGTGCCTCTGCGTCGTAGGAGCCAACTCCTCCGCGGGGCTCGTGGCCGTGCAGCGCGGGTTGATCGACCCCGACGCAGACGCGCGGTTCGCCGCAAGCCTCGATGCCGCAGTCGGCCGTTACCAGGCCGAGCGTGCTGAGGAAAAGGCCCAGGAGGAGGCAGCCCGCGCGGCCGCCGACCTCTTGCGGCAAGTCGACATCCAACTACTCGAAGGAGAGCCCGCTGATGGGTGACTATTCAGAAATCGGGAAGATCAAGGCCGGTCAGCGGGACAAGGTCCAGGCTGAGCGGGACAAGGCCAACGCCGAGTACAAGCAGGCTCGGGCCGACCTCCAGACGCTCCGCGAGTCCGCGGACGCCGAGGGCGTCGAGTTCAAGCCGGGTTCGGACTCGTTCAACGCGATCACCGAGCAGTCCCGCCTCGTCTCGGAGCGCAAGCAGGCCGCGGACGAGCTCGACTACGCCTACAAGGCGCTGCTGGACGTGGACGGGATCCTCGCCGGCACCGTCGACGACGGCGTGAAGCTGCAGCAGGAGCGGGCCGACGCCCACCTGGAGACGCAGAAGCGCGAGCGCAAGACGATGGTCTCGCAGGCCGTCGACACGATCATGTCCTCGCCCGCCTACAAGCAGGCCCGCGACATCTTCGCCAAGGGCGTCTCGGCCGGTGACGCCGTGCCGAACATCACGCTGAACGACGTCGTGAGCCGCGAGGCCGTCATGGGCTTCTTGTTCCAGGCCGCGGGTGACAACGTGGTCACGGGGCTGTCGGACACCCTCGCCGGCGCGTTCGTCTGGCCGGAGCAGGACCCGCGGTTCATCGACCTGCCGTTCCGCCGGTTCACGGTGCTGGACGCGGTGAACAAGACCACCACGGACTCGGATGCGATCGAGTACGTGGAGGAGACGTCGCACACCAACGCCGCGGCGGCGACCCTGGAGGCGACGTCCGGCTCGACCGGCGCGCTCCCCGAGTCGGCCATCGCGTTCGTGGTCCGGTCCGTGATCGTGCAGAACATCGGGCACTACATCCCGGCCACCTCGCGGGCGCTCGCTGACGCTGGTCAGCTGGAAGGGCTGCTCCGCAACTTCCTCATCTCGGGCGTCTACGAGGAGCTCGAGGACGAGATCGTGGGCGGCTCGGGTTCGACCCCGCACCTGCAGGGCATCTACACCGCGGTGACGGCTTCGCAGGCGATCGGCGGCGACACCTCGTCGGACGCGCTGTTGAAGGCGCAGACGGCGGTCCGGGTGTCCGCGTCGATCAACGACCGCTACGAGCCCGACACCATCCTCGCCCACCCGAACGACATGATGAACTTCCGGTTGGCGAAGGACGACAACGGCAACTACATCTACGGCGGACCGACCGCCCCGCGCGGGTTCTCCATCTGGGGGATGCGTCCGGTCGAGTCGCTGGCCGCGACGTCCGGGATCCCGGTCGTCGGCGACTTCACGTTCGCCCAGCTGTGGGTCCGCGAAGGCGTCTCGGTCACGATGTCGGACTCGAACTCCGACTGGTTCATCCGCAACATCCTGACGCTCAAGGGCCAGATGCGGGCAGCCTTCAAGGTGACGCGGCCCGCCGCGTTCTCGGAGGTGGCCCTGTAAGGGACTGATGCCGACAACGTACCCAAGTTCCAACGGCGAGTCCGAAACCGTCACAGGCGAGGACTACGCAGAGCAGCAGCGGGAGGCCGGGGCCAACGTGGTCTCGGTCTCCCGGCCACCCTCGAACGCACGGGCGTACTTCAGCCGGGAGAAGGTCTGGGGACCCGAAGACGCGAACGGCTTGAAGCGGGCTATCTACGTCGTCGGCGACCAGATCCCCGAGGAGGAAGCCATCCGCCAGGGGATCATCGAAGCGAAGCCCGAAGTGGAGACCGAGGTCCCCGCAGAGGTGCAGACGGAGAAGCCCGCAGCACCCAAGACAACCCAGCGCAAGTCCACGAAACGGGCTGCTACCAAGAAGGCCCCACAACCCTCGTCCGACTAGAGCAGGTCGGCGACAAAAGGAGAAGCACATGGGTCGCATCAAGCGGGTCCGCAAGACCCTACTCCCCGCAGGTTCGGACGGTGCAGCCGTCGCCACCTCGCAGATCAGCCTCGGGCGTCCGGGTTTGCTCCGGTTCGTCTCGGTCGACTACCAGAACCAGCCCTCCACCACCGACCTCATCATCAAGCGTGACACCACCGCAGGCGGGGCGCTGCTCACGCTGACGGACAACAACACGGACCTCGATCACGTCGCGGTCGGCACCGCAGGCATGGACGAGGGACAGGCTGCATCCGCAGCCACCGACGCGCTCTCGGGTGGGTTGCCGTTCACGAGCGGCTTCTTCATCGACGTCGCGCAAGGCGACGGACAGACCTCGGGTGATGAGGCGATCGTGGTCGACCTCTACTACGAGTCGTGCAAGAAGAAGAACCTCACGCTCACCACGGACTCGTCCGGGGACGCCACGCTGCTCTGGACCCTCGGCCGGCCGTTCGTCATCCGCGCCCTCGCGGTGGACTACTCCGCCACCGCAGGCTCCTCGATGACGATGACGCTCAACCGGGACGCGCTCGCGGGGACGGCGATCTTTACCAAGTCTTCCGCGGAGACGGACTTCGGTCCGACGGTCGTTGGAACGGCAGGGATCGACGAGGCCAACAACGCGCTCGCTGCGACGGACGCCGCCGCCGGCGGGTTGCTCTGCGACAAGGGACTCGGCATCACCATCGCGTCAGGCGGCGACACCAAGATCACCACCGTCTCAGTCTGGTACGAGTGATGAGGACGCTCCAGCACATCGTCGGAGGGGTCGCACAGGCGAACACCGGGCAGACCACGGTGTTCAACGTGCCCCCCAACGCGACCTATGCCAAGTTCTACCTCAAGGTCAAGACCGCAGCGGGGACGACCCCGTTGACGGATCTCGTGCTCTACGACTGTCCGCCCGAGATCACCGCGGCGCCGGTCGTGGCGACCACCACCGCAGGCGACGGAACGCACAACGAGGTCCAGACGGTGACGCTCACGGGCGGACCGACGCACGGCACCTGGACGCTGACGTGGCCCGGAGTCTCCGCAGACACCAACGCGACCACGGGCGCCATCAAGGCCACGTCAACCGCCGCGGAGCTCCAGGAACTCATCAACAAGGCGCTGCCGAACACCGGCACCTACAAGGGCGAGCACATCGTCGTGACCCGCTCGGGATCGGGAACCTCGGGGGCGCCATACGTCTACACCCTGACCCACTCGGGATCCACCGTCTCGCTCAGGGACATCGACGCGGTGACGGTCAACGGAACGCAGCTGTACACCTGGACGACCGACACGGAGGCCGCGACGGGCAACGTCTGGAACGGCATCACCCAAGTCGCCGGCACCACCGCCTCGGGCGTCACCGTCACGGTAGGCCCTGGGGTCGCGGCGGCCGAGGACGACACGGGTGCGGCCTACTTCCTCAACGCGGTCCTCTCGGCACGCATGGCGGCGAAGCTGACGTTCGACCGCGGAGACGCGGACGAGCTCTACACGTATTCGCTCTGGGCCGAGTTCTCCTAGCCCCGTTCCTTGCCCTCGCAGGGACGCTAACGGCGTGGAGATGAAGCGGATCAAGGGCAAGAACCCCCGAGGGGTTCGGTTGCACCACCCCGACCTGCGTAACTGCGTCCTCACGATCGCGGAAGCCCGCATGTACCCGAACCCCGAGGGCTTCGCCTGCCCGACCTGTCAGGTGACGCACCTGTTCAAGACCCACCACATCACCCTGGACTCCAACGGAGACGCGGTGGTCCACGAGGACATCTACGAACTGTTCAAGCGCGAGGGGATCATCCAAGACCTCAAAGCCACGCGGGAGGTCACGCCGCGCCCCATCGTCCTCGACATGGCGAACACCGTCCCCGTCGACATCGTCGTATCCGCAGAAACCGGTCCCGTGAAACTCCCCGGAATGAACGGCCATAGCCGTGTCTGAGAACCCTTAGGAGACAACACATGTCCAACTACTTGTACGACGCATATCGCAACAGCGTGGTGGGAAAGACCTCCGACTACTCCACCCGCGTCGACGCGGACTCGGACACCCTGTTCGCGTTCTTCTCCGACGACGGCACGGTGACCCCGCTCACCACGCACGTCTTCCAGTCCAGCTACACGACCTCGGAGAACCCGAGCTTCGCCAACCGCCTGAACCTGGGATCGGTTACGGCCGGCTCGGTCGGTGTCGGTGTCGTGGACGCGGCCGACGCGGTGTTCACCGGATCCTCGGTCCTGACGGGATCGACCTCGGTGGAATCGCTCATCATCGCCAAGTTCATCACCAACGCCGCAGCCTCCCCGGTGCTGGCGCACTTCGACACGGCGACCGGTCTTCCGCTCACACCGAACGGCGCGGACGTGACCGTGGTGTGGAACGCGAGCGGAATCTGGAAGTTCTAGAAGATGGCGATCACCCACGCCAAAGTCTCCGGTAAGGCCGATGGCGCCGACTCGTCGCAGGTGTTGCCAAGCGACTGGAATAGCGCGCATACGATCGCGTCCGGGACGGTCACCCTCGCGCAGATGGCGGACATCGCCACCGCGAGGTTGATCGGTCGAACGACCGCAGGCACCGGAGCTCCCGAAGCCCTCTCGGTGCTTCCTGCTGCGCTCGAGCCGGCCCACACCGGAGACGTGACGAACTCCGCAGGCTCCCTTGCGTTGACCATCGCCAATGATGCGGTGACCTACGCCAAGATGCAGAACGTCTCCGCAACGAACCGGATCCTGGGGCGTATCACTTCAGGTGCGGGGGATGCAGAGGAACTGACCGCAGCGAACGTCAAGACGATCCTGGCGCTCGCTGCATCGGACATCGCGTTCACCCCAACCGGAGCGATCGCTGCGACGGATGTGCAGGCGGCTATCGCTGAGCTCTTGGCCGAGCGGGAGACGACCTACATCTTCTCGTCTCAGACACCCTCCGCGATCACGACCGAAGGCGACACCCCGCCGCCCTTCCGGGTCTACAACCGCACGGGAAGAACGCTCACGTTCCTGACGGCCTCAGCGAACGCCACGGTTGGCCCGAGCGGTTCGACCGCGACCATCGACCTGAACGTGGACGGCACGACCGTCTTCGGTGCAGGCACGAAGATCGTCCTGCCGGACAACACCGGAGCGGCATCCGCCGTCAGTCAGACCACGTTCTCGACGACGACCATCGCGGCCGACCACTACCTCTCGGTGAACATCGACTCCACTGGTGGCGGGGCGATGAAGAACCTGATGGTTCAAGTCGTTCTCAAAGGCTGATAGCCGATGGCTATCACCGTCACGAACCTCCTCACCGCAGGCTCCTCGGCAAACTCGGCGCCGTACACCACCGGGACCATCACGCCTGCAACCGACGGGTCGCCGATCCTGTGCATAGTCTCCAACTCCGCGTCGGCGGGTCGTGCGGTCTCCGCGATCACGGGACTGGGGCTCACCTGGACGGTCGTCGTGCAGGGCGCAGCGTTCGCCGTCACCCACCGCGGAGCCATCTGGCAAGGCGTCGGCACCGCATCGACGGGAACGTGTGACATCGCGTTCGGCGGCTCGTCGGTGACCGGCGCAGCCTGGAGCTTCATCCAGCTGGCGGGGGCGAACAAGACCACGCCCATCGTCAGTGGACAGGCGACCAGCGCAACAGGCTCAGGCACGGGGCCGACGGTGAACCTGGCTTCCGCGGTGACCTCGGGGAACTGCGCCATCGGCGGGCTGTGCGTCGACGCAGGCATCACCCCAACCGCAGGGACGGGATTCACCGCGTTCTCAACCACCTACAACACTCCGAACACCACGGTCGGCTCCGAGTACCACGCGACATCTACGAGCGCGACGGTGAACTGGACGATCGCCTCGAACAACTGGGGCATCACGGCTTGCGAAGTCGCTGCAGCTGCCACTGGTGATTCGCAGTTCGTCGGGTGGGTGCCCCTGTGACCACCCTCAAGCGACCTGTCGCCGGCCAGCCGTTCTCCAACTCCGATGGAGCGGGACACCCGTCCACGACCATCATGGACGAAGCGTTCGACCTCGTTGAGGCGAACGAAGCCGCACTCACGGCTCGCACGCATTCCTCGGTCATCTCCGCATCGTCGTTCTCCGACCTCGCCCCGGTCACGCTGCACAGCGCCGACACGCTCTCGGGCGGATCCCCGTCGGGAACGTGGACCGCGGTCCTGGGGCAGAGCGGTGCGGTGGCAACGCTCGACACGACGAACAAGACCACGGGAACAGGGTCGATCTCCGCGCAGCTTGCCTACGGCTCCACGGGTCAGTCGATGCTCTACTGCAACCTGACGGACGCGGTGACCATCGGAGACCACGCAGGCGTAGCGATGGACATCCGCTACTCGGGGCAGTCCGGGCCGGACCTCGTTCACCAGAACTTTCAGATGGTCATCGCGGACGGCGCAGCCCTGACGGGCACCACCGCGACCCTGACCTTGAACGACTCCAACCTCGGGGTCTCGGGTGCGTTCAACAACATCACGATCCCGAAGGGCTCGGTGACCTCGGTCAAGTCCTTCGGCATCCGGCGCATCTCTGGATCAGGCGGCGGTTCCGGTTCGCGGTTCATCACCTGGAACATCGACAACCCGACGATGGGCGCGGACACCGCGCTTGACCTGGCGCTGAACTCGCAGTCCACGCTGGCGGTCATGGTGCCGCCGACCTACACCACCGCGCAGACGCAGGAGCTCTACGAACTCGGGACGACGAAGGCGCTGCTGGATCTCAGGCCCACCCACGTCAACCTCGCCCGCCACCGCGGGGTCAAGTCCATCCGCGACTGGAACATCGACGAGACCGGGACGACCGACGTCACAGCAGACTTCCAAGCCATCCTCGACTCGCTCTCGCCCGGAGACATCCTGACTTCCCCACCTTCCGCGATCTACCGCATCGACGGCCGGGTGGACTTCGACATGGACGGGATCACCGTCGACATGCAGGGGGCTCGGGTCTTCGCTACCCAGTACCTCGGGGAAGCGATGTTCGGGGTGACCGGTCACTACAACACGTTCCTCAACTGGCGCGTGTTCTCCCACGGTGGGCTTATCAAGACGCACCTCGGCTCGGCGCTCTCCGCAGCGTCCGGTTCCATCCCGCAGGGCACGGCTCCCGGCGCGGTGGACAAGGCACCGGTTCCCCCCAACTTCGTTGCGGGTTCGGTGTCGGGTTCCACCTACGTCCTCGACGCGCAGTACGAGGGATGCCGCATCCCGCTCTACGACGGGACGGATCAGGCGTCCGGCTCGAACGGATTGTGCCGTCAGTACAACCGCGACGAGTACGGGATGGTCCAGTTCGACATCGTGCTCTACGACACGAACCACGTCTCGGGCGACGTGACGATCGCGGTCACGAACCAAGACGGCGACGAGATGGACTTCAAGCAGACCTACACCCTGACGGGTACGGTGAGCTCCCCGCAGACGATCACCGTCCGCACCCGCCTGCTGGACCCGATGGCCCGTCAGCGGGTGACGGTGATGAAGACGACCGCCACGGCGAACACGATCTCGGTCGTGTCGATGAAGGGCTACTACCAGTGGCACTACGCCACCTCTGGTGCGGCTGACGGGGGAGACCCGTCGCTGAACGCCTGCTTCATCATCTCGGGAACCGGCCTGACGTTTGAGAACTGCTGGTTCGAGGGCAACGGCGGCGACGGCATCCAGATCCGCGGCAACGCCGCCCACGGCTTGCGGGTCCGCAAGTACTTCGCCCGCGGTCAGGGCCGGGAGAACATGGAGTTCTCGCAGGGACAGGACATCGACATCGAAGACTTCGTGTTCGCCGGCTGCGCTCGAGAGCCGGTCGACATCGAACCTGAGACCGACGGCTCCAAGCTCTCGCACGTCCGCTTCCGCAACGGGGTGATGGGATCGGGCTGGAACTACGGCTTCGTCTCGTCGGGCTCCAACCCGAACCTCGACGCGACCCGCATGGACCACTGCTCGATGCAAGACATCTGGTTCCGCTACGACTCCAACCCCGGCTTCCGCATGGACTTCACGAACGGGGGAGTCCTCAAAGACCTCGTGTTCACCTGGGAAGGCTCGGCTTCGCCCGGACCCGGAACGGTGGACATCCGCGGGGACGGGTGTGTCATCGACGGGCTGGACGTTGCGGGGACCTTCACCTGCACGGGAACCAACAACACCATCCAGAACGTCTGGGTCCGCCGCGCTCAGCAGGAAGGCGCGTTCATCATCTCCGGTGCGGGGAACACCGTTGGCCACATCCGCATCGGTGACGTTGCGGTTCCGGTTACGATCGACACGAGCCTCGCATTCAACCCCGTCATCCTCGCTACGGGGACGGTCATCGACGGTCCGATCATCTGCCCGCTATGGTCGACGGAGTTCGGCAACACCTATAAGTCTCCTGTCCTCACCGGGCAGACGTGGTATCCCCGCGGCCAGGACATGTACCAGTCCGGCACCCGCCGTCTGCGGGGGATCTCCGCAACCACGACCCCCGCGAACAACCTCCGCGGCATCGGTGTCCCGGTGACGCTCGGTGCGACCTCCGCGGTCGTGACGTTCCCCGCGCGGACGGACGTGATGAACCCGCCGTCCTTCACGCTCACCGCGCAGGGACCCGAGACCGACGTCGTGACGTGCGATACAGGCGTCGGGATCCACACCGGAACATGGACCTGCACGTTCAACGGCTCGACTACGAGCGCGATCGCCATGGACGCGAACGCCGCAACGGTGCAGACCGCCGTCCGTGCTTTGCCGACCGTCGGGACGAACGTCACCATCACCGGCACTCCGCTCGTCACGTCACCGAACAACGGCGGCTCGCTGACGTTCACCTGGGCGAACGCTCTCGGCCCGACACCGAAGGGGCTGCTCTCGTTCACATCTGCGATCAAGGACAAGAACTCCCACACCCGCCCCATCGACTTCCAGACCACCGTTGAAGCGGGGAACATGACCTCGGGGACGTACTACTACCGGGTCGCCGGTCGGACCCCAGAGGGGATGCCGCTCGGGGGACTGACGGAGAAGTCGGTCGTCCTCGGGGCACAGAACGCCGTGAAGGTCTCGACGGGAGCCCCGTCCTACAACACGACCACGGACCTGCGGGTGGCTGGGTTGACCATCTGGCGCGGCACCACCGCAGGCGGGCCGTACACCCAGCGGTACGACCTCATCGGCCAGCAGGATCTCGTCTTCCCGTCCAGCATCATCGACATGGGGACCACGGACTCGGGCGGCAACTTCACCGCCGTTACGGGATCGTGGACCGCTGCGGAAGTGAGCTCGAACCAAAGCGGCTGGGAACCGGATAGCAACTTCGCGGTCTGGGTCACGCCGAACTGGAGCACCACGGTTGCGGTGACCAAGACGGACACCTCGCTGTTCCAGCCCCACGGGAGCGGGTTCACCGTGACCTTCGGAACCGCTGCGCCCGCGGGCGCCACCTTCGACTGGGGCCTGATCCGGTAGGGGGTGCGTAGTGGCGATCGTCGGCACACCCATAGCGGGAACCTGGTGCATCCGAGAAGTCGGGACGAACCTGCACACCCCGGCCCAATCGCTGTCCTCCTACGGCTCGACGCCCTCGAGCGGAGCGCGGCCGCAGATCCTCGGCGCGATGAACGTCGGCTGCTTCGTCGGCTTCGGCCTGCGGCTCGGTTGGGACCACATCGAGACCGGGCGCATCAGCGTCACGGGACTCGGTTCTCCCGGAACCCTGCTCGTTGCCACGAATCACCCTGCGGTCACTTCGGGTACCCCGCTCTCGTTCAGTATCGCCTCGTCACCGAACACCGCGGTCAACGTAGTCGTCACGGCGAATGCTGCGGCGAACTCGTCCTCGATCCAGGTCTCCTCGACCGGGGGCATCAGCGCGGGTTGTCGTGCGGGCATCTACGACGACTCGGTGCTGAACCTGTGCTACAGCGACATCCAGCCGCTCGGCTATCTGTTCGCGCCCCGCATCATGAACGGGAAGTACACCCCGGCGAACCTCGCGGTGGACGGTTCTCCGACGCACACCGACGGCAACGGGACCTACCACGAGCCGTACAACTCCGCAGGGACGCCGAACCCCATCCTGATCCTCGCGCTGACGCAGCTGTACCGCCACATCTTCGCCTGGGCTGACACCAAGAACGCAGTTCACCCCGGCTCCATCCCGGCCATCATGGCCGGAACCATCCCCGGCATGGACTACGCCGAGCTCTACTTCTCCGGGAGCTTGGCGGGCGGGGACTACCTGGCGCAGTTGCACGGCGGGTCTACGGCGACGAACAAAGCCCGCATGGTCACCGCCAACAACGCGCTCATGGATTCGCTCGTGGTCGAGTCCGCAGGCAGGTACACCGTGGGCTTCGGCATCTCGGGTCTCGGAAGCTTGGATGACGTCATCGCTCCGGGGATCGCGCTCCACGCTGCCTCCTTCGGAGCGTTCAACAACGCCGTCTACGTGAACGCGAACGGCTGGGCGCCCAACGGCGAATGGGGCTCGACGGTTGAGGCGTCGTTCGATACGAACGTCTGGCCGAAGCAATCCAAGCGCGGGGTCCAGGACATCTCCCCAACCGCTGCACGCACGGCAGCGAACTGGATCACGATGTTCAACTCCCACGCCCTGGGACTCCCGACGCGGGATGCGTCGTGGACGGAGATCTACGCCTACCAGGTCCGTGCCGCGAACGGCACCGGCATCGGCATCGCCAACATGAACGCGAACCAAGCGGCCTGGGACGAGATGGTCAACCAGTCCAACCTATTCAACACGGCCTCGTTCGACCCCGGCCCCACCGACCAGACCGTCACCGTCGGGCTGCTGTCGAACACCCCGCAACTGTTCGCGCCTGACGTCGACCAGGAGTTCCCGCAGACCATCACCGCGCCGGTCATCTCGGTTGCGCCGATCGCATTCGGGCACACGTTCCTGCAGGAGACGAACGTGGTCGCCCCCTTTCTTGATCTATCGGGGTCGCTGTTTGCGCCCAAGGCGAATCAAAAGACCACACCGGCCCTCCTAGACCAATCCGCGGTTCTGTTCGCCCCGAAGGCGAACCGCTCTCTCACGTTCTCGCTCATCTCCGTCACCCCGCAACTGTTCGGTCCCACGGGTGGTGGAGCGCAGCGGGTCACCCTGGACTCCGCGTTCCAGAACGATGCCTTCCAGAACGACGCCTTCCAAGCGTCGGGGACATTCATCGACCGCTCCGGGACGCTGTTCGCTCCGTCGCTGACGCAGGTCGTCACCGTCCCCGCGCCCTCGGCCGGCGGCGCAGCGTTCCAGTCCGATGCCTTCCAGGGCGACACGTTCCAGTCCATCGACGGAACGGACCGTAGTCCCACCCTGTTCGCTCCTACGGCGCTGCAGAGCGCCGGCGGGCAGACCGTGGTGGGTTCGCTCATCGACCGCTCCGGGACGCTGTTCGCGCCCTCCTGGACCCTGCAAGTCACCCCTGCGATCATCGACCAGCACGGGACAACGTTCGCTCCAGGGAACACCCCCATCGTCTCGTTCGGCGGTTCGGTCTCATGGGACTCTCCCGACGTTCTCTGGGACACCGCGGGGGTCGTGTGGGACGAGTCCGGCGCGGGGTCGGGCATCCTCGACCAGTCCGGGCAGCTGTTCGCGCCCGCGGCCACCTTCTCGATCAAGCCGAGCCTCATCGACCAGTCCGGCGTCGTCTACGCACCGAGCGCGGGAGCCCGCACTCTCACGGCCCCGCTCATCTCCGTCGCGCCGATCCTGTTCGTGCATCAGGCGAACATGGCCCTCTCGACGGCGCTCATCGACCAGACGGGGGTGCTGTTCGCTCCCGAACGGTTCGCGCAGAACGAAGCCGTCACTCCTGGGGTCATCGACCAGTCCGGTGTGCTGTTCGCCTTCCAACTCAACGCCCGCACGCTGGACGTCCCGCTCATCGACCGCGAGCCGGTCATCTTCGCGCCGATGGCGAACGAGTCCGTGGCTGCGGACATCATCGACCAGGCGGGGGTTCTGTACGGGCCGTTCGTCGGGCCGGTCGTTCAGGCCGTGCTCATCGACCAGGAAGGCGTCACGTTCATCCCTTCGCTGGAGCGGGTGTTCGCGGACCTCATCGACCAGACCGCGGTCATCTACGAACCGGAGCGGGTCAACCTCCCGATCCCGCAGACGATCCGCCTGGACGATGGGCTGTTCCCCGACAACACCATCGACCTCTCGGGCCAGCTTTACGCACCCGACGTCGAGCTCGCGCCGGCCCGCTCCATCTTCGTCGAACTGCTCGACCAGACCGGAACCCCGCTGGAGCCGAGGATCTACATCCTTGTCGGCACGGAGCCCATCCGCCTCGTGGCGGAATACAACCGGGTCATCGAACTGGTGGCAGACGCCAGCGAAGACCTCCTGATGGCCGGGGTGTGAACCTTGCGTCCTGAGCGAAGGTAGGGGTCACATGGCGGGTCACGGTCGTAGCCCTATCACGCGCAAGCATGGGTGGTTCGCTGGCGAAGACCAACTCCTGCAGTGGCGCATCACGCGCACGGACGAGGACATCACCGACTGGACCCTCGAGTTCCGCATGGGACCCGAGCCGGGAGCGACTGAGGTGCTGGTCCTGCCGGTGTTCGTGTTCGACACGATCAAGAAGCTCGCGCGGTGTGACGTGGCCGCGGCGGACACGGATTCCATCCCCGGCAACGTCGTCTACTACTACGAGATGATCCGCACCGATGTCGGGAACGAGCAGGTCTTGGCCTACGGTCCCGCCTATCTCGGAGCGAGGGTGGTCTGATGCTGTTCAACGCAGACGACATGCGCGCTGAGTCCCTAGCGGAGTACGCCGCCGGCTGCGCGCTGACGATCGAGGAAGCCGAAGACGACCAGCTGGAACTCGCCATCATCCGCATGACTCGCCGGATGAACGACTGGTGCAGCGACAAGTTCGAGTCCGAGATCGGGGACGTCTTCGTCGATAGCTTCCGCACGAAGATGCTTCGCCTTCCGCACCGCACGACCGAGGTGACGGAGGTCAAGTTCGCACTCGCGGATGGGACGGTCTCCGACCCCCAGGACACGGGTTCCTACCGACTGCACTCGTCGCTGAACGTGGACGGAGATACGCCGGTCGGGGAGCTCGATTGGCTCGAGGTGGTGGACTGGTCGACCGGATTCGTGGGAGAGCCGACCCAGCCCTTCTACTTCTGGCCGACCGGCCCCCGCACCGTGCAGGTCTCAGGGACCTTCGGCTGGACGATCCCGGACCCCGACGTCCTGCGGGCGGTGGCGATCCTCGTCTACGATCACTTCAAGCCCATCCGCGCCGACCTCGGCAGGGCTATCCGCTGGGCTGACGGTTCGGGGCTCGCGGTGGACAACTCTCCGATCGACGACGACCACCCCAGCGGTATCCCGCGGGTGGACGAGATCGTCGCGCGGTTGCGGCGGAATACGAGCATCGGTGGCAACTGATGGCAACCACGACCACGCTCGTTTCGTGGACCCCCCAGGTCGTGACGGCGCCTATTGAAGCAGCGCACGTTGCCGCTACCGCTGAGGCTGCGAGGGCGGCGCAGGCGCTTGCTCCTGGCCGTATCCAGGTCCACGCGGCTTCGACGTCGACCCACGAAGCCGCGCTGACGGCCTCCGGTCCGGGAGCGGTGCAGCAGGAGTTCGGTGTCGGACCGCACGAGATCGCGCCCGGACCGAAGAAGGTACTCGCCGGCCCGAAGTTCGGACCCGTCGGGGGAACGGTTCACCACCCCGGCAACCCGGCCCTTCACTACACCCGCAAGGGTGCGGAGACCTACCGTGAGGCGTTCATCGCCGCGGCGAAACGGCTGCTGCCCGGATGAGCATCTACGCCAGCACGCTCTCATTCGACGACGAGTTTCCGGAGGAAGGGAACACCGCGCCCATCCTGTACCGCGGCTCGCATGTCTACCCGGACCCGGAGGACCGCGGCGGCGAGATGGATTTCGGCGTCATCCCCGGACACATCGCTGAGGGCGGCGGCTACGACGAGGAGCACGAGCATTGGGCCACCGCCTGTCACCGCCCGTTTCTACGGGTTGGGTTCCGTGACCCGTTCGGCAATGAGTACCCGGACAAGCACGCGACTCCATCCAGCGGGACCGTGGTGCTTGACGCTAAGCAGGTCGAGGAGTTGCGAGACTACCTCAACGACTTTCTCGCTCGTGTCACCAACAGCGGCATCTGCGGCACGGAAACGAAAGCAGAAGCGGAGGCAGCTCTAGAGACGTTCCTGCGGGAGCGTGTGCCGGGATGAGCGTCATCGCCAGCGTCGTCCAAGCTTGGGCCGACAAGCTCCAATCGACGATCCCGGACCTCGAGGACGCCAAGCTGCACCTGTTCGCGCCGTGGAGTCTGGAAGCCCTCGGAGCCACGACGAACGAACGGCACCTCGCCCTGTGGCCCGCAGCGGAACCGGAGGTGGTCTCAGGCTTCGTCGCTGCCTCGCCTCCGGGGGACCTCGCTACTCAGAGCTTCGTGATCCTCATCTGGGAGGACGCCTCCGAGGAATCGGTGCGGAGGATGGACAACGAACAGGCGAATCTCGACTGGTTGGACCTGCACGAAGCCATCCGCGCCCAGCTGTACGACCTGAACAACCAGGGACTCGGGGACTCGAACGCCTCGAACGTCCGCTACCAGGGCGCAGCGTTCGACGTTGCGGGAGCCATGCGGGTGATGCAGATCAACTTCACCACGCAGGCGGTTTACGAGTACACGTCGTGATTCCTTGCGGCTCGGCTGAACCTTGGGACGTGCGCTACAAGGCCGAACCGGATTCAGAGGTCGCGGGTGTCGATCCCGACGACGGCTCTGTCATCGGCCCATTGAAGTTCGACGCGAAGGGTGAGCTCGACGTACCCGACGACGACCAAGCCGTGCATCGGTTCCTGTACCTGCAGGGCTACGACCCCGTGAAGACCAAGGAGAAGTCCTAGATGCCCGTCGTCCCCGCAGCAAACGGATACGTCGTAGGGATCCACAAGCAAGCGGACGAGGCGACGGTCGGTACGGTCGCGGACTACACGGTCCCGGTGTTCTCAGCCACAGGCGGTCCTATCGCGGAGCACCGCCGCATCGAGGTCACCGACTCCGCGACGATCGAGGGCGACACGTACAAGGGGCCGACCTCCTGGGCCAAGACCATCGAGATCCCCGCGCTGGGCGCTTCGCTCGGTGCGTTCCTGCAGGCGTATTGGCCGACGGACACCAAGACGAGCTCCGGTCCCTCAATCCACACGTTCTCAGGGATGGGCGGAACGCAGTCCTGGATCGCCATGTACGAGACGTTCACCGCCGGCACACTGACCAACACCTTCGCCAAGGGACTCGCGTCATCGTTCGGCTTCTCCGCGACAGCCGACGGTGGCCCCGCCCGCATCCAGTTCTCCGCGGTGGGACAGACGCCATCCATCACGGCGTACACGGTGACCACCGCCGACACCCTGACGAACGGCTACTTCACGCTGCAGGCGGCTTCCGCAGCGGTGAACATCGACGTCGATACCGCCAACTCCGCGCCGGGATCATCCACCGAGAAGATCCAGAGCATCACCCTGACGAGCGACCGCGGAGCCACCCCGCTCCCCATCGTCGACTCGACGACGGTCTCGAACATCGGCCAAGGCAAGGTGCAGAACAGCCTGCAGATGACGGTTCTCTACTCATCGTGGGACGCCTACCACGCGAGCTACTTCGGGTCGGTCGCGGGCACCGCAGCGAGCGCGACCCGCGTCGACGGTGCGCTGCTCATCACCTGCAAGCACACGGTCCAGGCGACGTGGGAGCTCAGCTTCTACGTCCCCGCGGTGACGTTCTTCGTCGAGCCTCCGCAGCCCGACGCCGGCGGAGCTCCGCTGACGCTCAACGTCTCGGGCTTCATCCAGAAGGCGGGATCGGGCGACCACATCCAGCCCGTGCTGAAGAACAGCGTCACCACGGCCTACTGATACAGGCTACATAGCAAGGCATATCGCTCGGTGTTCCCAACACCGACAACAGGAGGAGGTTCCGTGTCCGCTCTGGATACATGGAAGGCGCTCAACCAGTTCGACCTCACGCTCCCGTCCGGGACGAACGTCAAAGGTCGTTACGTCGATATGGAAACGGCGGTCCTCGGGGGAGGGTTCGACTTCTCCGTCCTCAAAGGACTGCGGGACGCAGCGGCAGCGGATCCGAACGCGGTTGCAACCCCGGAGCAGGAGGCTGAGGCAATCGCTGCCGCCGCACGCTACAAGCGGTACGTCTTCGTCACCTGCTTGCTCGAGGTCGAGGGCGAGAAGGTCGAGTTGACCGATGCCGACTTCGACGACCTGCCCGAAGCGGACAGGGATGCGTTCTTTGCGAAGGCGAAGGACAAGCCCGTCCCTTTCGCGGAGGCGAGCTAACCCTTGAGGACTTCAACGCCTTCGTCCGCACCGAGGACGCACGCATCTACGCGAACGTCTGCGACCGCTACCACGTCGACCCCGCAGCGTTCATCGCTGATCCCTACATGGCGTTCATGTTCCGGGCCGCGCTGATGGTTGCCACCGCGCCCGAACCGCAGGTCGAGGAGCTAGACCCATTCGCGGAGTCGCGTGCGAAGGGCGAGGAACTGAGGACGCTGTATGGCTAGCCTCGGTGCCTTCGGCGGCCTGGGCGGTATCGGCGGCGGAACGCTGGGCGAGGTACTGGTCAAGGTCGGCATCGACACCAAGCAACTCGACGCGGGGCTCGCCAAAGCTAAAGCCGAATCGGAAACCGCCGGCACCACCTTCGGGAAGTTCGGTCAGCTGGCGCAAGCCGGGTTTGCAATCGCGGGGATTGCTGCGGTCAAGTTCGCTGCGGACGCTATCAAGTCTGCAGACGATCACGAACAGGCGCTCCTCCTGCTGCAGCAGGCCGTTGGGGGAACGACGGCTGCATACGAGGCTCAGGCCAACGCCCTGCAAGACTTGACCGGGTTCCAGGACGAGGAGATCTTGCGGGCCGACACGACGCTCGCGCGATTCAAGCTCACGCAGGAAGAAATCTCCCGCACCATTCCGCTGATCCTGGACTGGGCTCGCGCTACGGGTGAGTCGGCTTCGACGGCTTCAGCCGCGCTCGGTCGCGCGCTGCTCGGTAACACCCGCGGGTTGAAATCCCTCGGCATCCAGTTCACGGCAACGGGCAACCACGCTGCCGACCTCGACACAATCCTGAAGCAACTGGAGTCGAGGGTGGGCGGAACGGCGGAAGCCTTCGGGCAATCCTTCGCAGGGAAGCTCGCCATCCTTTCCGCGAAGCTCGACGACCTGAAGGAAACCATCGGTGCTGCGCTGATCCCCATCATGGAGAAGCTGGCAGCCGTCGGCAGCAAGGTTCTCGAGATCGTCGGGCCAGTCCTAGCGCAGTCGTTCAAGGACGCGGCTCAGACGGCAACCGAACTCGGCTCTGCGCTGGAACCGCTGCTGGAAGTTCTGAACTCCATCCCCACGTCCACCAACCAAGCAGGCGAGTCCACCAACGCCTTTGCGGACCGTTGGCGCGATCTTCAATCAGCCAACCCGATCCACATCCTGAGCGACTACAACGACTGGGTCCTCAAGACCATCGGTGTCACCAAAGAAGTGGCGATCCAGTCCGCGACCTTCCAGGGGAACCTGGAAGCACTCACCCACGCGCACAGGGATGCGGCGGAAGCGGCGAAGGCGAACACGGAGGCGCTGCAGGCAGAGCGTGAGGCCATGAAGGAACTGGCCGGTAAGGCCACGACCCTCATCGGTTCCGTCCTGAACCTCAAGGACGCTCAACGCGAGCTCCACAAGGCGCAGCAGGACTCCACGGTCTCGGCCGCAGAACTGCACGACAAAGAGGTCAGCGTCCTCGAGGCGTTCCTGGGCGTGAAGTCCAACCTGTCCGACCTCATCGAGAAGATGAAGGACGGCAAGGCAACGTCCCAAGACGTGATCGAGAAGTTCGACGCCATGGCGACGAAGGCCGGACTGAGCAAGGGCGCGATCAACGACCTCAACGGCATCCTGCAGCAGTACATCGACAAGATCAACGCCATCCCGCGCTCGGTCACCACTCAACTCATCCTCACGGGCGACACGGTTTCCGATACCGGAGTCGGCGGCAACGGCGGCAACGTCGGACGCAACCGCGGAGGCAACGGCAACGGTCGCGGTGGCTCACAAGACCTCCGCGTGTTCATCGACGGCCAGGAACTCACCGACGCCGTTCACAGCAGGCTCATCCAGAAGCAACGCCGCAGCGGTTCGCTTCAACTGACCTAGGAGATTCGATGGCGAAGCTCGTCCTGAACAAAGCCAACTCGATCGTCGATCCGGCATCCGTATACCCGCAGGCACAGATGGATCAGGTCGTCTTCGATATCCTCTCGGGCGCGGCCGGCGGACAGAACGGAACGGTCTCCGGGTGTGCGGTCACCGCGCAGGGTTCGCCGGACAACACGGTCGCGGTTGCATCCGGTTCCGTCGTCGTGAACGGCTCCCTCGTCTCGGTGGCTTCGGGAAACGTGACGATGACCGCCGCGCACGCCACGAACCCGCGGAAAGACATGATCACCGTGAACTCATCGGGGACGAAGGCGTACACCGCAGGCACCGCAGCTGCGGCTCCGGTCTGGCCTGCGATCCCCGCGAACTCCGTCGTCCTGGCGTGGATCTACGTCGCGGCGAACGACAACACGATCAACTCGAATCAGATCGTGGACTGCCGCATCTTCGTCCCATCACCCATCACGGGCGGGGCGTTGTGGACGACGGTCTCCAAGGACGCTGATGAAGCCATCACCTCAGACACCTCGATGAACGTGGACAGCGACCTCGTGTTCACCATGGCCTCCTCGACCAAGTACCGCATCCGCATGACCGTGTTCGCTTCGGCGGTCGGCAACAGCGGCTTCAAGTACGGATGGACCGGGCCTGCGTCCCCGACCCTGGTGCTCGTCCGCAGCGATTCCATGCGCGACCCCGATGCAGACTCCACGGCTCGGTTCGATGCTGCATACGAAACGACCGGGATCAACCTGGGATTGAACGCCAACTCGGGCGTCCTGAAGTTCGACATCATCATCCACAACGGCTCCAACGGCGGGGACTTCCAGTTCACCTGGTCGCAGAACTCGTCCGTCGGGACAGCAACGACCGTTAGAGCAGGGAGCTACCTGGAGTACAGCGAGGCCTGATGAACAAGCCGGTCGCTACGCTCCTCGTCGCCTACGAAGACCTCGACACCGACCCGGTGTACGTGGATGAGAGCGACTACCTGCGGGGCTACTCCATCCGCAGAGGCCGGAACAACGAACTCGACCAGCAGCAGGCGGGGACGTGCACCCTCGTCCTCGACAACCGAGACGGCAGGTTCGACCCGCTCAACGCATCAGGTGCGAACTACCCAAACGTCCTGCCGATGCGCCGCGTGATCCTCAAGGTTGACAACCTGACGGAGACGGTTCCCGCGACGTTCACCCTTGAATCAGACACCTACGTCGGAGACGGAGCGCACGCGGTCGAAGCCGGCGACGGGTCTGCGGAGCTCTATCTGTTCTCCGGGTTCTTCGAGTCCGTGTCCGAGACCTGGGCTACGACGAACGGCGACGCCAACGTCACGATCCAATGCACGGACGGCTTCAAGCTGCTGAACCTCATCACCGCCAAGTGGGGGTTCTTCTGGGACTCCAGTACCCTCGTCAGCCCACCCATCATTGTCTACTCCTCGACCTACATCGCCGACGTTCTGGTCTCCGATACGGTGGCGGACGGCTCGCCATATCTGCCCCAGGTGCTCTATCTGTACGGGGCCGGGAGCGGGGGTGGGGGTAGCAACGAGTGGATGACCGGGGACGACGCGGGGCTGGTGCTCGACACGATCCACTGGCCGGGGGACCGGCGCATCGACCACGGCACCATCCCGGTGATGCACGCCACCGGCTCGAGCGCCAACATCCCCATCAACGACAACGCCCTGACCTATCTACAGAAGCTCGCGGAGACTGAGGGCGGGCTGTTCTACATCGGTGCAGACGGCGCCGCGGTGTTCCTCGACGCAGACCGATTCGCGGGCGTCCCGAGCATCACGCTAGAGATCTACGGCGGGCAGACGGGGGAGATCGGCTACGCGGACATCGCCGTGGAATACAACGACTCCCGGCTCTACAACGTCGTCACCGTCTCAGCGGGGGATCAGGTTGCGGACGCCGAAGATGCTGCGTCCATCGCTGCGTTCGGGATGCGCTCGCTGGACCGAACCATCCTGGAGGTCGGTGAATACCCCAGCCCGAGCGTCGTTCTCGCCCAGGAACGAGCCGACGAACTCCTCGCCCGCTACAAGGACCCGCAGGTTCGCATCACGTCCCTGACGGTTTCCCCGACCCACTCCGACGATTGGTTCAAGGTCTTGAGCCACGAACTCGGGGACTACCTGCGGGTGAAGAAGCGGCCGGCTACCGCGGACGAGATCGACCAGACGCTCCGCATCGAAGGCATCTCCATCCAGAGCGGATCCTTCGACCTCGACCAGCCCTCGGTGACGTTCAGCCTCTCAAGCTGATGACCGAAGGACTTCGGTACCAACGGTTCCGGGCATACGACAGCAACGTCCACCTGCTGACGGTGGACCTCGAGCGTCGTGAGATACGGCCCGTCATGGGCGCGGAGCAGTTTCCGTTCAAGATGTGCCAACCGATTCTGACGGCGGTTGCGGACGGCTGCCTCGCGTCCGTGGGTTCGGGGTACAACCTGACCCGCTGGCACATGAAGGGCAACGGCGTGAGCGATCAACCGCTGCACGCGCTCGTCGTGGACGGAGAGCTCTGGACGGACGGACTCGGACAGGGGACAGGGTTCCTGCTCGGTGAGGGGTGGGCGCACGTCCAGCAGAACCGCATCCAGGTGCACGTCTGGGGCGGGGGGTCGGGGGTGCAGATCAACTCCGTGAACCTCGGCCACGACGGACTCGCCAACGCATTCACCCCTCGGGGCGGAACCAACGCTCAACCCGACCCGGACAAACCGCTGACATTCCTGCCCGATGCGGTGGTCGAGACGCTGGTCCCCATCTGGTTCGGCGAGGACCCGAAGTGGAAGCAAGACCTCGGTGCGGAGGGCGTGAACCACATCGTGAGCGGCATCCCGCAGATCCTCAAGGACGGTGAGAACGTCGTCCCGCTACTCAACCTGGACCCCGCAGCACCGCACGGCCCCGATGGATGGTGGGTCCGCCGTAATCCTCGAATGGCCCTAGGCACGAGCGCAGACCGGCGCACGGCGTACCTCTGCACCGTCGAGGGGCGTATCCCGGGCTCGCGGGGCGTGAGGCTCAAGCAGTTGGCCTCGGTCATGCAGCGGCACGGTGTAGCCAACGCGGTGAACATGGACGGGGGCGGCTCTGCGTTCATGTATCACCGAGGAGAGCTTGTGGCCGATAGCTGCTACGGGGACGGAACCCTCGAAGGGCTGCGCCCCGATCACTACGCCGTAGCCGTCTTCTAACGCTACGACCTGCGCTTTTCCCCTCCGTTCCTTGCCTCTCAACGCAACCTGGGTTACGTGATTCAGTTCACGTTCCACGAAAGGGGCATGGACCACCCTGAGCGTCCGCGCCGTAGGGCTGCGTTCCTCATCCGTTGCTGGTTCAAGCTCCGCAAGGCCAAGTTCCCAGGACGCTTCCGTAGAGACGGTGGGGACTTCGGACCGCTGCGCTCAAGCGGTGAAGCCCACCGGATCATCCGCACCTGGACGAAGCTCGCCACGGTCGGCGCACGCCTGGACTTCTTCGACGGCGAAGACGCTGCTGACCAGATGCGCTTCCACTTCCGCGCGGTTGAGGTCGCCCCCCCGATCCCCGCACCCGAGACCGCCCCGCCGCTGGGTCCGCTCTACGTCCGCGTGATGCTCAAGCACGGCTGGGCGACGAACCTCGGCAACTGGTTCTGTCGCTACATCGCCGGCACGAACACCGTCTCACGGCACGGCTACTACGGGTCCTATTGGAAGGGCGCGGCGCAGGACTTCGGCGCGGACAACGCGGGGCAGCTGGACTTCTTGGCCGAGGAGATCGTCGGCTGGACGACTGACCCGTCCGACGACTTCTACGGCAAGGTCGCAACCGTCATCGTCCACAACCGCATCTGGCAGCGGGAGACCGGACGCTGGCTGCCGTATGGGGGCATTTTCCATTTCCACGTGCATGTCGATGTGGATGAGGGGGTTGCGTGCAACCCCTAACGTGCGAAGTCGAGACGTGCGATCGCCCGAGGTTCGGAGCCGGTCGCTGGTGCTCAGGGCACCACATTTGCGGCATCTGTGGTTCGGACTCCGATCTCGTCATCGACCATGACCATGACACTAAGCGAGTTCGCGGGCTGCTCTGTCGCGGCTGCAACGCCGCTATCGGCCACCTGCACGACGACATGGGGCTGATCCTCAAGGCTGCTGAGTGGGTCGCGCTCAAGCCCGTCGACGCCAACGTCCCGAGCGATGCGTAGTGGACATCGGGATCGCGCTGACCCTCGCCGCTTTGGTGGTCTCATCAGCCGCCCTGCTTTTGTCAGCGACAGGAGCGAGGCGCAACGAGACACGCAACCGGCTCGAGGACCACGAAGCACGGTTGAAGTTGTGCGAGGAAGCGAAGGGTGCGCTGACTGCCCGGAACATCGAACTCCAGAACGAGAACTTCCGCCTGTACCGAGAGAACGACGAACTCAGGAGGGCTCGATGAAGATCGAACGGCTCAACACCGCCCTCGTCCTGGTCGTGCTGCTGTGTCTCGGGATCTTGTGCGGGTTCCTCATCCATCAGAACGCCTCGCTGGCGCACACCCTCGACCAACGCTCCGCGGCGCGGGACGAGCAGTTCAACACGCTGCTCTGCATCGGGCATCAGGTCGACCCCACGCAGCAGTCCATCGACGCATGTTTCATCGAGAACGGATTGGAGTTGCCGTGAACGATTCCATGCGGGCCACCATCCGCCACGTCCTCGAGCGCACCCTTTCGCTGGTGCTTGCGGGCTTGGTGATCTCGCTCGTCATCCTCGCCGTAGCGTTCTGGCTCGGCAGCGGTTCGGCGAAGCAAGCTCGCAGCCGATCGCGGACAGCAGCGCGGCCTGCTGGTCGAGTGTCTGCTGCTGCTCGGCGTGCCCGCGATCGACGGAACCCGAGACCCAGCGCTGCTCCGCAACTGCTGGACGGACGAAGGACTCCAGCCCCCCGCCTACTTCGATGAGGCTCCGTGACCGAACGCGAACAGTTGGAAGCCGACCTCTCCCGCATGGAGTCCGACGCCGATGCCTTCCGACGTGCGGAGCGATGGACCGACCTCGCCGCTATCGAGTTGCGGATACGTCAGGACCAGCACTACCTCGCGCAGTTGGAGATGCAGGACGAGATGAACCAGGCACAAGCGCTGGAGTCGGAATGAGCGAGGCCATCCGTGACGAGGACCGGCGTCTCATCATCGTCGTCGTCGAGCACGGGATGGAACCCGGCATCGAGTACGAGGGCACGTTCGCACCGTGGGAGGCGATCGCCGCCCTGAACGAAGCCGCTTGGCTAATCAGCCAAACGGAGGAGGAAGAGATGGAAGCAGAGAAGGGGGAGTAGTAGATGACGTACTGGCGCATCTTTTGGAAGACGTTTGCACAGATGGCCGGCGGCGTGCTGGTCGCTATGCAGGCGCTCGACTGGACGGTGGAGAGCTTCAACGCAAGCTCGTCGAAGCTCGGCCTCGGACTGGTGCTCGCCGCGGTCGCCGCGCTCGGCGCAGTCGGATGGGCGTTCGTCCGTTCACCCGCCACCACCGCCGTCCAGAAGGCCATCCGCTCGGCAGTCGAAGCGGTCCTCGGTGGCGTTGGCGCTTTGGTCGTGAACACCTGGGCCGATGTCGTGGCAGCCGAGAGGTTGATCGTGCCGACGCTCGCCGCAGCGGTGTTCGCGTTCGGCATCACGTACTTCCAGAACCAATCGGAGTAGGGAAGGAGAGAACCATGGCAGACGAGAAGGGTCCATTCGTAGGAACACAGGTTCACTTCAGCGACGGCGCTACGGCGCTTTCGGTGAGCGCAGAGGACGGCACGGTCGAGGTCAAGGGCGGCTGGGTCGTGGTGACCGAGGGCGATCGCGTGCGGCAGTTCCCGGCACGCAGGATCAACGACGTCGATACGCGGTCGTAAGTGGCGGGATGGAGGCCGGTATGGCTAGCGGCTCAGTCACATGCCGAACCTGCTTCCAACCGGCTTCCCTCGGCGCAGGGGTCTGCTTCGCCTGCGGGACCCTCGTCAATCGACACGACCCAACCGTGGAGGGACGACCCGATGACGACGGAAGCGAAGCTCGACGAGATCCTGGATCACGTGAAGCGGCTGAGGTCGGAGCTCGGGACGATGAGGGCGGAACAGGCTGAGCGCGACGAGCGCACCGACAAGGCGCTCGCCAAGGAACAGCTGCCGTACTTCCGCGACCGCGGACAGGTGGATATGACCGGCCAGAAGAAGTAGGAGGGAAAGTGGCCGAAGACGCTAGCCCCAAGCTTCTCGATTACCTCGCAACACAAAAGAGTTCGTCGCTTCCCTGCTGGTGCGAAGGTGCGCCGGCCGAGGCGGTCGAACAGGTGAACGCGGCGGTCGCATCGGGCTCGAGGCAGTGGGCCGCGATGTGCCGATGGCTACTCGACGAGTACGGGATCGTCACCGTGAAGCACCGGGTCGAGGGTCACTTCCAGAAGGGCCACCACCTTGCCTAATCTCGAGGAGGCGCTGGACCCACAAGCGAACAAGATCGACGACCTGCAGCGAGAGAACAAGCGGCTCGTCGGGCAGGTCGAACGGCTGGGCAGGGAACGCGCAGCACTCAACGAGGCGCTGTCGCTGGTCGAGCAGATCGCGGAAGCGGAAGCAACGCCGCCGCGGTGGATGAGTCCGAAGAAGGCATCGAAGGGCCACGTCGCTACGGCGTGCTTGCTCATCACCGATACGCACTTCGATGAGGTAGTCGACGCTGCATCGGTGGACGGGATCAACGCTTACGACCGGGCTATCGCGGAGATACGCCTGCGGGCTGCGTTCGAGGGTTCGATCGTGCTGGCGCGGGACTACCTGCGGGGCGTCAAGTACGACGGCATCAGCCTGTTCTTCGGCGGGGACATCTTCTCTGGGAACATCCACGACGAGCTCCGCAGGACGAACATGGCAACGCTGTTCGAGTCGCTGCTGCACTACCTCGGACCCATGGAAGCGGGTATCGAGATGCTTGCGGAGGAGTTCGGCAAGGTCCACGTCTCGGGGGTTCCGGGGAACCACGGGCGCTCGACGATGAAGCCGATCCACAAGGACCGCGCGACCGACAACCTGGACTGGCTGTTCTACTCGCTGCTCGCTCGAGACTTCCGAGACGACCCGCGGGTGACGTTCCAGATCCCGGTGACGTCGGACTGCCGGGTGTCCATCTACGACACCACGTTCCTCCTGATGCACGGGGACGACTTCCACGGAGGCTCGGGTATCGCGGGTGCGCTATCCCCGATGATGCTGGGCTCCCACCGCACGACCCGTCAGAAGGTCGCAGCGGGCAAGCCCTACGACATCATGGTTCTCGGCCACTTCCACCAACGCATCTCGCTCCCGGCCCGTGGACTGCTGGCCGGCGCGGCGCTGAAGGGCTACGACGAGTACGCCTACAACAAGCGGTTCGAGCCTGAGCGGGAGGTCACGCAGGAGTTCTGGATCACGACGCCTGAGCACGGCGTCACGTTCTCGGCTCCGGTCATCGTGTCGAATCGCAAGAAAGAGGGCTGGTAGGCCGTAATCCCTGACACGGGTTGCACCGTAGCAGGCATGAGAACCCACATGAGCGACCGCGTTCGCGGAGCCCTGCTAGTGCTGGTGGCGACCATCCTTCTAGTGACGGGGTTCACGATCCCCGCCACGGCGCACGGAACGTGCGTCCTCAACACGTCGAACGTCCTGATGAACCAAACGAATCAGACGATCACCGGCAACATCGGGCGAAGCTGCCAGAACGTGCACTACGAGATGTACATCACCGCCATCTTCCAGGAGAAGCTGGGCGCATCCTGGTTCAACGTCTGCTCCCCCGGCTACCCTTGTGATGGGATCACCGCGTTCGCGTACAACACGACCTTCCTGCAATGGAACCAAGGCGAGCCGTACAACATCGCCTGCCGGTCGCTCCAATCGACGCAATGGCGCATCCATCGGATCGACGCGGGGAACTACGCCACCTCGGGATCGCAGCCCGGTCACGTCCTCGGCGCGGCGAACGGTCCGGTCTCGACGCTACCCTGCAGGGTCTAAAGCCCGCAGCGGGAGACGGCTTCCGCGAACGCATCGGGCGCAGACGGGTCGGTCTCGCCGCGGTCGTAGTCCTTCCTCGACCACGACTTGCGATAGGTCCGGTAGGCCATCTCGTTCGGCCACCCGACGAAGTTGGCGAACACCGTCAAGCTCGCGCAGAGGTTGTGCAGGTCTGCGGGATGCGCGTCCCAATACTCCGAAGCCGTGATCTGGACCGGAGCCGGAGTCCTCAGCATCTCCGGGGACGGGCTGGGGATCCGCTCGGACGCGGAGCTACACGCGGCTAGAGCGACGACCGTGACGACGCTGATACGTTTCCACATGCCGTGCCTCCTTTGTAGGTGCGGCCACGGGGCCGGCCGTTCACCGCGGCGCGGCCCCCTCAACGTCTATATATCACTTCCGCCGGGTTGCCCAACGGCCGAGTCCCCAGATCATCGCCACGAATAGCACGCACCACCCCAGCACCAGGAGCGCGGTCATCCGAACGCCCGTTCCTCGGCGCGGCACTCCCGGCACCCCAGGCTCGGCTCGCCGTGGTGATAGGGGCAGGCATCTAGGGCTCCGCGGGCGAACGCCTCATGGCACTCCCTGATGAACCGCTCGTCCTTGTTCCGGTAGTAGCCCGGAAGCAAGGCGTGACGAAGCTTCCACCACCACATCAGACCCCCCATCCTAGTCAACGAGCATCGCGTCCCGCACGTTGCGATCGCTGGCAGCCGCATACCTCTTGAGTAGCGACCCGTCCTCCCAGTTAGTGAGCTCGATGATCGTCCGAACGTCGACGTTGGCCTCAGCGAGCCTTGTGATACGCGTGTGCCGCATGAGGTGGGTGTTCACGTCGATATGGGACTTGGCTCCCGCAGCCTTCACCCACATGCGGTAGGACTCGTACCCCACACCCACGAGGGTCGGCCGGCGCTTGCCTCGCTTCGGTACGTAATCCGCCAGTTTCAACAGGTTATCCACCGCCTCGGCAGCCCTGCCCGCAAGCGGGAGCTCGTAGGGCTTATCCCCCTTGGCCTCGCGGAACAGGATCGAGCGCCCCTTCCCTCCGGTGCGGATGTCCCGCTCCGTGACCGCGAGCAGGGAACCGACCCGGCAGGCGGTGGCGTACTGCAGCTGGATCGCCCACGGCGCACGGGGATCTACCTCCGCCGCGGCTCGGAGGAGCCGGTCGAGTTCGCTGGGGCTGAGGCTCGGGGCAGGGCCGTACTTTGGTTTCTTGGGGACGATCCGGTATAGCGGATTCGGTATGTCGTAGCGCGAGGCCGCCCATCCGTAGAACGACCGGAGAGCTTTGAGCTTGGCGTTGCGGCCCTCTCCATGGCTGCCCATGCTCGCCAGGTGCTCAACGACGTCATCCTCGGTCACATCCCACGGGGATCGGAGCTCGGAATCCGGGTCCGTGAGAACGTCCGCGAAGAACGCCACCAGGGTACGGCGATACTGCTTGCGGGTGTTGGCCGCTGCCTTCCCCGACACATCTAAGTATCGCTGCCACCGGGCCATGGCCTCGAACGCATCGGGAGGCGCGGCGACGAGTGTCGCTGTTGCCTCCATCGTTCCAAGAGGCAACGTACCCAGGGTTGCTTGGGAGACCATTGGCCGATAGGTCGCAGGTTGGGGTCACCGGTGACTAGTCACATCCGATTCGCAGATGACACGACATCCAGGATCGGATGCTGAATAGGCTTCTGACCTCGGCCGATGCCGTTGAGCAACTTCAAGATTGGGGATTGACCATGGTGATTTACCCGCGTACCTCCAAGGTCCGCGAGTACCACATTGGGCAGGACCTCGTAGAACGAGCATAGCTTCAAGACGCTCAGGACTCCCGGCTCGACGAGGCCGCGTTCCCACTTGGACTGCGATCCCGCGGAGATCCCGGTGGCCGCTTCGACGGCCTCCAGCGTCATGCGCTTGCGGTAGCGGAGCATGTGCAAGCGGGCTCCGAGCTCTTTGAGGTATTCGTCGGTCCGATCCTCGAACTCAAGCTCTCGAATCGCCATCGCCAGCCTGCCTTTCTGTAGGTTCCCGAACCTGGGGCTAGGGCCGGGTCATTTGCGAATCCTACCCATAATGGCCGGTGGGGCGCAACCCCCATATCGGCGCAACGGCCTATGCCGCAACGTACCAAATGGGGGACACGAAGATACGCTCTAGCCAATCAGTCAGTTTGGATATGACTCTTGCAAACGCCTTGCAAATAAGCTAGCCTCCCCCCATGAAGAAACGGCTGGCGAGCCTCAAGGGTTCCGGGACGGGAGCGGCAACGTCTCTCGCCAGCCTGCGCCGCCCCGTCCCGGACGAACTTAGGGGAGGGCTGATGATCCGGTCCAGGCGCAACACCTCGGCACTTCGTTGGTGGGAGGTCGCGCTGTTCGCTGCCTTCGCTATCGCCTACTTCGTGGCGATGGTCTGGCTCCTCGTTGATGGGGTGAGCCGATGACGATTACGGTCGAGGAGCTTCGGAGGAAGTACCCGAACCCACGGGCGCATCCCCGAGGGTACGCAGGCGAGTATTGCGTCGGCTGGGCGTTGCGGAGGGAAGTGGGTAGCAGCTTCAGCGTCGTGGATGCCCTCCGCTCAGCGAATCCCAATCTGAGCGAATCGCAGGCCGAGGCTTTCCTCGCGCACATCATCGCGGAGAACGACGCGGGCAACTTCGACGTGGCATGGGCTTGGCTCGACAAGGGGCTGAGCGTATGACCTCCGACCGGGACTTTCTCCGCGAGCAGCTGATCGCGCTTCTCCCGACCGGACGGAACTTCGCTATCAGCGCGAAGCAACTCGCCCGCGAACTCGGCACCACCACACGGGTCGTCGGGCAGTTGGTCGAAGAGGCGATCGAGACAGACGGCTACGTCATAGGAAGCGCCTGCACCGAACCCGTCGGCTACTTCCTGATCGTCGACGAAGCGGATTTGGAGGTCGGCTGCGGACACATCGTTGCCCGTGCCGCAGCGTCCTTCAAGCGGGTCCGTGCGTTGGAGCGGAACTACGCAGCGATGAATCAGGGGCAGTCGTCCCTGTTCGCTGAGTTCTCGAAGGCGGTGGGAGCGTGATTCTGTTCAAGCAGGAACACGTCCAGCCCATCCTGGAAGGCCGCAAGACGCAGACCCGGAGGCTCGGGAAGAAGCGGTGGAACGTCGGGGCGGTGCACCAGGCGCGGACCAAGATGCTCGACCCGGATTCGCAGTTCGCCTCGTTGCGGATTCTCGCGGTGGAGCAGGAACCGCTCGGCTGGATCGACGACTACGGCGCGAAGCTAGAGGGCTATCCGAGCCGGGACCACTACTTGCAGGCGTGGAACCGCATCAACGGCGACACGCGCTTGGACACGCCCGTCTGGGTAGTTGAGTTCGAGGTGGCCTCGTGAGCGCAACCATGCAGGTTCCTCACCTTGCGCTTGCGAAACTGATGGCCGGGGACGGGGATGCTCGTGGTGACGTCCCCGTCCCCGCCCTCCCTGAATGCCAGTTCTGCACCGAGGAGATCGAGGACGGTCACCCCGAGTGGGAAGCGGATGCGGGGATCGTGCGCTACGGGCGAGCCATCTACTGCGGCTTCCACGCTTACGCCTTCCTCGGGTCCGAACCGGCGATGGAGTTCAACGCGATGGGGGTGGACTGCTGATGAGGGACGACACCTTGAGGCGCGTCCAGGAGCTATTCGGCTCCCGCAGCGGATCGCTGCCGACCTCTTCCGATGAGCAGATGGTCCGCCTTCGAGTGCACCACATCCCCCTCACCGAAACCGGAGGAACCATCCACACCACCTACTCAGAGTGGAAGCCGATAGGTGAGCCGTTCTCTCTGAACACGCAGAGCTTCGGCAACATCATCCAGGTGGCGGTTCGCTACGGCGCGGGGCCAGACCGATGACCTTCACCGCTGCGGCCATGGCTATCCTCGCTGCCCTGTTCATCGTTGCGGGTCTGTTCCTTCTCCTGTGCTGCCTTGAATGGTGGGCTGAGGATCGAGGCTACCGAGCAGGTAGTCGTCCGGTACAGACGTATCGCCGTCCTCCGAGCGGGAAGGCTCCGGGGGCATGACTGCTACCGCGCAGCGTCCCATCCAGCACGGTACGCGGAGCGGCTACCGCAAGGGCTGTCGGAAGGACTGCTGCCGAGCCGCAGCGATGCAGGCTCAGCGCGACTACCGCGAGAACAAGCAGCCGCCGAAGCAGCACGGCACGGTCACCGGCTACTTCACCTATCGCTGTCGCTGCGGTCCGTGCAGGGCTGCGGGATCGGAATACTTCGCGGCCTACCGTGCGGAACATCCCCGGCGCGTGACCCGCCTTCCCAACCTTCCGCTCGAACCGCTCGAAGCTCTGCTGCACAGCCGCGGCATGGTTTGGAACGACGTGGCCGGCGGGACCGCCGTGAAGGAGTGGCGCAAGAACGGCATCCCCGCCTTGAGCGCGGACACCGTTGCGTGTCGTCTCGGAGCGCATCCGTTCGAGGTCTACGGCGACCTGTGGTGGCAGCTGTGAACGAGATCGAGCGCCAGCGCGTGAAGAAGGAAGTCAACGCCGAAGCCGCTGCTAGGTCCACACGAGCAGCACTAGGACTTCTTGCAGGAGAGATGGGGGTCTCACTCAAGGGACTCGACGAAGATCAGCAGAACGTCGTTGCGCTTCGTCTGGTGCTGTCGGGAGACCCGGCTTCGCTGCAGGCGATCGTCGATGACGTGAAGCGTGCGGAGGGGCTTCGGACGGAAACGTCCGGCAAAAGCGGGGCCGGGGTGGACCCGGCAGTAACACGTAGCCCCTCCGCGCATCGTGAGGATGGAAGCGGGGCGGTCGGCAGCACCGACACCCATTCGCGCCCCGCTCCATCCTCACGCCCGTATCGGTTCAACTCGACCGAAGCCGATGCCAAGCAGCGCCGGAAGTTGGCCGCGCAGCATCGTGCGGAGAGCGCGAGGACCGGATTGTTCCTTGTTCCACGACGACCTGATCCGCTCCCGGTGGACCGCCCGCATCCAGCTTGCTTGGTGGCAGCACGGGACAAGGGAACGCCCTGTGACCGCTGCTCGTGGCTCCTGAGCGATAGCGAGTACGCGAACGCATGGCTTGATCGTGACGACGACAGGGGTGCGGTCTGATGGAGGGCCGCGAATGGTTCTACTACGCACTTGCCACGGTCGTAGGAGCGGGCATCGTGTTGTTCATGCTCCACCTGGCGCACTCCTGCGCCAGCGACGTTCGCTGGTGGTGCTTCGCCCTGTGAGCGAGTTCTGCGTCTGCGGTCACCACCGCGAGGCCCACATCATGCACCCGTGTCCCTGCGGCTGCTTCAACTGGCATCCCGAGGACTGCTGCCCGCAGGCCATCGAAGCAGCGACGTTGCGGAGGGAGAGCGAATGGGCTTCCTAGACGACTACGAGCCCGTCGAGGTCCGGTTGGAGAAGTTCTGGGAGGACCACCCGGAGGGGCGGATCGTCACCGAACTCGTCGAACACAACGACGGCGACTACATCTTTCGGTGCGAGGTGTTCAAGCTCCCGCCTGTCGTCGGAGCGACCACGAACGGCGGCATGCAGTTGCCCGACGCCACCGGATACGCGCACGACTCGACGGCGCAGCTGCCGAACAACATGAAGGCATCGGCGCTTGAGGTCTGCGAGACGTCCGCGATCGGCCGCGCCTTGGCGAACATGGGCTACGCCCCGAAGGGCAAGCGTCCGAGCCGGGAGGAGATGTCGAAGTCCCAGCGTTCTGAGCCCGCCATCACGGAAGGTGCCGCGGGTTCGGACAAGGGGGGGACAGGCGAGGAAGCGACACGTCTGGACGGCGCGTCTCTGGGGGCGCCTGTCTCCCCCGAACACGTACACGAACCGCACGATCACATCCCCGGCAAGAAGCTCGCCTCGGGCAAGTACCTCTGCGCGTTCGAGTTCGGTGACGGATCCGTCTGCGGTGTTCCGTTCAAGCCGACGATCCTGACCGCTCCGGTTGAAGAGTCCGAGGTAAGGGCGGACATGCTTTGACCTGGGTCCGGCTCGACGACGCATTCGCCACCAACCCCAAGGTGTTCATGCTTAGCGATGGAGCGTTCCGCGCCTACGTCGTAGGGCTCTGCTACGCCTCCCAACACCTCACCGACGGCTTCGTCCCTGCGGGGTACGTCAAGCTGCGGCACGCGCGGGAGCTCGAGGCCGCGGGCATGTGGGATCAGGACGGCAGCGGGTGGCAGATACATGACTTCCTCGAATACAACCCGAGCAAGCAGGAGGTCGAGCAGGAACGAGCGCGGAAGGTAGCAGCCGGTCGAGCGGGTGGTCTAGCAAGCGGTAAAGCACGTGCTTCGCGTCTGCTGCCGGAAGTTCCGAACCCCGACCCGACCCGACCCGTACCCGACCCCAAAGACGCCGAAGGCAAAGGCGCGCTTCGCGCCGTTCCTGACAACCGACCGGACGAGGATCAGGTCTACCTCGCTGGCCGACTCGCAGACGCCTGGGACCAGTCGCTCGGCATTCCGGCCTTGCAGAAGCTGAACACGCAGTACGGCCGTCCTGCGGTGACCGGGGCCATGCGCTCGCTGCACGGATTCCCTCCCGGCGAGGCCGTGCGCTCGCTCTACGCCTACATCGCTGACATCGCCGCTTCGCAGGGGGTGACCGCCTAACTGCCGACCGACCCGTGATCGTGTCTCCGCTATCAAGCGCGGAGCAACCGACCGGAGGTGCCACCTCAATGCGACGAATCACTTTGACGCTACTCATCGCAACCAGTTTGGTGATCGGAAACGGAATGACTGCACAAGCCACCTACATCCACCACGGAGAACGGCCCTGTACCGGGTGGCAGTACGACTTGACCAACCCCGCGACGAGGCAGGAACGCGGCCGGCGCCTGGTCGCTTGCGTGTTCACCAAGCTGGGGCTCGCCGCAGAAGTCTCGACCGCGCAATACGTGGCGGATCGTGAGTCCGGCTTCTACCCCGAGGCGTACAACCCGTCCGGTTGCGGGGGACTTTTCCAGATGATGCTCCGCTACTGGCCCGGTCGACGTGCGGCCTATCTTCCGGAGTGGCTGTTCCCTCGTCAGCGGTTGGTGTCGTGGACGAACCCCCTTGCGAACGCATGGGTGGCGGCTCGCATGGTCAAAGCTGGAGGGTGGCAGCCGTGGGCGACGTAAGGGAGGATCCGCGCTGGGCGGTCCACGGGGAGAACGAGCACCTACTGGACGCTCGAGACTACCGACCCGGACAGCCCTGTCCCTGCGGGTTGACAGGATGCACCGGATCGAAGCTATCGACCAAGACGGGCCACGTCGCACGCAACTGCATCTGCGTGAAGTGCCGCGGTCGCAGGAATCAGGCGAAGGGCAAGCGGGGGCAAGCCAAGACGCACAAGGCTCTCGGAGGACAGGGCTTCACACCGTTCCACGAGGAGTCCGGGCTGTTCTACGACCTCACGGTTCGTCCCGAAGTCAAAGCAGGGGATCAGGTGCCGGCGAACTTCAGGACGTTCATCGGGACCGACTGGTTCCGCAGGGCGTTGTCTCAGTCGGAGCGCTCTATCCCCGACGGCATCGACGCGCGGCCTGCGGTGAGCATCGACGGACGGTGGCTCGTGGTGGACCTGCGGAACCCGAAAGCGAAGCGGTGAGTGCCTACCTTCGGCTCGCTGTTCTCAGGGGTAGGCGGGATCGACCTTGGTCTCGAACGTGCCGGGTGGGAATGCAAGTGGCAGGTGGAGTCCGATGAGTGGAGACGAGGCATCCTTGCCCGACACTGGCCCGGAGTCCCGCAGTTCGATGACGTCCGAACTGTCGGCCACACTGGGATCGAGGCGGGGTCACGACGAGCAGGCGACCTATGCGCTGTTGAACTCATCTGCGGCGGATTCCCATGTCAGGACGTCTCCGTCGCTGGCCGACGCGCAGGACTCGCGGGACCTCGAAGCGGTCTATTCCACGAGTTCGCCCGGATCGCCGACGCTGTTCGACCCGAGTGGCTTCTCATCGAGAACGTACCGGGTCTCCTCAGTTCAAACGGCGGTCGGGACTTCGGAGTCGTGCTTGGAACGCTGGCCGACCTCGGGTACGGCGTGGCGTGGCGGATTCTCGACAGCCGTTTCTTCGGAGTGCCGCAGCGCCGACGGCGAGTGTTCATCGTCGGAGCCCTCCCTGGCGGACATCCTGGAGCCGAACGTGCCGGCGCGGTTCTCGCTGTCGGCCAAGGCTGCGATCGGCATTCTCAGAAGGGCCGAGAAGCGCGGACGAGCGTTGTCGGAACCCTTGAAGGTGGCTCTGCAGATCGTGGCTGGCGCATCGGCGCCGACGAAGCAGGGGGGGGCATCTCGTTGAGCGGACTCGGTAGCGGTGGCGCGGACGACAACGACGGGCAGGCTGCCGGACCCGAGGACACGTTTGTTGCCGAAGCCGTCCCCGCAACGCTTTCGGTCGGATCGCACCCCGGATCCAACGCACCGGGACGCAGGCACGAGGACGACGACAACATCGTCAGCTACTCGCTCAAAGCGTCAGGCGGGAATCAGCAGGACGATCACGAAACCATGGTCTACAACCCAGCCCGGACGCTGCAGAAGGACGGGAGCGTTACCGAGTCGTTCAAACCCGACACGATCACCGACGCGCTGCACCAGCCGACCGGCAATAAGGAGCCATTGGTCGGCGGCGTCCGCCGCCTCACGCCAACCGAGTGCTGCAGGCTCCAGTCGTTCCCCGACGACTGGCTCGGAGAACCGAACCAACAGCCCGACTCGCCCCGCTACGCAGCGATGGGAGATGCGGTGACGGTGAACGTCAGCCGCTGGATCGGAGAGAGGTTGATCGCCCGTGTCTGATCCAGTCGGTAGAGAAGGAGGGAAGGGATGAGCGAGGCGCTGACGAAAGAAGAGGCGGTGGCCATGCTCGCGGTCGTGGAGGACTACGACGCAGGCAACGGCCCCGAGCGGTGTGTCCATACGATGACACCGCCGCCGTTCATGCTCGGCGCTCACTGGTCCTACGAGTCGGTGGTCAAGCTCATCGAGGAGAACGGCGCAACGCTCGCGGACGACATGGCGACGGCGATGGGCCACGGCCTTGTCACGACACGAGAGAACGGCCGCGCCCTGCTCTTGGAGACTCGTCGTGTCTGATCCCGGTAAGCCCGTAGAACCAGACATGCTTCCAGAAGGAAGCAACTATGCCGAAGAACAGTTGGCAGCGTTGTCCTTGTCGAACCGCTGCGGCCACCGCGAACCCGCGAAGCCGTGGGGTTCGGGCTACATCGTCTGCCGCAAGATCGTCGGCATGAACGGCAAGCACAAGGGTCCACACGAGGGGGAATCGTGATGGTCGGTAAGCCCGTATGCCCAACGTGTGGGGCAGGAGCGAAGTACCGGAGCCGTGGCGCGTATATCGACGGGAGTCGTTATTGCCCCGACCCCTTCCATGCAGGAGCCGGTAAGCCGTGGGACGACGACTGCCTAAGACTCAGAGAGGCTAGGTGGAACGAACGGGCTGCGGTCGGTAAGCCAGAAGCACTCGAGGACGTGATACGGCGAGAGTCCCGTCTTGCTGTCAGTGTGACCGAGCAGTACCGGAACCGGACGAGCCAACATCTTGAGAGCCTGGATGCTGCCCTCGCCGACTTGGTAGAGGAACGGGACCTCTTGCGAAACGCTCTGTCTCAGAGTCAAGACGGGCTGGACGGAATCGCCGAGGAACGCAACAACCTTCGCGCCGAACGTGATGGGTTGGTAGAGGAACGGGAGAGGCTGAGGGAAGCGTTGGAGCTAATCGCCTCGGACCTACGGTTCCTCGCTGCTGCTCCGGTCGCTCGTTCCGCGCTCAACCTAGAGGGAGACGAACCCTGATGGATCCCCGTCTCCGATCCCGTCTACGCCGAACCCTCGAGGAGAAGTGGTTGCCCAAATGGGCGAGCTCGGGGCTTTGTGCAGGGCGTGACACCGCGGACTGGTTCGCTGATGACGTAGCAGACAGCCCGAACCCGACCTTCCCGTCGCGCGTGAGTCGGTCGATGAAGACCTGTCACGCATGTCCGGTGCGCCGGCCGTGCCTGGAGTACGCATTCGAGATGGAGCGGAGCGTAGACGTCCAGCGGTGGTGGAGCGGCGAGCCGGTTGAGGAGCGGCGCAGGTTCGGGGTCTACGGCGGCGTGCCCGGTCGGATCAGGGAACACCTCGCCGACGATCCTGACCGAATCGAGAAGTGCGAGGAGTGGCTAGAGGCCGAAGCCGTAGCGCGGCGCTGGCCCACGGCCTTGCCTCCCAACGGAAGATCGACCAAGAGAACCGCATAGGAGGAGGGAAGCGTGGCAGCAGACATCGTTGGTCAAAGGACGTTCTTCGGGCGTGAGGTGTCCGCTCTGAAGCTCGACCTACCGGGCATGGGCGTGGTGGACTACGACGTACCCGATGGGGAGAACGAGGAACTGCGTAACGGAGACAGGATCAGGGTCACCGTGGAGGCGGTCGTGACGCGCGTCAGCGGATTCGAGAAGCACAACTCCGATGGCGTGGGCGTGGATTCGCTCAAGCAGATCGCGGCCGTGAAGTTCATCATCCCTGAGTGCGTGAACCTGGATGCGGTCTTGAGGCGGGATGATCTCGAGGCTCAGTGGCAGCAGAAGGTGGGATGATGGGAGCGGTGATATGCAGCATCTGCGCCGATCGTGGGGATAAGAGCATCCTCCGCGAATACGGATGCGCGGTCACGGACATGGGCTGGTATCCGTACTACGACGAGAATGGGATGCGGCACTCGCACAATCCGAATGGCGTGGGCTACTACCTCGAGTGCAGCAACGGGCATGAATGGTGGCCCAACAACACTTGTCCCAACTGCGACTACGGAAAGCCTCCGAACGAGTGGCGCGTATCCGTATCCCTGACCTAGACAACCGTGGGTTACCTGGCTAGGAGCGAAGGCGCTACGAGATGCTTCGCTCGACCGACTCAAGGAGAAGCGATGAGCGGTGAACCGTGGACACCGGGACCGTGGACACCCCGAACTGACAACGATGGCAACTGGCATATCTGGTCCGTGCCGGGTGGGTCGATACAGCACCTCGTTGCCCACATCGAGGGAGACCGTTTCTTCGAGGAGAACCAAAAGGCCGCTGACGACGACGCCCGCCTCATCTCCCTCGCTCCTGAGATGGCTGAGTTGCTGGAACAGATGTGCAACGACAACGCTCGGGGCATGACGCAGTTCGTGTTGTTCGAGCGTGCCCGCGATCTGCTCGCTAGAGCTCGTGGTGAGGGTACAGGGGGAGAGGCATGAGCGACCGCTGCGGCCCATTCGTGTGTGATTTCCCACCACCAGGCCGCTACCCATGGCGGGGATCATGGACCTGCCCTCGCTGCAGCACCCGCTACATGCGGGGACGCAAGGTCAAGCAGTGGCATTGGTGGCGCAACTGGCGAGCACCCGAGGGCTACTGGCGCCTGCCTTGGTCGCTGCGTAGTACGTGACCTAGACACCCACCACACCATAGCTACGTGCCCTCCCGCAGATGCCTGCTCTGTCCCAACCCAGCAGTAGAGAACGGATCACGCTGCCGTGACCACGGTGGACACCCCAACCGCCAAGGCCCGAACCCGTATGACCACATCTACAGGGAGAACCGAACGCGAGTGCTAGCCCAAGCCACCGCCTGCGCCCTATGCGGCCGGCCCCCCACACCGACCGACCCATTCGAGGCCGACCACATCCGCCCTATCAGCATGGGGGGAGATCCACACGGACCGCTTCAAGCAGCACATCGGTCATGCAACATCCGCAAGGGAGGGAGGAACCGTGAGCAAGCTCGGCCACTGGCTGGTCCAGACATGGCGACGTGAGTTTTGCTACCAAGGCGAGGCGCACATGAACCTGGAGCCACCTTCTCGTCGCCTGTTCGACCGCATGAAGGATGGCACATGGCAACCTCGGGGACCATCCCGTCCCCCCCGGTGCGTCTTCTGTGGGCAAGAGTGCATCGGTGCCATAGATAGCGGCAGCGATGCGGCCCATTCGCTCTGTGCCCACATGGCGGGCCAAGGACACAACTTCCACCCATGATCACCACCGACGACATCGAGATTGTGAAGGGGCCGAAGGGATGGGGACCGGAGTACGTAGTGGTCCACCTTGCCGGGTCCAAGGCCGAACGCAAGGCGCAGGCCGCATCCATCAAGGCCGCTCTACTCAGCTATGAACATGAGACCCCAGGCTTGGCACCCGTACCCGAATGGTCATGCGGTGCGGTCGAGCGCGGCTTCGATGGATACCTCAAGCGCCATACCTATACCTGGATCAGGCGCGAAGCCTGCCCCCAACACGCCCCATGAACACCCTGATCTCAGGTCCACCCTGCTCAGGTAAGACCACGTGGGCTGAGGCCCAAGCAGCACAGCATGGTGGACAGGTGATGG
>JADMIO011246879.1_pt1 | contig 43584 bp, 34 predicted proteins | sample 8958161 | NCBI WGS metagenome assembly JADMIO01 (sample SAMN16585339, study PRJNA669376) | soil metagenome | isolation source: Crop rotation soil | place: USA: Cullars Rotation, Alabama | collected 2011
AGGCGACGAGGATCAGCGGCGCCCGCCGCGGCATTGCCGCCGCGATGCGCGCGAGCTCGAGCAGCCCGGCCACGCCGCTGGCGTTGTCGTCCGCGCCCGGCAACGGCCGCGACGCGCAGAACGCGTCGTAGTGCGCGCCGACGATGACCGGCAAGCCGACGCCGTCGAACCGCGCGATGACATTCCGGTACGTCCGCCGCCGCGCGACGAACACCTGCTCGCCGACGCGCGCGCCGGTCTCCGCGAAGCGCCGCGCGATGTACGCCGCGGCGCGAGGATTGTCGCCGCAGCGATTGAATGAGGTGAGGGCAAGGACATCGCGCCGCAGAACGTCGGGACTGGCGTGCACCGTCAGGCGGTCGTTCCGGTCGATCGTCGGCTGGCGAAGGAACACGACGGCCGCGACGATCGCCGCGGCGATGATCAGCGAAACGCGCGCAATCGAGCGCAGAAACGACACGTTCGTGAGACGGAACTGCGACGGCACTCGTCACGCCGCCGTGCGCGAGCTACTGTTCTCGCGTGGAGATGTCGCTCGTCAGCATCTGGGTCGAACCATGGTGGTTCGCCAAAATCGTATTTCTCGCCACGCTGTTGTTTTTGGGCGCCGGACTCCCGATGGCGATTCGCAAACGGCGCCTGGGCATTGCTCTCACGGCGTTTCCGCTGCTCGTGAACGGTGCCGTCGCCTACCTGGGAATGGTTCGGGTATGGCAGGTAGAAGCGTTCTCCACCGCGGCGCTTTTTGCCGGGATCGCAGAAGCAGAGAGATCGCTGCTCTTCGGCGCCTGCGCGGCGGTATTGGCCTCGCTCGTCGCGGCGATCTCGGCGTGGCGACGTCCGAACGCGGAGAAGTCGAATCGTGTGTGGCTCGCCATCGTCATCGTCGCGGTCGCGATTGCGGCGATCGAGCCACCGTTCGCGTTGGCCTTCACCCATTACGCATCGCCCGCATTACTCATCGGCGCGTCCGCGTTCCTGCTCGCCGCGGCGCTCATCGGATTGATCGCCTCGCGCGGCGCGTCCGCGAAACCGCTGCTCTTCGCTGCAGCATGCGAAGCAGCGATCGGCGCAGAGGCATGGCTCGCCATGCACCACTTTGCGAAGATCGCCATTCAAGGCGTGCCCTAACCCAAGGAACGCGCAAATTGCGCTAAGGTGAGTTTTCCGATCCGCCGCAATCAGCCGCGCGAAGCGCCGGCTGCTTTCGGCGAGCAACCGCGGCGCCGAAGGCGTCCGCGTGTTGCAATATGGTGGCTGAGACTGGAGTCGAACCAGTGACCTAGCGCTTATGAGACGCCCGCTCTAACCATCTGAGCTACTCAGCCGAGGGAAGGACGGCGGATTATACTCAACGCCTCGCGCTGACGAATATTTCTCATGACGGAACGGCGCTGCATCGGTTGTGAAGCCGGCGAAGAGACGGCCCGCCTGGAGCGTTGTATCGCCTGCGGCCGGGACTTCTGTCCCGACTGCGCCTACCGCGCCGCCGGCCGCCGCTACTGCTCTGCGCAGTGCGCCCGAAACTTTTTCTACGGAGACTCCGAAGATGACGACGAAAACGATGCCGACCCCGACTGACCTCCTGACCTCGCGCGGCGACGCCGGCCTGACCCGCCGCCCGCGCCGCCTCCGCCGCAGCGAGTCGATCCGCTCCCTCGTGCGCGAGACCGTCGTGACCGCCGAGGACCTCATCTATCCGCTCTTCGTCGTGCCGAACAGCCGGCCGCGCGTCGAGATCAAGTCGATGCCGGGCGTCTATCAGAACCGCGTCGCCGAGGCCGTCGAGGAGTGCAAGCGCGCCGCTGATGCCGGCGTGCGCGCGGTGCTCCTCTTCGGTCTTCCCGAGTACAAGGATGCCATCGGCTCTTCGTCGTGGGACCCGACCGGGCCCGTGCAGTCGGCCATCGAAGCCATCAAGCGCGCCGTCCCGGAGATGACCGTCATGGCCGACGTCTGTCTCTGCGAGTACACCGACCACGGCCACTGCGGCGTCATCGTCGACCACGGCGGCATCAAGGACGTCGACAACGATCAGACCCTGGCCCTTTTGGCGAAGCAGGCCCTCTCCTTCGCCGCCGCGGGGGCCGACTTCGTCGCGCCGTCGGACATGATGGACGGCCGCATCGGCGCCATCCGGCGCGCGCTCGATGAGCGCAGCCTCACTGACGTCGGCATCATGGCCTACTCCGCGAAGTACGCGTCGGGCTTCTACGGCCCGTTCCGCGAGGCCGCGGAGTCGGCGCCGCGGTTCGGCGACCGCCGCACGTACCAGATGGATCCGGGCAACGTGCGCGAGGCGCTGCGCGAGATCGAGCTCGACGTCGACGAGGGCGCCGACATGATCATGGTCAAGCCGGCGCTGTCGTACCTCGACGTCATCCGCGCCGCGCGCGAGGCCTTCGAGCTGCCGGTGGCGGCGTACAACGTCAGCGGCGAGTACGCGATGGTGAAGGCGGCGGCGGAGCGCGGCTGGATCGACGGGCCGCGCGTGACGGCGGAGATTTTGACGTCGATCAAGCGCGCGGGAGCGGATCTGATCATCACGTATCACGCGGTGGAGTTCCTCTCCGGCCGGTAGCTTCCTTTTTGCATGACCCTGGCGGCCGTCATCCTCGTCGTCACCGCGACAGCCGGCTTCCGGCACGACTCGATCCCGACGGCCGAGGAGGTCATCGCGCGCCTCGCGCCGTCCCTCGGCGCCACCGTCACGTTCGCGCGCACCGAGGAGGAAGCGGCGAGTGCGCTGACAGCCGAGTCGCTGCGCGACGTGAAGGTCGTGATGTTCGTGAACACGACCGGCGAGCTGGCCGCGCCGGCCCGCGACGACCTGCTGCGCTGGATCGACGCCGGCGGCTCCTTCGTCGGCGTGCACAGCGCCAGCGACACGTGGCACGAATGGCCCGGCTACGCCGACATGCTCGGCGGCGAGTTCGAGTCGCACCCCGACCAGTACGTCGCCACGATCGACGTCGTCGACGCCGCGCATCCCGCCACGGCGCTGCTGCAGTCGCCGTACGCGATGCTCGAGGAGATTTACGTCCTCGCGAACTTCGATCCGGCGCGCGTGCGGCCGCTGCTCGCGGCCGACGGCCGCACGCTGGCGTGGTGTAAACCGTACGGCGCGGGCCGCGTCTTTTACACTGCCTTGGGACATCGCATCGACGTTTGGGAATCGGAGTGGTTCCAGCGCCACATCGCTGGCGCGATGTCGTGGGCGCTGCGCCGGGACGAGATTCCGCGGCGGCGGGCGGTGAGGCACTGATGCTTCTCCTGATGCTCGCATTGCTCACCCCCGGCAACCACCGTATCGCCCTCGGCGAGCGCGCCTACGTCGTCCACGTCCCGCCCGGCGCGGGCGCGCGCTCGTTGCCGCTCGTCATCAACCTCCACGGTGGCGGCGGCAACGCCGAGAACCAGCAGCGCTACTCCGGCATGGACCGCGTCGCGGACCGCGAGCACTTCGTCGTCGTCTACCCCGACGGCACGGGGCGCCTCAAGCGGATGCTCGTCTGGAACGCGGGGACGTGCTGCGGGAGCTCCACCGCGGACGACGTCGGCTTCCTCCGCGCCGTCGTCGACGACGTCGCGAAGCGGGTGCCGATCGACCGCGGGCGCGTCTTCGCCACGGGGATGTCGAACGGCGCGATGATGGCGTACCGCCTCGCCGCCGAAGCGTCGGATCTCGTCGCCGCGATCGCGCCGGTCGCGGGCGCGATGAGCGTCGAGCGCTTCCATCCGGCGAAGCCCGTCTCCATCCTCCACATTCACTCCGTCGACGATCCCCGCGCGCTCTACAACGGCGGCCTCGGGCCTCCGTTCCCGATGACGAATCACCGTGAGATGCACGCCGCGGTCGAGCCGCGGTTGGCGAAGTGGATCGCGTTCGACGGCTGCCGCGGCACGCCGGCCGTGGTCAAGCGCCTCGCCGGCGACGGCACGACCGCGACGAAGCTCGACTACGGCCCCTGCACCAGCGGCGCGCGGGTGATTCTCTGGAAGCTCACCGGCTCCGGCCACGTCTGGCCGGGCAGCGGCAAGCACCTCGAGCGGATCCTCGGCAAGCCGAACAATCTCTTCGACGCCAGCGAGGAGATCTGGGCGTTCTTCAGCCGCACCAAACCGCGCTGACGGCGTCGGGGTGGTCGATCGCGTAGCCCTCTTCGTCGGCGTCGTAGGTGATCACCGCGCCGTCGAGGCGGTCGGCGGCCATGGCGTCGAGCGCCACGCGCACGCCGTCGACGTCGAGCACGCGGTCGTCGGCGATCGGCTCATCGGCGAAGGCCAGGCGATAGCCGCTGCCGCCGCAGCCGGTGGTGAAGGCGATGCGCAGCACGCGGCCGTCGAGGTCGTGGTGCAGGTGCTCGGCGGCGTCGGAGGAGAGCGAGATCATCGCCCTCCGTGAACAATCCTCGACTCCGCATCTTCCCGCTTGAACCAGTCGGGATCGTTGCGGATGAGCTCCAGCTCGCGCTCGAGCTCGACGATGTGGGCGCGCTTCGACGCGGCGAGGTAGATCAGCAGGTTGCGGTCGACCGGCGACCCGCTCTTGGCCCAGTCGGTGAGCTTCTTCTCCATCGTCCGCTCGCGGGCGATGAGGAACTCGGCCGTCTCGCGGTACGACAGATCGCCCTCGAGGATGTCCTCGAAGAGCATGTCGGCGCCGAGGGTGACGCGCAGCGGCGCGCCGCCGCCGGCCGCGACGGACTTCATGTCGAGCAGGTCGCGATTGGCGCGCTCGTCGACGGCGAAGGCCTTGAACATCTGCGCCGCCAGCGGATTCGGCAGCTTCTCGGCGAGCTTTTCGAAGGTCTTGTAGGCCTCGACGGTGTATTGAAACAGGAGGCCGAGTTGCTGTTCGGTGAGGGTTGTTGGGGTGTCGATGACTGTCATTTGCGTTACCTCGGATGTTCTTGGGTTCTTAGGTTCTTAGGTTCTTAAGTTCAAACAAACCTAAGAACCTAAGAACTTAAGAACACCTACTCAACCGGCGCCACCTTCACAATCACATCCCCCTTCAACTTCGCCTGGCAGCTCAGCCGGTGCGGCGCTTCCAGCTCCTTGTACGTCTCATCGGGCGTCGGCGGCGTCAGGTTGTCCCAGCCGTCGATCACCTCGACCCTGCAAGTCCCGCACGCACCGTCGCCGCCGCAGACGTGGCTGATGCGCAGTCCCATCTCCATGGCGCACGACAGGAGCGTTCTGCCCTCGGGGAACTCCGCCGCCTTTCCCTGGTCGACGAAGATCACGCGCGGCATGGACGGGCGGATTCTATCTCACCGCTCGAGAGCGCGATGGGCCATGTAGGAGCTGCGCACGAGCGGCGCCGACTCGACGTGATGAAAGCCCAATTCGCGCGCCCGCTCGCCGAGCGACGCGAACTCCTCGGGTGTCCAGTAGCGGCGCACGGGATGGTGATTTCCGGTCGGCGCGAGGTACTGCCCCATCGTGAAGATGCCGACGCCCGCGTCGCGCAGATCGCGCGCGACCGAAAGGATCTCCTCCTCGCTCTCGCCGAGGCCGAGCATCAGCGACGACTTCGTCATCGCGCCGGCGTCGTGAGCCCAGCGCAGCACGTCGAGCGAGCGGCGGTACTTCGCCACCGGGCGCACGGCCGGGTAGAGCCGCGGCACGGTCTCGACGTTGTGCGCGAGCACCTCGGGCTTGGCGTCGAGCACGATCTGCAGCGCGTTGCGGTCGCCTTCGAGGTCGGAGATCAGCACCTCGACCGCGGCGCCCGTCCGCTCGCGCACGGCGAGGACCGTCTTCGCCATCTGTTCCGCGCCGCCGTCGTGTAAGTCGTCGCGGTTCACCATCGTGATCACGACGTGGCGCACGCCCATCGACTCCACCGCCGCGGCGACGCGGCGCGGCTCGTCGTCGTCGGGCGCGAGCGGCTTCCCCTTGCCGACCGCGCAGAACGTGCAGCGGCGCGTGCAGATCTCGCCGAGGATCATGAACGTGGCCGTGCCGGCGGACCAGCACTCGAAAATGTTCGGGCAGCGCGCTTCCTGGCAGACCGTGTTCAGCGCCAGGTCGTTCATCAAACGCGACACCGGGAGCCGGTCGAGATCGCCCGGGATCCGGATCTTGAGCCACTCGGGACGATGCCCGGCGCGGCGGTTCAGCGGCGCGCTCATACGATCGATTCCAGTTTCTCCAACGCTTCGCGGTCGTCCGTCCATTTGATCTTGTCATACGCCTCGGCGAATGCGAACCAGCCGAAGCCGTCGTGCTCGTCGGCGTCGAGATGAATGGCGGCGGTCGGATCGAGCTGCGCCGCGAAGACGATCTGGTCGGCGACGATGGGCAGCGGGAAGCGCGCCGCCAGGTAGCTCGACTCGATCATGAACGATTGCCGCAGGTCGATCGGCTCGACCTCGGCGCGCTGCCCGGTCTCCTCCGACAGCTCGCGCCGCGCGCACGCCTCGGGCGACTCGCCGTCCTCGATCGAGCCGGTGACCGGCTGCCAGACGTTGCCGCGCTCCGGCTTGCGGTGGAGCAGGAGCACGCGGCCGGCGCCGTCGTGGGCGAGGACCTGGATGAGGCGGATGGTCGGCGCGAGCTCGACGAGCTCGCGCTCGAAGACCTCGGCGAATTTCGCGGCGGCGATCTTGCGCACTTCGTCGAGAGGCACGTCGCGTCCGACTTTCTTCGCGATGGACGTGACGCCGGTGCCGTGCAGGCCGCACGGCGTGATCAGGCGGAAGTGGTCGAGGTTCGTGTTGACGTTGAGCGCGAAGCCGTGCGACGTGACCCACCGCGCGATGCGGACGCCGATGGCGGCGATCTTCTCGTTGCCGACCCAGATCCCGCGCCGCCCTTCGACGCGCGTGGCTTCGATGCCGTACTCCGCGACGGTGCGGATCAGCACTTCCTCGACCGCGGTCACGTAGCGGCGGATGTCGCGGCGGCCTTCACCGAGGTGGATGATCGGGTAACCGACGAGCTGTCCGGGGCCGTGGTAGGTGATGTCGCCGCCGCGCGTGGTCTCGAAGAAGCGGACGCCCTCGCGGCGCAGCGCGTCGTTCGAGGCCAGGAGATTCGCCGCGTCGCCGCCGCGGCCGAGGGTGATGACCGGCGGGTGCTCGAGGAGGAGGAGTTGGTCGGCGATGGCGTCGCGCTGCCGCATCTCCACGAGCTTCTCCTGGAGAGCCATGGCGTTTTCGTAGGTGATGAGATGGAGGTTGCGGAGCTCGCAGCGGCGCACGTGGTGGTGTCCTTGTGGAGTGCGCCGGCCATGCCGGCGCTCTAACAGCGGCGGCATGGCCGCCGCACTCCAGATTATTTCAGATCCTTCCGGCCTTTCAGCTCGGCTTGCAGCTTCTTGGCGTCGCGGATGACGATCGGGTCCGTCGCGGTCGCGAGCAATTCCGCGAGCGTCTTCCGTGCCGCCGCGTACTTGCCTTTGTTCACGAGCGCGATGGCGTCGTTGTAGACGCCGATCTGCCGGTTCGACTCGGCGGCTTTCGCGACGTCGGCCGCTTTGTGCTCGAAATCCGCCTTCGCGTCGCCGTCGGGACTGCTCGCGGCGAGCGCGCGGAGGATCGCCGCGGCGTCATCGTACTTGCCGGCTTTCAGCAGCTCGTTCGTGCGCGCGAGGTCCTGCCGCACGATGATGGCGCGCGCGGCGAACCGCACCTGCGGGCTGCGCGCGGCGTCGAGCTGCTTGAATAACTCCTCGGACGGACGGCCGCCGCGGCGGAGCATCGAAAAGAGATGCAGGGCCACGTCGGTGCGCGCCGGCAACATGGCATGCACTTTCTCCAGCGCGGCGATGCCCGGCGCGGGGTCGTCCTCGACGAGATACGACGTGCCGAGAGCGGCGAGCGCGCGCGCCGGATCGGCGCCCAAGTCGAGCGCTGCCTGCGCGAGCGCGCGGGCCTTGCGGAAGCGCGGCGCGTCCTCGGGCACGACCTCCTCGCTCTCCGCCAGCGGCCCGATCTCGTTCTTCATCAGCGCCTCGGCGTAGTCGAGCTGGATCTGCGCGTCCTTCGGATCGGCGGCGATCGCCTTCTCGAACAGCGCCGCCGCCTCGTCGTAGAGCTTCGCGTTCGCGCGCAGCACCGCGATCGACGCCAGCGCCCGGGCGTGCCGTGGATCGAGGTCGAGCGCGGCGCGGAAGTGCCGCTCCGCTTCGCCGGCCATCTCCTCGAAGAACATGAAGAAGCGTCCGAGCTCGTAAAGGAGCTGCGCGCGGCCGAGCGCCGCCGACGTCACGGTCTTGTCGGTCTCGGGGATCGCCACCTTCGCGGCGAAGACGGGCCGCGCCAGGCGCCCGCCGTACGCGGCGACGTTGCGCTCGAGGTCTTTCACGGAGATGCCGTAGCGCTGCTGCAGCGCGCTCTCGACCGCCGTGCCGTGCTCGACGTCGCGGAAGAAGTCGTAGAACTTGGCGTTGTCGCGTCCACCGTTGCGGAAGAGCCAGTCGACGACGGCCCAGCTCTTCGCGTAGAACACCGCCTGCCCCTCGGGGACGTTGTACGCGTCGGACTCGCGCTCGATGCGAAAGACGTTCGCGAGCGGCATGTCGTGCGTTCTCAGCGCGTCCATGTGCCGCTGCACGCCGGCGCCGGCGTAGAGGAAACCGCTGCGCATCTCGGCGTGGCCAAAAACTTCGGCCAGTCCTTCTTCCAACCAGAGCGGCGGCTGCGAGCGGCTCTCGATCAGCCAGTGCACGAGCTCGTGAAACGGCGTGCGGTCGTCGCGCGTGCTGCCGGCCAGCATGATGATCGCGGAGTTGCTCTTCTGCGAGACGAAGAGGCCGTTGACGTGCGCGTCGGCGCGGCTGACGAGCATGTCGAAGTACGGCTGGACCTCGCTCTTGCGCGCGAAGACGTAGACGCGCGTGCGCTCGCCGCGGTTCACGTCGAAGCGCGGGTTGAGCCGCCCGAGGGCGGAGGCGAGGGTCTCGAGCTGCTCGGCCATCTCGCGCGTCCGCTTCTCGCCGGCCGCGCTGATGAAGTCGAAGTGCGTCGACGTGACGCGCTGCCACGCCTCGTCCGCGGCGGGGAAGGGGATCGGTCCGGAGTGCCGCGCCCTGCCCTCGCCCTCGATTCCCTTCAGCACCGGCGGCACGTAGCCGGGCCGCGGCACGTTCTTGACCGGCTCATCGGCGAGCGCGGCCGCGGCGAGGAGGAAGGCGAGGAGGAACGAACGTCGCATCGTCGGCGGCGGGGAGAACAATTCGAGTGCGGCGCATCATCCTGCTGGTCCTCCTCGCGGCCTGCCACCGCGAGCCCGCCAAGCCCCAACAAGCACACGCGCCCACGCCGCCGCCGGTCACCAACACCGCGCCGGTGCCGAAACCTCTCGAGGCGAAGCTGCCGAAGGCGCCGGAGACGCCGCCGATCGACCGCGATCTTCCAGCCATGGCGGCGGCGAAGACGCTGAGAGTCCTCTTCACCTTCAACTCGACGGGCTACTTCGTCTATCGCGGCGAAACGATGGGTTACGAGTACGACCTGCTCAACCAGTTCGCGCATGACAACGGCCTGCGTCTCACGCCGGTGGTCGTGCGCGACAGCAGCGAGCTCTTCGAGAAGCTCAACCGCGGCGACGGCGACGTCGTCGCCGCGCAGCTCGCCGCGACCACGAACCAGACGAACGTGGCCATGACGCAGGGGCTGTACGAGACCTCGCCGGTCGTCGTGCAGCGCAACGCCGGCGCGCCGCGGGGAGCGACGCCCTCGACGGCGACGGCGATCGCACGCGCGGAGCGGGAGACGACGCCGTCGCCGATCGAGGTCCGCGCGCGCCTGGTCTCGACGCCGCAGGAGCTTGCCGGACAGCGCGTGACCATCCCGCGTACGTCGCCCTACCGCACTCGCCTCATCGAGTTGAACGACGAACTGACGCAGGACGTCGACATCGTGGAGGTCGACGAATCCTCCGACCGGCTGATCCAGAAATTGGCGGAGGGGGCGATCGGCTACACGGTGGCCGCGGAGAACTTCGCGGCGCTCAAGGCGGGGGAGTTCACGAATCTCGTCATCAAGCCGGCCATCGGGCCGCCGCAGCCGATCGTCTGGGCCGTGCGCCGCAACGCGCCGGCGCTGCTGGCCGCGCTGAACGCGTTTGTCGATGCGAAGCGCAAGGCCGGACTCCTCGGCGCACTCTACAAGCGGTATTTTCTCGACCGCCGCGGATTCCAGTCGCGGGCAAGTAGCCAGTTTTTGGCAGCAGAAACCGGCACTCTGTCGCCGTACGACGCCTCTTTCCGGCAAGCTGCCGCCATTCCGGGGTGGGACTGGCGCCTGGTGGCCGCGCAGGCGTACCAGGAGTCGAAGTTCAACGCGAACGCGCGCTCGTGGGCCGGCGCGGTGGGGGTGATGCAGATCATGCCGAGGACGGCACGGCAGCTGCGGGTGAACCCGCGCGACCCGCGGCAGTGCATCGAGGGGGCATGCCGCTACCTCTGGCAGCTCGACGACGCCTGGAAGGAGATCGCGGACGAGTCCGAGCGGATCAAGTTCATCCTCGGCTCATACAACGTCGGCACCGGCCACGTCCAGGACGCGCAGCGCCTGGCCCGCAAGCACGGCGACGACGCCACGAAGTGGGACGACGTCGGCTACTGGCTCGTGCGGAAGTCGCAGCGCGCCGTCTACAACGACCCGGTCGTGAAGCACGGCTACTGCCGCGGCACGGAGCCGGTGGCGTACGTCGACGCCATTCTCACGCGTTGGGCGAATTACAAAGAGTTCGTGACGCCGTAGAATCGCCCGCGTGCTGTTCGTTCTCGCACTGCTCGCCGGCATCACGCGCTCCGACTGCCAGGAGTTCGTGCCGCGCTCCGCGTCGCAGCCGGCGGCGGGCGTGACACGCGTCCGGATCATCGCCCGCGCCGGATTCCTGCACGTCGAAGGGAAGCGCGGCGCGAAGGAGATCGTCGCCGACGGCATGGCCTGCGCCGCGATCGACGAGCTCCTCGTCGGCATCCGCCTGAAGGCGACGCGCTCCGGCTCGACGGTCACGATCGATGCGCAGGTGCCGAAGGATCAGCCGAGCAGGCCCTTCGCGAAGGAGCCGAAGCTCGACTTCACGGTCACGCTGCCCGATACAGTCGACGTGGACATCGGCGATACCTCGGGCGACATCCGCGTCCGCCACGTCGCCGGTAACGTGCGCATTGCCGACACCACGGGCGACATTGCCGTCGACGACATCGGCGGCGACTTCACCGTGGAGACGAAGAAGGGGAGCGGCGCGATCCGCCACACGCGCGTGCGCGGACGGGTGTCGCTCCCTACATCGAGAACGTTCCCTCCTCGATGATCGCCTTGATGTAGGCCATGAACTGGTCGGCGACGGCGCCGTCGATCAGGCGATGGTCGAACGTCAGGGAGAGGATGCACATCGAGCGGATGGCGATGTGGTCGCCATCGTCGGTCTCGATCACCACCGGCCGCTTCTTCACGCCGCCGACGCCGAGGATGGCCACCTGCGGCTGGTTGATGATCGGCGTGCCGAAGAGGCCGCCGAAGATGCCGGGGTTGGTAATAGTGAACGTGCCGCCGGAGACTTCGTCGGGCGAGAGCTTCTTGCTGCGCGCGCGGCCCCCTAGGTCGGCGATCGTTTTGGAGAGGCCGAGGAGGTTCTTCTCGTCGGCGTGCTTGACGACGGGGACGATGAGGCCCCAGTCGAGCGCCACGGCGATGCCGATGTTGTAGTCGCGGTGGTAGAGGATGCTGTTCTCGTCCATCGAGGCGTTGATGATGGGGAACTCGCGCAAGCCGGCGACGACGGCCTGCACGATGAACGGCAGATACGTCAGCTTGGCGCCGCGCTCGGCGTAGACGTCCTTGTACTGCTGGCGCAGCCGCTCGATGGCGGTGAAGTCGACCTCGAAGACCGTCGTGACGTGCGCCGAGGTCTGCTTCGACAAGACCATGTGCTTGGCGATCTGCTTGCGCATGACCGAGAGCGGCTCGAGGCGCACGGCCTCGCCCGGCGCGAACGACGGCTGCGGCTGCGGGGCGGGACGGGGGGCGGGCGCGGCGGCGGGGGCGGGGGAGGGCTTCTGGAGGTAGTCGAGGATGTCGTTCTTCGTCACGCGGCCGGAGACGCCGGTGCCCTCGATCTGGGTGATGTCGACGTTGTTCTCGGCCGCGATCTTGCGGACGAGCGGCGAGGATTTGGTGCGGCGGCGCTCGTCCAGGTCGGTCACGTTTTCGGAGTGCTGCGTCGGGGCCGGCGCGGGTGGCGCGGGCGCGGCCGCAAAGTTCTGCGGCTGGCGCGCGGGTTGAGCCGGCGGGGCGGGGGCCGGTGCGGGCTTCGCGGGCTCGGGCTTCGGTGCCTCGGGCGCCGGCTCCGGCTTCGCCGGCGCCGGCGGTGCGGCCGTCGCGCCTCCTCCGCCGTCGATGCGCGCGATCACGGAGTTCACGCTCACCGTCTGCCCTTCCTGCGCGAGCACTTCCGTCAGCGTCCCGCTGGCGGGAGCGGGGATCTCCGCGTCGACCTTGTCGGTCGAGATCTCGAGCAGCGGCTCATCGCGCTCGACTTTGTCACCCGGCTTCTTGATCCAGCGGACGATCGTCCCTTCGGCGATCGACTCGCCCATCTGCGGCATCACGACATCGGTAGCCATTGCACCCTCTCCTCAGTACGCAAGCAACTCTCTCGCCGCGGCCAGCACTTTCGCCGCGTTCGGCAGATAAAACGCCTCCAGCGGCGGCGAGTACGGCGTCGGCACGTCGAGCGACGCGATCCGCTTCACCGGCGCATCGAGGTAATCGAATGCTTTCTCCGCGATCCGCGCGGCGAACTCCGCCCCCGCGCCGCCTGTCAGCGGCGCCTCGTGCAGGATGATGACGCGGTTGGTCTTCGCCACCGACTCGAGGATCGCTTCTTCGTCGAACGGGATGATGGAGCGGAGGTCGACGATCTCCACCGACACGCCGTCCTTCGCCAGCGCGTCGGCGGCTTCGTCGGCGACGTAGATCATCGCTCCCCACGTCACGATCGTCAGGTCCTTCCCCTTCCGCCGCACGTTGGCCTTCCCGATCGGCACGACGTAGTCCTCCTCGGGCAGCGTCTCCTTGACGCGCCGGTAGAGGTACTTGTTCTCGATGTAGAGCACCGGATCGTCGTCGCGAATCGCGGCCTTGAGCAGGCCCTTCGCGTCGTACGCCGTCCCCGGCGACACGATCTTGATCCCCGGCCGGTTCATGAACATGGCCTCGGGCGACAGCGAGTGGAACGGCCCGCCGTGCGTCCCCGCGCCGGCGGGACCGCGCACGACGATGGGGCAGGCGCTGCCGACGCGGTAGCGCGACGTGGCCGTGAAGTTGACGAGGATGTCGTACGCGCAGGTGATGAAGTCGATGAACTGCATCTCCGCGATGGGACGCATCCCCATGAGCGCGGCGCCCGAGGCGGCGCCGACGATGGCGATCTCCGAGATGGGCGTGTCGATCACGCGCTCGGGGCCGAAGCGGTCGATGAGGCCCGCGCTCGTTTTGAACGCGCCGCCGTAGACGCCGACGTCTTCCCCCATGAGGAAGACGCGCTCGTCGCGGGCCATCTCCTCGGACATGGCCTGCGTGATCGCTTCGATGTAGCTGGTCTCAGCCATCGTCGTCGCCATGTGTCATTCCGAGCGGAGCGAGGAACCCCCCGCGGCAGAGGGTCCCTCGCTCCGCTCGGGATGACACGTGTCCCAATATCCATCTCCCGCATACAACCCCAGCGCCGCTTCCTCGCCGCGCGGCATCGGCGAGCGCTCCGCTTCGTCGGTCGCTTCGTCGACTTCGCGGCGCACTCGTTCCTGGATTTCCGAAAAATCAGCGGCGACGCCGGCGTCGATCAACGTCTTCTCGTACCGCGCCACCGGGTCCTTCGCCTTCCACTCCTCGAGCACCTCGGGCGGCACGTACGACTGGTTGTCGTGCTCGGCGTGGCCCTTCATGCGGAACGTGACGACTTCGAGCAGCGTCACCCCGCCACCCGCCCGCGCGCGCTCGACGGCGCGCTTCACCGCCCCGTACGTGGCCAGCACGTCGTTGCCGTCGACCGTGTCGCTGGCGCAGCCGAAGGCCATGGCCTTCTCCGCCAGCGAGCGCGCCGCGGTCTGGCGCGACGTGGGCGTCGAATAGGCGTAGCCGTTGTTCTCGAGGCAGACCACCATCGGCAGCCGCTGCACGGCGGCGAAGTTCATCCCCTCGTAAAACGCGCCGGTCGACGACGCGCCGTCGCCGATGAACGCCAGCGTCACGAGCGATTTCTTCTGCATCCGCCCCGCGAGGGAGATGCCGGCCATGACCGGGATCATGTCGCCGAGCATGGAGATCTGTCCGATGAAGCCGTCGCGCGCGGGGTGGCCGAAGTGGATGTTGAGCTCGCGGCCGCGCGTGGGCGAGTCGCCCTTGGCCATGTACTGCTTGATGATGTCGGCCGGCTTCGCGCCGGCGACGAGGATCGCGCCCATGTTGCGGATCAGCGGCTGCACGACGTCGCCCTGCTTGTAGTCCAGCGCGTACGCCGCCGCGACGGACTCCCCTTCCTGTCCCAAGGAGCGGAACAGACCGCCGATGACCTTGGACTGGCGGAAGAGATTGACCAGACGCTCCTCGAGCGTGCGCGTGAGGCGCAGGTAATAGTCGATGTCGAGGAGCTGCTCGCGGGTGAGCCCGTGCGTCTCGAGTTGTTGCGTCGCTTCCATTTACTGGTGAATCGAATGTCCGAGGACGTCTTCGGCGGCTTCCATCAGCGCCTCCGACAGCGTCGGGTGCGCATGGATGGTCTTGGCGATCGACTCCGTCGTGGCCTCGAGCTCCAGCGCCGCGCAGCCTTCGACGATCAGTTCCGTCGCGCGCGGGCCGACGATGTGCACGCCGAGGACCTCGTCGTACTTTTTGTCAGAGACGTACTTCACGAAGCCGACGGCCTCGCCGAGGATCTTCGCCTTCGAGTTCGCGGTGAAGGGGAACTTGCCGGTCTTGACGTCGTAGCCGCGCTCCTTCGCCTTCTTTTCCGTCAACCCGACCGACGCCACCTCGGGGTCGGTGTACGTGCAGTTCGGAACGTGGTCGTAGTTCAGCGGCCGGACGTCCATTCCCTTCATGTGCTCGACCGCCAGGATCCCCTCGGCCGAGGCGACGTGCGCGAGGGCGGGCGTGGGAACGATGTCGCCGATCGCGTAGATCCCCGGCTCGGCGGTCTGCATGTAGGGATTGACCTGGACCATGCCCCGCTCGAGCTGGACCTTCGTCTTCTCCAGGCCGCAGTTCTCGGTGACGGCGCGGCGGCCGGTGGCGGAGAGGACGAGCTCCGTCTCGATGGTCTGCTGCTTCCCCTTCGTCTCGATCACGGACTTCACGCTGCCCTCACCGACCTCGCAGGAGAGGACTTTCGCGTCGGTGTAGACGTCGATGCCCTGCTTCTTGAAGACGCGCGTGAACTCCTTCGACACTTCCTCGTCCTCGATCGGGAGCAAGAGCGGCATGACCTCGACGATCGTCACCTTCGTCCCGAAGCGGGCGAAGATGGAGGCGAACTCGCACCCGACCGCCCCCGCGCCGATGACGAGCATCGACTTCGGCACCTCGGTGAGCTCGAGGATGTGGTCGGAGTTGATGATGCGCTTGCCGTCGGTCTTGATGTGCGGCAGGTCCTTCGGCACGGAGCCCATGGCCAGGATGATGTTCTTGGTCGTGAGCTGCTTGCCCTCGACGTCGACGGTGTTCCGATTGACCACTTTGGCGAAGCCGGCGATGCGCTCGACTTTGTTCTTGCGGAAGAGGAACTCGATGCCCTTGACGTTCTGGTTGACCACGCCCTGCTTGCGCGTCTGCACGGCCGAGAAGTCGAGCTTCGCCTCGCCGACGGTGATGCCGAACTCTTTCGACTTCTGGATCTTGTGCCAGATGTCGGCGTTCTCCAGGAGGGCTTTGGTGGGGATGCAGCCGCGCAGGAGACAGGTGCCGCCGACGTTCGGGTCCTTCTCCACGACGGCCACTTTCATCCCGAGCTGCCCGGCGCGGATGCCGGCGACGTAGCCGCCCGGACCGCTGCCGATGATGACGAGGTCGTATCCTTGTTCTGCCATGCGGCGCGCATTATACGTTTTGCTCTTCGCGGCTACGGCCGCGTACGCCCACCCGCCCGTCGGCATCGTGGTCGACCGCGGCGGCAACGTCTACTACAGCGATCTGCAGCAGGTGTGGCGGCTGTCGCCGGATGGGAAGAAGACGGTGGTCGTGCCGCGCGTGCACACGCACGAGCTCTACCTCGACGCCGCCGGGAATCTCTACGGCGAGCACCTCTGGTACGAGGGGGAGGCGATCAACCGGTGGGACTACTACGTCTGGCGCCGCTCGCCCGACGGGCGCGTGCAGACGGTTTATGGGCCGAAGCGCGAGTTCCGGACGGATTACTCGTTCGTGCGCGACGCGGCGGGCAACCACTACTGGGCCGACCGCGAGCACCACGCGATCATGAAGAACAAGGCCGTGCTGGCGCGCGGCCCCTTCCGCGACATTCGCTGGATGACGGCGGCGGCCGACGGCACGGTGTATTTGATTGATACCGTCGACCTCGTGAAGATTTCCCCGAACGGCGCAATCCGGACGGTGGCTCGTAATTTGAGCTCGTCCCGATTTCTCCGGCCGGACATCGGCGCGCATCATCTATTGATGGGGTTGTGGGTCGATCCGCGCGGGAACGTCTGCGTGGCGGATTACGCCCACGGGGAGGTGAAGCGGGTCGCGCCCGACGGCCGCGTCACCATCATCGCGAAGTCACGCCTGCCGTGGTCGATCGTCGGCGGGACGTATGCGCCGAATGGAGATCTTTGGCTGCTCGAATGGTCGATCAGCAACGAGGCACGCGTGCGCAAGGTAGGAGCGGAACGCAGGTAAATCCACCTGCGCCCCGCCCCCTGCGCCCTACTGCGCTAACACATACGTCGGGTCCTGCGTCTGCTGGTCGATCACCGACCCGTACGCCGTCACCTTGCCGCTGCCGCCGATCACCTTCACCGTCACGCGTGTGTTGTAGAGCGTGCCGAGGCCAAACGAGTCGAGCGAGAACTGGCGGAACTCGTTCGGGGCGAGGGTGATGGTGGCCGAGGCGGCGATCTTCGAGTCGGAGGGAATCGCGGTCACCAGCACCGTCGTCTCCTGGCCGCTCGTCTCCGTCACGCCGACGTTCGTGCGGAAACGCGTCGACGACTCCAGCTGCAGGATCTGCAGCGTGCGGTCGCCCATGCCGACCGACTCCTGCGGCGAGACGCCGGGGATGAACTGCCCGTAGGTGCCGCTCGTGGTCTGGTTGTACGTGCGCGCCGTGGCCACCAGGCTCGAGACCGCATCGGTCGTGATCACGACCGACCCGCCGCTGTTCGTCAGGCCGAAGAGCGTCTGCATGGCGTTGTCGATGGCGTGGACCTCGCCCGGCTTCAGCTCGAACGACACGGTCTTGTCCGTGCCGGTGTTGCCCGGCTGGGCGACGTAGGCGAGCGTCACGTTCACCGTGTTCGCGCCGCCGTTGAAGAGGCGCATGTCGCTGCGCCAGCTCGCGCCGCCGCCATTGAGATCGGCGATGCCGGGGACGACGTAGCGGCTCGACGAGATCGAGCCTTTGAGCACCGGCAGCACGAGCAGCGGGTCGTTGGTGACGTTGTCGACCGTCGAGGCGTACGCCGTCACCTTGCCTGTCGACGACGTCACTTCCACTTCGAGCCGTCCGTCCTCGAGGGTGATGCCGTTCGCGGCGAGGAAGGCGTTGAGCTGCTTGTGCTCGCCCGGCTGCAGCGAGATCGGGATCGGCGCCGCCACCTCGACGCCGCTGTTGTCGAAAACGTGCACGAGCACGTCGGCTTTCGCGCCCGAGGCTTCGACGACGCCGAAGTTCGTGCGGTAGGCGGCCGACTGGGCCACCTGCTGCAGCGACAGCACGCCGCCGCCCTTGGCCAGGAATTGCGAATAGGCGATGGCGGGGATGAACTGACCGAACGTGCCGGTGGGCGTCGTGTTGTAGGTGCGGCTCGAGGCCACGGTTTGGATCGCGGTCTTCGCCGTCGTGCCGAGCGTCGTCGTCGAGCTCGAGGTGGTGAGCGGGCGGATCTCCAGCGTTCCGGTGGCGCCGCCGCCGTCCGCGCCGATGCCGAAGAAGCTCGCCAGGATGTCGTCGAGCGCCATCGTCGCTCCCGGCTCCACCTGGATCTGCGTCGACTGCCCCGAGGACGTGCCGTCGGTGTTGCTGAGCGTGAAGTTGAGGAGGTACTTCATCGACTGTGCGGAGACGTTGGCGATGCGGAGGTCGGACTCGAAGAGCGAGTTGTTCGCGCCGGCGGCGTGGCCGACGGCGGGGACGATCAGCGACTCCGGCAGCGGGCCGTTCTTGCCGGCCGACGTCACCGGCGTGACCAGGCTGACGGACACCGGCACGCTGCCGCCCGACGTCGCGTTCGCGCCGGCGCCGCCCTTGCTCGACGTGCCGTAGGTGACGAGCACCGTGCCGGTATTCGTGCCGAGGGCGAGCGCGGCGGGGTCGAAGGTCACGGTGAGCGTGATCCCGTCGGGGCCGATCGTGCCGCTGGCCGGATCGACTGTGATGTACGGCTTGTCGCCGCGCGCGGTGAACGTCGCCGGCGGGTTCTGCCCCGGCAGCACGATCTTCTGCACGATGCCGCCGGTCACGCCGACTTCCGCCGAGGTGTGGCGGTTCGTGTTCGCCGTGGGCGGGAGGACGACCGTGGAGACGATGCGCGAGAACGCGCTCTTGGAGTCGTCGCAGTCGGAGAGCGCGCGGACGCGGTAGTAGAAGCGCGTCGGCGCGGAGACGATGGTGTGCTGGAACGGCGCCGACAACCCGCTGATCTGCTGCGTCGTGGGCGAGGAGAAGTCGGCCGCGGTCGACTCCTGGAGCTCGAACGTCGTGGCGTTCGGCTCCGGCGTCCAGCGGACGTTGTACGGCGTTCCCGAGGCCACTTGCGCCGGCGTCTTCGCGCTCGGGCGCGGCGGCGTCGTGCACGCCGGCGCCGACTTGCGGACGACGAACGTCCCCGGCGTCGAGAAGACCGGCGGGCAGACGACGAAGTCGCCCTCGACGAACCAGATCACCACGCCGGCGGGGATGTCGACGTCGAGGTGATCGCTGGTCGTGGTGCCGACGGCGCTCGGGCCCGAGCCGTCGAGCGAGACAAAGACTTTGTATTGCGTCGCGCCCGGGACGCGCGTCCAGGCGAAGTGCACGGGTGAGGCGATCGGCGTGGCGCCGTCGGGGGGGCTTTGCAGCAGCGGCGCGACGGTGCGGTCGCAGCCGGCGGGTGGGGCGATGTTGAACGAGAAGTGCTTCGACTCCAGCGGCGGGCAGCCGTTGAAGAGCGCCACGACGAACCAGTCGATGTTGCCGGGGGGGAAGAGGTGCTCGAGCGTCGTCTCCGTCGTCTCGCCGATCGCGGTCGCCGCGCCGTCGTTGTGGCTGGCGAAGACGACGTAGCGGACCGCGCCGCTGACCGGCTCCCACGAGAGGTGCACCGGCGGCGTCACGTTCTGTGCGCCGTCGGACGGGCCGAGAAGCTGCGGCGGCGCGGTGGGGCAGTGCTGGCTCTGCGCGATCGTGAACTTGGCCACGTTCGAGCGCGTGCCGGGGCATTCGTCGGAGACCGCTTCGACCACCCAGGAGATCTGCCCGGGCGGGAGCGCCTTGGTCGTCGAGGTGTCGCTCGTTTTGTCGATGAGCACGAACGCGCCGCCGTTGAGCGACGCGAACACGCGGTACTCGTCGGCGTTGGCCACGGCGCTCCAAACCAGCGTCACCGGCGAGGCCACGTTCACCGCGCCGTCGGCGGGGGAGACAGCCATCGGCGCGTCGCCGCTGCACTTTGACGTGCTGGTGGCGACGGTGAACGTGGAGCGCGCCGAGAGCAGCGGCGCGCAGCCTTCGAAGAACGTCTCGACGTACCAGACCCCCGGACCGTTCGCGATGTCGGCGTGGAGCTTCGTGTCGGTCGAGACGCCGACGTCTGCGAAGGGCTCGTTGTTCGACGACACCCAGACGCGGTAGAGCGCCGCGCCGGGCGTCGGATTCCACTCGAAGTCAACGCCGGTCGACGTCAGCGTCGCGTTCGGCGCCGGCGACTTCAGTGTGACCGCTTGGTTGTTGCCGCAGTTCGCGGCGGCGAGCACGGTGATGCGGCGGTCGGCGGAGACGACCGAGCAGGTGCCGAAGACCGCTTCGACGCGCAGGGTGATGTCGCCGGCGGGCAATTTCACCGAGGCGTTGTCGGTGCTGGTGCGGGCCACGAGCGCGTACGGGCCGCCGGCGTACGAGGCCCAGAGGCGGTAATAGCTCGCGCCGCTGAGCGTCGACCACTGCACCGTCACGGGCGAACTCACGTTCGCGTTCGCGGCGGGATTGACGAAGACGATGATGCCGCCGTTGCAGTTGTTCGCCGTCGTCGACGGCGGCACGGTGAACGTCGCCGCGGCCGACTTCACGTCGGGGCAGCCGGGGAACGAGGCGACGACGGACCAGGTGAACGTGCCGGCGGGGACGACGCGCTCGAGCTCGTGGCCGGTCGTCTCGCCGGCCGCGTCGGTGCCGATGAAGAGCGTGTACTTCGTCGCGCCCGGGACTTCGGTCCATGTGAAATCGACGGGCGAGGCCACGCCGGTGGCGCCGTTCGCCGGCGAGAGCAGCTGCGGCGCGGCGTTGTTGCACGACGTCGTGGTGGTGACGGTGAACGACGACGCCGCGGAGAACGTCGACGGGCAGTTGTCGAAGCGCGCCTCCACCAGCCAGTTCACGCTTCCCTGCGGCAGCGAGACGGTGAGCGACGTCGTCGTCGACGTGCCGAGCGAGACGCGCGAGGTCGTGGTGCTGGAGCCGACGGTGGCCAGGACGCGGTAGGAGTTCGCCCCGGCGACGGCGCTCCACTGGAACGTCACCGGCGAGGCCACGCTGGCGTTATTCGCCGGCGCGATGAGCGACGCCGTGCCGGGATTGGACGGGCAGCCGCTGCTGTCGACGGCGGTGAACGTCGCGTGATTCGACGCCGACGAACAGCTCGGCCCCGACGCCTCCACCCACCACTCCACCTTGCCGCCCGGCACGTTCCCCTCGTACTTCGAGTCGGTCGTGACGGCTAAGAGCGTGGCCGATCCGTTGTTGAACGCGGCGAAGAGGCGGTACGACGTCGCGCCGCTGACGTCGTTCCAGTCGAAGGCCACCGGCGAGGCGATGTTGGTCGCGCCGTTGGCCGGCGTGACGAGCGCCGGCGCGAGGCAGTTCGACGTGGCCACGTTCACGCTGAACGACGATTGCCCCGAAGCGACGGAGGGGCAGACCGTGCCGAAGACCGCGCGGACGAACCAGGTGTAGCCGCCGTTCGCCAGCGACTTCGTGAGCGTGTTGCCGGTGACGACGCCGATCGAGGAGAACGTCGCGCCGCCGTCGGAGGAGAGCTCGACGTCGTACGCGGTGGCGTTGTTGACCGACGCCCATTGGAAGAGAACCGAGGCGTTCGTGAGCGTGGAGCCGGAGCTCGGCGAGACCAGCGACGGCGCCGCGGTGGGGCAGGAGACGACCTTGAAGCTGTTGACCGGCGACGACGTCTTCAGCGTCGTGCTGCACGATGGATAGGCGTCGACAGACCAAAAGTACGTGCCGGCGCCGAGACTGGCGCGGTACGACGTCTGCGAGGCGGGGAGGATGACATCGTTCGCGTTCGACGGCGGATTGGTCGTGCCGATGTGGAGGACGTACTTGTCGGCGCGGTCGGCCGACGTCCACGAGAGAAGCGGCGCGGTGGTCGTGGTGTCGTTGTTGGCGGGGGAGATGAGGTTGAACGAGCCGGGGGCGTTGCACGCGGGGGCGGCGGTGGTGAAGGTGAAGCAGCTCGCGGCAGGGACGCCGTTGCAGGTCGTGCCGGAGCGCTTGGCCACGATCTTCCACTCGTACGTCGTCCCGGCGGCGAGCGGCGGCGGGTTGAAGCTGGTGGTGGCCGACGTGGCCGGCGTGGCGGTGCCGGTGCAGCCGCCCTGGCCGACCTTCGAGAGGTAGATGTCGTATTGATCGGCGTCGGCGACGGCGTTCCACGTCAGCGTCGGCTGGACGCTCACGTTCGTCGCGCCGTTCGACGGCGACTGCTGCTGCGGCGCGGTGGTGGGGCAGCCGGCGGTGAAGGACTTCACGGTCGACTCGATGTAGCACGACGCATAGATGGCCCGCACGACCCACAGATGCTTGCCGGCGGCCACGCCCGCGCCGCTGCAGCTGGTGTTCGGGGTGAGGCACTCGGGGGGGTTGACGTTGCCGTCGACGATGACTTCATACCCGCTCGGCGCGGGCGACGCGGCGGTCCAGGAGAAGTTGACGGTCGTGTTCGGCGTCAGGTTGACGTTCGACGGCGACTGCGCGACCGGCGCTGTGTTGTTCCCGGTGGCACACGGCTGCGCGAAAAGCGGCGCGGATACACCTCCGGCCATGAACAGCAGGAAGGCGAGACGGCGCATGGGTTCTCCTCTCGAATGCCGATCAGACGACCAAGTGTGCAAATTGTTGACGGAGTTGTGGCGGGGGAGCGTGAGCTGGGTCACGGGGGAGGTTGGGTGACTGGTGACAGGTGACAGGTGACAGGTGATGGGTTTAGACATCACCTGTCACCCGTGATCTGTTACCCGTCACCCGATCTCCCCAACCTCCTCCTCGCTCAACTCGATCGTCGCCGCCAACGCGTTCTCTTCCAGATGTTTCACCCGCGACGTCCCTGGAATCGGCAGCATCACCGGCGAGCGCTTCAGTAGCCACGCCAGCGCGATCTGCGCCGGCGTGGCGTGGTGCTTCTTGGCGATGCGCCCGAGCGCGCCGCCCTTGTCCGCGAGCTTGCCGACCTGCAGCGGATACCAGGGGATGAATCCGATGTCGTTCGCTTCGCAGTAATCGACGACCGTCTCCCACTCACGATCGGCGAGGTTGTAGCGGTTCTGCACCGACACGACCTTGAAGTGCTTCGCCGCCCTCTTGATCTCCGCCACGCCCACCTCGGACAAGCCGATGTGCCGCACTTTCCCCTCGCGCTGGAACTCCGCGAGCGCGTCGAACTGCTCCTTCTCCGGCACGTTCGGATCGATGCGATGCAGTTGATAGAGATCGATGCGCTCGAGCTTGAGACGCTTCAGACTCCCGTCGAGCTCCTCGCGCAGCCGTTCCGGCCGCGCGTTCTCGACCCACTTGCCCGGCCCGGGGCGGTCGAAGCCGCCCTTCGTGGCGATGACGAGCCCCGGCGGATACGGATGCAGCGTCTCGCCGAGGAGCTCTTCGCTGACGTGCGGACCGTACGACTCCGCCGTGTCGATGAGGTTGATCCCCAGCTCCACCGCCCGCCGCAGCACCCGCCGCGCCTCGGCCGGATTCTCGGGCGGCCCCCACACGCCCTTGCCGGTGATGCGCATCGCGCCGAATCCGAGCCGGTTGACCGGGAGATCGCCGCCGAGATTCATAGAAGTGCCTCCGTCGTCACCACGCGGCCGATGCGCGGGAAGATCGTCTTGACCGCGAACTCGTGCGCGCCCGGCGAGAGCCCGCTCATCGCGTCTTCGACGAACAGCAGGTTGAAGCCGCGCTCGTAGGCGTCGCGCGCCGTCGACTCCACGCCGAAGTTCGTGGAGATGCCGGTCATCACCAGCGTGCGGATGCCGCGCCGGCGGAGCTGCAGGTCGAGCGCGGTGCCGTAGAACGCGCCCCACTGCCGCTTCATGATCACGACGTCGGACGCCGCGCGATCGAGCTCCGGCACGAGCTCCGAAAAATTCGCGCTCATGGCCGAGCGCGGCGGCACCGCCTCGTCTGCATCCGGCTTGAGGCGGTCGCGGTCGTCGTCGGAGAACCCGACGTGGACGAGCACGACCGTCGCGCCGCGCTCGCGGAAGCGCTTCGCGAGCCTCGCCGCATTCGCCACGACGGCGGCGGACGAATGCGGCATGCAGTCGCGCGCGACGACGCCGCGCTGGAGGTCGATGAGGATGAGGGCGGTGGTGGCGGGGTCGGTGGTCATGTTCTTGGGTTCTTAGGTTCTTAGGTTCTTAGGTTCTTAGGTTCTTGGTTCTTGGTTCTTAGTTCAAAACGAGGGCCCACAAACTTAAGAACTTAAGAACCCAAGAACCTAAGAACAACAACCAAGAACTAAGAACTATGTATCCTGTCCCCACGCCACAATGCCAGTCATTCTCGTCGTCGACGACAGCGAGCTGAATCGCCAGATCGCCGTGGAGCGCCTGGCCGAGCGCGGCTATGTCGTGGCCGAGGCGGCGGACGGGGCGGCGGCGCTGCGGGAGGTGGAGGCGCGGCGGTACGACCTCGTCCTCCTCGACATCATGATGCCGGGGCTCGACGGCCTCGCCGTGCTGCGCCGCATCCGCGAGCTCTACGCGCTGGCCGAGCTGCCCGTCATCATGGCCACGGCGCGCGGCGACCGTGCCGACGTCGTCGAGGCGCTACGCGGCGGCGCGAACGACTACGTCGTCAAGCCACTCGACTTCGCGGTCGTCGGCGCGCGCATCGAGACGCAGCTGGCCATCAAGGCCGCCAACGACACCATGCGCGCCGAGCTTTCCGCCGCGAACGCCCGCGCCCAGCTCCGACGCCAGGAGATGCTCGACCGCGGCATCGACATCCTCCACATCTGCCCCAACTGCGGCCGCTGCTACGACCAGCGCACCGCGCGCTGCCTGAGCGACGGCTGGGCCCTCGACGCGCCGCGCCTCCTGCCGTTCCGCATCCGCGGGCGTTACCGCTTCGTGCGCACGATGTCGAGCGGCGGCATGTCGGCGCTCTACGAGGCCCACGACGAGAAGCTCGACCGCGCCGTGGCCGTGAAGCTCATCAAGCCGGAGCACTTCGACGATCCGACCATGCGCGTCCGCTTCGAGCAGGAGGCGCGCGCGGTGGCCCGCATCGACCACCCCGGCGTCGTCTCCGTCTACGACTCCGGCGACATCGACGACGGCACGCTTTTCTTCGTGATGGAGCTCCTCCGCGGCATGAACCTCGGGCAGGTGCTCCGGCGGCACGGCCCCGGATCGCCGCGGCAGGTGGCGGCGCTGGCGCGGCAGCTCGGCGCGGCCATCGGTGCCGCGCACCGCGCCGGCTTCATCCACCGCGACATCAAGCCCGAGAACATCTATCTGATGGATGCGGAGGAGGGCTTCCGCGTCAAGCTCCTCGACTTCGGCATCACCAAGCCGATCGGCTTCGACCCCCACGTCACGCAGACCGGGACGTTCATCGGCACCCCGGCGTACATGGCCCCGGAGCAACTGCGCGGTGAGGAGGTCGACGTCCGCGCCGACGTCTACGCGCTCGCGGCCGTGCTGTACGAGGCGCTGATGGGGCGGCGGGTGGCGGACGGCGTGGAGCCTGATGAACTGTTCGCCTCTGCGCTTGCAAAAAATCCGGCCGATCGCCCCACGAACGCCGAGGCGTGGGCGAACGACTTCGCGTCGCGTCTGGAGTGCGGCGGCCATGCCGCCGCTGTCGGCTGGCCGACGCCGCTCGGCATCGCGCCCCCCGAGCCCGCCGTCATGTCGACGCAGCGAGTGTCACAATGACGCGCATGCGCCTTCGCCTTTTTCTGCTCTGCCTCCTCGTCGCAGCCGCCGCCCGCGCCGACTTCCGCGAGTTCAAGGAGGTGGCGAAGGACCCGCGCATCGAGACCGCGCTGCGCCACGCCGCGGAGACGACGCTCAAGGAGTTCCCGAAGCTGACCGCCGACAACCTCGCGCTCAGCGTCGTCGACGTCACGAGCCCCACGCTCCTCGCCCGCGCCGACTACCACGGCGACGCTCCCTTCTACCCCGCCTCCGTCGTCAAGCTCTACTTCATGGCCGAGGTCTTCCATCAGAAGCTGGAAAAGGAGAAGGACGTCGACCGCGCCCTCAAGGAGATGATCGTGCAGTCGGACAACGACGCCACGGCCTTCATCGTCGACACCATCTCCGACACCTGCAGCGGCCCGTGGCTCGAAGGCCGCGCGCTCAACAAATTCATCGAGAAGCGGCGCGTGGTGAATCATTGGCTGCAGCCGATGGGCTACGAGATGAGCGCCATGGCCAAGCCGTGGAGCTTCGGCCCCTTCGGCCGCGACGTGCAGGTCATGGGGGAGAACCGCGTCGACCGCAACCGCAGCAGCGCCAACGCCTTCGCCTCGCTCCTGCTCTGGATCGTGCGCGGCCGCGCCGTCTCGAAAGACGCCAGCGCGGCCATGCTGGCGCTGCTGGAGCGTCCGCTCAATCCGCCGCGCCCCGACGAGAACCAGGTCAAGGAGTTCATCGGCGCGTCGCTGCCGCAGACCGCAAGACTCTTCTCGAAGGCCGGCTGGACGAGCGAAGTGCGCCACGACGCCGCCTACATCGAGCTGCCGAACGGGAAGAAGCTCATCCTCGTCATCCTCACCCGCGGCACGGCCGACGACGTCACCCTCGTCCCCGCCATCGCCAAGCACGTGCTCGAGGAGCTCGGACTCACAACTTCGGGGTGATGCGCAGCTCCGGCTTCGGCCGCGGCGCCTCCTTGTCGAAGTCCACGCCTTCCGCCGCCTTCTTGGCCATGTCGAGGAAGTCCTCGGTGAGGGCGCGGTACTCCGCGGGCGGGCGATGCTCCCACCACCGCCCGGTCTCCGGATTCTCGTCGCGGTCGCGGGCCACGAGCGCGTTGTAGTCGGGATAGACCGGGTCCTTCGCCGGAAAGGCATTGTGCATCCGGCGCATCGCTTTCTGCAGCAGCGCCATCGACGTCTTGTAGCGCGTCCAGCGGTGCCCGTTCCAGCCGAGCGCGCCGAACCTCGCGCCGTTGGCGCCGAAGCGGTCGCGCAGCATGCGCCCGGCGTAGTGCCCGCGCATCGACAGCGCCTTCACCCGCTCCGGCGGCATGGCCAGATTGAGGCCGCCCTCGTCCTTGGCCAGCTTCACGAGGACCACGCGGTCGCGGAAGCCGGGAACGGCCAGGAGGGTGTTGTCGTGCCAGTTGCGGATGGCGTCGAGCATCGCCCCGGCGTAGCCGGCGATGGTGTCGACGCGCGTCCAGTGGTCGGACGTGCCGCCGCCCTTCGTCGTGACCATCCAGACGTTGTCCTTCTCCTCGGAGCTCTTCGGAAAGTCGGGATGGAAGTCGCCGAGGTTGATGCCGAAGGTCGGCCAGCGGGGGAAGGGGGAGTCGAACATGCTCAAGGGGAAATTGCTGCTCAGACCTCCGTCGATGAACCAGCAGCGCTCGTACGCCGGCGTCTTGCGCGTGTGATCGACGGCGTAGAGCGGCACCATGCTGAAGAGGAGCGGAAAGCTGAGACTCATCCGCACGGCCACGACGACCGGCAAGTCCCACTGCTCGGGGAGCGGACGAAGATCGCCCCGCGGCGTTTCATCTTTCGACTTGCGAGGATGGTCGCGGAGGTAGTCGACGACCTTCGAGGGGAAGTAGCCGCGCAGCTCCGCCTCGCGGAAGGAGAAGAGGTTTTTCTCGAACGGCAGCCGGTAGGGGTGGCCGTGCGTCAGCGCCGTGGTCATCATCTGCAGGTTGATGGAGCGGAGCTCGCGCTCCTCGGCCGCGGCGGCGAGCTGCTTGTCGCGGTCGGTGATGGGCACGCCGGCCAGCCAGAGGTCGGCGAAGGTCAGCGGCGGATCGTCCTTCGTCCGGCCGGCGATGCGTTGAATGGTCTCGTGAAGCCAGTCGGTGACGCCGGGGAGGTCGCGGTCGTCCGGCGTCTGCCCGGTGGAGAAGCCGAAGTTGTTGCCCGGAATGGTGTGGACGAGCGCGCGCCAAGCGCTGAGGGCGACGAGCAACAGAACGCCTAGGACGACGAACGCGATCGCCACGATGACGAGGCAGAGCAGCGAGGCGCGCCAGAGGAGCGCCAGCACCACCACGAGCGGCACGAAGCTCAGCAGCGTCACGAGCGGCGAAAGGACGAGCAGCGCCGCGAAGGCGCGCAGGAACTTGCCGGAGCCATCGCCGAGGAATGCGGTCAACACGGCGAAGAGCCGGCGCGTGCTCTTCGTCGGCGGGAAGAGATTGAGCAGATTCGACTGGCCCTTCGTTTTGCCGCCGAGAAACTCGGGGAGCGCCTTGATCTGCTCGAAGCCGTCGCGCGAGCCGGTGGTGACGCGGCGGAACTCCGCCGCCGCCGTGACGGCCGCGGCGATCGCGCCGGCCGACGTGCCGCCGACGTTCTTGAACCGGAACTCCTCGGATAGGTCGACCACGGCCAGCGGATAGACCACGCCGCTGGTGATCCCGCCCTTCATGACGATGTCGCAGTTCCTCATGGGGGGAAGATAGACTGGATGCCTCCCATGCGCATCCTCCTCGCCGCGCTGGCCGTCGCCGCCGTCATCGCCGTGATCGCCGTCATTCTCGGCAAGCGCCACGCGCGGCGGCTGCAGCGCGAGCGGAAGATCCACGTCGACAAGTTCAAGCTGAAGCGCCGGCACGCGCTCATCGAGCTCGAGGTCTTCGGCTCCCGCGACGTCGTCGAGGCCGTGCGCGAGTACGCCAAGAGCCACCACGTCACCGTCGAGGAGGCGACGAAGCAAGCCAAGACCTACCTGCGCGAGATCGTCCCGAAATTCAACCTCCTCGCCTACTACCGCTTCGGCGCGCCGCTGGCGCGGGCCATCATGCACTTCCTCTACCGCCCCGTCGTGGAGCGGAAGACGCTGCAGGAGTTCAACGCCACCGCGCCGCGCGGCGCCTCGGTCGTCTACATCATCAACCACCGCTCCAACGCCGACTACGTCCTCGTCGCGCACATGCTCTTCAAGTTCGTCTCGCTCTCGTACGCCATCGGGGAGTGGGCGCGCATCTGGCCGCTCAACCACATCTTCAAATGGTTCGGCGGCTACTTCATCCGCCGCCGCTACCGCGAGCCGCTCTACCACGCCGTCCTGTCGTCGTTCGTCCGCACGATCACCAAGAACGGCGTGACGCAGGGGGTCTTCATCGAGGGCGGCCTCACCCGCGACGGCGCCTTCCAGCGCCCGAAGCTCGGCATGCTCGACTACATCGTCACGGCCAAGCGCGAGCCGGACTTCGACGGGCCGCTCGTCGTGATCCCCACCGCCATCAACTTCGACCGCGTGCTCGAGGACCGCAACCTCACCGAGGAGCTGATCGGGAAGGAGGACCGGCGCACGAAAGGGGAGAAGCTCGGCTCGACGTTCGACTTCCTCTTCAAGGGACTCTGGCGCGGGATCTTCAAGCGCTTCAAGCGCTACGGCTACGCCATCGTGGCCTTCGGGAAGCCGATCGTCGTCGACGACTTCGCCCGCGAGCATCCCGATCTTCTGGGGCCGACGTACGAGTCGCGCAAAGAAGCCATGCAGGCGCTCGCCGAGAGGATCATGGGCGAGATCTCCGACGCGCTGCCGATCACGCCCGTGACGCTCATCGCGCGCATCTTCGCCGAGGCCAAGGGGCCGCTGACCGATGCGGAGATCGTGGCGGCGGCCGAGCGCTATCGCGAGCTGTGGCGCGACCGCGTCTGGATCACCCGCGAGCGCAGCGGCGCCGAGCTCTGGAAGGCCGCGCGCAACGTCCTCGACCTGCGCCACCTCATCGAGCCGGCCGCGCAGTGGCGCTCCGATCTCTTTGACGGCGAAGGCGTACCGGTGCTCGAGGACGCCTGGCAGTGGAGCCCGAAGGAGCTCTTACTGCGCGACTACTACGCGAACTCCCTGCTGAGCTTCGACGAGGTCAAGAAGCGCGGATGGCCGGAACGATTCACAAAATCGCCCGCCGCGCCGTCACAACGTCATGAGTTACCTCGACCGCCCGCGCCTGACGTTCTTCGGCCAATTCACGGCGAACCCGTCGACCATCAATAACACGCCGCCGAATTACGGAGAGCCGCTCCCCTACAACACCGACGATCAGAATCAGCCGCCGGGCTACGTGGCCTGGAACTCGTACGGGCGGCATAACTTCTCGCTCGACAACTGCGCGGTGACGAACCTCGTCATGGACGGCCAGGGCGATCCCGACCCGCTGCAGGGCGCGCTCGTGACGACGCAGTACGGCGTGCTCGTCGACCTCGACACGCAGCAGCAGGGCGTCTCGCAGATCATCGGCATGCAGCTGACGGTGAGCATCGGCGGCGGCTCGGTCAGCGGTCTCTTCGCCACGACGAACTTCGCCGACATGTTCGTCCGCATCAACGGCGCGAGCTCGAGCGGCGCAATGAGCGGGGACGGCAAATTCGCCGCGTCGTACCAGAGCGTCCTCGTCAACCTCTGTTGGAATGAGGGCGGCTCAAACTTCCTCAAGACGCTGAAAGCGGCCAGCCCGTCGATGCTGTCGATCCGCTTCAACGTCGACGCGTTCCACGACGGCACGACCGAGGGGACGTTCACGAGCGGGCGCGTGGCCGGCACGATCGGACCCTATTTCGACGGCGAGCCGACGACGTTCACGAACGCGCGCTTCCTTCGTCCGCTGAATGCGAAGAGCCAGTTCGGCAGCTATAACTTCGCCCCCGCGAAGTACGACGCCAAGCGCGGCGTCCTCACGATCGACCTTGGCAACGCCATCCCGACGACGTGGCCCTCGGGGCAGTGGCCGACATCCGCCGTGCCGACCGTGCAGGTGGCCACGCTCGATTTCCAGGGAATGGGAAAGGGGAAAAACCCGCAGCCGCAGTACACGGTCAACACGCTGCTCACGCCGCCTGTCACGACGAGCGACGCGGCGTATCAGACGACGGCGTTCGTCGCGGAGCTGACGGTGCCGGAGTCGCTGCAGTCGACGATCGGCTCGACGCCGCTCGGCGTCGTGTCGCCCGATAAGAAGGCCCTTTTGGTGATGGCCGAGAACCCGACCGGCGCGTATGCGAACGCCGAGGAGTGGGTCTTCCGGATGAATCCCGGCGAGATCGCCAGCACGACCCTGTGGGCGAACCACTTCGGGACGCCGGCCGCCGGCGTGGAGATCCCCCTCGTCGCGTACACGGCGATGATCGGAGGCGGCGGCTTTCCGGTCCAGAAACCGAAGAACGCCGTGCAGTTTCCCGCCACCCTCCGCACGCGCGCCGACGGCACGGCCACGGTGCTGTTCCAGGCTGGCAATCCGAAGAATCCGCGCGGCCCGATCGACGGGCAGGTCTACGGCTTCCAGTGGCAGTGGAGCGAGGACGTGCTGCGCGATCCGTGGGCGTTCTTCAGCGTGAAAGCGTTCGACGCCGTGAAGATCCCCGACGCGCCGACGTGGTGGAACGACGTCTTCCCGATCCTGCGCCAGTACGCGTACCTCTACGCGGCCATGCGGCAGATCATCGAGATCGACGACTACCAGCAGGTCGTGGCCAACCTCAGTGCCATCATCCAGCGCCTGACCCTGCCCGAGGGGAGCCCGTTCTACATGCCCATCACGCGCGAGCTGTCGCGGGACAAGCTGGCCATTCTGCTCAAGTGGGCGGAGAGCCCGGTGGAAGGGACGAACCCGAATCCGCCGCCCCCGCTGCCGTGGCCGCCGCACGTGCCGCCGCAGCCCGCGCAGCCGAAAAGCGCGTAGCCGTAGCCGTTCCCCCTCTCCCCGCTCGCGGGGAGAGGGACAGGCGCGAAGCGCCAGGGTGAGGGGCGCAAGCTTCCCGTCACCACCGGTAGTGCCCGATGATCGTCCACGCGCGCAGCACGTCCTCGTTCTTCGCGCCGTCGCCGATGTTGTGCACGACGAGGTAGTCGCGCGCGCCGCGCACGCGCGACACCACGCCGACGTGGTACAGCCCGTTCGGGAGGCGCCACGCCACCACGTCACCCGGCTCGTACGGATCGCGCAGTGCGCGCGCCTTGCCGTGGCGCGCGAAGAACGTCATCAGGTTCGGCACGCGGCGGTGGTCGATGTTCGCGTCCGTGCCGCGCTGGGCCCACATCTTCGGATAGGCGCCGAAGTGCGCGGCCATGTCCTCGTGCACGGCCACTTGCAGATCGACGCCGGCGGCGCGGAACGCGCGCACCACCACGTCGGAGCAGACGCCGCGCTCGCGCGGCACGTCGCCGCCGGGGTAGTGCAGGCGCACGTAGGCCGGATCGTAGATCGTCGTCACGCCGACCTGAGCCAGCGCCGCGTCCGCGATCGTGGAGTGCGGCGGCCATGCCGCCACCGTCTGCAGCAACAGCAGCAGTGCAAAACCCATAATTGATAGAGTACCCCGGTCATGCCTCACAACACCTTCAACACCCTCGACTCCTTCGATCTCGGCAACGGAAACCAAGGGCAGTTCTACTCGCTCCCCAAGCTCGAAGCCTCCGGCGCCGGCCCCGTTTCGAAGCTCCCCGTTTCCATCCGCATCGTCCTCGAGTCGGTGCTGCGCAACGTCGACGGCCGCAAGATCACCGAGCGCGACGTGCGCACGCTCGCCAACTGGTCCGCCACCGCCGAGCGCGAGGAAGAGATCCCCTTCATGGTCGCGCGCGTCCTGCTGCAGGATTTCACCGGCGTGCCGCTCCTGGTCGACCTCGCGGCCATGCGCTCCGCCGCCGCGCGCTACGACAAAGACCCGCGCATCATCGAGCCGCTCGTCCCCGTCGACCTGGTCATCGACCACTCCGTGCAGGTCGACTTCGCCAACCGTCCCGACGCCCTCCAGCTCAACATGGAGATGGAGTTCCGTCGCAACCAGCAGCGCTACCAGTTCCTCAAGTGGGGGACGCAGGCCTTCAACGGCTTCCAGGTCGTGCCGCCGGGCATCGGCATCGTCCACCAGGTCAACCTCGAGTTCCTCGCGCGCGGCGTCCTGGAAAAAGACGGCGTCTGGTATCCCGACACGCTCGTCGGCACCGACTCGCACACGACGATGATCAACGGCTTGGGCATCGTGGCCTGGGGCGTCGGCGGCATCGAGGCCGAGGCGGGGATGCTGGGGCAGCCGGTCTACTTCTTGACGCCGGACGTCATCGGCGTCCACTTGAGCGGCGCGGTCAACGAAGGCGTCACCGCCACCGACGTCGTCCTGACCCTCACGGAGCTCCTGCGCAAAGCCAAAGTCGTCGGCAAATTCGTCGAGTACTTCGGCGAAGGGGCGGCGTCGCTCTCGCTCGCCGACCGCGCCACCATCGCCAACATGGCCCCGGAGTACGGCGCGACCATGGGCTACTTCCCGGTCGACGACGAGACGATGTCGTACTTTGCGTTGACGGGGCGGACCGACGACCAGGTCAACGCCTTCCGCAACTACTTCAAGGCCCAGGGCCTCTACGGCATGCCGAAGAAAGGAGAGCTCGAGTACACGAAAGTGCTGGAGCTCGACCTCGGCACGGTCAAGGCCAGCGTGGCCGGGCCGAAGCGGCCGCAGGACCGCATCGAGCTCGAGTCGCTCAAGACGATGTTCACGAACATGCTGCAGTCGGAGCCGCCGGGCGGCTACGGCAAGCCGGCCACGGAGATCGAGCGCGTCGTGCGCACGACCGTCGGCGTCACCACCGACGCCGCCTTGACCGGCGGCGGCGAGCAGGCCCAGGAGACCTTCCCGCTGCCGAGCGAGAAGCGCAACACCTCCGAGGTGACCGAGACGGAGATGATGAACAACCGGCCCACGCCCGACCGCGTGGCCGGGCGTGAGCTCACCCAGGAGATGCCGCAGACGGTCGCCGAGCTGCACCACGGCGACGTCCTCATCGCCGCGATCACGTCGTGCACGAACACGTCGAACCCGTCGGTGATGCTCGCCGCGGGATTGCTGGCCAAGAAAGCCTCGGAGCGCGGCCTCAAGCCGCCGCGCGTGGTGAAGACCTCCCTCGCCCCAGGCTCGCGCGTCGTCACCGACTACTACGCGAAGTCGGGGCTGCAGAAGTATCTCGACGACGTCGGCTTCTACACCGTCGGCTACGGCTGCACCACGTGCATCGGCAACTCCGGCCCGCTCGATCCGGCGGTGGAGGAGGCCATCACCAAGAACGACCTCGTCGGCGTCTCGGTGCTGAGCGGCAACCGCAACTTCGAGGCGCGCGTGCACCAGTCGATCCGCGCCAATTTCCTGATGTCGCCGCCGCTCGTCGTCGCCTTCGCGCTGGCCGGCCGCATCGACATCGACATGACCAAGGAGCCGCTCGGCAAGGGCCGCGACGGCGCCGACGTCTACCTCCGCGACATCTGGCCGTCCATGGACGAGGTGCGCGCGGTGATGCAGAAGGCGCTCGACCCGGCCACGTTCCGGAGGCTCTACGCCGACTTCGCCGCGCAGAATCCGCTCTGGAACCAGATCCCCTCGTCCGCGGGCCTGCTGTACCAGTGGGACGCGAATTCGACGTACATCCAGGAGCCGCCGTTCTTCAGCGGCTTCGACATGAGCGCCGGGACCGCGAGCGACATCCGCGGCGCCCGCGCGCTGGCGATCTTCGGCGACTCGGTGACGACCGACCACATCAGCCCGGCCGGCTCGATCAAGGCGACCTCGCCCGCCGGCACGTACCTCGTCGAGCACGGCGTGAAGGTCGAGGACTTCAACAGCTACGGCTCGCGCCGCGGCAACGACCGGGTCATGACGCGGGGCACGTTCGCCAACGTGCGCATCAAGAATCTGATGGTGCCGGGCGTGGAGGGGGGCGTGACGGTGGTCGACGGCGAGCGGCTGTCGATCTACGACGCGGCCATGACGTACGCCGAGCGCGGCACGCCGCTCATCGTCATCGCCGGCCAGGAGTACGGCACCGGCTCCTCGAGGGACTGGGCCGCGAAGGGGACGAAGCTCCTCGGCGTGCGCGCCGTGGTGGCGCAGAGCTTCGAGCGCATCCACCGCTCCAACCTCGTCGGCATGGGCGTGCTGCCGCTGCAGTTCGAGGAGGGGACGAACGCGCAGACGCTCGGCCTCACGGGCGCGGAGACGTTCGACATCACCGGCATCGAGTCGGGCTTGCGTCCGCGCATGACCGTCACGCTGGTGATCCGCAACGGCGCCTCCGAGTCGAAGGTGCCGGTGCGCGTGCGCATCGACACGCCGATCGAGGTCGACTACTACGTGCACGGCGGGATTCTGCCGTTCGTGCTGCGGCAGTTGATCGCGCAAAGCCAGCCGGTGGCGGTGTAACCGACGTACACTCCTCGTCGAGAGAGAGGAGTGTACGTCCATGATGCAATTGCCCGACATCCAGAGGCTCGTCATGCAGTACGCCACGGACGCGCCCGGTTTTTCGACGCCCACGTCGATCGATGACGCCATCGACCCCGGCCCATCGTCGATGAACACCGCGCAGTTCAACGGGTTTTTCAGCTCGCTCTACGGGTTCCTGGCCACGAACAGCATTCAGACCCACATCCGCCTCGAAGAGCTCGGAACGATGTCGACGTGGGCGGAGCTGGCCGGCATTCTGTACGCGAGGCAGACGTCGTGAGGGGTCTCGGAATCGTGCTCTGCCTCTTCGTCGCCGCCGGTGCCGCCGCGCAGACGGCCATCACCGCCGCGGCGGTCTCCTTCGCGCCGAAGCCGGACGTCGACATCCAGGTCATCACCAGCGAGTCGCCGACGAGCGTCTGCTCGACCGGCCCGCTCACCGCCGGCGCGCCGATCTACGCCGTGATCGTGCGCCTCGCGCCGCAGGTCACCGGCTACACGCCGACGTTTTTTCCGAACCTCCTGCAAGCCGCGCCCGACGCCGCCAAGAAGTCGTCGGACTTCGCCATCGTCTGGATGACGGCATCCGGCGCGCCGGCGTTCACGCCGGTCACGACGTCGAGGAAGTCGTACAAAGTCGTGTTTCATCCGCTCGTCGCCGAGATCGTCATCGACAATCTCACCTGGGCGGACGCCTCCGACGTCGTCGACACGCTCTCCGGCAATCCGGCGCTGGTGAATTCCTGGATCGCCACGCTGCAGCCGCTCGTGACGGTGAACGTCGCTCCAATTCACACGAGCACGCCCATGTCGCCCACGACGTTCCAGTCGTCGATTCTCGTGAACACGCCGGGCAAGGGGCTGCTGTCGAAGTGGCAGGAGACGATCAATCCGTTCATTCAGGGCGAGCGGACGGTCGGCGGCGCCACGGCCGCGGCGGCCGTGACGATGCCGCTCAGCGCGACGGCGATCGCGCAGTTCCAGACCGCGGACATCGCCCCGCTGAACGCGAAAGTCGACAACCTGCTCATCGCCGGCGGCGACAACGGCGGCATCGTCATCGTCGACGAGCCGTGTTACTCGCTGCGCGTCCTCCCTGCCACGACCAGCGGCAACACCGCGGGCGAGATCCAATTCGACGGGCACTTTCTCGCGCCGTTCCAGAAAGGCCACTCCTTTGCCAAGGCGCAGGCGCGCGCCACGCAGCAGCTCAACGGCGGAAACGCCTCGACGCTGAACGCGGAAGGGGAGTTGTCGCTGCTCTGGGACCCCTCGGCGAAGAGGCCGAAGCCGGCGCCGCTGCACCCGCGCCTGGCGCTGGGCATCGCCGCCGCGTACGACAAGTCGGACCAGAACGGCGGACAGGACGACGACGCCTTCGGGCTGAAGGCGGCCCTCTCCACGAACAACTTCGCCGGGCTGCTCGACGGCGAGGAGACGCGCCCGACGCTGACGCTCGAAGGCCGCTACGCCTCGAGCAAGGTGGTGAGCCAGGAGCGCCAGACGTCGTTCGACGTGGTCACGAGGTTCGTGGCCAAGTTCCGCTACACGCCGGCCATCTACAGCCGCGTCGAGAGCGCGGCGTCGTGGTCGCGCGACAAGAAGTTCAACGGCCGCTCCAGCTTCGTCTATTTGAGCGCCGACATCGTGCGCGTGATCATCAAAGGCCCGATGGAGTTCAGCGCCACGTACAACTGCGGCCGCAAGCCGCCGGCGTTCACGCACGAGTGCGGCTTCCTGAGCGGCTTCTCGATCGTCAGCAACCAGTGAGCAGGCGATGTCGCGCGCTGACCATCGAAAAACAAGCGCGTCCATCGTCGGCCTGCACGCCGAATTTCTCACGACGAACGCTGACAAGCGAAGCGTACGCTCTGAGATTGCCAGCTAGTTAACTGAGATTGCCGGCTAGTTAACTGAGATTGCCGGTAAGTTAACTGAGATTGCCGGCTAGTTAGCTGAGATTGCCGGCGAGTTAACCGAGATTGTCGGCTAGTTAACTGAGATCGTCAGCCAAATTGCTTCGATCGCAAGGCGCCGTCCGGAGGAATATCGCGCGCTTCAGGTCGCTTGAGACGCGGCACGTCCCTCGCACGTATCCCCAGCATGAGCAAGCACATCAACGTCAACCCCGACTTCTACAAAGTTGGCGGACGCGAGCACTCCGAGGCGAGTGACAAGGGAGAGGTTTACGACCGGCAGAAGCAGGCCATGAGCGCCCACGACGCGGCGCCGGGCGTGCGCAACGAGCGCGCCCGGGCCATCTTCAACGCCCGCGGCCGGTCGAAGAAGAAATGATGATCCGCACGGCGCTGGAGCTCTCGCGGCGCGCGCAGGCCATGCCGGCCTCGCCGATCCGCCGTCTGGCGCCCCTCGCCGAGGCCGCGAAAGCGCGCGGCGTGCGCGTCTACCACCTCAACATCGGCCAGCCCGACATCGAGACGCCGGCGTGCATGCGCGCGCGCCTGCGCGAGCTCGACGAAAAAGTCCTCGAGTACTCCCCTTCCCCAGGCACGCCCGAGTTCCTGCGCTCGCTGCGCCGCTACTACGAGACGCGCCTCGGCCTCACGCTCGACGAACGGCACATCCTCGCCACCACCGGCGGCAGCGAGGCCATCCTCTTCGCCTTCCTGGCCTGCGCGAACGAGGGCGACGACGTCCTCGTCGTCGAGCCCTTCTACGCGAACTACCGCGCCTTCGCCACCATGGCCGGGCTGAACCTAGTCCCCGTCACCAGCCGCGGGCGCGACGGCTTCCACCTCCCACCGCGCGACGTCTTCGAGCGCGCCCTCACCCCGCGCACGCGCATCGTCATCCTCTGCAACCCCAACAATCCCACCGGCACCGTCTACTCGCGCGACGAGCTCGAGGCCGTGGCCGGCTTCTGCCGCGACCATGGTCTCTTCCTTGTCTCCGACGAGGTCTACCGCGAGTTCGTCTACGACGGCCGCAAGGCCATGAGCGCGCTGGAGCTCGACGACGCGGACGACTTCGTCATCGTCGTCGACAGCCTTTCCAAGCGCTACAGCGCCTGCGGCATCCGCCTCGGCGCGCTCGTCACGCGCAACGCCGAGGTCTACGACGCCGCGCTGCGCATGGCCCAGGGGAGGCTCTCCCCACCCGGCCTCGCGCAGTTCATCGCCGTCGGCGCCGAATCGTTGGGCGACGACTACACGCGCGACGTCGTGGCCGAATACCAGAAGCGCCGCGACGTGCTCTACGAGGGGCTGAAATCGATCGACGGCGTCTTCCTGCAGAAGCCCGAGGGCGCGTTCTACTGCATGGCCCGGCTTCCGGTCGACGACGCCGACGACTTCGCCGCCTGGCTCCTCACCGACTTCGCACACGACGGCGCCACCGTCATGGTCGCGCCGGGGAGCGGCTTCTACGCGTCCGAGCGCGGCCGCGGCGAAGTGCGCATCGCGTATGTCCTGAACGAGCGCGACCTCCGCACGTCGATCGAGCTGTTGCGCGAGGCGTTGGCGCGCTACCGCCGCATCGCCAACTCCACGATCTCGCCGATCACCTCGTTGTAACTCCGCCCGCCCTCCTTCGCCGCCATCGCGAACTCCGCCGCCGGATCGAGCCACGGATTCGGATTGGCCTCGATCACGTACACGCGCCCGCTCTCCGCGAGGCGCAGGTCAATGCGCCCGTAGTCGCGCAGCTTCAGCGCCTGGTAGGCCGTCAGCGCGGCGGCCTGGATCCGCTCGGTCGTCTCCTCGTCGAGGTCGCGCGCCGGCGCCGACTTCGTCCGCCGGTACGCCTCGGTTCTCACATCGAACTTCACCTCGTAGCCGGCAATGTGCGGCATCCCTTCCGGCAGCTTCGAGAGGTCGAGCTCCACGAGCGGCAGCGCCTCGGGGCGCTCATTGCCTAGGATCGCGGCGTAGATCTCGCGGCCCTCGATGTACTCCTCGAGCAGTGCCGGGCAGTCGAACTCGTCGTGCACGTAGGCGATGCGCTCCATCAGCTCCTTGATCGACGACACCACCGCGCCGGCGTCGATCCCCTTCGAGGCGTCCTCGTTGGCCGGCTTCACGATCACCGGGAACTGGATGTCCTGCGCGTGCTCGACGCGGCCGCGGTAGACGACGGCGGCGTACGGCGTGTAGAGGCCGTGAAAGCGGACGATCTTCTTGGCGATGCTCTTGTCCATCGCCAGGAGCGACGCCTCCGCGCTCGCGCCGGTGAAGCGCTTGCCGACGAGGTCGAGGAACGCGGCGAAGTGCATCTCCTTCGTGTCGTCGCCGCCGTACGACTCGACGAGGTTGACGTAGAGGTCCGCGCTGCCGCGGGCGATGCGCGTGAGCGTCTGCGGCCGGCCGTCGACCGCGAGGAGCGACGGCTCGTGCCCGAGCGCGCGCAGCGCGTCGGAGATCGCTTCGACGTCCGTTTTCTTCCTGCGGCGCCGCTTCTTCGGCAGCTCCGCCTCGATGTTCGCGCCGGGGTACTCCTCGTATCCCTCGCTGCGGTTGAAGAGGATCGTGACTTTCATGGCGTGCGGTGGCGGAGGCGCTTGTTGCCGGTGAGGAACGTCATGGCCAGCGTCGTCAGATACACCGTCAGCTCGACCATGGCCGTGCGGCTGCGCATCGACTCGGCGGCGAGATCGAGCTCGCCGACGCGGCGCTCGACGGCCGTCACCAGCGCGCGCACGAGCGTGCGGCGGACGCCGGTCCAGTAGTTGATCTTGTCGACGACGTCGCGGCGATGATCGGCGAGGAGCGGCGCCGCCGCGCGGTATTCGACGCCAGCGCGCCGCCGCCCCGGCTCGACGAAGATGTCGGTCAAGTCGGCGTCGAGCGCCAGCTCCTCGATGGCGCGCGTCTCGTCGATGGTCGTCTCGCGGTAGAACTCCTCGACCGTCTGGGCCATCTCCTCGACGGTGACGTCGGTCTCGCCTTCGACGTGCACCGGCGCGCGGTCGCCGAGCTCGCCCGCGACGCGGTCGACGTAGAGCAGCTTCCGCATCGCCCCCCAGCCGTGGTAGCGGTCGCGCCAGTTCGACTCCGGGTCGAGCCACACCGCGAACGTCTCCGCGAAGTCTTCGTCGGGATGCTTCTGCGCGTACCAGCCGGCGATGTGGCGGACGTAGTCTTTGGAGAACGGCACGAACGGGAAGTCGTCGCGATAGGGCCTGCGGAAGGAGCCGAAGAGCTCGTGCCACTCCTCGGTGCGAAAGAGCTCGTACGCGTAGTTGAAGGCGTGGCCGGCCTCGTGGCGGAGGTAGGTCATGATCTCGCGGTCGCTCTCGACGTCGTTGACCGCGTCCTCGATGCGCGCCACGCGCGGATCGCCGAGGTAGAAGGGGATGCCGATGACCGGCTCCTCGGAGGGGCAGCCCCATTCGTCGGAGAGATAGCAGCGCGGCCGGAACCGAGTCAGCCCCGCCGCCTCGAGCTCGCCGTACAACGCGCGCACGAACGGCGCGACGGGCGAGCGCTCCAGCGACAGCCCGAGCTCGCGGATCGGCACGGTCAGCAGTTGCCGCGCCTCGGGCGGCGCTTTCTCGAAGGCGACCACTCCTGGCGATTTCAGCAACAAGCGCGCCGAGGACGCGTTTGCGAAACGTTTTCGCGCGTCCGCCGCGGCACGCCGTATCGTCGGCGCATGCGCGCGCGATGGCTGGCCCTCCTGTTGTTGGCCGCGCCGCACGCGACGCTCGCGCATTCGTGGTGCACCGAGCCGTCGTCGCGCGACCTCTTGAGCGGCGCGCAATTCGTGACCGTCGTGCGGGCCGCGTCGGCCGACGTCCTGACGATCGTCGCCGTGCGCTACGGCAATCCGGGGCGGCGCGCGGCGCTGCAGGTCTCGGAGCACGTCCTGGTGCACACCTGCGGAGTCGAGATCGTGCCGCGCGCCGAATACCTGGCGGTGGAGACGCACGGGAAGCTGGCGCTACGGCCTCTCGACCGGGCTGGCGGCGATCTCGTGTTCCTCGAGAACCGGCACTTCGTCCGGTGGACGGAGGTCCTGCGCATGCTTCGCGACTGGCAGGAGGGGACGCTGCCGACGCCGCGATTCCACCTCTGGCTCGCCTCGGCAGACACCGACGAAGCCGATGACGAAGCGCCGGCGCGGCATCTCATCGAGAACCTGGAGTGGACGACCGGCGATCTCGTGAAGCTGGAGCGCGTTGCCCCCGAGAAGGCGCAGGCGATGCGCGACGGTCCGATGGCCATGCTGTTCCGCGGCCTCGCCGCGATGCCGGCCGAGTGCCAGCCGTACGACGCCGTCGACGAGTTGCTGTCCGTGATGTACGACTCGCCCGAGTTCCGCGTTCAGCAATAGTCCGGCGGGGTAGGGGATTGGCCTTTGCCGTCACTCCTAAGGTAAGCCGAGGTGTGAACTTGAACGTGACGAGTGTGCCGACCTTCAATGAATTGATCCGGCAGTTCGAGGTCCCCCTTCCTGACAAAGAGTTCCCGACCCTCGTCGCCGCGTTGGGCGAAGAAGCGCGCCGGAAGATGGCGGGGACGGCATCGGCGGACGGTCAATACGCCTACCTCCTCGGCAGGACGTACGAGCTCCTCGGCTACTGCGCGCGGCACACGCCGTGGCTCAGCAACTCGCCGAAGTCGTACTGGCACCGGGCGGTCGTTTTCTTCGAGCGCGCGTCGCGCCAGGCCGCCGAGGGATCGCCGCAACGGCTCTTCCTCAACGCGAAGATCAACCTCCGCAACGCCATGATCTTCACGCTCGACCGCAACTCCGAGCGCGCGGCGGACAGCCTTGTGCTCCTGAACGCGGCGGAACGACTGTTCGCGCAAGCCGCCGACAAGGAGCAGGACCGCGCGCTGCAGACGATCTACCGCGACGCCAGCGCCATCGCCAAGAGCGAGGCGCTGCAGCGCGCGCTGCGGGCGGAGATCAAGACGCTGCTCGCGCACTCCAGCAGCCGGACCTGGCCGGCCATCTTCGATCAGATGACCGACAAGGTCGTCGGCTTTCCGGCGCAAGCGTTCGCCGAGCTCCCGTCGTCGCGCGGCGCCATTTCCTCGCCCGCGCAAGTGGCGCTGGCCAAAGCGCGCAAGTTGTTCGCGCAAGCCCACACGCTCGAGGACTACGTCGCCTTCCTGCGCAAGAACGTCCCCAGCGACCACGCCAAGCTCGCCCAAGACTTCATCGACGCCAGCGAGGTCACGATCACTACCTGCTACGACGAGTCGGCGAAGCTTTGTGCCGAAGCGGGGCTGACGGTCCGGGCCGCGCACACGGAAGTGACGAAGCTGCGGCGCAGGGCGGAAGCGTCGTTGAAGGAGTGCGTCCATCAATTCAAGGCCGTCCGCGTGCGCGAGTCGGAGGAGCGCGACGAGCTGCTCCGGCAGACCGTGCCGCTGGCCCGCAGCGTGCCGGCGGAGCTCGTGGCCCTGTTGAATGCCATCGCTCCGCCGCAGGCGTCCGGAAGGGCCACGGAGGAGCTCCTGGCCGGGTTCGAGCGCGCTGCCGGCGTGCGGCTCGACGCCGACACCCGCGTGTTCAACGAATCGAACGGCGTCTGGATCGTCAGCGACGGCTTCTACCGGTTTCTCGTGCAGAAAACCGGCGACGGCGCGCGCGTCGTCGACCTGGCGAAGCAGCCCATTCCCTTCAACGCCAAGGAAGCGGAGATCTTCAAGGACTACGCCGCGACGGTGTGGCACACGTGCGAGCTGTACACGCAGGCCATCCGCCACATCTACCGGGCCTTGAAGGAAGCGAGCGGTCTGTACGACCAGATGACGAAGCAGCTCAAGAAAGACACCGACGTGGTTCGCGACCCCGATCTCATCTCGCTCTACGTCAGCACGAACTCGATCCTGGAGGAGCTGCAGAGCCGCCACTATCCGCTGTTGTCGGCGCTGCGCGACCGGATCCGCTACGTGTGGTCGCTCCTGGAGATGTTCCAGATGCGGCATGGCGCCGTACGTCTCGGCACGCTCTTCACCGCGCAATGCCGCCTGGTGATGCGCAATCCCTTCTACGACAGCAGCGTCGACCTCGAGGAGGACGAATACCTGGAAGTCGGCGCCGATCCGATCTTCCAGACGACGGTCGACTTCATCTTTCGCGGCGCCAAGGGAGAAGAAGACCGCCACGATTTCCAGAACCGCGCCTTGAAGGCCACGCTGGCCACGATCGACCAGCAGGAACAGAGCCTCGTCAGCGAGATGCGGTACGTCGACGAGCTCGATCTCGACACGCGCCGCGCGCTGATCGAGCGCCTGCACTGCCACCGCTACGTCGCGCTGGCCCTGCAGGAGTTCACGCCCGTCTTCCAGGCCCAACGGCCGGGCGAGATGGCGACGGCGGACATCGAGCATCGTCTGCGCGCCATCAACGAGTATCTGAACAGCGCCGGGAATGCGCTCGATGCGGCCGAGGACTCGCGCCTGATCGACCGGACCGGACTGGAGGTGCTGCGAGACTGGATGAAGGGAGTGGGCCAGGTTTTGATCGGCATGAACCGCCGCAAGGAAGGCGGCGACTGGTGGGTGAGGATGTATCGCGACGCGCTCCACAATCTTCATTCCGCAAAAGACCGGCTCGAACATGCCGGCGACGTC